>Ga0180432_10001114_pt1 | contig 42989 bp, 40 predicted proteins | sample SS_ome_10_FD_132414 | JGI IMG/M metagenome (GOLD analysis project Ga0180432, IMG submission 132414) | Hypersaline lake sediment archaeal communities from the Salton Sea, California, USA - SS_1_MS_2 metaG | ecosystem: Environmental > Aquatic > Non-marine Saline and Alkaline > Hypersaline >... | reverse complement strand
CCATCCTTTACCCATCTATAAAGATGTTTTGTAGATATCCGAAGTTTTGAGCCATTTCCTGTAGTAGCTAGGACATACATAGCTGCAGATGGTATTGAATATGTACCAAGAAAAGTAGGATTATCTCGTAACGTCTGATTCATTTTGTTTTCCCCCCTTTACAAGCATGCTATAACATATAAGGGAATTGATTTAAAGCTATTGGGAGTAACTTTAAAAACATTATGGTTTAACCTGATATTCATTTGACCTGATAATATCACGAGAGCCCGATTATGGCAATATAGGCGGGCTAATTTATTTTAATCTTCTACCTCTGTTAGCCTTACCACCCCTTATACTTTAGTTAATCATAAGAGAACTGTTGTTCTAGGTCAATATTAAAACAACCCCCAGAAACCCCCTCTCCGTTGTCTTACCCGTGACCAGGGGTGTATAATAGGCTCATCTGCCAAACAAAAAGAGGAGTTGATAAAATAGAGATAATACCGGCGGTAGATATTAAGGATGGCCGTTGTGTCCGCCTTTATCAGGGCGACTATAATATGGAAACGGTCTTTTCTGATGACCCGTTAGACGTGGCGCTGAAATGGCAGTCAATGGGCGCATCCCGTTTACATATTGTTGACCTTGACGGGGCGGCGGTGGGGGAAATACGAAACCTGGAGATAATCCGGGAGATAGCTAAAGCGGTGCTGGTTCCCACCCAGCTGGGCGGGGGTATCCGTCACCTGGAAACGATAAAGAAAGTGCTTCAGGCGGGTATCGAGCGGGTCATACTGGGCACGGTGGCAGTAGAAAGCCCTGAGCTGGTTGAAGAGGCGTGCCGGAAGTACCGGGAATCTGTCATTGTTGCCATTGATGCAAGACAGAAGCATGTAGCCACTCACGGCTGGCTTCAGGACACCGGGATGGAGACGGTAAAGTTTGCCCAATCCATGGCGGGAATTGGGGCAGGGCGTTTTATCTTCACCGATATCAACCGTGATGGAACCCTGACCGAACCTAATTTCGGCTCGATTGGCGAGATGGTTGACGCGGTCAGAGTTCCGGTAATCGCGGCGGGCGGCATTGCTTCGTTGAACCATCTCAAAATATTGGAAAAGATTGGTGTTGAGGGTGCTATCATCGGCAAGGCGCTTTATACCGGAGATATAAATCTAAAGCAGGCAATAGCGGCAATTAATCAAGAGTAAGTCAGAAAGTCATTAGTCAGGGGAGAATTGAGATTGATAGATGATATTAAATTTAATGAGCGGGGCCTTGTCCCGGCAGTAGTCCAGGACGCTGATGACGGCGCGGTGCTTATGGTAGCCTATATGAATGAGGAAGCGCTGAGCCTCACTCTGGAAACAGGCGAAGCCTGGTTTTACAGCAGGAGCAGGCAGGAGCTATGGCACAAGGGAGCAACCTCCGGCAACCGCATTGAAGTGCAATCAGTCTGGAAAGATTGTGATAGTGATACCATTCTGGTTATCGGTAAGCCGATGGGCCCGGTATGTCACACCGGTAACCGGACCTGTTTCTTTCAACAGATGGATAAGTCACGCAGTCAGGAGGAAGCCTGAACCGCTTCTTCTGCCTCGTCGATTTCTATCGCCTTCTTTAATGCGGAAATGCTCACCTCAAGCTGGCTGTCATCGGGTTCGCCAGTGGTCAGAGATTGTAGCAACAATCCCGGGGAAAGTATCGCTCTGACCAGTTTGTTTTGACTGTGCCGGGCACCGAAGTAGGTGACTTCGTAGCTGACTCCGGCAATGACCGGAATGAGCAGAATGCGGGTCACTACCATTATCCAGAGTTCCTGCCGTCCGATCAGGGCAAAGACAACAATAGCGATAATCAGCACGATAAACAGGAAGCTGGTGCCGCAGCGCACGTGTGCCGTGCTATGGTTCTTGATGGCTTCCACTTCCAGGGAAACACCAGCTTCATAGGCGTTTACCGTCTTGTGCTCGGCGCCGTGATAGGTGAAGACTCGTTTGATATCAGCCAGGCGTGAAATCAACCAGAGGTAAGCGACAAAGAAAGCCAGCCGGATAATCCCCTCGACGATGTGAAATATCAAGGAGTTGGCGATAAACGGGTTGGCCAGCTTGGTGAGGAAGAGAGGGGCAATAAAGAAAAGGCCGACCGCCAGAACCAGAGCGGCGGCAAGCATGGCCCAGACCGATTTCTGGGTAAGTTGTTCCTCCTCTTCTTCCAGTGATATATTCGCCGAGTATATCAAGCTCCTGATACCCAGCACCAGCGCCTCAATCAGGACGATGACTCCTCGCAGCAGGGGTGTTCTTCGCATCCAGCCGTTATAGATAGCGGCCAACGGCTGAATGTCCATGGCAAGTTCCCCGCCGGGACGGCGCACCGCGGTAACCGCCGCCTTTCGCCCCCGCATCATCACTCCCTCGATAACCGCCTGTCCGCCGTAGTTAAATTTCTTTTCCATGCTCAATAGCTCAACAAACAAAAAGGAGCGGCCCAAATTCTCCGCTCCTCTCTTTCTTAGATGAAATTTGTTTAATCCTGTATATTGTAGCGTCTCTTAAACCGTTCTACCCGTCCGGTGGTATCCAGTACGCGGCGCTGGCCGGTGAAAAACGGATGGCACTTGCTACATAACTCTACTTTCAGTTGCTTCCTGGTAGAGCCGGTGGTAAAGGTATTCCCGCAGGAGCAGATTACCTGAGCATCATTATAGTATGTGGGATGAATCTTGTCCTTCATGGCTGTTAACCAGCGTAGATGCTGACCTTCCTCCGGTTTTTGCTGAAAGGCTCAAATTTAACCACGCCGTTAATGAGGGCGAAAAGGGTATAATCCTTACCTACCCCCACATTATTTCCGGGATGAATGCGGGTACCCCGCTGGCGAACCAGGATAGTGCCGGCATTGACTATCTGTCCGGCGTATCTCTTCACTCCGAGACGCTTGGATTGGCTATCCCGGCCGTTGCGGCTGCTGCCGCCTCCCTTTTTATGTGCCATCGGTGGTTACCTCTGTTTTCTTGCGTCTTGTCCTCTTTGGCTTCTCCCCGGCTGCCCCGGGGATAACTACCTTATCAATCGAGAGACGGGTATAATGCTGGCGGTGTCCCGTTTTCTTCCGGTAACGTGTCTTGGGCTTGTACTTAAAAACAACAATCTTCTCGCCTCTGCCTTCTCCCTGTGATGTAGCCAGTACTTTCGCCCCGTCAATGAGCGGCTTGCCGGTGATTATATTGTCGCCGTCGGCGATAAGCAACACCCGCTCCATCTCAACGCTGCTGCCCTCAGCCGCATCGAGGCGGTCAACATCAATGACTTGCCCCGGGGTTACTTTATACTGCTTGCCGCAGGTTTCAACTATAGCGTAAATTTTGAGCCTCCAGATAACACATTCTACCAGCTTTGACGTGCCAAGTCAACTTTCCGAAGTCAAGGGTTCTGTTTTGCCTTTGGTTGCTGATTTTACCTCACCACTGATCCCTCTCAAAGTAGAAAAGGGCGTTTAAGAGGGGTGAAGCCCCTCTTTTAAAGAATTCCCCTCTCCAAACAAAATATCAGAGACTTTTCCAATACTCTGTTTGGAGAGGGGAATTAAGGGGGTGAGGTTAAAGACGGGGTGAGGTTAAAGACGGGGTGAGGTTAAGGTGTCGCAACAAGTAAAACAGAACAGAACCAAATAAAATGCGTACTTAATACTGTCAATATTGAAAATCGTTATGAATTATCTATGATTTTCTTAATCTCGTTTGCTAACGCATTTAATTCAGAATCAGAAGATTTTCTTTCACATTAATATCGTCCCGCCCACAGTTCCCTGACGGTTGCCTTTAACTCGTCGAGGCTACACTCGGTATCGATTACGATATCGGCGTATTGGACTCGTTCTTCCGTGCTTAGCTGGGAGCGGAGACGCGCCCTGATTTCTGCTTCCGGGAGCCCGCTACGTTCCTTGATCCGTTCCATTACGGTGTCCTCCGAAGCTACGGTAACCCAGACCTCATCAACCATTGATTGCCAGCTTGCTTCCAGCAGCAGGGGTGCTTCCAGCACAACTACCCTCACTCCCTCCTGCTGGTATTTATCAAGCTGTTCCTTAACCATGCCGGACATGGGCGGGTGCATTATCCGGTTCAACCGCGCCAGCGCACCGGCATCGCTGAAGACTATTTTGCCCAGTTTGGCGCGGTCAATATCGCCGCTGGCGGTAACAATCTGCTTACCAAAGGCATTCACAACCTGCTGACAGACCGCACTGCCGGGCTTTAATGCCTCGTGCCCCACTTTATCGGCATCCAGAATGACGGCACCCAGTTCGGCCAGGAACCGCGCCACCGTGCTTTTACCGCTACCGATGCCACCAGTCAGACCGATAACTTTCATTTTTCTTTACCCGCTTTCGCCAGCTTATACATGGTTATTATACTTGAAGAACAGGAGGAAAACTAGAATGCATTACAGAAGTGGAAACTGCACCCGCATACGTTATAATATAGATTTAGAATGACTGAGAATATTTCCCTGATAGTTGCCTTCAGCGGTGGGTTGTTATCCTTTCTCTCGCCCTGTGTACTGCCTCTGGTGCCGGTATATCTGGCCAGTCTCTATGGCCCGGAAATATATGACAGTACCGGCAGTAAAATCCGTATTCCGTTATTCCTGCATTCCCTCATCTTTATTATTGGCTTCTCCGTGATTTTCGTTATGCTGGGGGCTATCGCCGGTCTTACCGGCTACGCTATTAACCTGAATTCAGCCTTGCTTAACCAGATAGCTGGCGGGCTGCTGATAGCACTGGGGCTGTTTATGCTGGCGGCACTCAAAATACCCTGGTTAAACTATGAAAAGCGCCTGGCTCCTTCACTGGGTACTACAGCCGGTTACCTGCGTTCTTTCTTTATCGGCGCTGTCTTTTCTCTGGGCTGGACACCCTGTGTAGCCCCGGTGCTGGGGGGTATCCTGGCACTGGCTTCGGTGAGGGCTAGTGCTATACAGGGGGCTTATCTGCTGGCCATTTATTCTCTGGGTCTGGGGCTCCCTTTCCTGATTATTGGAGCTGCCTTTGATTCACTTGGTCCGTTACTGAGAAAAATTTATCGTTATTCCAGCTGGATATATATTATCAGCGGTCTGCTGCTCATTGCTGTCGGCATACTTGTCCTGACCAACAAACTGGGCTGGTTTTCCTCATTTACGGCGTAGCCGCTAATCAGGAGGTAATTATGTTTAGATTACTGAGATTGGTGTTGTTAGTTGCGGTGGTGCTTTTGGGAGTGGTGCTGTGTGGTTGCGATGGTAACGAAGCACAACCAGAACCGGTGCAGTTAGGTGGCCCGGCGCCTGATTTCCAGCTGGGAAGTCTTGATGGGCGGGAAGTGTCCCTCAGTGGTCTGCGGGGGAAGCCGGTGCTGCTTAATTTCTGGGCAAGCTGGTGCGGCCCCTGCCGGAGTGAGATGTCGTTCTTTCAGGAAGTGTTTGAAGATGAAGAGTGGGCTGACAAAGGACTGGTGATACTGGCGGTTAACCTGGGGGAAGGCTCCGGGCGGGTTGATGAATACATGGAGGAATATGCTTTATCCTTCCCCGTTTTGCTGGATACTGACCAGGCTGTAGGCCGGAAATATAATATACGGGGTATTCCTGCCACCTTCTTTATTGATAAAAATGGTATAATAAAAGATATAGGTGTGGGTGCCTTTGCCAGTAAGGAAGAAATAGACTGGCGATTATTAAATTCGATACTTGCTGAGGAGTAAAAGGGGTGTAGTAATGGGAGATGTTCTTAATGAAGCTTACGGGATAGTCCAGTGCAAAGAATGCCCGTGGTATAAATCCTGTATCACGCCAATGAGGTTCACCGCTGAGGATATCCGCCGTCAGCTGGAGTCTTCAGCGCCGGGGATGGGCATTGATGCTTCGCAGGCTGACCTTGGCTGGCAGAACCTGCTGTCCAGTATGGCTACCGCGGCGCAGAATTCTCTTGCGGAAGGCTGCCCTATCTTTATTGAGCGCCTGCGTTCCAATCCCAAACTGGCGCAGCGCGTAAAGGAAATGATGCAAAACTGGGGCGCCGAGGAAGAATAGGGGCATCTTAAGTAAATCACAGGCCGGCTTAAATAGGGAGAGGCAGCATATCAAGCGCTGCCTCTCCGTTTTACCAGAAATACCGTTTTAAAAATGGGGCTTGCAGAGAATCTCCTTAATTTTAAGGTCGAAAAAGTGGTGCGCATTGACCGGTGTTAGTAACAGGGCAGCATCCGCTCCGCCGTGGCTACCGCCGATAGCGATAACGTCCTCATCGGTCCTTACCAGCCCGCTGTCAGCAGCCATGACGGCTATTTCACAGGCGACCTTGGTCCCGTTGCCAAAACAGCGCAGGACGTCGGAGATTATATCCTGGGCGCCGGCCATGTTGTATTTATCGCGTAATGCCCGGGCAGTACCCATCAGGGTATGACCGGTGGTGAGGATAACACCCCCGCTGCTCTCGATTATTTTTCGGTTTTCTTCAGTGAACTCTAGGGTATTCGGTTCGCGGAAGCCGTAGACATGGGTGACGATGACCAGCTTTAAGCCATGGCAGATTTCTACTGCCTTGACGGCGGTATCGCCACTGTTCGAGGCAACCACTAAAGTTTTGATGCCGAGTTCATCAGCCCGCTGTTTGGCGATACGCAGGGTTTCCTCGGTATTGGCGGGGCCTTCTTTCTCAAAATAGACAATCTTTGCTTCCAAACTTATGCCTCCAAATAAAATTTTACAGATTCCGATAAATCGCGGTTATTATATCTAAGGCAGGTAGTGAAGTCAAACTTGAGGGTACGTTTAAAACTCAATTGCCTAGTTATGCCTCGTATGTTATAGTTTTGATGATGGAAGGGAGACTTGAATTTATCTCCGGGGGTGGTATTACCTCTCCGGCTGGTTTCTGCGCCGGCGCTACCTGTGCCGGGATTAAGGAAGAATCCCGGGGGAAACTGGATCTGGCTATCCTTTTATCTGATAATCTCTGTACGGCAGCGGGAGTTTTTACTACCAATCGCGTTAGGGCGGCGCCGGTTCTTCTCACGCGGCAGCGCTTACAGAAAGGGAGATCCGTGGCACTGGTGGTAAATAGCGGCTGCGCCAATGCGGTTACCGGAGAAGGGGGCATGGCTGATGCCGTGGCAATGGCTGATATGGTAGCCAAAAAGACAGGGTTATTGGCGGAAGACGTTCTGGTGGCCAGTACCGGTGTTATCGGGGAGAGGCTGCCCATGGAAAAAATAAGAGCCGGTATTAGCGGTGTTGCTCTCTCCGGAGATGGTGGACATCAGTTGGCCAGGGCGATAATGACTACCGATACCGTGCCTAAAGAGGTGGCGGTAAGGGTTGATGATGGCCAGTTCAGCATCGGCGGTGTCGCCAAAGGCTCCGGTATGATTCATCCTGATCTGGCTACCCTGCTTTGTTTTTTGACTACTGATGCCTGCGTAGAGCCGGACTTTCTCAGGGAGGCGATGCAACGGGCGGTGGATGTTTCCTTCAATATGGTCTCCATCGATGGTGATACCAGCCCTAATGACATGGTATTGATAATGGCTAACGGCATGGCGGGTAATGAGCCGTTATCGTCGGGCAGCTCGCACGCGGATACTTTTCAGCAGGCACTTAATCAGGTATGTGTCCATCTGGCGAAAGCTATTGCGCGTGATGGAGAAGGTGCCAGCAGGATGATTGAGGTTACGGTTAAAGGGGCGGCTAATCAAGCTGAAGCCAGGGTGGCGGCGCGTACTGTGGTCAGTTCGCCGCTGGTCAAGGCAGCGGTGTATGGGAAGGACCCTAACTGGGGGCGGGTAATCGCCGCAGCCGGGAGGAGTGGCGTGGAAATAAGTGAGACAGAGTTTGACCTTTACTTCGGTGATGTCTGTCTGGTAAAGTCCGGGCATATAGCGCCTTTTGATAGTGGAGAGGCGGTGAAGGCATTGAGTGGCAGCGAGGTGTCAATAATTTTAAACCTTAATCTTGGTAGCGCTGCCGCAACTGCCTGGGGTTGTGACCTGACTGAAGAATATGTAGTCATTAACAGTCAATATACAACATAACCTTGTTGATTCGGGAGGATGCATTGGACAGGGTAATTGTGGTGAAAATAGGCGGCGCTACCTTTGAAAACCGGGATACCACTATTGAGGACGTGATTTCCTTGCAGCAGCAGGGGAAATTGCTGGTTATCGTGCATGGCGGGGGCAATCTGGTAACCGATTGGCTGGCGCGGCTGGGAATTAACACCAGCTTTGTTCATGGCGAGCGGGTGACTGACCGGGCGGTGCTGGAGGTGGTGATTGCCGTGCTGGGCGGGCTGGTCAATAAGGAGATTGTGGCGGCAATCAATAGCGCCGGGGGGCGGGCAGCAGGTATGAGTGGCGTGGACGGAGCACTTGTCCAGGGCAGGGTCAAGGACGAGGCCTTGGGTTATGTGGCGGAGGTGGTTAACGTAAATCCGGAGCCGCTTCAGGTAATGCTTCGGGCCGGTTACATCCCGGTGGTGTCATCACTGTCACTTAACTTAAAGCCTGAAGCTGAAGGCGCTCCGCAGATACTGAATATTAATGGTGACCCCATAGCCGGTGAAATAGCGGCGGCGCTCGGAGCCGAGCGGCTTATTTTTCTGACTGACGTTGAAGGTGTGCATGACCAATCAGGTGAGTTGCTGTCACGTTTATCTGAGGGAGAGGCTGAAGCTTTAATTACCTCGGGGGTGGTATCCGGTGGGATGATTCCCAAGATCAAGGCCTGCCTGAGGGCGTTATCAGTCCATGCGGCCGCATGTATTATCAATGGGAAACAGCCACATGCCCTGCTCCGTGAGATAGAAGGACATGGTGGTGGCACCTCAATATATGTGTAATAATTGATGAGAAAACTATTGCACCATTGCCTGAATGACTAGCCAAAGAGCTATTAGAAAGATGTTTGGAGAAAGTATATGAACGACTGGCCACAACTGGAGAGTAAATACATCATGCATACCGTAAACCGCGTGCCGGTAACCCTGGTGAGGGGGGAAGGAGCGCGGGTATGGGATGATAACGGAAGTAAGTACCTTGATTTTGTTGGTGGCTGGGCGGTGACCAGCCTGGGGCATTGCCACCCGGTAGTTACGGCAGCAATCGCCGAACAGGCACGTACCCTCATTCAGGTTTCCAATCAGTTCTATACTATCCCGCAAATAAAGCTGGCGGAGCTTCTGGTAGAGAATAGCTGCCTGGATAAGGTGTTCTTCAGCAATAGTGGCGCTGAGGCTAACGAAGGAGCGGTGAAGCTGGCTCGCCGCTACGGGCAGCATTATCGGAACGGGGCTTATGAAATTATCAGCACCTTCAGCTCCTTTCACGGCAGGACGTTAAGCATGGTGGCCGCTACTGGACAGCCTAAATTTCAGCAGCCGTACATTCCCCTGCCGGAAGGCTTTGTGAACGTGGAATATAGTAACATAGAGGCAATGAAGAAAGCCACCACGGATAAGACCTGTGCCGTGATGCTGGAGCCGGTGCAGGGGGAGGGGGGAGTTAACGTACCCGATGATGATTACCTCGCTGCGGTGAGCGAGTGGTGTAAGCGGAAGGGAATTCTTCTTATTCTGGACGAGATTCAAACCGGCATAGGTAGATTGGGGACGCTGTTTGCCTATGAACAATACGGCATTGAGCCGGATATAATGACTCTGGCCAAAGGCCTGGGGTGTGGTGTGCCCATCGGAGCAATTATGGCTAAAGACAGTGCCTCTGTTTTCGTTCCCGGTGAGCATGGCTCTACCTTCGGCGGTAATCCCCTGGCCTGTGCGGCGGCGTATGCCACGGTGAAGTTTGTTCTGGATAATGATATTTGCGGTAATGTCAGCCGGGTGGGAAAATATCTTTTTCATGGTCTGGAGGGGCTGCGGCGTAAATACTCCTGCATTACTGATGTCCGTGGGCGTGGGCTCCTGCTGGCTGTTGAGTTTGACCGTGATATCGCCGGTACGTTGTTGAGCGGTTGTCTTGACAGGGGTTTACTGGTCAATCAGTTGAAGCCCAATACCCTGCGCCTGATGCCTCCCCTCATTGTTGACAATGCCGATGTTGATGAAGCGCTGGGTATTTTAGACGGTGTAATATCTGGTATTGTTGGCTAGATATTGCTAAAATGTAGTAAGTAATGCCACCGGCATATGGTTGTAAGCTATTGCTTGTCCGGATGCTGGCGGGATTATAGGGGATAAGGATGGCAAATAACCTTCGCAGGCTCGCGGTACTGACTACACTGATTGGGGTCATGCTGCTGGCGGTGGCACTGATCGCCCTTTCTTACGTAGAAGTTGGAATTGCCAATGAGATTGAGCCTGAGTCACTTATCTATACCGCCGAGGATATTTCGGCTGTGCCGCAATCGGTGGCTGAGGATGCTTCCAGGCTGGCTGCGGAGATGTTTGGCAATAATGGTGACAGGTATGAGGAGTTCGTGACCCAGTTGCTGGACTCTTACGTGGAGGCAAATGACAAAGATTTTATCGTGCTCTTCAACCCGGGTGGTTGGGGGTGGAGCTTTCCGGATAGTTCTACCGGCTGGCGTAGCATTCTGGATGGTATAGAAGTAGAACTGGATAGTCTTGGTTATGAAGCGGTATTGTTGAATTTCCAGCGTACCAGCGAGACTACCTGGGGGGTTATGAAAGAGTTCATGGAGGCGGCTTTCCACTACCCTTCCAAGACAAAAGATTTGGCCTGCCGGGTGGCATTTCTCACCGGCCATTGCCCTGACCTGAAAGTGATTGTTGCTGGTGAGAGTAACGGGAGCATTGTTTCCGATGGTGCCATGAAAATTTTACAGGATAACCCTCAGGTTTACTGTATTCAAACCGGCACTCCATTCTGGCACCGGCCGGTTACGAGGGAGAGAACGCTGGTACTGAACAGCAATGGCGTGATCCCTGATTCCTTCAGTCGTGGCGATATACCAACCATGGCACGGGCCAGCTTGAAGAGTTTGCTGGGCATAGCACCGGAAGAAAAGGAGCGGGGCACGATATTTAATTTTGTCAAGGCACCGGGGCATTACTATTCCTGGCGTTATCCTTATGTTTATTCACAAATAACCGAATTTTTAGAGGAAAATTTTGGTATAAATCAGGAAGAAGCTTATAGTTCAGGGGGGTCATAGTGGCTGACAAAGTAGTGCTGGCTTATAGCGGTGGAGTAGATACCTCCGTAGCCATCAAATGGTTGCAGGAGAAACACAACCTGGATGTCATCGCCTTTAGTGCTGATGTGGGTAATGAGCCTGATTTTCCCGCCATCCGGGAAAAGGCGCTGAAATTGGGGGCAGTGAAGGCGGTGGTCAGGGATGTCAGGGAAGCCTTTATCAGGGGTTATGTTTTTCCGGCGGTGCAGGCAAATGCTGTTTATCAGGGACAATACCCGCTGGGGACTGCTCTAGCCCGCCCCTTGATAGCCAGGCTTATGGTGGAGGTTGCTTTGGAGGAGGGTGCTTCCGTGGTAGCCCATGGCTGTACGGGTAAGGGAAATGACCAGGTAAGGTTTGATGTCAGCGTGGCAGCACTGGCTCCTGATTTAAAGATTATGGCGCCAGCTCGTGACTGGGGGATGAATCGTGAGGAAACTATCGCTTATGCGCAGCACCATGGTATTCCCATACCGATTACTGCGGACAATCCCTATTCACTTGACCAGAATCTGTGGGGAAGGGCTATTGAGTGCGGGGTCTTGGAAGACCCATGGGTGGAGCCGCCGGATGACGCTTTTATCTGGTGCCGGCCATTAGCGGAAACTCCGAATACTCCGGAATACCTGGTGCTTGATTTTGAGCAGGGTATTCCGGTGGCGGTTGACGGACAGAGGATGGACGGCATTGCCCTCATCGAGCGGGTGAATGAGCTGGCCGGAAAACACGGGGTCGGCAAAGTTGACCACATTGAAGACCGTGTAGTCGGTATCAAATCACGCGAAGTTTATGAGGCGCCGGCAGCGGTGGTATTATTAGCGGCGCACCGGGCACTGGAGGCGATGACGCTTACCCGGGACCAGTTACGGTTCAAGCGGGGTGTGGAAGCAACCTTCGCTGACCTTATTTACGAAGGTTTATGGTTCACGGCATTGCGTGAGGATCTTAACGCCTATATAGTGTCGTCGCAGCGTTTTGTCAGCGGAAGTGTGCGGGTTAAGTTGTTCAAGGGGAGTAGCAGCGTGGTGGGGCGGAAATCACCTCACTCGTTATATCGCCATGACCTGGCGACCTATGACCAGGGCGATATCTTTGACCAGAGCGCTGCCGAGGGATTTATCCATATCTGGGGTCTCCCGGCCCGGACGCAGGCTCAGGTACAGGGCACTAACCCACCGGGGAAAGAGGAAGATAGGTGAGCCATATTCGTGGTCGCTTTAATAAGCCGGCGGATAAATTAATGGCAAAATATACCGCTTCTATCCCTGTTGACTGGCGTCTGTACCCCTATGATATTGCTGGCAGCATTGCCCACGCCAGGATGCTGGCTAAACAGGGCATCATTTCCGATGAAGATGCCGGGGTTATCATGGAAGGCCTGGCGGCTATCCAGGAGGAAATCGAGCAGGGCAAGTTCGATTTTAAAACAGAACTGGAAGACATCCACATGAACATTGAAGCCCGCCTCATTGAGAAGGTGGGGGAGGTGGGTGGCAAACTGCATACCGCCCGTTCCCGGAATGACCAGGTAGTTCTGGACCTGCGTCTCTTTACCAAAGGGGCAATAGCGGACACTTTTGACAGGCTCAGGGAGTTGCAGCGGGCGCTGCTTGACCTGGCGGAAAGTAATGAATACGTGGTAATGCCGGGATATACCCATTTGCAGTTAGCCCAGCCGGTACTGATGGCGCATCACCTTCTGGCCTACTTTGAAATGCTGGAGCGGGACACTGGCCGTTTTAACGATTGCCTTAAGCGTGCCGATGTTATGCCTTTGGGCAGCGGGGCACTGGCTGGCGTTGCCTATACCGTCGACCGTGAGTTTCTGGCGCGGGAGCTGGGATTTAGCCGGATAAGCCGGAATAGCCTTGACGCGGTCTCGGACAGGGATTTTGTGCTGGAGTACGAAGCGGCAGCCAGTATCTGTATGATGCATCTCTCCCGTCTGGCTGAGGAGATTATTCTGTGGTCTTCCGCCGAGTTTGATTTTATTGACCTCGATGAAGCCTATACCACCGGCAGCAGTATCATGCCGCAGAAGAAAAACCCTGACGTGGCTGAACTGGTCAGGGGGAAGACGGGGGGCGTGTACGGGCGCCTGATGGCGATGCTGACGACGATGAAAGCCTTGCCCCTTGCCTATAACCGGGATATGCAGGAGGATAAAGAGGGTTTCCTGTATACCGTTGATACGCTACTGTCCACTCTGGAAGTGGTAGCGGGTATGATAACTAACCTCCGGGTAAAGGCGGAAAACACGGCAAGCGCTGCTGCGCGGGGCTACATCCTGGCTACTGACCTGGCTGATTATCTGGTCAACAAGGGTGAAGCCTTCCGTAACGCTCATGATATTGTCGCCCGGCTGGTCAACCATGCTGTGGAGAAGGGGAAGACGCTGGGGCAGCTCAGCCTGGAGGAATACAGGGGATTTTCCTCTCTGTTTGATGATGATGTTCATGCCATTACGGTAGAGTCATCGCTTGCGGCCCGGGATGTCATTGGCGGTACCGCCCCCAGACGAGTAGCGCAGGCATTAGCTGACGCTAGAAAGATACTTGAGGGATGATGAGGCACTATTGTGCCCGGTAGATTAGGGGATGTTGCTTAAAAAAGGGAGGTTAGGCGGTTTTGGTCACTTTATTCCGGGTGCGCAGGCATCTGGTGCACAGGTTAAGGCGTTTTGGCTTACCATCGATTATGATTTTGGCCGGGTGGATATTGGGTATCCAGCGGCGGTTGGTATGCCGCTGGGAATGGCTGACATTATGACCGAACTGAGGCGTTTTTCCGCATAAATCGCACTTCAAGAGTTTTTCTCCTTTGATTATTAGGCATAGCTATTGCAATGTAACTTTAATCATAGTATCATAAGTCAATCATATTTAGCAAGGATGGAGTGGTATGAAGCGGGTTAGTAGTCTTGGTGGTCAGCATTTGCGAGAGATGTTTGCTGCGGCCACGGCTTGGTTAGAGAAGAGTTCTACCGATATTGATGCTTTGAATGTCTTCCCTGTGCCTGATGGCGATACCGGAACCAATATGTTACTTACCATGCGCTCGACGTTGGAGGAAGCCTACCGGGCTCCTGACAACAGCGCTGCCGGAGTAGCCCAGGCCATGGCACGCGGTGCCTTGATGGGGGCCAGGGGTAACAGCGGGGTGATACTTTCTCAGATATGGCGTGGTCTGGCTGAGGGCATGGCGGACAAAGAGACGATTACTGCCGCTGACCTGGCCGATGCTTTGCAGCAGTCAGCGGTGATTGCCTATAAAGGGATTAATAATCCGGTGGAAGGCACTATTCTAACCGTTATCAGGGAGGCTGCCGGGGCGGCCAGGGAGCAGGCCTCCGCCGGTAGTGTTGATGTTACCTCGGTATTACAGGCAACGGTTACTGCTGCCGCGGAAGCGGTGGCGGATACACCCCGTCTTCTTCAGGTGTTGAAGGATGCCGGGGTAGTTGATGCCGGTGGTCAGGGATTGTATACCATACTTGAGGGATCCCTTAATTATCTCACCGGTGAAGCGGAACAGGCGCCTTTCCGTAAACCGCAGATAATTGTCAGTGAACTGGCGCCTACTACCAGGCTGCCGCAGGCTGTAACTGCTGATGAGGTACCCTACGGGTATTGTACTGAGTTCCTGCTTAAAGGTGAGAAACTGGACCCGGATAAGATTAGAAAGCACCTGGAGAAGGAGGGGGAATCCCTGATTGTGGTTGGTGATGACACGGCTGTCCGGATTCATATTCATACTCTTGACCCGGGCAGAGTCATTAGCTATGCCACCAAACTGGGCACAATACATCAGGCAAGTATGCGTAACATGGATGAACAGCACCAGGACTGGGTAGAAATGCAGAAAGAGAAGGTGCCGGTAGCGGATACGGCTATCATCGCGGTAGCCTCAGGAGAGGGGCTGGCTGATGTCTTTACCAGCCTGGGAGCAGCCCAAGTTGTTCCCGGGGGGCAGACGATGAACCCGAGCACCAAAGAGTTACTGCAGGCGGTAGAATCGGTGCCCTCAGAAAAATTTATTATTCTCCCGAATAATAAGAATATAGTGCTTACCGCTGAGCAGCTTCCAGCTTTAACAACGAAAACTATTGAAGTAGTACCGACAGTGACCATTCCGCAAGGTGTGGCCGCGCTGCTGGCCTTTGATTATGAAGCCGAAATAAAAACAAACGCGCAGATTATGGGGAAGGCAATTACGGCGATAAGGTCAATCGAGGTGACCCGCTCCGTGCGTGCCACCCAGATAGGTAATTTAAAAATAAAAAAGAAGCAGCCCATTGGCTTGCTGGATGGAGATCTGGTGGCGGTGGGCGATAAGTACCTCGATGTTGTTCAGCAGGTTTTTGCCAGGTTAGATTTAAGCAAATATGAAGTGGTTACCATTTACTACGGGGCTGACGGTGATTCTGAAGAGGCGGAAAGAATCAGTGCCAGTATACGTGAACAGTATCCCCACCTTCAGGTTGAATTCGTCCATGGTGGGCAGCCCCACTATAGTTATATCATATCAGTCGAATAAAAAGGTGGTTTTATGACAATTAAAATTGTTACTGACAGCTTATCTGATATTACTGGTGACTTAATCGAGGAGCTGGGTATCAGCGTGGTGCCGGTCTACGTGCGCTTTGGTGAGGAAGTCTTCAGGGATAGAATCGAGATGACCACTGACGAGTTTTACCACCGGTTGGTTCATGGCGATGTGTGGCCGACGACAACCCAGCCCACTCCGGCTGATTTCAAAGATGTCTATCAAAAACTGGCCAGGGAAGCCGATGAAATATTAGTGGTTACTCTGTCCAGCAAACTCAGTGGAACTTATCAGTCGGCGGTGCAGGCTAGGAGCATGGTTGAGGGGAACTGCCGCATCGAGGTAATTGACTCACAGCAAGTGGTGATGGGGTTGGGTTTGATAGTCATCTCCGCAGTAAAGGCACTGAAAGCGGGGGCAAACTTTGATGAATTGATTAATCTGGTGCATAGTGCCATGAAGCGCGTTCATCCCATCATGTCCTTTGATACCCTCAAGTATTTGGCAAAAGGCGGGCGTATCGGCAAGGCGCAGAGCTTGCTGGGTTCAATGCTGTCAATAAAACCGATACTAACCTTAAAGGATGGTGAAGTACATCCACTGACCCGGGTGCGTTCCCGGGCGGCGGGGGTGGACTATCTGGTGAATTTTGTCGCCGGTTTTGACAGTATTGAAGAGCTGGCGGTGGAGCATGCCACCACGCCTGGTGAGGCTGATGACCTGGTGCAGCGCCTTGGTGCCCATTATCCCAATCATATTTATCAGTCGACGGTCAGCCCGGTAATCGGGACTTATGTCGGACCTCATGTTCTTTCGGTTTCTGTTTTAGAGGCGGAAAAGAAATAATGACGGTCAGGGTAGTTGCTGACAGTAGCTGTGACCTCTCGCCGCAGGTAGCTGAGGAGCTGGGAATTACGATAGTGCCACTCTACCTGCGGTTCGGGGACAGGGTATATCGGGATGGGGTTGATATCAGCCATGATGAGCTCTATCGGAAATTGACGGAAGGCCCGGTTCGTCCCACCACATCACAACCGCCGCCATCGGATTTTGCTGAGGTATACAGTAAACTCGCTCAGGAAACTGATGAGGTGGTCTCGCTTCATCTCTCCAGCAAGACAAGCGGCACCTATGACTCAGCACGGCAAGGCCGTGACATGCTGACCGGCGGCTGCCATATTGAGGTGGTAGATACGTTTTCCGTCTCAATGGGGCTGGGTTTGATTGCCATGGCGGCAGCCCGCCTGGCCCGGGCCGGTGAAGGTTTACAGAGGGTAATGGATGAGGTCAGGGAGGCAGTTGCCACCACCCGCATCTTTGGACTCTTGGATACCCTGCGGTATGTGCTTTTAGGTGGGCGCCTCGGCAAGGCAAAAGCATTACTGGGTAGCCTGCTCAATGTCAAGCCTTTACTCACCATGCGTGATGGCGAGATTATGCCGGCGGGCGTGGTGCGCACCCGTACCAAGGGTATCGAGAAGTTGTTTGATATTGTCCGGAGTACCCTGAATATTCGGGAACTGGCCATCGTGCACAGTACCACGCCGGATGAAGCCACTGCTCTCAAGAAACGCCTGGCGGCTATCATTGATGAAGATAGGATTCATATTGCCAAACTGGGGCCGGCACTGGGAGTCCACGGCGGACCGGGCACTCTTCTTCTGGCATTGAGGGGAAAGACGGTAGCCTGATGGGGGTGCTGAATGCACACAGATAAAGAAGAAAATCTCCGTACCGTCCGTATCAATCCCGGAGTTGAGATTTTCTTGCCCCGGTCTGTAATTGCGGTTAGGGAAGCAAGGCGTAGTCATGAACGTTTATCCACTGCGGAAGATACTGGAACTTGAGCAGCAAAAGGGTTATGCAGATAAAGCGGTGTTTGGCGGTCTGGACAGGTTCCTCCACAACTGGTCCGGACAGGTTTTGGAGTCAGTAGCTAATCCTCATCTTGTTAAACGTTTTCAACATCTGATTAACGCAAACTATGCCGCGATGACCAGGCAGCAGCGTAAAGAGTGGATGGACGGCGTGTTTCAGCTGCTGGCTGACTCAGAGGATGGGGGAGTGGGTGGGGCTGAGTTGCCCGCTGAGCGGGTGTCACCGGCGAAGGTAAAATCGTCTGCGAGAGCACGCCGGCCGTCAGTGCTAGGCGGGGGAGATAACCTCGGTTCGCCAGTTACGGTTATCAAAGGCATCAGCGCCAGTCTGGCGGCTAAATTCGGTAAGCTGGGCGTGAAAACAGTCCGCGACTTGCTCTATTTCTTCCCTCACCGTCACCTGGACTACAGCCAGTTAAAATATATCTCACAGCTCAGTGAAGGTGAGGAGCAGACCATAATTGCCAATGTCTGGCAGGCTAGTGTGGCCATGCTGGGTGGCCGGCGGGGTACCGAGGCTATTGTCGGTGATGAAACGGGCAATGTCCGGGTGGTCTGGTTCAATCAGCCCTATCTGGTCAAGAAACTGGCGACGAATACCAGGATAGTGCTCAGCGGCCGGGTCAGCCTGTTCAAGGGACGGCATGTGTTTCAGTCTCCGGAGTGGGAAATCGTTGAGAATAAGGATTTGATTCATACCGCGCGCCTGGTCCCGGTATATTCGCTTACTCAGGGCCTGCGTCCCCGACAGGTGAGAAAGCTGATGAAAGAGGTAATCGACCAGTGGGCAGGGCAGGTAGGCGACTTCCTGCCTGTGGATCTGAGGGAGCGTTGCCATCTCATTGATCTGTCTCAGGCAATTAACCAGGCACATTATCCTGAGGATGAGAATGCCAGGGATAAGGCACGTATCCGTCTGGCTTTTGATGAGCTCTTTCTCCTTCAATTGGGCGTGATGAGCCGCAAGCGCGACTGGCAGGGGAGCCAGCCGGGTATACCGCTTAAGGTGGAAGGCTCGTTACTGGAGAGTTTCCTCGGGACTTTACCTTTTGAGTTGACGGTAGCCCAGCGCAAGGTGCTCAAAGAGATACTGGGTGATTTACAGGCGGCTGAGCCAATGTGCCGCTTGTTGCAAGGGGAGGTGGGCAGCGGTAAAACGGTGGTGGCGGCGGCGGCAATGCTTATCACGGCAGCCAATGGTTATCAGGGAGCCTTGATGGCGCCTACCGAGATTCTGGCCGGGCAGCATTTTGCTACTATCTGTGAGCTTCTGTCAGGAACAGGGCAGTCAGAGGGTGATGATTACCTGCGCCGCTTCTCAGGTATATTACCACGGCCTCTCAACCTCGCCCTGTTGCTTGGCGATCTCAGTCAGGCTAAAAAACGGGAAATACAGAAGGCGATTGATGATGGTGATATTGATATTGTCATCGGCACACACGCCCTGGTGCAAAAGGGGGTGGAATTCGCGCGGCTGGGGCTGGCGGTGGTGGATGAGCAGCACCGTTTCGGGGTGGAGCAGCGCTCAGCGCTGCGGCAGAAGGGGTTCAGTCCGCACATGCTGGTAATGACGGCAACCCCCATACCGAGGACACTGGCGCTGACCCTTTACGGTGACCTTGATATATCGGTTATTGACCAGCTTCCGCCGGGCAGGCAGGTAGTGAAGACACGGTGGCTCAAACCGCAGCAACGGGAAAGTGCCTTCGCTTTCATCCGCCGTCAGGTCGGGGAAGGGAGACAGGCCTTTATTATCTGTCCGCTGATTGAAGAGTCGGAGGCAATCGCCGCACAGGCAGCGGTGGTTGAGTACGAGTATTTATCGCGGGAAGTCTTTCCTGATTTAAGGATGGGCTTGCTGCACGGACGCATGTCGGCTAAAGATAAAGACAGGGTAATGAAGGAATTCCATGATGGAAAACTGGATATACTGGTATCAACACCGGTGGTTGAAGTGGGCGTTGATGTACCTAATGCGACAGTGATGCTGATTGAGAGCGCGGAGCGCTTTGGACTCTCCCAGTTGCACCAGTTTCGCGGCAGGGTGGGGAGAGGGCAGGCACAAAGCTACTGTATGCTTCTGGCGGAGAACCCTTCCGGGGCAGGTGAGGAACGGCTTGACATAATAGAAAAGACATGGGATGGTTTTGCCCTGGCGGAGGAGGACCTGAAGTTGCGGGGGCCGGGTGAGTTCTTCGGTACCCGGCAGAGCGGATTGCCTGACCTCCGTATGGCTAAACTATCGGATGTAGACTTGCTGGAGTTTGCCCGTAAAGAGGCAATAAAGCTGTTTGAGGTAGACCCGAACCTGGAGAAAGCGGAAAATCGTCTTCTGGCGGGAGAACTGGCCCGGGTCTGGCCCAGTGAGGGAGAATGGAGCTAAAAGAGAGAGGCAGTAGCCTGTCATACTCTAAGGTTATCGTGAACCCGGTAGCTGGGGCGGGGAAGACCGGAAGGAAGTGGCCGCAGATTATGGGGCATTTGAAGCATATTGGGCTGCGCTTTGAGCACGATTTGACCGAGGCGCCCGGTCATGCTATTGAACTGGCCAGGTTGGCTGTTGAGAAGGGCTTTGAGCGGGTGGTGTCTGTGGGTGGGGATGGTACCATTAACGAGATAGTCAATGGCATACATGATACCGGCAGTATCAGTGAGGTGACGCTGGGCATTATTGAGATGGGTACCGGCGGTGATTACACCCGTACCATCGGCACTCCCCGCCGTTATCGGGACGCCTGTCAGTGCTTGATGGGGCAAAGAAAGATGAGGGTGGATGTTGGTGTGGTGGAGTATATGAATGAAAACTGTACGGTGAAGCGGTTGTTTGTGAACTTCGCCGGTTTTGGCTTTGATGCGGAGATAGTCCGCCGCACCAACATGCAGTTTAAGGCTCTGGGCAGCATGCCTTCATATCTAATGGGGTTGCTGACCACACTATTATGTTATAAAAATCAGGGGATATCGCTTATTATTGATGGTGAGGTAATGGACAGCAGGGTTTGCACTGTCCTGGTGAGTAACGGAAAGTACGGGGGAGGGGGTATGATGGCGGCGCCCGGCGCTGACCTTACTGATGGACTCCTTGATGTGTTGATAATCGGTGATCTGAGCAAACCCGACCTTCTCCGGTCATTGCCGCGGGTCTACAAGGGTACTCACCTCACTCATCCCAAGGTGACGCTGAAACATGGCCGGGAGATTGAGGTGCGGTCAAGGCAGGCATTGTCGCTCCAGGCCGACGGTGAGCTTTTGGGAACGGTGCCGGCGCGTTTCCGTGTCCTGCCAGCGGCGCTGAGTATTGCCGTCTAGATAATAGTGGCCGGGTGTGCTAAAATATGCCGTAATTGACTTTAAATTTTTAATCTCTGAATTTTAATTAATATGAAATATATTCTTGGCTTGCTGGTGGCGCTGGTTATTGCCGATGGATTCCTGACCCAATTTTTAATTAGTGACGGTCTGGCACGGGAGGGCAATCCCTTTTTACAGCCGATAGTAGGTGATGTTGGCTTTCTGGCGCTTAAAGTAGCGGGGGCGCTGCTGTGTGCCATTATTCTGTGGGATATATACCGGCGGTACCGTAAAGTGGCTTTAATCGCTACATCTTGCTTCGTGGTAGTTTACGCTGGCATTATAGTCTGGAACCTGAGTATATTCGCCATGCTTTGAGCTCAGGGCGTTATCCGGTATGTCTCTTCTGTCTGTGGCATGGCTTCGGCAAATATGATTTCTTTGGGTAATTTATAGTCGGCCATTATGGGCTGGCAAAATTGCCGGATTTCCTGCTCGGTAGCTGTCTCGCCTTCCTTGAGGACGATTATTGCCCTGACTGTTTCACCGCGTAGTTGGTCGGGAACGCCGATTATTTTCGCCCTGGCTATCTTGGGGTGTGTGGACAGAGCTTTCTCAATGTCAACCGGGTATACGTTTTGCCCTTTCAGGATAATCATTGGTTTCTTTCTTCCCGTGATGTACAGGTAACCATCCCCGTCGATTTTACCGATGTCTCCCGTATGCAGCCAGTCGTTGCGGATAACTCCGGCAGTTGTTTGGGGGTTGTCATAATAGCCGGTCATAATCAGGCCCTTGACGATAATTTCACCCTGCCGGTCGGCGGGTAGCTCATCGCCGTTATCACCGACAATCTTTACCTCCCAGCCGGGTAAAGGCTTGCCGGCGGCGCCAAGCTTGTTCTTATCATCGGAGTCCCAGCAGGTAACGTGGGAAATAGCCTCGGTGAGGCCCCAGATATCGGTGATGGTCAAGCCGTAGTACTGCTTGAATTGATGGATGACATTGACGGGCAGGTGTGCCGCGGCGCTGGCGCACACGCGGAGTGAGCTTAAATCATGCTTCACCCCTTCATGCCGGGCAACATTCACCGCCAGGGCATAAATATAGGGCACTCCCAGACAAATAGTGGCCCTTTCCCGCTCAATAGTTTCCAGGAAGCTGTTAATTGACCTTCCCGTGCCGGGGACAATCACCACGGTGCTGCCTTTATTAATTGAGGTTAGCATTACTGACGCCAGGCCAAATACGTGGTACATCGGCAGGGCAAACAGCACGGACATGTCTTTTTCCGTTTGATGAAAGCCGTCGGCGTAAGCATTCAAGGCGGTGACCAGGTTACGGTGTGATAACATGGCCCCCTGGGGGTGGGATGTCGGCCCGCCGGCGTAAGAAATAGTGGCGATGTCATCCGGCGCCAACTCTATATCGACTCTTCGTGCCGAACTGCTTGCCATGATTTCCTGATAGCTGGGGAAGGTGCTTTTAGGAACGGCAGCGGCATCTACAACGTGCTTGATGAAGTCAAATCTGTTTAATGCGGCAAGTAATGGTTCCATAACGGAGCTGTCTGTTACCAGTACCCAGGGTTTACAGTTATTGAGGAGGGAAGCTAACTCTTCAATTTTTAGTCTGATGTCCAGCGGCACCGGTATGCCCCCGGCCTTAATGGCACCAAAATAGGTGGTAACAAACTCCGGATTATTAGGCAGGCCGATGGCCACACGGTCGCCTTTGTTCACCCCCATTTTTATCAGGGTATTGGCTACTTTATTGGCGGCTTCATCCAGCTCGGCATAGGATACCCTCTGTTCACCCATGATAATGGCCGCCTTGCTGGCATAATTTTTCGCTGTCTTCTCCAGCATTACGTTCAGGTTCATGCTTGTCTCCACTGTTATTTTAAGAAACTTCCAAGTATACCCTCGCCTACGTGGCGCTATAGCTTTAAGGGGAAAAACTATAAACAGTATAGCAGAACTTTGCTATTTTGAGAAAGCATCTAAGCCTGCTGTGGGGAGTTGAGGAAAGACTAATCTCCGGAGGGTGAACGGGCATCTCAGGGCACATTGACATTTTCCGGCGAATAGTGCCATTGGGAATATTTTACATGCGCTGGTTTAACTCCGGAGGCGTTTTCGTCTTGCATTCTTCTTGGCTTTAATGCGGGCGGCTTCCCTTTTAGAGAGAAAATGGCGGCTGTCTTTCGCTTCACGCAGAACACCGTCCATCTGTACCATCCGCTGAAAACGCCTCAGCAGGGATTCCTGAGTTTCACCTTCGCGAAGGTGGACATCTAATGCCATAATAAACCAACACATTCTAGGGACATACAAAGGCCAGGGGTTACCCGGCCTATGTATGTCCTGAGCAATAATTTATCTATTCTGTCTGATTTTGTTGTAGCAATCGCTACAATACACCGGTCTGCCTTCGCGTGGCTCAAACGGGACTTCCGTTTCTTTACCACACTCAGCACAAACCGCCGGGAACATCTGCCGTGGTGACCTGTAACCGTAGCTATCCCCATAGCGTTGTGATTTCCTCGCCTGGCGGCATGATGGGCAGCGTTTAGGTTCGTTGGTGTAGCCCTTGGATGCGAAGAATTCCTGTTCCTCGGCACTGAAGGTAAAACTGGCCCCACAGTCAGAACACTGGAGAGTCTTTTCTTCGTAGGCCATGGATGACCTCCTCTCTTCAATAATTTGGTTAGAGTTACGGTCATCCACTGCCGGTTTGAGACATGATTTAGAAGAAAGCTTGTTATATATGAGATAACCTAAACTTAAACCACCGTATATTACTGTACACCAAAAAAAACTATTTGGCAAGAGGTATGGCATAGATTTATTGAAGGGATTCTGTGCGTTATAGCTAATGAACCACTTCGTTGGCTACATTGCTTTAACATTAGTCACTGCCGTAGTGTTACCAGCTGTGCTGTATTGCGTTCTTCGGGCAGGCGCTGTGGCAGTTAATCTGGTGTGTCTGGCGGCAGTCCTGGAAGCCGGGACATAGAAAAGATAACCTGTTTCTGGCTCCCTCCCTGACTATAGCTTTGAGCTGTCCGCTATCGTCCCTGGCGACGGTAAAGATTCCCTGCGGGCAGGCGGTGGCGCATTGACCGCAACCGTCACAGGCTTCGGCATCGATAGTGATAAAGTATTCGCCGGTGCCGTCGGAGTAACCGTACTGGGCTTTCATCGATGGTGCGCTACCTCCGCTGAAACGCTCGGCGGCGAAGAGGGCGGCACCCAGCGCACCGGCCAGTTGGGGGTCTTCGCAAAGCAACGGTTTTAGTCCTACCTTTTCGGTAAGCTTTTTTACCATTCCCTGGTTCTTGGAGATGCCGCCGGTAATGGTGAAGTCCTCTTCTATGGATATCCGTTTCAGCAGATTAAGGCAGCGGACGGCTATGGCCTCATGCAGTCCGGCAAGAATGTCACTCTTAGCTGCTCCCTTTCTGAGGTAGCTGATGGCCTCTGTTTTGGCAAAGACAGCGCAGACGGTATTAAAGGGTATGTAACTCTTTGATTCAAGTGAAAGGCATCCAATGTCTTCCAGAGGTACGTTCAGCACCTCTCCAATCATTTCCAGAAATCTGCCAGTACCGCCGGCACATTTATCATTCATGACAAAGTTGGTTACCTGTCCGGCGCCATTACAGTTAATTGCCTTGCAGTCCTGACCGCCCATGTCAAGGATGGTTTTTACCGAGGGGAAATACCAGCTGATGCCCCTGGCGTGGCAGCTTATCTCCGAGATATTCTCACTGGCGAAGGGTACCAGCACTCTTCCGTAACCGGTAGCCACCGTATATTGGATATTTTCAAGAGACAAGCCGGTACTCTCCAGAGCTGCTTCGATTGCCAGGTAAGCTGTTTTCACGCTCTCGGGGCCGGTATCACGGATTGCCGAGGAGACAATAACTCCGTCTTTCATGATAACCGATTTGGCGGCTCTGGAGCCGATATCAATACCAGCAACTATCATTAGCCCAACCCTTTGTCAATGTTTTCTCTGGCGATAATTGCCGCTCCTACCGCAGTTAAGAACCGTGGTGATTCCGGCAGCAGGACGGGAAATCCCATCTCTTTCCCCAGGATGTTGATTAAGCCGACATTGAGTGCCACACCACCGGCGACGGCTACGTCTTTAGCGATGCCGACCCTTTTACAGAGAGCCATGATACGGCTGATAACGGAACTGTAGATACCGGCGGCAATGTCTGACATGGGTGTGGGCGGGTCACGGTGGACATGAGAAATAACTTCGGACTCGGCAAAGACGGCACAGGTGCTGGTGATGTCGGCACTGCCCTTGGCATTCAGCGAGAGCCTGGCCATTTCCTCCAGCGGTATCTGCATCAGCTTGGCCATCTGTTGCAGGAAGATGCCGGTACCGGCGGCGCACTTGTCATGATTAGCCCAGTCAACCACGCGCCCGCGTTCATTCAGCTTGACCACGGTACTGCTTTCCGCACCCATATCAATTACCATCCTGGCTGAAGGCAGCAGATAGCAGGTGCCCCGGGCCAGACAGGTGGTTATCGCTTTTGATTGATTGCTAAAAGAAATTGATTTGCCGCCTATCCCTGTGGAGACGGTGTAGTAATCTCCGCTGGAACTTGCCCCGGTCTTCTCCAGCGCCTGTGCCATAGCTTGCTTTGCTGTGGCTTCAGCATCATCACCAGTGTCAACGATGGCGGAGGAAAGAATTTTATTATCTTCCATGACGATGACCTTGGTCGTCAGGCTGCCAATATCAATACCAACTGCTTTCATGATTAATATTAATCAGTTAAAACCGGATGCTTATCGGTCCTCCAGAAGTTCAAAGAAGCGTTCCATTTTCTCCTGCACCTCAGCTTCGGAGGTGATGGTGGGATCAACAACGTCACAGTCCAGTGTTAATACCGGTACATCGATCTTAGTGAGGGTGTCCTTAAAGAGTTTTATCGTGGCACAGCTGTGCCGGCAGCCGACGTCAGCATAGTATATGGCACCATCCACTTTATACTGCCGGGCGCAGTCCACGATGCTGCCCAATGCCCGCTCATCCAGCGGGCCGTACATGCGCATCTCGGGAATCATGTATGATTTTCTGGCGACGCTCTCCAGAGGCCGTGACGGGTCAAGTCTCCCCTCTCCCCAGAAGGTAAAGAATGGCTCGATAACACTAACTACGCCGAACTCCCGTGAAATCTTTTCCAGGAAAGACATGAGATACATCGGGGGTATGAAAAGACTCATCAGGCGAAAACGCTCGTTGGGGACGGCTCCCTTACCCTCCTGGACCATGTCAGTCAGTTCCTGGTAAAGTGTCTCCAGGTATTCAATGGTCTCCGGCTGACCAGGGAAGAGGTAATCAACGGTCAGCAGTTCCAGAAAGCCCTGGGCGCGAAACGGCGACGGTACAGTCTTGCGCAGTTCGTTAATCTGGCGGACAAGTTCAATTTGACGGTCTATCCGGGCAACTATTTCCGAAAGTTTCCCCCAGTTCATCTTCTTGCCTGACTGCTCTTCCAGGAATTTCACCATGTCCTCCAGTTCCCCGGTCAGGTACTGTAATTCGTGTTCGCTGTTCTTGAAGGGGCGGTCAATAAAGAAGCCCGGGCAGTCACATAGCTCCATGATGAGCTCACCGCTCTTAGCGGTGTTATCACAGACCATATTGGACCACAGCATGACATCAGGCCGGGGTAGGGACCCAAGGGAAAAGGCGCCGGCCAGTCCCCGGTGCGCCGTGCATATCTCGGAAGCCAGACCCAGATGGGCACCGGCTTCAAGGATGTCACCGCATTCACCGGTGAACAGGGAGGTCATCCAGGTGGTGGTTTCGGTATGCATTGGCACCAGGCCCATGGCATAAATAAGCTCGGCAGGGAAAAAGACGGTATGCGCCGCCACGAAATCGCCGTTTTCTCCGGCGTTTTGCAGGCGGGTAAAGTAATTGCTTAGCATCTGGTAATACATTATCTGGCTCTGGCGGACTTCCGGATTTAAGCGGCTCATCCTGGTGATGATGCGGGCTGCCCGCACAATGGCGCTGATTTTGCTGTTGTCTCCGGTAGCAGTCATTTCTTCTTCGCCTCCAGCATTTCCAGGAAAGCCTGTACCCTGGTCTGAATCTGTCCGGACCCGGAGGTGCCGTATTCCACGTCTAGGGCAAGTGTGGGTATATCGTGTTCCTGGAGCCTCCTGGTAAGTAATGGCAGGTCATGACAGTAAGGCACGCAGTAACGTACAATCTGGCTGACCACGCCGTCCACTTTGTAGTTAAGGGCGAAATCAATAATGCGGTTGAAGCGTTCATCAGAGGGGAACATGCGGGCGCAGGGAAAATTATTCAGGTAGCGGCGGGCAAGTGCCTGCGTAGGTGGTTCACCGTCGTTGAGTATTACCGGGTCGCCCCAGTACCTGGTGCTGGTGCAGAGTTCATCGGTTACCACCAGCCCGCCCTGTTCCTCGATGGCGTTAATGAACTCCGGGTTATGCAGCACGCTGCCCACCAGCATCAGCCGGGCCCGCCCGCTATGGGTAATACGCGATGTTGAAATCTCATCGAGCAAGTCCTTGAGCCACTGGTTAAAGATTTCTTTGGGCAGGCGGAAGCTGGCATTGAGGACTTCCAGGGTTTCGGCGCCGGTAATCGGTGGTTTATCCTGTTTACGCAGTTCATATAGCTCTCTGAGTAAGCTCCTTGACTCATTGTAAAGCTCAATAGAGGCGCGCAGTACCTCGTCGGCTATTTTAAAGCCGAGGAACTCTTCCAGATGTTCCTTAAACTCCTCAACCTCGTGGAGGTATAGTGCGTGAGCCTTCTCGGTGTATTTGCGTGGTACGGTGAGCACGTGATAGAAAGGCGTTCCGATGTAGTTACGCCATAAATCAAACAGCCGGCGGGCACCGTCACAGGTAGAGCCCCCTACCACACCATCCAAAAAATCATATTCTCCCCTCAGCCCCATTTGCAGGCAGCTGCGGGAGAAAGAGCAATTGTTAACATAGAGATAGGCATTGCCGTCGTCAAGGTCGGTCTCCTCGGTGTATCCTGTAATCCTTATCGGCAGTATGCCGGCAGCGTGTATAATTTCCTCAGGGACATAGGTGCAGAGCCAGCCGAACACTTTCTTGCCACTTTGCTTGTGCTCCAGAAGCTGGCTGGTTTTAGGAAAGGTATTGGTTATCTCGCGGAATCTGTCCAGTGTGTGCAGCCTTGATTTGCTTTCCGTTGTCATTTCTGCCATGTTTGATACGCAACTCTACTTTCTGAAGCAGGGCTAAACGAATGCTTGCCGGCGCATGGTAACCCGGGAAGAAACAAGAATTTGCCTACCGAAAGTTCATTATAGCCTATTTCTATTTAAGGGACAAATCCACTTCAGGATGATAACCAACAAATAGAGCCCCCGGCCCGGCTCCGTAGCCCATTACCGGACTGTATTCGCTGATGATAATACCCAGGCAGTTGAAGTGCTGTTTCAACAGTTCACTGAACCGGTCGGCCATTTCCGGGGCGGCGGCATGCATTACCATAAAATATAGAGAGTCTGCCGCCGACCCTGTTTTGATTAAATCGATTAATTTCTGGTAGCCGATTTCACGGTTTCTTACCCGGTCAACAAATTCTAATGCGCCGGCTTCCGTTATCCGGTTGATGGGCTTGATATTGAACAGAGCGGCTAACCGGGAGGCTGTCTTGGACATGCGTCCGGTGCGATAGACGTAGCGCAGGGTGTCCAGCATCATGATGCCCTTCGTCTTTTGCCTGACCCGCTCGGCGATGCTGGTTACCTGCTCCAGGTCCATTCCCTGTGCTGCTGCCTGGGCGGCGGCCAGAACGATTAGCCCCTGGGCTCCGGAAACGGTTTTGCAGTCATAAACTGTCAGCCTGGTCTGTGGCGATTCTTGTTGTAGCATATCTCGGGCCAGGCTGGCTGTTTTGAAAGTGGCGCTTAGTGCTGAAGAAAGGGTTATGTGGAGTATATTCTGCGCACTTTCGCTCAGTTCGCGGTACTCATCGAGGATGTAGCCGGGGCTGAGCGCTGATGTGGAGAATTTATCCGGGTCTTTCTTGATTAATTCATATGCCTCGGTGACACTCAGGGTTACTCCTTCAGTATAGGTCTGGCCGTCATAAAGTATATTGGCGGCAGGGATTACCTTAATCTGATATTGCCCGGCTAAATCGTCGGGGATACCGGCCACACGGTCGGTCATGACTACTACCCTGGACATAGGACACACCTCCTCATCCGGCGTTATTAACGCCTTATTTTAGTAATGCAGGTTGTCATGATATCAGATAGCCTCCATCAACCACGGTTAAACTGCCGGTCATATAGGCGGACAGGTCTGATGCCAGAAACAGGGCTACGCGGGCAATATCATCCGCCCGTCCCATTCTGCCCAGTGCCATGCGTGACATGAAAGCCTTTAGTTCTTTTAGTTGAGATTTTTCCTGCTCTTTTGATTGCGCGTTCACATGTGACCGCACACCCCTTGTCAGGATAGCTCCGGGAGCGATGGCATTGACCCGGATATCGTGCTGCCCCAGCTCCCGGGCCAGGCTCCTGGTCAGCATCAGAACCCCGGCTTTTGAGGCATCGTAGGCGGACATCCCCGTGGACGAGGGGTGGATAGCTTCAATGGAAGCAATGTTGATGATACTGCCGCCCTGCCTTTGTGAAATCATCTCTGAGCTCACATATCGACTGCACAGGAAGGTGCCGGTCAGGTTTATTGATATTACCTGTTCAAAATCAGACGCGGTCATCTGCTCCAGAGGCATGCGGGGGTAGATGCCGGCATTGTTGACCAGTATGTCAAAGCCATCAATTTTGTCCCGGGCGGTATTTACCATGTCTCTTACTTCCTGTTCATGGCTTACATCGCATTTAACAAAGTGGGCATGGTAACCACATTTCTCAAGTTCTTCAACGGCTTGCCGGGCGCTCTCTATATCAGTATCGGCGATGAGTATCGCCGCGCCCGCTTCGGCAAGGCGGTGGCAGATAGCCAGACCGATGCCCATCGCACCGCCGGTAACAATAACCCCTTTCCCGGTAAGGTTAATGAGTTTACCAAGCGGCGGGTTGTTTTTAGATAAGTTCATTGTTGTTGCCCTGAAGCATAAGATATTTGCCGGCAAGTGATACCTAGAACCACTAGGTATTTTAGAACTATAAGCTGACAGTGTCAAGCAGTAATTTTTGCTTAAAAAATACTTAGATGCTAGACTGATAATTAAAGTTATGAGCTATACGGTTACCCGGGAAAGCTTTAATAATCTTACTTCCTGCTGGCGTGATGCAAACAACCGTTTAAGGTGGGGTTCTATCTTTGTTCTTCCTCCCTGGTTGAAGGCGTGGTGGCAGCAATTCGGCGTTGATGCTGAACTGTTTTTAAGCGCTGTCAGGAAAGGAGAAGAGGTTATTGGCGTGGCGCCACTGATGGTGAGAGGTAATCAGGCTTCGTTCATCGGTAGTGAGGATGTCTGTGACTATCTCGACTTTGTGGTTAGCCCCGGCAGTGAGGATGATTTCTTTAATTTTATCCTCGACGACCTGATAAAGAACGGGATCAATAATCTAGACTTGAAGCTGGTGCGCCATGATTCAACGGTGCTGGGGAATCTGGCCGGTATAGCTCAAAGGCGCGGCTATCAGGTTAGCTGTTCCCATGAGGATGTCTCTCTGGAGCTGGATTTGCCGACGACCTGGGAGGCGTACCTGGAGATGTTGAACGCCAAGCAGCGCCATGAGGTGAGGCGTAAACTGCGCAGGCTCGGGGAGATGGGTGAAGTTGATTATCATGTTATACGGGGCGCCGGCGCGGTTAATGATGCTATGGATGATTTCCTCAGGATGTTTTCGGAAAGCCGGGAGGACAAGTTTGCCTTCTTGACCGCACCAATCGAGTCCTTCTTCAGGTCAGTGGTAAATGCCATGGGCCAGGCTGGACTGCTCAGGATGGGTATTTTGAAATTGGGTGACCTGCCTACGGCGATGGTCATGTGTTTTGATTATAATAGCTGCCTTTATCTATATAACAGCGGTTATGACCGGCAATATAATTATTTGAGTGCGGGATTACTGAGTAAAGTCCTCTGCCTCAAGAATAGCCTTGAAGAGGGTAGAAAGAGCTTTAATTTCCTCAAAGGCGATGAGCCCTATAAATACCGCCTGGGGGGGAGAGAAGTGCCCCTTTCCCGGTGCCAGATAACTATTGAGTGACGATGTAGAGGAGAGAACTCTGATGCCGAACGGTCAATTGAGAATTGCCATGCTCAGTGTGCACAGCTGCCCGGTGGGTAACCTGGGAACCAGGGAAACCGGTGGTATGAGTGTTTATGTGCGTGAGGTGGCTCAGGAGCTGGGTAGACGCGGGCATGTTGTCGATATATATACCCGTGTTCATGATCCCAGAGACAGGCAAATTATAGATCTTGGTTGTAAGGCTCGCTTGATTCACCTCACCGCGGGAGGGGATGACGAGCTGAATAAGTTAGCCGTCTACCCATGTCTTCCTGAATTTATAGCTAATCTAGAAGATTTCCAGACGCGCAACGGACTGAATTATGATTTAATATTCAGCCATTACTGGCTTTCCGGCTGTGTGGGGAAATATCTACAGCAGTTATGGCATGTTCCTCACGTTATCATGTTTCACACGCTGGGTGCGGTAAAGAACGCCCTTGGTATCGGCGAAGGCGAATCTGACCTTCGCCTCCAGATGGAAAGGGACCTGGCGCAGAGTTGTGAACGGATTATAGCGCCGACGGAGAGAGAAAAAGAGAACCTCATCCGTTATTACGGAGCTTCGCCGGAAAGAATCGGCGTGGTTCCCTGTGGCGTCAGTTTGGGAAAGTTCCTCCCGATAGATAAGAATATTGCCCGGAAGCAAGCGGGACTGGCGGGTGATAAGATAATCCTTTACGTGGGCAGAATCGAGCCGTTGAAGGGAATCGAACGGTTGGTACGGGCGGTATCTTTTTTGCCGGAGATTCAGGGGTTGAGGCTGGTTATTATCGGTGGAGATGACGGTAACCAGCATGAAATAGCTGAGTTACAGAGACTAGCTAACGACCTTCGTATCCAGGACTCGGTTACCTTTTCCGGTCTGGTCAGGCATGAGCAACTGCCTTACTATTATAACGCAGCCGATGTTTGTGTGGTTCCTTCCTACTACGAAAGCTTCGGGCTAGTGGCCCTGGAATCTCTGGCTTGTGGCACGCCGGTAGTGGCTACTGATGTTGGTGACCTTAAGAACATTATAATTCAGGGAGAGACGGGATATATAGTGACTGGTGATAATCCGCGGTGTCTGGCGGACAAGATTGCCTTATTTATCTATGGAGCAGATGGGGCAACAGCTCCGGCTCTATCCATCCGGGAATCAGTAATCAGGTTTGGCTGGAATAAAATCACCGATGCCGTTCTAAGAGAAATTAGAATGGTGCATGATGACTATCTGGCTCTGGTGGGCTGATCACAGTAAGACGGTTATACTTGGCTTTTCCCTCAAGCCTTCTTCTTGTTCAGAGTATCCCGCCGGGTTCACCGCTCGTTGAATCCCGGAGCGTTGATTGTATCGGCTTTGACAATGTTATACAATCAACGGTTGATAGCCAGGATGGTAAAGGAGGAAAAAGCGTGTTAACCGAGCCGGCTCAGATAATGGTAGTTACGCCGCATCCGGATGATGCTGAATTCGGTGTGGCCGGGACGGTAGTGCGCTGGGTGCGTGAGGGTAAGAGCGTTGTTTATATAGTTTGCACCAGTGGAGAGAAAGGTACCAGTGATACCGGTGTCAAGCCGGAAGAGCTGGCAAAAGTTCGTGAGCGGGAGCAGCTGGCAGCGGCTGATCTGCTGGGAGTGAGAGAAGTCATCTTCCTGCGTTACCCTGACCAGGGGCTTGAGGATACACCGGAATTCAGGAAGGAGATCGTGTGTCTGATACGGAGGTACCGGCCGGAAATAGTGGTCACTGCTGACCCATACCGGCGCTATATCTGGCATCGGGATCATCGCATTGTCGGGCAGGTTACTCTGGACGCCGTTTTCCCCTATGCCCGGGATTTCCTTGCTTACCCCGACTTGCTGGAAGAAGGTCTCCAACCTCATAAAGTGAACGAGATGCTGTTCTGGGCATCTGAAGATTCAAACTACCGCTCTGATATCACGGATACTTTTGATATCAAACTTGCCGCACTCCGTTGTCATCAGAGTCAGGTGGGTAATGACCTGGCTCCAGGCCTGGAGCAGCACTTGCGGCAGCGGTGCCGGGATATGGCCGAGGGGGAGGAGTTTGAGCTGGCGGAGGCTTTTCACCGGGCGAAGATATGGCGCTAGCTTGCTCGTCCGTGGTTTGATTGCTTATTTAACGAAAGTGAGGTTAAAGCGTTGACAATGACTAAAGATGCCAAGGGGGAAGCTACGGTTATCAAAAACGGGGTCTGTGGCATGTGTGATGCACGCTGCCCGACCAGAGTCCATGTCCAGCAGGGCAAGGCGGTAAAGATTGAGATGCTGGAAAAGAGAGTGATTGGCACCTGTCCTCGCTGGAAGGCCCAGCTGGACTTTGTTTACCACCCTGACCGCCTGACTTACCCCTTGAAGCGGACTGGTGAGCGGGGGGAGGGTTCTTTTACGCGGATATCCTGGGATGAGGCTCTGGATACCATTGCTGACAGCTTCCAGAAAATAAAGAGAGACTACGGGGCTGAGTCAGTGGTCTTCTACGTATCATTACCCAAGGAACCCCGGCCTTATCTACATCGCCTGGCTCATGCTTTCGGCTCGCCGAATTATTGCACGGAAAGCAGCAATTGCTCCACTGCCACCTGGCTGGCTTCTTCCTTGAATTTCGGTGATGATTTTGCGGACTTTTTGTCGCCTATGTCACCGGCAGCGGGTAGTAGCCTGGCTAGCAAATGTGGTTTAATCTGGAGTTCGAGCGTGAAGCACTCGTCACCGGTGATGTGGAAGGAACTTCTATCGGCCAGAAAGAAGGGACTCAAGCTCATTGTTGTCGACCCGCGCCGTACCGATATTGCCGTGATGGCTGATATTCATCTCCAGTTGCGGCCGGGTACTGATGGAGCCCTGGCGCTGGGCATGCTCCATGTGATTATAAACGAGGATCTCTATGACCGGGAATTCGTTACGAAGTGGACGGTGGGTTTTGACGACCTGAAAAAGCTGGTCCAGGAATATCCTCCGGAGAAGGTGGAGCAGATTACCCGGGTACCGGCGGATAAGGTCAGAGAGGCGGCGGTACTGTATGCCACGACGAAGCCAGCCAGCATCAGAAGTAGCCCGGGTGCTGTTGTTCATCATGAAAATGGAGTGCAGAACCAGCGGGCAGCCATGCTGCTGGCTGCACTGACTGGCAATTTTGGTATACCGGGTGGTAACTCGGTAGCGCGCAGGGGTAATCGACTTGGTATCCAGACAAGAAATATTACACTTCATGAACGAATAGCTGATTTGCCACCTGGTCTCGGCTCAGACCGCTTCCCGATCTGGATAAAACTGTGTGAAGAGATGCAATCCAATGTACTGGCCGGCCGTATTGAAAGTGGTGTTCCATATCCGATAAAGGCTCTTCTGGCAGCTGGCCTGAACTTGACTTTCTTCCCGGATTTCAAGCGGGTAACCGGAAATCTCCAGAAGCTGGACATGATCGCGGCTATTGACTACTTTCATAATACGGGTACACAGATTGCTGATATCGTTCTTCCGATAGCCTCATGGCTGGAGCGCCCGATACTGGTGGGCAGGCCGGGTGAATACATAAGGTTGTTAGAGCCAGCCATTGAACCCGTTGGAGAATGCTGGTGGGAATGGAAAATTTATGCCGAACTGGCCAGGAGACTTGGCTTCGGTCATGAATTCTGGGATGGTGACTTTCAGAAGTGCTTCGACTGTGTGCTTGAGCCATCAGGCATAACATATGCCGACTTGCAGCAGCACCCCGAAGGAATAAAGACTGACCCACCGGACAGATCGCCTAAAGCCTATGAGAAGACGGGTTTTGCCACGCCATCAGGTAAGGTGGAAATCTCCTCTTCCATCCTGGCGCAACATGGCCATGACCCTCTTCCCGTATACAAGGAGCCGGCGGAAAGTCCGTTAAGCCGGCCTGATTTAACAGAGTCTTTCCCGCTGGTGTTAACTACGGGGGCGCGGACAGTATATTACACTCATTCCCAGTACCGCCAGATACGCCGGTTACGCAGGGCGGTACCAGACCCGCTTATAGAGATTAATCCGGCTGATGCCAGTCCGCGTGGTATTGAGTCGGGAGACATGGTCAGAGTCAGTTCATTACGGGGCAGCGCGAAAGTGAAGGCAAAGGTTACCGATAATATACTGCCCGGAGTGGTGCATGTGATGCACCACTGGCCTGATGAGGCTAATGTTAATAATCTCAGCAGTGACCAGAACCTTGACCCAATCTCAGGGTTTGCTCCGTTTAAATCACAGCTCTGTCAGGTTGTCAAGGATTGATGGGGTAACCTGGCTCTTTACTGGCTTGATGGAGGCGGGGTGGAGAAGAAGAACGCGGTTTACCTGTTAGGGGGTGCTAGCTCTTGTCCTTTCGTTATTGACAACGACAGTAGCCTGGGGTGTAATAAAGGTCAATATTAGAAAGGAGGATTGGCAAAATGCGAACTCCAGCACGTTTCGTCGTTGACACTCACAGCCATATAACCACTCTGTACCAGCCGGCAGGGGAAAAAAGCCTGGAACTGGCCCGTCAAGGGCTCTGGAACGGGCTGAATGGGGAGGTGGAGCCCTTTGACAACTCACCACTTTGCCTTTATGACATGGAGCGCTACGGCATTGACATGTGCATGCTGAAGCCAAGCATGGTCGGTACCACCAACGAAGCACAGGCGGCTCTGGTAGATAAGTATCCCGATAAGTTCCGAGCCTTTTGTGCCGACCAGAAATTAAAGCTCAAGGTCTGGCGCGAGGAGGCGAAGTGGACACTGGATGATGCTGCTGGCGAGGTTGAAGCGGCGCTCAAGACAGGCAAGTTCATTGGCATTGGCGAGTTTGTCCCCGGCCAAAGGAAAACCTGTAAGAGCTTCGATGAGCGCCTGAACGAGTACCGTACCTTCGCCGAACTGGCCAAGAAGTATGGCGTGAGCATTGATTTCCATGACTTCGATGGGCATTACTTTGACCCGTACCAGCTCATCAGCACCATCGCCATGGAGTTTCCCGATGTGCCCGTTATCTTCTGCCACTCCGGCTACTCGATAGGGGCCTATGTGTATGGGGTTGATATTATCCGTAAGGCGTGCGGGGTTGCCGGGCGCGGCAATAATGTCTATCTGGAGACCGGTAACTGGCCCGCCGAGTTCTTTGAGATTGCCATTAAAGACCCCAATGTCGGCGTGCCCCAGTTAATCTGGGGCGGTGACTATGGTCATGTTCCCCAGTACATCATGTCCAATCCAGAGAGAGTACCCTCGAGCTTCGCCACGGTGATGAAGCGTTTTCCCAAGGTACCGTATTACCATATTGACTGGTGGGGCTGGGCTCTTCACCAGATTGACAAGATTAGAGATTACATAACTCAGGATGAGATAAACCTTATCCTGGGTGGAAATGCTGCCAGGATATGGAGACTGCCGGTTCCTTATGAGCGTATGTTCATGTCGGGTCGACCTGATATCTGGGGTGTGGACTGGGGGAGTTCAGTGCCTTTTATCCCCAGGGAACAGGTCATTAATCCGGATAGTTGACACCAGACAGAAATTGCGGGTGAAAGAGAGGCCGTGGTACAGCGCCCGGATGTGCTGAATTGTAAAGTAGAGGAGTCATAAATGCCAAAATACGGTTTGCTGATCGACTATGAATTTTGCGTTGGTTGTCATGTCTGTGAACTTGCCTGCAAGCAGGAGCACCAGCGGCCTGAGGGGGAGTATGGCATCTACGTCAATGAGATCAAACCGGAAGTGAGCGGAGGCAGGCTATATTACTTCCCCTTTCCTACCGATAACTGTAACCTGTGCGGTAAACGCATCGCCAGAGGTCTGCAACCAGCCTGCGTGCATAACTGCTGGGCAGGCGTGATGAAATTCGGGAAGATTGAAGAACTTGCCCAATACCAGAAGGAAAAGGCCAGGACAGTACTCTGGGCGCCGCATTGAAGTCAAAAGCCTGAACAGGCATATTAATGCCACCTGGTCAGGCTTAATCCGCCTCCAGGGGGGTTACTCTATATCGAGAAGCCTGGCGATGTTGCCTCCCAGTATCAGGTCTCTTTCCCGGTCATGTATCGGCAGCTTTTCTATCACCTCAAGGTCGTACTTGTAGTGGTCAGGATAGCAAGTCGGCGGTTTGCTACCATAGGAGGGATAGGCTTTCCCCTGGTAATAGTAGCGTCCGAATGGTGCCGGCGTATCGGTGCCGAAGATTAGCTTCTCCGGTCCAATCGCCGGGTCAACTGCCGCCTTTTCCACTACCTCGTAGGGGGCTGAACTCGTCTCCAGATAGACATTTTCATGCCGGGCAGCTACCAGAAGTGCCATATCGGCATAAGACCCGAAGTAGAAGAAGCCCTGGACACCAATATGCCCGATGATAATAGGCACATCGGGATACTCGGTGGCGATGTCATCAATGAAGGCGGGGTTGCAAAACCATAGCGCCCTTTGCGCGCACCATCCCTCTTTACCGTTGCCTCTCGTGCGGGGTGAACGGTGAAGGTAAGGAGCTATCCCGGTGTGAAAGTGTGCCACGGCGTTATGCTCTGCGAGAACATCCATTATCGGGCGGTATCTGGCCCAAAGTTCCGGCCAGGTTTCCATTCCCGAAGCCCCCATCAAAGCCCACTCGCCGACGCCCTTTACCTGGGGTATCTTAAGGTAGGATTCTATCTCTCTGGCAGCATCTTCAGGATTAAATTCGTAGGGGGTGGGTGGTGTGGAAAACCCAACCATTACCGCCGGAAATTTATCAGGGTCTTCCTGGGCGACCTTGATAATTTTTTCATTCTCATCGGGCAGGATGGATATACCCTGTGAAATCAGGCCTATCGCCTGATCAACACTGTATTTATCCATAAACTTTAGAATTGTTTCCACTCGTTCAGCCTCGACCTGCTTTTGTAGCATCAGCCTTTCCATCTCGGTGTAGTCTGCAGTGCTCTCAATGGCTGGTCCGGCTGGGTGGGTATGGGCATCGATAATAGTGCTGCTTTTCATAATATTAACCTTTCTTTAACGTTTAAAATAGTAGTTGGTGGCTCACGGGCTGGAATGGCGTGCGTAGTTCTCCTCATAAGTAGGGGCGTTGGGTGGCAACAGCCAGTAGTCGAACGGTAGCTCGGCTATCTTAATCTCACCATTCTCCAGCCGGGTGGTGACAAACTTGTTCCACTCCGGCGGGTCTACCTCGGGGTAATCGAGACGCCAGAAGTCCAGGTAGGCGCTGCTTGCCTTCCTCGCCAGAGAAGCATGGAAAATCATTTCGCCCACGGTGATGCGCGTCAGGCAGTCCAGAGTGCGCATTAGCTCATGCGGGTTCCTGACGTAAGTTCTGGAGGCTTCACTCTCCCTGATGCTGTCCAGCCATTTCAGCCCTATCTTGAGTGTTTCCTCGCTCTTATATTCGCCACAGTAGTCCTGCATGATTCTGCATGTACCGGCTTGAAGTTCCTTCCAGCTGACATCACCCTTTTGCTGTAGCGGGGCATAGACACGGTTTTTTTCTCTCTCCACCTGTTTCCTGTCGATAACGGGCTCGCTGGCGGTTGTTACATAGGCGGCTGTTTTTCTCCCCGCATATCTGCCGGTAGCCGCTGCCTGGGCATGGTCACCGCCAGACGCTGTTTGCGTACCTGCGGCGTACAAACCTTCTAAACTGCTCTTGAGGTCCCAGTCGATTATCACAGCTCCACCGCTGCAAAAGGCAACCTCGCGCCACTGGGGCGCTCCCATTCTGCCCATCCCAAAGCTACCGGGAGACTGGAGCATATCACGGTCAGGGTCAAACCCGGCTCTGGTATAGACGTCATATATAGGAATGCGGGTCTTGCCTTCGTTGGCTACCATGAGGCCAAATATTGCCCTTCGCTCGTGTTCAGGCATGCCGGGTAGATCGGCATATAACGGGAGAACAAACTCGCCTTTTCTGATGCGCTCTGGCAGGTCAGGAATGAGGTTTGGGCCACGGAGTTCATAGGGGATATTGGGTCCATGGATAATCAACCTTTGTCCGGGCGCCAGCCGGTACCGCTCCTCTACCGTTTTCAACACTCTCCCGTCCCGGTCAACCCACGGAATTTCTTTCCCGTTGGCATCAACCATAGTACAGGCATACCAGGTATTGCCGGCATTGCCGATGCCATAGCGTGGGTGGCTGAAGGGCCCCCCTCCCATTGCTCCACCCCCGCTTCTCTCCATCAGAGCGCACTCGGCTCCAGCCTGCCAGGCCATAGCACAGCCGTCACCGGCATTGTTGGGGTCACCGTAGTTGTGGGCAAACCCCTGAAGTTCCGTTGAGAATATCCAGAGACCGGAGGGCGAGCCGGTAGTCATCACGGTGGCTTTTGTCTTGAAGATATAGAACTCGCCGGTGCGCGTGTTCACGCCGGTGGCGCCTACTACCCGGGCGCCCTGTTTTCCCCCCTCAGTAAGCAGGCTGGTGGCCATGACACGGTCATAGATGGGCACCCTGAGCCGTTTCAGTTCGTTATAGAGAGCGACCTTGATTTGTGCCCCGCCCCGGACACGTACAATGTGTTTATTATCGTAGTCGTAAGCGAACATTATCCTGGTCTCATCGTCTCTGAACTCGGCGCCCTTGAATTCGTCATCCTCGTCCCGGAACCTTATTCCCATTTTCTCCATATCAAGGAGCGTGTCCCAGCTCTCCTTGCACAGGATATAACAGCTTAATCCGTTGCCGTATTCACGGGTGGAATAACCGCCAAACGCTTTGACCTGCTCCATCATCTCTTCGGGGGTAACCCTGGAACAGGGGTTAGTACAGGCAGCGTGCCAGTGGTCAACCCCGGCCCCTCCGGAGCCGCTTTTTATCGTGGCTCCTTTTTCGACAACGACAACCTTTCTCCCCCTCCTGGCGGCGGCTATCGCGGCGTGGCAGCCAGCGATACCACCTCCTAGAATCAGGACATCGGCGGTAACTTCATTTTCCTTGCCATAGTTAACCGGGTACGGCCATTTCAGTGAGTGTTTATCCATTGTTTGCCTCCCGGGTTTGCTCGGGCAACTCGCTGCGGTTGAAGCGCCTACCTGAAGCCTAAATATCTAAGCAGGCATGAATTTCCTGGACTATGAATATTTTCCACCACTACCGGTTGAATGTCAATAGTCAGGCTGCAAGGTTGGCAAACCGGGCAAAACCAGCTAGTATGTAAATAGAATGACTGGCTTTGGAAATGGCGGGGAAGACACCGTGAAGATGTTGGATGAGGCAACGAGAAAAAAAGTCCTGGCAGTACAGAAGAACGAGCTCACCGAGCACTTTATTTACGGTAAGCTGGCCGGGTCAATAAAAGACCCGCGTAATAAAGAGACTCTGCAACGTATTGCCGGGGATGAGCTTGACCATCATAATATCTGGAAGCAATATTCTGGTACCGAGGCGGCGCCGGGTAAAGTCAAGATATGGGTATATTATCTGGTATCAATAATATTCGGTATAACGTTTGGTATAAAGCTGATGGAGGAGGGAGAAGAGCAGGCCCAGAAGACTTACGGAGCACTTGCCAAGGTTGTGCCGGTAGCGGCAAGTATTGCCGAAGATGAACACCGACATGAAAAGCAACTCATCAGCTTGATTGATGAAGAACGGCTTAGGTACTCAGGTGACATGGTCCGGGGTTTGAATGTGGCACTTGTCGAGCTCACTGGTCTGGTTGCCGGTCTTACTCTGGCTCTTCAGAATATTCGCTTGATTGTGACTGCCGGACTGATTGCCGGTATTACCATGTCCCTATCCGTGGCGGGCACGGAATATCTGGCAACAAAGTCGGCCGGGGGTAGTCGCAGCCCCTTGAAGGCTGTCGTCTATGCGGGTATCACCAATGTTATTACGGTACTGTTTCTAATATTCCCTTATCTAATCTTCACCAATATTTACCTGGCTCTTGGTTTAATGATGGTTAATGCCGTTATAGTTATCTTTCTGTTTTCCTTTTATATTTCGGTAGCCAGAGAGATTCCATTCCGTAAGCGGTTTCCGGAGATGTTGCTCGTCAGTCTTGGGGTTGCGGCTTTGGCTTTCGGAATAGGATATCTGGCCAGGATATTTTTACATGTAGAGGTATAGAGGCGGGTCACTATTTAGCCTGATTGTCTTTACGGTATGTCTGTATCTATTCAGTTTCTCTTCTTCCGGTACACCTTTATGCGTGGGGAGCATTCTATACCGGCAGTGACCGCATCGAAGGTACTTTCGTCAACAGAGAGCAGTTTGTTCCAGTTGGCTCCTCTTCTCAGTACGGGGTTAGACTGTATAGTGCCCAGACCACCACAGCCGGGCATGCCCACGGCGTCAGGGTGTAACAGCTCCGTCACCCGCAGATTACCTTCGGTCTTGCCGTAGCGTGACTCGACGACGACGGTATCTCCGTCTTTGAGGTTTTTCTTCCTGGCCGTAGCTGAGTTCATGTAGATACCGCTTTCAAACGGGTCATCGTCCGTGAGTTCAACCAGCCAGGGATTGGCTAACACGTTGGCACTGTCATTCGAAAAATAAGGCGTTCTCCAGTTGATTACCCACAGGTCGTATTCTTCCGGGGCGCGGAATTCCGAGTTTTCCACCCAGTGGGGTATCGGGCGGTAGAGGTCAAAGATATAATCCATATCCTCAATGCCGGGGAAGGAGAGATGGTGTTTCTCCAGGTTAGCGCGCAGTTCATCACCCACATCCTTCAGGTGCTGGAAATAGAACGGGTGTCTGGTCATATTATCGGGGTGATAGCAATAGCTGTAAAACTCCTTTTCCGTCCCCCGGCTGGTAAAAGCTCCAACCTTCTTCAGTTCCTCAATACCGCGGCCATCGCCGCGTTTCCAGCTCTTGAGCTGACGGTCGGATATTTCTTCAAGGGTATGCCTATTATCGAGTTCCAGCTTGGTTGCCTCGTTTAAAGAAAAGCCGTCATCATGGATAATGGGGTCACTCATCCGGTTAAAACAATCGTAGAGTCCGCCTTCTCCATACAGAATGCCGATTCTTTCTGCCAGTTCCTGGAAGAGGTCATCCATGTGCATCGTGTTGAAGACGGCGGGAGCGGGCTGACGGATATACGCCTGCCGTAGTCCGCATGCTTCTTTGTTTGTGTTTTGCATATAAGGTTTTAATACTTTGACCAGGTGTCTTTCCAGGGCGCAGTGCTCCGGAAGCACGACATCGGACATGATCGCGGTTTCATCCATGTGGTAAGCGCAGGAAACGATAAACGGTATTTTTTTAAAGGCCTCCACGTAGAGGTGAGGCTGAGCCGTCTTCCTGATGGGGTTGCCGCCTGAGGTCATCCAGGCTTCCACCCTGTAGTCATGGTGATACTTTTCCGGTTCAAGGATAGCCTTGGCTGTCAGGTGTGGCCCGGTGTGCTTGTTCGGGTAGAATTCAGAGCCGTCAATATGGTCCGGCGGGAATTTAAAGGGTACCGGTATTGCCTCACTAATCGGATTGACCACTCCGTCTTTATTCGGCGTAAGTATGGGGCCCCTACGTCCGTTTGCTGCGATTCCCCCGGGGACTTCAATATTGCCGAGCAGCATGTTGATCATTTTACCGGTAAGGTCAGCATACGTGCCGCCCCTGTGGTTATTAATGGCCCGGTTGGTACTTATTGAAGACGGGCGTAAGGGGAAGGTGAAGCCGTCAATCTCAATGGTGCTGCTGATGTGTGCGTAGTCAATGAGTTCCCGCGCGATACGCCTGGTGGTTTTCGCCGGCACGGTAGTGATTCCCTCCGCCCATTCCGGCGTATAGTTGGCGAACTCCTCTTTAATAAGGCTGAAAGCCGTATGGCAGTCAGTGCCGTTCACCGTGTAGGCGCCCTCAAGGGCGATATCCTCAAAATCAGCGTCAAAGGTT
>Ga0180432_10001112_pt1 | contig 43003 bp, 53 predicted proteins | sample SS_ome_10_FD_132414 | JGI IMG/M metagenome (GOLD analysis project Ga0180432, IMG submission 132414) | Hypersaline lake sediment archaeal communities from the Salton Sea, California, USA - SS_1_MS_2 metaG | ecosystem: Environmental > Aquatic > Non-marine Saline and Alkaline > Hypersaline >... | reverse complement strand
TTCTTGGAGGTCGTACAGCCCGTCTATGACAAGATGATGGCTGAAATCAAAGAGGCTCAAGCTAAGAGTAAGGACGCAAAAAAGCCTGCCGAATCAACCGGACATAAGTGTACTGTTTGCGATGAGGGCGAGATTGTAAAGAAAGACGGGAGATTCGGAGAGTTTTACGCCTGCGACCAGTATCCGAAGTGCAAGACTGTCTACGAGATAAGCGACGATGACGGTAATTTTCATGTCAAAACGAAAAGTAAGCCTAAAAGTACAGGCAAAAAATGTCCGAAATGTCAAGAGGGTGGCAGGGATGGAGAGATGCTTGAGAGAAAGAGTAGGAAAGGGGATACCTTCCTAGGGTGCTCAAACTATCCTAAATGCAAACATACAGAATCGGTAGAAACAGCTAATGGCTAACGCAAACGCAGGTTATAGAGGAATTGCCAGAGTAGAAGGCGGTAATTACATTCGTTGTACTAACATGAATGTTAACCTGCAACAAGACACCCTCTTTTATGACCATACACTTGGATTGAATGATTATGTCTCTTCGGGAGATAGCACCAAGATTGAGAGACCAGGATTTGTTCAAACTCAGAAGAACTTTTGGCGTCCATCTCCTCTATCAATTGGAGGGAGTATCGCCTATCCCCTCACGGCTGAAGAGGATGGATATAACCTGTTTCAGAAGGCAAAAACCGGCGCAGGAGTAGGCAATATCGAGATGTACTACTATTGTGACGACGATTCAGGGTCAAATGGAAGGAGTTTCGAAGAGTGCAGGGTTGGGTCTTTCCAACTCAATATTACGGCTGGTGATTTTGCCAACATACAGGTAGATTTTGGAGGCAAAAGGTCTGTAGACATCTCTGGCACCCCTACACACTATAAAGCCCCCACAAAAATGATATCATGGGATAAGGTCTCTATTAGTGGTTCTGGGTTGTCAGAAAATATTCAAGCCTTCAGCATGAATATCAATAACAATCTTTCTCATGTCTATACAGCTAGACCGAGCTCAATCGCGCCTTATGAACCTAAGGATGTTCGACTTGGGATGCAGGAGGTGACTGGGACCATTTCAGTTTACAACAAGAAGGGGCCAATCAACGTGATTAACGGCGGAAAAGTAGAACTAACTCTCAGTGTGGGCAATTGGAGCACTCCTCTTTTTGTAATCCTGAAAACAGTTCAACTTGAAGCTAGAGTTGGCCCCTTTGTTACAACCATTCCGTTTATAGGTGTGGAGAGGCCTTTTGGCTCATGAAAAAAACTGTTATAGCTATTGTTGGTTCTCCTAAAGCTGGGAAAACGACTGCTTCTAAGATGCTAGAGGAACATGGATTCTGTCTTCTCGACATCAATCAGAAAGTGCGTCAGTTTGCTCAGTCTTTATTTTCTGCAAAAGCTCTCAATGGAGAAAATGCTGACACCATCATAGAGCAAGTCCGAGACAGAGGAAGAAAAGTAAGCAAGAACTACTGGCTCAACCTTGTCTTGGTTTCTGTTCCCGAAGAAGTCGATTACGTGGTTATCGACAATGCTTGCATCGAAGGACTTAGAGGAAGCCCAGTCATTCCATATCAAATAACCAGAGAGTTTGATGATGAGCCGTACGATTGTGACGTCATCTACAACTCTGGTTCCCTCGCTGATTTGGAGCAGAAAATGGCAGAAATTGCCGAGCTACTGAAAAAGTAGAAAAAATCCTGCCTCAAATCGTAAAAAAATGTATAATAATTGCAGGTATAACTAAGTTGTATACTATTGAATTCGTATACCTAGGTGAGGGCTATGAACATACAAGACGAATTGGCGCTAAAATATAGGCCGAGTCAGCTTGACGACGTTGTTGGGCAACCGCACGTCGTCGAAACCTTAAAACAGGCCGCTAGGCTAAACCGTTTCGCACACGCTTATCTGTTTGCTGGCAGATATGGGTCTGGAAAGACTTCTGTAGCTAGAATTCTTGCCGCCCTCATGAACTGCCAGAATCTTAAAGATGGCGTTGCTTGTGGCACCTGCGAGGTCTGTGAGAAAATCCGAAATGACACCTGTCTTGACGTCATCGAACTAGATGGCGGTCAAAAGGGTGGCGTGGACAACATAAAAGAAGTTCTGGAGAGTGCTAAGTGGCCTCCCCAAGAACTCCAGAAAAAAGTCTACATCATTGACGAATGCCAAGTGCTGACAAGCCAAGCGAATGCAGCGCTCCTGAAAGACCTTGAAGAACCATGCGGTCATGTTGCCTTTGTGCTCTGCACTATGAGCCCAGACAAGGTTCCTGACCCCATCTTTTCAAGGTGTCAGAAATTCAGGTTTCGCCAAATACCATCTCGAGATGCCGCTCAACACATACAGGATGTAGCTGCCAGAGAAAACATAAACATTGAAAACGGAGTTGCTGACATTATAGCTCGAGCATCCAGAGGAAGCTTGCGCGACGGTCTCAACCTGTTGGACAAGCTTCACACTGTCAAATACGGGGAACCCATCACAAAAGATTTTGTACTTAGCTTTGAAGGACTTCCAGACAGAGCTGTAATTGCCAATATGATTGAGGCGATGAAGCAGTCACAAGTCCCTCTCGTTTTGGACATGGTCAATGATTTGGTCATGGCTTCCGTAGAAGCCGAAGACCTTTTGTATGAGATGTCTCAGGCCTTTCGCGACATGACTGTTCTAAAGGCTCAAAAGGGAGATACAAAATCCACCGTAGACTTGACGGATGCAGAAGCGGCTCGACTGACTGAACTCGCCGACGACATTAGCGTACGCCAGCTACTAGAGCTCGCCCACTTGTTTTCTGACATCGGGCGAAAAGTGAGGTTCAATATCAATAAACGGTGGATAATGGAAGCTACCATTATCGATTGTATCGTCGCTCTACGCAAGTAATATCATGAAGGAAACCAAGCACTCTATGTACAAGGAAGTATCCATTGTTCTCCGACCTAAAGGAGAACTAAATGGCACGTGGGAAATCACCATCTAAGTCCAGAAGGACTGCCAAAACTAGTAAGTCAACTAAAAAGCAACCAAAAAGGAGAACAGAAAGACAGTCGGCCAAGCCTAAGGCCCAAAAGAAGGCACCCAAAAAGCCAGTTAAGAAAACAAGCAAAAAGGCTACAGTTGGAAAACGTAAGACCAGAGCTCCTATCGACAAAAAGCGCCGTTACGTTGCTCGAATAGAAGAGGAGATTCTAGAGGAAAAGGGCCTCGAAGAAGAAGTAAAGGTAGAGTCCGAAGATAGCGACTCAGAAAAAGAAGAAAAACCCAGTAGGAGCGGCCTAGAACAACTTCTGTTCAAAGTTCCGTACGTTACAGACCCGCTAATCGGAACTCCAAAACAGGTGCAGGAGCAGCTTGATGCATTGGCGAAGTCTTTGCAAAAAAGACCAAATAATAATGCCAAATTCAACAAGATTCACCTGTATATGCACGGATACCTTATCAACGTTGTACTAAAGAAGTTTCCTTACATCAGGGGATTTCAGACAACAGACATATATCAGGAGGCTCTCATAGCTCTTCGCTTCAAGGCAATTCCTAACTTTGATGACACAAAAGGAATGTCGTTTCTCAACTTCGCAAAAATGTGCATTAGAAGACACTTGATAACACTTCTAAACACGTCACAGAATCGTCAGAGGGACAGGTCTATCAACCAAGCCGTTTCCTTAGATAGTTGTCCGACCGATTCAAACGGCGAACAGGATGGAAAGAATACATTGGGCAATATCATTGGGGATTCTAGGGCGAGTGCCGATGAAGAACTTGAATGTAATGAAGCCTTTGATATCACCAAAAGTACTCTTCTAAGCTTTCTTTCAGAATTCGAGAGAATGGTTCTTGAAGGTTTTCTCGTCAGCTCTTCATACGAGGAAATTGCAAAGAACGTTTCTAAGAAGGTAAGAAAGCGTTGCAAGACAAAGAGTGTTGACAATGCTTTACTACGAATACGCAAAAAGGCTACACAACTTATGAAGCACGGAAAGCTAGACGATATCCCTCTGTTTATCCAGAAATAGAAGCTGTATAATACAAAGAGAAACAACAAGGAATCACAAAGATGCAACTAACCATTAAGCAGTCACGCCTATTGGAAATGCTCCAAAAGGGCGGCATAGCATCGTTAATTGACGAAGGTAAGGTCGAGAATGACAACCTCGACCTTATCATTAGTTGTAGCAAAATTTCGGTTGAGATAGACGGCAACATGACGGTTGAGTCTACGTGTCCGTTGTTTGCTGTTAAGGTCGAACTAGAAGCTACAGCTAAAAACGACATAGCAGTAAAAGAATCCGGTTCCGTTCTTGTACCTACAAAGGAAATCATTCAGTGGGTTAAGGCGCAGGGCTCAGAGGCGATGGTAACAATGACTTTCAAAGCATTTGACCGTCCCAAGTACATTGACCCGTCAGAAGACCTAGACCCTCAAACAAAGGGCAAGCTGACTCTGAAGCACAGCGGGTCTCTGAAAATGCTTGCCAAAGACTCTGCTAAAAGCGGTGCAAAATGGACCCTAGATTCTCTCGACGTGTCTCACTTTCCAACCCTTTCATTTGACCACTTAGGAAATAAACACTTCGATATTCGAGTCGACAACCTAGAACGTATTGTGAAACGCGCTAGGTTTGCGGCTATGGATTACGATTCAAAGCATATCCTCGACAACCTTTCAATCCAAACTTGGGAAGACGACCTTTATATTGTTGCCACGGATACCAAGCGTTGTTGTGCAGCAAAGATGGAGTTGCTCAGCGATGTCCAAAACTCTGAAGAATCGATGCTTGCTCCTCACAAATTGCTCAACGAAGTAATTAAGGTCTCTCCGAAAAAGAACACCGTAAGCATCTACTACAACAAGGACAAAGGTAGAATCTACTTTTTGCAGCCAGAGATGACGATAAGCATTGCCAGTGGAGAGGATAAGTTTGTAAACGCATTTCCTAAAATCAGCGCTCTTACGGCCACACAGTATAATCTGGTCGCAGAAGTATCAAAAGAAGCGCTAGCTAAGTCTGTCATGACTGTTGCTATGGTTGACAAAGACTGCTCTCTCTTTTGGTTTAAGGAAGATGTGGGAGCTCTTATCATGAAGGCTATATCAAAAGAGGGTAAGTATCGCCCAACCGTAACAAAGGTTGATGCCCTCAGTATATCTCAAGAAGCTAAGTTTGTTCTTGATGGTGGAAGAATGTCTCCGGCCCTCAAGATGATGGTTTCAGAATCAGTTAAAATATGGCGCTCAAGTGATGGCAAATTAGTCAAGGTTACTGGCGAAGATGATCCAGGATTTTCCTATTTCTGTGTATCCATACGGAACAAACGCTACATGCAGGAACTTTCAGACTAGTGACAACTCCATCTATACCTTCTCCAGTTCTCATCTACGGGGACCGTTTTGTCTGTCTTCAGAAAATAAACGCCGCTAGGGAACGCGCAAAAGATGTTCCTTGGTTTGATTTCTCTATGAAGAAAGACGATTGGAGCGACATATCTACTGAGGTCACAACTTCTACGTGGTCTGGCGAAGATAAGCTTGTCATGATTAGAGATATCCCGAACCAAAAAGCTGCCAGAGAATTTCTCATAGAGCTTTGCGTTGAATATGGCACCTATGCAAAGATTATCATTTGGGATTCGCTAGACGCCATAACAGACGCAAAAACTTGGACGGATTTTGTAGCTGAGTTCAAAACTATACATGGCTCAAAGGTCGTATTTGGAGGAACCCCTTTTGATGACAAGGGTAAGGACGAAGCAATAATCTTCACGATAGATAGGTTTAAGTCGCATGGTAAAGAGATTGAGAGAAGTGTTGCTGAAACTTTCGTCAATATAACAGGATACGACCGTGGCTTAATTGCGTCGGAAGTCGAAAAGCTTACTCTGACGTGTTCTTCCCCAGTCTCTAGAGAGGAAATTATCTTTAATACGTTCAGAACGGCAAAGATGAAGACTCTTTATGAACTTGGCACTGCGCTTGATACAGGCTCTTATGAACTGTCAATAGAGATGTTGCACAAATTCCTAGAGTCAGGTATGAACGAGAACGTATTGGCCGATGTGATGGTCAGGAAAGCCAGATGGCAACTGATAGCAGCTTCGTATTGGAAATCTGGCTGCCAGTGGAGCGTAATTCCCGATATGCTTGTCGAGATGGGACAGTTTCCTTCTGCTATTTGGCATAATGACTCCATTGCACCGTCAGACAGAAGGAGGCGCTCTGATGGGATGGACGACAGAGATGGTATCCACAAATATGCTACGGAGGTTTTGGGACTTCCAGATAGTCTTGTTGGTGTGACGCCGTTCGTTCCCAAAAAGACGAAGACTGGCAAGGAAAAGAAAGCAACGGCTGCTGATAAGAAACTAGGGATAGGACGGTCGGAGAGGATTCCTATGAGGTTTATGGCGGCACAAATAGCGAGCTTCGTTCGTCACAATATCGTATCAAGAAACAAGGGCGTTAAGAACCTCAAGAACAAAGTGTTTAACCGAGCACTGAATGTATATTCTTCAATGCATAATAACCTTGTTGCCATTCGCTATGGAGAAGACTCGGTTCAACAGTTGCATGAGATGGTAAGGTCATTAACTAGCACCGACCTAGAATAGTTTGTCGTCGTCGTCGTCTGGGTTGAGCGGTTGGTGTACTTCTTCGGTTTCGTCTGCAACGATATCTATTATGTTCCCGACATCTGGAACCTTGCAAGGACGAGGGTTCTCTTCGGCAATTCTATCGAGCTCATCAAAATCCAATGGCTCGCATGCTTTCAACTTCTCTTCTATTTTCGCCAGAACGTGTCTGTTATCAAGGTCGACACGTCTATCTATGTTTTCAAGAACGAATTGGTATCTATCGGGCATGTTTAAGCGTAGCCATTCAGCCATAACTAGACCAGCCTTATGAAAGCTTTTTTCTGGTAGAAATTTGTGATGAGCTGGGTCGACAGAAATACCATTCCTGATATCGAACTTCAATGGAGAGTCCTTAATATGTCTGCTAACCAAATGGTGGGCATCTATTTTTGTGGGGCTTCCTTTGTCCGTCATCTCGCCACGTTTTATTCCGCATACTTCGCAAGAGAAATCGGCGCTCTGCCTAACCGCTTCACTCCATAGTCGGAATAGTCTTCTTTTTATCTTTGGAAGAGATTCTAGTTTTTTCTTCTTTGTTTTTTTGGTGGCTGCTTTCACGTCTATTAATTCTTTATTTTGTCATGACAAACCTGCTTAATAGAAGGATAATTACCTTGAAAGCCAGAATAATGGGGTATGATAATCTCTGAAGTCATGCCCATATTGAAGGCGGAGTTTTACCTCAAGAGAACTCCTAAGGGTCGAAGTATATCTGAAGATGGCTTGAGTGCAGTGCGGGCAACGGCAGAGGACAGCAAGAACCAAGACGAAGAGGCTATAAAGTGTCTCAACTGCGGTATAATACTTTCAAGCCTTGTTGTGCCAGATGGGTGCCCAAATTGTGGAAGTAAAGACCTCGATTATGATTTCGTGGTCTAACAAAGGAAAGTAAAAAAACGAAAGTAACAAACGGAGGAAACCAATGAGCGATACCCTACTACCAGAAGACCGAGAAATTCTAGACACTCACGGAATGCTTGCCGAGGGGTTTCTCAAGAACTTGCCAACAAAAACGGCCAAAGCAATCCAAAACGCTTCACCTTTGAAGTCTACAGGACCTCGTCAAGAGCCAATGATTGAGTCTGAAACCCCTCCCTCTATTCCTGGAGGAGTAGAAAAACTCCTTATTGGCATGTACGAGATAAGGGACGAGCTAATAGAAACATTTGAGAAGATAGGCATAAGTAGTTCAGTCGCGTCTGAATTGACTGATACTATCAATAAGGTTGGAACCTATATTTCTTTGTTGGGAGGAGAAGTCGAAGAGTTCACTCCACTTGACCACGTATCGGGACTTGCTATGCCCACCCTTGAGAAGAATGCCATGAAGGTTCTTGAAACCACAAAACAATGTTACTCGATAGGTACTGTTCAAGACTGTTCTATTGGAGAAAACGGCAGTCTCATTTCAATTGCATTTGAAGGCCGTGATGAGCATGGAACTGAGTTTAAGGCCTTTGGCAAGATAAAGAGCCCTTACTGGACTGGAAACGAAGCAGTTGACTACGTCTACACTAAGGGAGGTGGCAAGATGTCTGTCAAGGCTTTCGAAGAAGGGCGATGGAATGACAAGAGTGCCAGCTATGATGTCTCTTGGGACTTGGTCGAGGGGCCAGCGGGGAGCATCATTGGAAAATCTATTTCTACTGCTTCACAAAAAGTCGAAAAAAATGAAGCTCACAGAGAGGAAGTTGAACCGGAAGCTCAGAATAATACAGACAAGGAAGTTGACGATGAGGCTGACCTTAACGACGACTTCCGAGTGCAAGAATCTGAGTGACGGACACCGATTGAAACGAAAGTTAAAAAAAGAAGAGGAAAATAGATATAAGGAAAGGAATAAAGAGTCAGATTCGGGATAATAGAGGGTTAGGATGGAACAAGCACCTACAAATAAAGATATTCAGACGACTTTTGTTGAGAGTCTTTACTCGAGCCTACGCAAAACTACGGCTAGAGCGCTGGAGGACCATAAAAAGTTCTTGACGCTAGCTAGCACTTATCTTGCAGACGGTCTTGACGATGGTGAATGTTCTGAACTCCTCATGATTGATGGCTTATCCCGCGAAGCCGCCGAGAACTACACAAACATGGCTCGCGCTGATTCTGACCCTCTCGAGGACAGCGACCAGGAGTACGCATTTCGTTTCGAAGATATTCACGGAAATGTGTGGAGTTCCTATGATGTAGGTAAGGTTGTGACTGCCTCCAGCGAAAAGGAAGCGTGGCAAAAAGCCGAAGAGCTTCTCTATGCCGATTCCTCTTTCTTCGAAGCCGACAGAGTTACCGCCGTTCAGCGAATCGACTAGTAACGGGGCTTTCAAAGATGCCGAATTCTAAACTAGACCTGACTGGTCCGGCTGCAAGAATTATAACACTTCTCAATAACGCCGAAGAACTAATCGTTCAGTCCAACAGACGAGAAGCCGCAAAAGACGTAGTTAAGGCTATGTCCATCTATGCAAAGAGCAAAAGCTTTCCTATCCCAGATGAAAAAATAGAAACCTTTATGGCTGTTCTCATAGACAGCAGGCCCTACACACTTTCGGCCATACTAAAAGACATAGCTACTGATGTGTTAGTTAAAGACAAAGCTATTCGGGCCAAACGAGACAAACACCACCCAACACACTACAAAACGCCGTAATTCTTTCTGCTTGTACTTTCATATCTTTGTTGTATAATAGGTGTCGTCATGAGTAACCAAGAAACACCAGACCCAGCAGAAATTTCCATGAAGGCTCCAAGTGTCGCCGCAGACATTCCTTTGGACATGACCTTCAGCAGCACGGGACTCAGAGATGTCCTTTCTCAACTTATAAGCATGAGCGAAGAGAGAGTTGTTCACGAACCAACTTGCCGCATTTGTCGTCATCAAGACCGTAAAGAATTTGAAGAAGCTTGGATTAATACAAAGCAGGAAAAAGCGGTCAACGATTTGGCTGAACAAAAGGGTGAGAAAAAGTTTGCGTCTTCAACCATTCAAAACCACATGCTCTATCATTTTGACAGAGGCGTTCACGAGCTTCGCAAGATAGAGTATATCGCAACTATCGACAGAATAAACCAGACCAACTCTCTTACTACCCTTGACCATATAAGGACGTGTGAGTCTGTTATCCTAGAGCGGATAGTTGGCATAAACAGCTTAGTTCCCGACCAAGACACTAGTGCAATAGAAGTTGAAAAAATCAAATCGGCTGAAAGCACTAAACTTCTGAATGCACTAAATCAGGTACTTAAGCTTCGTGCAACTATCCTCGGTGAGATGAAAAAGGGCGGAGAGCTCCTTACAGTTCCCTATCGGGAGTTCATTGCAATCTTTAACGAAGCGCTAACGAAAGCAGAAAACGATGGTCAGAAAAAGGCTATTAACGACCTCCTGACTAAACTGAGAGAAATAAGCCAGAATATGCAATGACGACTGATATCTCATACTCCGATATACTTCTCGAACCGACCTATTCCGAAGAAAGAACTCGCTCGGACGTTGACATCTCCAGCGACTTCGGTGTCTTTAAGATTGACCTTCCCGTCTACTCTGCCAACATGCCCGATATCACTGAGGCTAAAATGGCTGCAGAAATGCGTCTTCGCGGCGGTCTTGGATTCATTCACCGTTTTATGGATGTGGAATCAAACGTTGATGAGTACCTCAAGGCAAACAAGCTCTATGCAGGCAAGTACGTAGAAGAGGCTATGGACAACAAGGTTCGAACTGAGCTTGGCCGAGAAGAGAAATACTTGCCGCCAGATGATTATCCACGCATCTATCAAATCGGAGTTTCTATAGGGGTGAACGGAAATGACAGGGAGAGATTTGCTGCGCTGTATGAAAGTGGGGCACGTCTTTTCTGCATCGATATCGCACATGGACACTGCGTCATGATGAAGGAGACGCTCCAATGGATTCGGTCCAATTTTGCAGACGAAGAAATTGTGTTGGTTGCTGGTAATGTTGCAACTGGATGGGCTGCTGCCGAATTATATGAATGGGGTGCGGACATTATAAAGGTCGGTATTGGTCCAGGTTGTTTTGTTAAGGGGACCAAGATAACTTGCAAGGATGGCATCCGCGATATAGAAGACGTCGTGGTTGGCGACCTAGTCTTGACGCATCGTGGCCGATATAAGAAAGTCGCTAACATCATCACGAAGCTCGAAAGTTCATCTTTAACCAAAGTGAACGATACTTTATGCACGGACAACCACGAATTCTATGTGGTTCACAAGAAGTATAGCGACATAGTCAACGATGACAACATTCAAGAGTACGCAGAGTGGATAGAGGCTTCCCAACTTACGACTGACTATTTGTTAGTTAAGCCCCACAACAAATAAAAAGACTTCACGGAAGGTTTATTCGCCTTTCTTCTCGAATCAATACCACAAAGATTGGTATTGGAACGGGAGGTCATGAGCGTGATAAACAATATGTGGTTCGATAATAAACGAATAATTGGAAAGAGAAAGAGTGGTCGCAAGGTGTTATGGCAACTAGAAGGGGGAGCCGAAATAACAAGTTCGACGTTGCGCTCTCAGAAGATAGAGATAGAATGTCACAGGTGTAAGTGCAAGAGCGTCATTGGTTTTTATGGCGGTAACAATGGCCTACTACGTCGGAGATATCTGTGCCAGACGTGTAATAAAAGTGGGGATAGAAACCCCTTTTGGCAGAAAGAGCACTCCAACGAGTTGAAGCGGAGATTTTCTGAGAAGCGCAAGGGGAAGTGGCATCTTGGACGTGATAACCCTATGTATGGAGTCAACGTATGGGACACCTACACGGCCCAAGAGAGGGAGGAGAAGAGACAAAAAATAAGCGATGGCCAAAGAGGTAGCAATAACCAATTCTTTGGAAAGACACACACGCCCGAAGTTAAAGAGCTTCTTGCCGAGAAAGCCAGAAAGTATCTTGCCGACCATCCAGACCATATTGCAAAGATGGTGGCTGCCTCTCTTCGCAGGCAGTCTTCAGGGTTTAAGAGTTCAATAGAGCGAATTGTAGAGCAAGAATTAGTTAAGCGAAAGATAGGCCACAAGTATAACAAAATTCTTCATCGAAGATTCCAGTATGACTTCATTATAGGAGACGATATTCTTTTAGAAGTAAATGGAGATTACTGGCACGCCAATCCAAACATCTATGGAGACGAAGTAGGACTGAAGCCGCTCAACTGTCGTCAAAAATTCAAGGTAGAGCAAGATAGGATTAAAAGAGCTTTTGCCCATAAGTATGGATACAAGATTTTCTACATCTGGGAGACGGAAGTGAGACAACGCGATTTTTCAGTTATTGACTTGATACAAGGAGGGATAAAAAATGTCTAAGGAGTCCAGAAGCTTCGTTTTAGAGCCAATAAACGCAGTAGAGCATGTCTCTTTCAAGGGCAAAGTACACGATTTGGAGGTCGAGGATGACCACTCTTATGTTGCCAACGGAGCAGCAGTGCACAACTCCGTCTGTCGTACCAGAACCAAAACGGGATTTGGAAAACCTCAATTCTCAGCTATACTAGAAGTTAACAAGACATTTGCTGGACTAAAAGAGAAGCCCAACCGTCGGCCTCCTAAAATTATAGCAGATGGCGGAATCAAAAACGAGTCTGATGTGGCAAAGGCTCTTCTGGTTTCTGACGGCGTAATGGTTGGGGCTGTTTTAGCTGGTACGATTGAAACTCCAGGTCCAGTCTTTGCTGAGCGCGGAACCGACTTGGTGACGCGAACCTACTACAAGATATATGGTGGTTCCGCAAGTGCCGAAAAAAAGGTTGCTAACGGAAAGAAAGCTCAGTTTGTAGAGGGAGAAATGATAAAGGTTCCACTGAAAGGGCACGCAAAGTATCTGCTGGAAGAAAACCAAGAGGGGATTCAGAGTGCATTTTCGTACGGTGGCGCTAACAATATCGCAGAGTTTAGGAAAAATGTAACGTGGCGAGAGATAAGCTCAGGAGGACAGAGGGAGAGTAAGGTATGACGGAAGAAACACCAGAGACAACATGCGCGTGCTGTGGGAAGACCCTTGGCGAAACAAATTACTCCAAGATAAATTTGTCGAGACCAATAATGCCGATGCCCAAAGACGGCGAATCTCAACTTCTAAAGATTATTGGAGAAGCAAAGCTCACGCTAAAAATGGAAGAAGGTCGGTTGTGTACGTTGTGTGCAACTAATTATCTATTGATAGTAATAAGAGAGGCTTCAAATTTTCTGTCTATTAATTGGTCGCAAACATCATGAATAGACTAAAAGGCCTAAGCGCATATCTCAGTGGAGCCATTGATTTCGACCCAGATATGGGAAGAGGGTGGCGAGAGGATGCTACTCCATTTCTTGAACAGAGGAATGTGCATGTCTTCAGTCCGCTCAAGCACATATTCTATGGAACACACGACGTCGATACAACCAAACGCCCTAGAATGAAGAGGCTGCTTGAGAACGGCGAATTCCATGCACTGAGAGATGAAGTGAAAGACTTGAATCATTGGGACCTTCGCGCTGTTGACTTGAGTTCATTCCTAATTGTCAACTATAACGTCAACATCTTTACCTGCGGTACTCATGAGGAAATTTTCACGGCTAACAAGCAATCTAAGCCAGTTTTGATAATGACTGCCCAAGGGAAGACCCAAATGCCTAAATGGATGTATGGGCGGTTTCCTCCTGAACACATGTTTGAATCATGGGAGGAACTATACGCTTACATCGAAGCCATTGACACGGACCCGAACTATTCATTCACTGAGGCTGACAAGAAACGCTGGTTGTTCTTTGATGGCCCGCATATGTACGAGCAAGTATCATGAGTGTGTTAGCTCAAGTAGGCTTGTGGCTTTTAGGTTTAGTTGGATTTATCGTGATAGTTTCAGTGGGTGCTTGGTGTTTGATAGTACGCGCCATTAATAGTGCTTCCGCCGTCGACGAAACCACTAGGGACGGCTGAAGTGGTTCATAGGTAAGCTGCCAGCATCCTAATGATGTTCTTGACCTGACGTGGCGTAAGCGAATTCATTATCTTACTCTCGTGTTCCCACACCTTTGTTTCTGACCAATTTGGATGGAACTTGTGGAGGGCTTCGTGAACCAGAGTAGGTATTATCCCCCTCCTGAAGTCGATGTCTATGGTGTCGGTGTCAGGATGGTAAAGTCCACAGCAGTTTCCCCATAGTTTCTTGAGGATGACAGTATCCGGCTGTGTTTTGAGCAGTTGATAAAGTTTTTTGGTAAATTGGTAGGTCTGTGCTTTGGTGTATGCCACCCCATTCCCCTCCTGCCCATGCGTTTCAGATATCTAGAAATTTATTCACTTTGACGAAGGATAAGTCCTCCTTAATCAAGAATAATTTCGTATGAAACCAGTGCCTAAAATTGAACATATATATGCAAAAGTGTCTGCAGGTAAACGACTTATAGATAAACGAGTTGGTAGAATGGCGTACACCTTTGGAACCGTAGGAATGTTATGCAAACAATACGGTATCAAGGTGAAGTCTTTCCGCTCCTATGTTCGTTTTTCTGCTCCTAAAAGCAGGCTTCGCCTCTTTGCTGAGAAACTTCATTTTGCTGGAGTTTCGTTCACCTCTAGGGACCCAGCTTCCCGACGCTAGGTTGCGATAGAATTTCTTTCTTTTTCTCTTGCATCTTCGTGTTCGTTCGCTATAATAAGCTTCAAACATAGAACAAATATCCAGCAAGAGGAACGACAATGTCTGAAATCACCACAGTTGACGCACTCAGAAAATCCGGTAACATCTTCTTCGAGACCGTAGCGGGTTCTCACGCCTATGGAACCTCTACGCCCAAGTCCGATGAAGATATCCGTGGTTTCTATGCCCTTCCCGAATCTGCTTTCTCTGCACTGAAACATCCTCCGGCCCAAATCGGCGACGAGAAGCACGATACCGTTTACTACAATACCAAACGGGCCTTTGAGCTACTCATGACGGCTAATCCCAACATGATTGAGCTGCTTTGGATGCCCGAAGATTGCATTCGTGTTATGACTCCTCCCATGGAGATGTTGATGGCCAACAGGGATGTTTTCATCTCCAAGAAGTGTTACCATACTCACAGCGGCTATGCTTTTGCTCAGATAAAAAAGGCCAGAGGGCAAAACAAAAAGGTGCACAATCCGCAGCCTGAAGAGATGCCTGTAAAGGAAGATTTCTGTTGGGTCGTTCCGTGGAAACACTTCTGTGGATATAAGGCGGACGATGTAGCAGACCATATTTTTCCAGCACGCCCTGTTCCACTTAAGGAAACCAGACTAGACCTTTCTAAGTACCATGTGGCTGCTATGGAGCATACAGTTCATACATATCGCCTCTATTACTATGGAGACGCCGCCAAAGGTGTGTTCCGAGGCGACGATATGCTTGTTCCTGAGTCTATCTCTATCGAAGATGAGTTCGACCAGTTTTCTGGACTTCTTATCTACAATCAAGGTGCCTACGAGAAAGCACTGAAAGAATGGCACTCCTATTGGGACTGGATGAAGAACCGCAATGATTCTCGTTGGGTAGACCAGGAAAAAGGCAAGCTCAACTACGACCAGAAAAACATGATGCACTGCATGCGCTTGCTCATGTCTGGCGAAGAAATCCTCCTAACTGGCGAACCGATTGTGCGTTTTGAGGATGCTCGACTTGACTACCTCATGAAAATCCGCTCCGGAGAAATGGAGTATGAGGAAATCATGGCAGAGGTAGAGAGGAGAATGGAGCGCCTTGAGAGAATCTATAAGGAAACCTCTGAAATCCCTAACAGGGTGGACGAGGATAGAATTCAGACTCTCTTTACCGCTGTTGTAAAGTGCAGCGAGGCTGAGGGATTAGCAAACTAGGACATCAAAATGAAGCTGTTCAAAAGATTAGTGATGATAGGATGTATCAGTTGCTCGGTTATGTTCTGTGGCTGTGTGACAGACCGTGGACAAATTCCAGATACTGACCCTATCGACCCATTCGGGATTATAGGATATCCAGACGGTCAATTGGCGTAGCTAAAATGTATGCACGTCGCAAGCTTCGTCGGATAAACCAGCTTCTTCCGCTTCGTGGAAAAGGAGCTCTAATCCCCCTGTCGTCTGAAAATACCCCTCCAAAACCACTTGGCCGGAATGTATCTTCATGTGGCAGTTCGAACAAACGTAAGCAAGGTTCGAAGGGTGATTAGGGTCAGGAATTTTGCGACCTCTAATATGGTGTTCAACCAGTATTTGGGATTCATCGCAAATTGGACAGCGTTCTTTTCCGGAGCGATTCATGTGCTTTCGTAGTTTACGTTTCATGGTAATATGTTTATTCTAGAAAACAAAATGACAACCTGCTTAGAATCAAATTCATCGAGTTTTAACACATGAAATTTGAACTTGCAAATGTCGTAAGAGTAACTATAATAGCAAACAGTTAGGAGATATGATGAGTGATAAGAAAATAGTGGTAGCAATATTGGACGAAGGAGTTTTCCCTTGGTGGGAAGATTCCTTAACTGGTCTGGCTTCAGTCTACAAGGAGTATTTCGGCCAGTTCGATATGGAGTATCTTGACTTTGCAGACGGAAGCCCTTTGGAAGATAAGGAGTCAAACGAGTTTGAGGGTATTCCTGCTGGCGACCATGGCTTCTGGGTCCTAGACAGAGTTCTTGAAGTTGTTGGCGACCCTTCTCTTGTCAAAATTGTCAACTGTAAAGTATTTCCTGCAAGTCCAAACGGAAAACAAGCACTGAATGATGCACTTGATTACATTCTACTTTCCGGTAACGTTGACTTGGTTAATATGAGTTTGGGGGTGCCTCGCTATTCTCACATCTCAAGTTCCCTCCTGTCTCGTTTCAATTGGAGCTTGGATAGACTTGTCGATTCAGGCGGTTATAGTATTATCTCTGCTGGCAATGAATCCGAGGTTCTGTCTAGTGGGGAGGTTATTGATAACACAAACTGGCTGGCATCTGACGAGAACAATAATCTGAGTGTAGCGAGTCACAATAAAAGTGGCAAATGGGACTCATTTTCAAGCGCTGGTGGTTCGGTTGACGTTTCCGCGATAGGAAGTAATCTTTCATTAGTCGGACAAAGAAATGTTAGCGTAGTTTCAGGCACGAGCTTTAGCGCCCCGACGTTTGCTGGTCTATGTGTGCAGTTTCTTCATCATGACATCGAAGACCTCAGAAACGGTAGAATGAATTCTAAGGAAATAATCCATAGTTATCTAGATAAAGCAATCAAGCCCGTCTATAGCGGATGGAATATTTTCAGAAGCAAACGTAATCCCTGGTTTGGCATGGGCTCTTTTCAGGCTTATGCTGACCACTTCATCCAGAAATACAAACGAGATGTGCTTCGCAGGAAACTGTTTGACGGTAGCAAGTCAGGAGTAGGAGCACTAAGAGTAATGTGAGGAAATAAATCCAATGTGGAAACTTCGTCAGCACAACACCGAAAAAGAAAAAGCATATCTCGAAATGGGAAAAGGAAGGTTGATGGCACGCCTTCTTTCTCAGCGTGAATGTATAACTCCAGACAATCTCGATGAATTCACAAATGCCAGTTATTCTTCTCTTTCTCATCCTCACTCACTGAAAGGAACAGAGGAGGCGGCTAGAATATTTTGCAAAACAGTTTCCGAGGGCAAGTCGATTGGGATAGTTGGAGACTATGACGTTGACGGAATCGCTTCTGCTACCATGCTTTCTGAACTATGCTACTCGCTTTCCGGAAATGTCTTCGGTGTATTTCTCCCTTCTCGCTTCAGGCATGGTTACGGCCTTTCATCTAAGGCTATCGAGGACTTCCTTACAACTCCCAAAGGTGTTCCCGACCTCCTTATCATTGCCGACTGTGGAGCCAACAACGAGCCAGAAATACAGGCAATCAGGAAGCTTGGCGTCAAGAATATAATCATTATCGACCACCATATTGTCTCTGGAAAGACTGCATCCAAGTCTGCCGACGCCCTAATTAACTGGCGCTTGTGTGATAAAGAAGAGATGTGTGCGGCAGGCCAAGTCTATCAGTTTATTCGTGCAGTTAGATGTCTCACTGGCAAAGTAGACCCAATCGAGTATTTAGCTTATGCTGCAATAGCCACAATTGCCGATTCAGTTCCTGTCATCGGAGACAACAGAATTATCGTTAAGAATGGTTTAACCGAATCGACCTTGTCTCGTGTTACGTCTTGCGGATTAGGCTCTCTTCTTGAAAGCAATCGGATTGATTATCATAACCTGACACAAAAGGATGTAGCATTTAGAGTGGCCCCTCGTCTTAATGCTGCTGGTAGGATGTATGAGCCTGACATTGCCCATGGACTTCTAACAGAAAAGAATCCCGATGACGCCATGAAGGTCGCGAAATTGCTCGAGGGCTACAACGACGAACGGAAGAAACTCCAGAAGCAAGCCGAAAATGATGCTTTTGATACCCTCTCCATCGACAAAAAAAGGTATCAGCATGCAATTGCTCTACTCAATCCAGATTGGCACTTGGGCGTTCTAGGTATCGTGGCATCAAAAATCGTAGATGCGTTCGGACTTCCAACCATTATAGGAACCGTCACCAAAGAAGGGATGGTCAGAGCAAGTATTCGTTCTATTCCTGAGGTTGATTTAGTTCCCGTTCTGGAAGACTGCAAAAATGTTTCAGAGGAATGTGGTGGACACTCTGCTGCTGGAGGCTTAACGGTGCCCCAAGAAAACTTCGAGGAGTTTGCCAGAGCTTTCTCTGAAGCATGTGGCAAACATAAAGCTTCTGCAACCCAACACGCTAGGCTTTATGATGCTGCACTGAAACCTGAAACTATTTGTGTGGATACCGCAGTCGAACTTGTCAACACACTTTATCCATATTGTCAACAGAATAACCCTGAACCCATTTTCCTTACTCCACGAGGTAAACTAAGACAAATGAGTCTAGCCTCAGGAAAGGGATGGGACCGCCTTTCATTCCGAATTGAAGGAAGCAACGGCAATTTATCTTCTCAGTTTGTAACGTTTCGCCCTAAGGTTGGTACCGACTATGAGGGTGAACTGGTCGACGTATATTTCTCTTTACCTCAAGGTGGTAATTTTCAGCCGACAGTAGAAGACATAATAACATAGACAAACACAAAGGAGAAGAAGGGATGAAAGGGAACAACTTTGTTAGTTATTTTACTACCAGTACAGTTATAGGCATACTGACAAATGGAAAAGATGCGTCTGAAGCTCAAGAAAAAGCCCTAGAAAAGCTAGAGTCTGATGACGGCATTAACCATTGTCTTTTTGAGCAGACTCCTATTGTTCCTGTATTCACAGAAGAATGGGACATCGGAGGCGATACAGACATAATAGCGGCTGCAGTTTCTAAAGACCCAAGCGTCCAAGTAAACCTAGGCCCAAAAGTCAAAAATGTTATTGCTACACGCTTACACAAGAAAGCCTCAGCACTTACGAACGAAGACTACGTTGAATTCGTTAAGGAGGCAATTGAATCGAATCTGGTGGAGGCATAAACCAATGGATACTGATTACAAAAAAGAACCAGAAGATAGTATGCCTCCGGAAGAAGTTAAACGGATGCAGCGTGAGTTTTTGGCCAATAGAGCTATGATGATGCAAGGATTCAGGCAGAATCGTGACATAATAGCGAACATTCTAGAAAATGGAGTTGAGACTGCCGTAGAAAATCGTGTAGCAAGAGCTCTGTGTGCTATGGTTTTATCAGACCTTGAGTTCGAAGACGCTGTATTGAAGGATAAGGCCGGAGAAATTCTTGGTGATGACCCTACGAGCTTGGATTTCGCCCCTCCAGAAGACCCATAAAAAGTTCAAAAAAGTTGTTGACTCTGAGACCGCCTTTGCTATAATCATTGGAGAATAAAGACAGCAACCCAAGGAGCGAACAATGAAGGTAGACAAAACCAAGTCGATTTCTGAGCGTATTGCTTTCCTTAGAGAGTGTTGTGACAAGTACGAAACCACAGGCACCTCTCCCATTAGCGATGCCGAGTACGATAAAGAGTACTACGAGCTCCAAGCCATTGCTCCCACTGACCCATTCTTCTCAGAAGTAGGCGGTCTTAATGTTGAGCAAATCTTCGGTGAAATCGTCAAACACGAAATCACCATGGGAAGCCTCCTCAAGTGTCGTGACGAAGAAGAGACGCTCAAGTGGCTTAAGTCTCTCTATGGCACTGGGATACACACGTTCGTTATCCAGTACAAGATGGATGGCGCTGCTCTTTCGTGCATTTATAAAGGTGGTAAACTCGTTCAGGCTCTCACTCGTGGTAACGGATATGAAGGTGTTGACGTTACCGAACATGCAAAAGTCATAAGGGGAATTCCTCAGGCCATCAAGTGTCAGGACGAAGTCGAAGTTAGGGGCGAAGTCTTTGTTGACAAGAACGAGTTCTTCAAGAAGTGGCATGAGAGTGTTGGCGGCAAATACAAGAACCCTCGAAACTTTACGGCTGGCTGTCTCAATTTGCAGGACATCGAGAAGGTGAAGGAACGCAACCTGAAGTTCGTAGCGTATGAAATCCTGCGAATGGAAATGGCAACTGAAGTCGACAAGGTTAAGTTCCTGATGGATAATGGTTTCTCGAATTTCCGTAAGTCCTCTCGTAAGGTTGAGGGCGACTACAAGACGGTTGCTCGTGCTATCAAAAAGTTTATGGATGGCGTTGACCGTGCAGCCCTCCCGTTCGACATTGATGGCGTTGTGGTTAAGCTTAATGACGTCAAGGCTGCGAAGGCAATGGGGACGGTCTCTGGCGGCAAGAAGCCCAAGGCCAACCGAGCCGTTAAGTTCCCTCCCGAGCAGAAAGAGTCTCATATTATCGACATCGAGTTTAGCGTTGGTCGTACCGGAGCCATCACGCCTGTCGGTATTATTGAACCTGTTGACCTTGCTGGCACTACGGTTCAGCGTGTCAATCTCCACAACTTCAAGGAAATGGAACGCATGGGGCTCAGTAAGATTGGAGCTCGCGTTCTCATGGAAAAGGCTGGAGACATCATTCCTCAGGTTGCAGAAGTCAAGCAGGACGGTGACGGAAAGGCTATTGGCGTTCCTGATGAGTGTCCTATGTGCAAGTCGATTCTGGAGTGGGATGATACTCAGACTACGAAGTGGTGCAGCAACATCCGTTGTCAGTCGCAGGTCAACTCAGGCATCGAGCACTGGTTCAAAACTATCGGCGTAAAGGGAATTGGACCTGGTATCATTTCGCGTCTTACCGAAGAACCTGCCGACCCAGATATTGCCCCTGCAGTGGTTTATCTGGCGGACATGTATTCTTTGGCTGAACGTGCGGAAGCATACAAGCTTGAAGAGATGTTTGGTAAGAGAGCGTTTGCCAACATTGTCAAGGCCATTGATTCTGTAAAGGAAATTCCTCTGGACCTTTTCATTCGAGGTCTTGGTTTCTCGCACATCGGAAGTAGTTCCTCTGAGATTGCTGCTGTGGCTCCGAGTCTTGAGGCTCTGGATAAGCTGACGGTTGCTGATTTGGAGAAGCTGGATGCATTCGGAGAAAGGAAGGCTCGTAGCTTTGTAGAGGGGTGGAAGACTGCAAGGTCAGAAGTAGATGCTCTTCTCAAGCACGTCTCAATAAAGGCTGATACGCAGACCAGTGACAAGCTGGCTGGCAAGAAGTTCTGCTTTACTGGTTCCTTCTCTAACCCAAAACGCTCAGATATGGAGCGGCTCGTCGTGGAGCATGGTGGCAAGTGTGGCTCTGTCTCCAAAGACCTGACTGGCTTGGTGTGGGATGGTGAGATAAGTGGTTCTAAGATTGATAAGGCAAAGAAGCTTGGTCTTCCGATTCTGAGTCAGGAAGACTTCATGGGGATGATTTCGTGAACCTGAAGCACTTGCGTAGCCGACTGGTACTTGGCCCCCAAAGAGCGGCGCGTTGGAGTTGCGCGTGTGTTATGGACAGGATATTTCTGGAAACAACCGCGAAAGCAACTCACCGGATTGACCGAATGTTTGACGAAGTTGTTTCAACGATTAGCGGGGGAATGATTCTCAATACAACAGGAGAAGAACAATGATATGGGCAGCACTACTTATTCCGTTGGCGGCTATCGTACTTGTAGCCATCAAGTTTCCGAAGCGCATGAACATTATCGAGTACGGTGTTCTGCTTGTGGTTCCTATCGTGTGTATTGCTGTAGGCAAAGGATGCTCTGTCTATTCGCAGACGAAAGACACTGAGTACTGGAACACTTACGCCGTCAAGTGTCTCTATGAAGAACGCTGGAAGGAAGAGTGGCGCGAAAAACATACTGAAACGACTACAGACTCCAAAGGAAAGACGCACACGCGAACTTATTGGACTACCGAAACAGAAAACCACCCCGAATGTTGGACCATTACTGATAATATGGGTGGAAAATTTTCTGTAGGACGACAAACTTTCGACCATATGTGCAAGCTTTGGGGTAATCGTACCTTCAAGGAAATGGACCGGAGGCACACGAGCCCAAATCGTATGGAAACAAGCCACAAGATTCTCATCGACGGAGATGGATACGAAACGGTTTACGATAAGCTGTTTGAGCACACGATTCCTATCTGCAAACAGCACACCTACGAAAACCGAATTCAATGCTCAAAGTCGGTCTTCAACTTCCGAGATGTCCCTCCCGATGTTGTGAGCACATACAAGTTGTTCAGCTATCCGAACGAAAACCTCTATTCCTTCAATCCGATTCTGGGCCATGAAAACGCAGAGGCTTCCAAGCTGCTTAGTTTTCACAATGCCCACAACGGAGCTACGCGACAGATTCACATGATGTTGCTGGTCTTCAACGGGCAGCCCCAAGAAGCTGCGTTGTTTCAAGAGGCGTACTGGAAGGGCGGCAATAAGAATGAATTCGTTGTCTGTGTTGGCCTCAAAGGAAATGCGATTGACTGGACGTACGTTATCTCTTGGACCGATAAGCAGGAATTGAAGATAAAGGCTGCGCGTGACATCAAGGAAATGCGTGAGTTCGATGCTGTCAAGGTGGCGAAGTACATGGGCGAGAATATCCCAAAGCAGTTCGTCCGGAAGCAGTTTGCCGACTTTAGCTACATCAAGGTGCGTCCCACCATGAAGGCGATTATCATCACGTTCATCATTACTCTGGTGGTTACTGGTGGCCTCACGACTTATTCCGTTATGAACCAGCATGATTTTGGAACAGTCCTGAATCGAAGACGAAACCGTTACGGAAGATTCTGAAAGAAACTTCTTGCAATCAAAGCAGCCTCAGCTATAATATATGTCCTAAGGTAGAAGTAGTAACACAAACAAAGGAGAAACAGATGAAAGCAAGTACGATAGCAACTCTCGCAATTGTGGCAGCGGTGGTCATTTTCGGACTCATCGGTGCAGGAGTATGTGTTGGCTGGCATAACACCGAGATTGAGCTGCGTAACCAGTATGAAGCTCAAGTAGATGCCAACAAAGCCATCTACGACGAAGTCTGGAAGGTAATCAAGCAAAAGGCTCAGATTACCGACAAGTACGCTGACGACTTCAAGGAGATATACGCTGGTTTGATGGAGCAGCGATATCAGGGAGAAGCCAAGGGCGCTCCTATGTTCAAGTTTATCCGTGAGCAGAACCCTCAGTTCTCGACGGATATGTACAAGGACCTTTCGGATGCCATCAGCGCTCAGAGGGCCAAGTTCACCATGGTCCAGCTTCGTCTGCGTGATATCAAGCGCGAGCACGACAACCTTCGCCTCCGGTTCCCGAGCGCCCTTGTCGTGGGTAGTCGCCCCGAGCTGGAAGTGGTCTTGGTTACGTCGAAGAAGACCAAGCAGACCTTCGAGACTGGCGAGGAAAACGAAGTCGACCTATTCTAATGGACGAAGCACTCATAGAGGAAACTAGAAGGTGGCTTGGAGAGGAGGGGTTGGCCTTCTTCTCCAAGCTGCTTGAGGACCATGGTAAAGTCGACCCCGTTCTTATTGTGGGCAGGCAGATACCGCATCCGGTTCATTGGCGAGAGGGGATGCAGGTTAGGAATTTTCTCAGGCAACATGTTGATTGGGACCAAGAAGAGCTTGACAATCGCTGGACAGAAGTTGTAGAGAAGTGCATCAGGAGAAAATAATGGAACAGATAATCACATCGTTGCTAGATACGGACTTGTATAAAATTTCAATGATGCAATGTGTCTTCCATCAGTATCCTGACACGACAGTTCGGTATGAATTCAAGTGCAGGAACGACGACGTGGAGTTGGGCTTCTTGAGGAAAGAAATCCAGAAGCAGGCGCTGGCAATGGACGGAATGCGTTTCACAAAAGGAGAGTGCGACTATCTCCGTACGCTTCCCTTCTTGACTGATGACTACGTTGACTGGCTCGAGAATGATTTCGCCCTTGATTCGAATAATGTCAATGTCGATGAAGAAGATGGCCACCTCTACATAACGATAGGGGGCTACTGGGCAGAAACAATTCTCTGGGAAGTTCCACTCTTGGCCATTGTCAACGAACTTTACTTTGCCACTCGAATTGATGATTTCAAGGCCATCAGATATGGCAGATTGAAGCTTTATGACAAAATCCAACTGATGCGTAAGCGCCCCCGTATGCTTATCGCTGAGTTTGGTACGCGCAGAAGGTTCTCGAAAGATTGGCAGCGAGAGGTTGTTCATACTCTTGCAAACGACGCTCCCAACCTCATCGGCACGTCGAATGTCCTGCTAGCAAAAGAGCTTGGGTTGAAGCCGATTGGCACGATGGCTCATGAGTACATTTCGGCCCACTTGTCGCTAGTAGACAATATTGAAACGGCGCAGAAGAGAGCGCTACACGTTTGGCTGCAGGAGTATGGTACCGACTTGGGTATTGCTCTTACTGACACTTTCACGAGTGATGCTTTCTTCAGGGATTTCGGCGTTGTCCTTGCAAGGGAATTCTCGGGTCTGCGACATGACAGCGGTGACCCTATTAAGTTTGGCGAGAAAGCAATCGCCCACTACGAAAAGCTTGGCATTGACCCTCGTACGAAGAGCATAGTCTTTTCGGATGGCCTCGATGTGCCTACGGCTGTTCAAATCTTCGACCACTTCACGGGCAGGATTGGTTTGGCGTTTGGGATTGGTACCAACCTGACTAATTCAGTTGGTCTTGACCCTCTCAATATTGTTATCAAACTTGTTGGCTGCAATGGTCTGGACGTGGTGAAGCTCAGCGATAATCCTGGTAAGGAAATGGGAAATCCTGAAGTTGTTGAGGAAGTCAAGAAGGCTTACAAGGTAGAGCAGTAAAAACCGAAAGGAGAAAACGAGATGACAGACGGAACAGACGGATGGGAAAAACTAGAAAAAAAGATAAGCAAGGGGCCGCTTCATGCGTTTTTTGGCATCTTGGTTATTATGATTGTGATTGGCCTTGTGTTGCATTTTATTGGACTGTTGAGCCAATCTGGTAAGATTGTCGCCAAGACGGTAGATGCAGACAACGTCATTTACAATTACGAGTACTTCAAGGAAGCCTATCAGGATGTGCAAGCCACAGACCTGAAAATTGTAAATGCTCAGGAGGCCATCGATGCTTTTACGGTTGCTGCTGGTCCTCGTTCTGAATGGGATTTCTCTGACAAAGAAGAGGTTGCCAGACTGAATACCGTTCTCTTGGGCCTTAAGAACTACAGGGCTGAAGTTGCTGCCAAGTACAATGCTCGGTCCAAAATGGCAAACCGCTCCATCTTCAAGGGTGGGGAACTACCGGAGGAACTGTAATTATGAAGGCGACACCTATTTTAAACCTTGTAACTGCTATCACCATCGCATCTATTTTTGGTTGCGTTGGGTGTGGTCGAGTTATCAATACTGGTGACACCACAATGGAGGAAATGGAGCATACTGAGAGGAACCACAAAGCCCTCGTCAAGAGTACTCCTGCTCCGAAACTCAAGGTGTCACTGGAGAGAATCAACCTTAAGCGCTATCTTGAGGAAATTAATCGTGAAGACAGGATTTCCTACATCTACCTTGTCAATTACGGCAAGGTAATGGCCCACTACACCGTCAAGGGCAAGGTGACGTTTTGCAGCTCCAAGTTAACAACAAGAGACCAAGTAATCGAAATTCGTGGAAGCCTGTCCAAGAAAAGGTCTCGCCACGTTGTTGAGTCACCTGGTTTGGATGGCTCTTATGGTCCTTCGGAAGATGCGATTTTCTTTTGGACCACGGAAGGCGTTCTTGTACAATGGAAAGGGGACTACATGTGGACTACCGAGCCCCTTCGCCTGACTACGCCTCCAGAGCTGGTTAGGAATATGAAGTAAGCTCATTGTCCATATGGGTGCGCGTGTGTTGCTCTCCACGCACCTTGAGAGTCCCCAAAACATGGCGATTTGGGGGCTCTCTTTTTATGCCTAGATATACACATGAACAAAGGCTCGCTAAAAAGATAAAACTTTGCGAGGTTGCTGCCAAGATAGCCGTATGTGAGGGTGTCACCAGTTGGAGTCAATTGAACGACGACCTAATCAGAAAGCATTGGGATACGTCTTTCGAAGAACATATACCAAGTGTAGAACAACTAATCCGAAAAGTAAATCACGCTAATGTTCGTTGGTATATTCGCAACCACCTAGAGTTCAATTCCGAAATTTGGAATGCAGATTTTCTCCAAGGCTTGGCAACAGGTGGAGTTCTTAGATTTCATTCCAAGCGCTATCCTTCTCTAGGATTTACAGGCGTTCCGGCCTTGATTGAAACCTTAGCTCTCTCTCCATTTTCAGGAAAAATAGTTGAGGTTCCACATGACGGGTATACCTATTGGAGAAACGTTCCCGCTCTAATGCTTCAGCACTCCGAAGACTCCTTATCTTTTATGGCTGGTGTTCTTGGCGCTGGAAAAATTGTTACGGAAGGCGATACTACTTATGTACAATATAGGACAAAGGCGAAAGAATATCTGGACAAGTGGGGCATACCTATTGACATTAGGAAAAGCGGACGAGTTTTTCTAGTGTCTCCATTTTGGGCTGCTCTCTTCTCCATAAAAATGCCAAAGGAACTTCGAGTTAGTTGGTTAGAGCTAAAGAACCCAGCAAAGACCGATAGTTATGCTCCTGTCATATGGGCATTCTATTCAGGCACTAGTCAATGGGAGTCAGGAAGAATTCCATACCTAAAATCTTCTACATGGTTCTATTCACAAATTGATAGTATTAAGGATGTCGGATGGTTAAGGGTCAAGTTCGGACTGGCGCAACTAAACAACAAGATAGCTGAGATCATGCGCCTATGGATTGACCTCCCAGAAGACATTAAAACAGAGAGGGCTCAAGCCAAAATAGAAAAAGCTGAAAAAAAGAGAAGGAAAGAGGCTAGAGCGGCCATACGACGTCGCAACAGAAGAAGCAAGGCACGCAAAGCAAACAAAAACAAATCGGAGTGAACAAAATGGATTACCTATTGATAGACTCAAACAACTTAGCCATACGAGCGGCCTTTGCAAATAGTGAGCTTAGAAACGGAACTGGTGTCCCCAGCGGTGTGCATTATGGTGTTCTTCAGTCGCTTGTCAATTTGAGGAACATGTATCCTAAACACAAAATTCTTATGATATGGGATGGAACGTCAGCACGAAGAGTCGCAGAGGCAGATGCAGCAGTCGAAAAAGGACTCATTCCATCTGGATACAAGGCCAACCGCGAGAAAGACGAACAGCCTCAGCCTCTTGTTGACTTTCGCGACCAAGCTCCTTACCTCAAAAAGGGACTTCATCAATTAGGAATTCCCCAAGTTCGCTATCCAGAGTTTGAGGCGGATGATGTTGCAGCTAGTTATGCCAAAGTTCTAAAGGAAAGGGGAGAAGTAGTCATAGTAACAAGCGACAGAGATTACTATCAGCTTCTCGACACAAATGTTACGCTTTGGGATGGCATGAAACTAAAGCAAACGACACAAAAGTCTTGGACTGACGAAACCGGAATAGACCCTCCCCAACACGTTGACTGTGGCGCTCTGTCTGGAGATACTGGAGACAATATTTTCGGAATACCTGGATGGGGAGACAAAACGGCACTCAAGGAGATAAAGAAGCACGGCAATTGGAAAGCTGTGTTGGATGAATACGAAAAACAGTTTGGCAAATTGAGAGGTCAGCATCCAGACATTGATATTTCGGACGAGGCGTCTTTCAATACTCTTGCTAGCGTTAAGACTGAAAAAGGTAAAGTCAAATACCCTCAGATTTACAGAGGAATTCCTTATAGTGGAGTCGCCTTGGCTTTTGAGAGAAAGGAAGTTAAAATCCCGAAGTCAGCCCTGATGCTTCTGATGTTTCAAGATAGGCTCAGCTTAGCTTATTCGCTCAAAAAAATGGATGACGACATATCGGGTCTTCCTGAGATACCCGCTCTAGATTTCAATGCCAATAGGTTGAGAGAGTACTTAGACTATTATGACATCCGTTCTCTCGACGATGAGCTTGAGATGTTTGATGTTTGAACTCCGTAGGAAAAAATCGAAAAAACCTAGAAGTAAAAAGCAAATGAGTTTTGAGAATCTAAGTTTTGGCGAAGTATCTGGTCGCGACGCTGAGTTGTTTCAGTTGGCAAGCTACGAAGTAAATCACGGAATGCTTGTCATCCCAAACAGTCAAGACGAGGCTATTTCAATTCAAAGAAAGATAGTGGACAAGTTTAACTACTTCAAGAACGTAATTCAAAAGGGCGAAATGACTCAGGCCCAAATAAAACAAAATGTTCTTCGCAGAAACGGTCCATTCCCTCAGGAAGAATACGTCTCTGTTGACAAGATGATTGAGGACATATCTACTCCTATGCTTCCTCAAAGCGGCCAAGAAGAGAAAGACTTCAATCCGCACGATGAGGATGACGTAAAACGAGAGATTGACAATGTCTTCGAAGGCTTTGCAAATGCTCTTAGGGGTATAGTTAAAGCTAGAGAAGAAGCAGAAAATAGCGCTAGCCCCGACGGCAAGGTGTTTCCTTTGGATGAACTTCCTGAGGACATCCCAGAGAAACTATTGGAGCCAGATTTGGACGACGAAAAACCTGATATTAATGAATCGGAACTTGAAGGCTATCCAGATGAAGATGAAAACGGAGAAGACAGTAAAGATTCAGAAGAAAGAGATGTAAGCTACCGCAGGAAAAGAAACCCTCGAGGAGACCCACCCTTCGATATCAATAGTTGGAGCTAATGATGAGCGATATATCTGAAGCTAGAAAAATCATCAAAGGGTTTGCCTCTACAATCGGCAATATTAAGCTCAATACCCTTGTATTTCAGCTAGTGGTAAAGAAGATAGCCCACTGCACGGGTAAGGTTGTCACGACTGGAATGGGCAAAGCTGGAATAGCAATGGAGAAATTCTCATCAACTTTGTGCTCGCTTGGCGTTCCATCATGTTTTCTTCATCCTGGAACTGCATCACATGGAGATTTGGGCGTTTTATCTCCCGACGACATTCTCTTTGTTGCTTCTACGTCCGGAAAAACGCGAGAGGTGCTAGAAACTGTCGAATCAGCTACAAATATCGGAGTTTCATCTATTATTGGAATTACATCGCATTCAGACAGCCCCTTAAGAGACGTGGTAAATCATACTTTGGATATGGGAGTTATCAAAGAAGAAGGGCATCTTGGGCTCGCTCCTACGTCAAGCATTCTCGTTATGCTGGCTATTACAGACGCTCTAGCTCTGGTGGTAGCAAAGAAGAAGGGTCTTACCGCAGAAGGTTATTTCCAGTATCACCATAGCGGATACCTAGGGGAGACCGCTGCAGAAATGTCTAGTGGTAAAAAATATACAAATAGGCCAAGGAAATAGAACAGAAGGAAAACAACCATTTCTATTTGAATAATAAGACAGAGGTTTAAAAATAGGAGGAAACAGTTATGAAGAAGTCATTCGTGACAACAGTAGTTGCAGCTTTGGTGATTCTATTGCTTACCAACGGTTGCGCGTCGATAGCACACAATGTCTATCGCCAAAACCAAATTCGCCGTTCCAGAGTGTTAGCTTCAGGAAATCAAGAGGCCATTCGTGCAATGAGTCTTGGAGCTTCTCCGCGTGATGCTATGCATGGTATTCAGATTCGCGCCAACAACAACGAAGTTGCAGTGATGGTCGATATCCTTGATACTAGCTGGGTGGATGCCGTCAAAGAGTCTCCAGGTTGGACGACATTCTGGGCTGTTGTTGATGGTGCTACAGGGTATGGGCTATACTTGCTTGGTAAAGAGCTCGAGGGAGACGATGACAATCCAGCTACTGGCGCAGGCGGTGGAGTTGGCGTAAATATAGAGAACAGTTCAGACGTAAGAGTCACTGTCGTTCAAGGTACTGAAAACGACAGCAACGCAGACACAGAGGCAAGTGGCGACTCTGGTAGTAACGATATCTCTCGCTAATCAAGAAAACTCAGTAATACAAAAGGAGGCTCCTAATGGGCTTTTTTAAGTGGATTTCAGAGGTTGTAGGAAGATTGTTTGGCAGTACTAGCACCACCTCTACAGAGACAACTACAACAAGGTCTGGCGGTCCTGAAAAGCGAGCTGTCTGCGTAGGAATCAATAACTACAAAGGGGTAGCTAACGACCTAAAGGGGTGCGTTAACGATGCTCATAATTGGACACACGAACTTCTGAGTAATCGTGGTTTCGACAGCGTTAAACTTATTCTCGACCAAGAAGCCAAAATGAGCAACGTTACGGCCAACATGAGAAAGTTGATTTCTAAGTCTAAGGCCGGAGATGTTTTGGTTTTTACCTTCTCTGGTCATGGAACAACGATGCCGGAACCAATCCTAGATAGAGATGAAGCTGATGGCAAAGACGAGGCCATATGTTTGTATGACGGAAACCTCAGAGACGATGATATTCGCGCTATACTTAGCGACATACCTGCAGGTGTAAAGTTTACCTTCATTTCGGACTCATGCCACTCAGGAACCGTAACAAGGAGTATGCTGGCTACAATGTCTGACAACAGCTACGTATCGGTTCCGAAGTACATGCCTCCAGAGGACCAAATTGAGGCGAATCAGCTAGCCTCTATGCCGCTCAAGAAGGGGGTGTTCGAACCTCGCGGAGATATGGCGGAAGTTTTGATATCAGGATGCAAGTCGGATGAGTACTCTTACGACGCCAATATCGGAGGTCAGCCTACTGGTGCATTCTCCTACTACGCCCTTGAAGTTTTAAAAGAGAACAAGTCTATCACGTACACTGATTTCTACAAAAAGCTACGCGAAAAACTGCCGAGCTCACGTTATCCTCAGACACCTCAGCTTGAAGGCTCAGAGGCAAACAAGAACGCACTCATGTTTGAATAACCTAAAACATTCAGGGCGGCGCGAGAAAAAATCTTGTTGCCGCCCTTTTCTTTGGTATAATATACTGCATGGAAGACAAAAATCAAACATACGACGGAAGAAAAACTGCCTTCACAGCAGATTTTCACTGGGGTCATAAGAACATTCTGCATCTTTGCAACAGACCCTTTTCTTCGATAGATGAAAACGACAGAACTATTGTCACGAACTACAATAGCGTGGTCGAAGATGACTGGACAGTCTGGATTGCTGGAGATTTGGGATACAAATGTTCGTCAGATTACGTATCTTCTCATCTCCGAAAACTAAAGGGAAACATCAAGGTAATCCTAGGGAATCACGACAAACCTCTTAGGAGCGCTGTAGACAGGGGTTTGCTAGACGACATGATTCACTCTGGTCGTTTGGAGATTATAGGAAGTACCGACCCGTCCATTGTTACCGCAAAACAAATTGTACTTGACGGTCAAAGGGTTATCGTTTCTCACTATCCCTATCGGAGTTGGCCAGGTTCGTTTCGAGGATGCATTCAAGCCTACGGTCATTGTCACGGCAATTGCAAGCTTCCGTTTAAGGCATTCGACATTGGCGTGGATAACAATCTCTTCTATCCTATTATTGGGTCTGACCTTCTCTCCAGAGCGGCAGCGGTACAGACCGAATTCCACGAAAAATAGGTCAAAATTTTTTTCATCTTTTTCTTGACTCCGTTCTGATTTTCTTATACGATAGCGCAAATCGTAGGAAACCAGAAGGGAGCAAGAGATGAAAGCACAGACAATGAGTATCGTAGTTGGCGGCACGGCGTGCAATGCGTCGTGTCCTTTTTGTGTCTCGAAACAAACCGAAAAGAGCCACCCTGTCAAGGATGTTAACTGGCGCAACTTCGATAAAGCCTGCCGACTAGCTGAGATAGCTGGCTGCACGACAGTACTTCTGACTGGAAAAGGGGAGCCCACCCTTTATCCCGAAGAAATCTGCTGCTTCCTGAATGGGCTTGGACGGTACAACTTCCCGTTGCTGGAACTCCAGACGAACGGAATAGAGCTCCAGAAACCAAACTTTACCGACGAAGAAGAGGGCTGGCTCATGCAGTGGATGGACTTTAGTCTCAATACCATCTGCCTGTCGGCTGTTCATTATCATCCAGCTAAGAACCGAGAGATATACGGAAACGATTACCCAGAGATAGACAAATTGGTCAATATGCTGCACCAATATGGCTATACGGTGCGTCTCTCAATCATGGCAATGCAAGGGTATATCGAAACGACGGGTGATATTCGCGCTCTCGCTGCTTTCTGCCGTCACAACCAGATTGAGCAGTTGACGGTTCGACCTATCTATGGTGACCCGACAAGTGGCGATGCAGGGAAATGGGCATCCCAACACACATTGACTCCTGAGTCTTGGAGTGGCATTCGTGCCTACTTCGACAATGAGGGCAGCCGTGTGCTGGAGCTGGCCCATGGAGCAACAGTATACGATTTTGAGGGGCAGAACCTGTGTCTGAGCAATTGCCTGACAACTAACACGAATGCAGACGACATAAGGCAGCTCATCTACTATCCTGACGGAACGATTTCCTGTGACTGGAGATACACTGGCGCAAGAATTCTGTAGAAAGTTGTTGACACTTTACCGACATCCGTAGTAAACTCCTCGCCATACAGTAGAAATAAGGAGAGCAACACATGAAGACAGCCGAAGCCATTGAAGCAACCGTCGTGGACGAACGTGAATCTCACCACGCGAAGTCCTATGACGAGTATGTTCGCCAGCATGCGCCTCTTTCCAAAGAGCAAGAGCGAGAACTTCTTATCCGCAAAGACAACGCCAAAGGGGAACAGAAGGAAAAAGCTAGGAGCGCTCTGATTGACCACAATCAGAGACTTGTCCTTAAGTTGGCCCATCACTACAATGGATGTATTTCTGAATCCCACGAAATTCGCTCGATGTTTACCTTCACGGACTTGGTTAATTCTGGCAACATTGGTCTTGCGGAAGCAGTCGATAAGTTCGATGCGAATAATCACAAAACGAGGTTCAGCACCTATGCCGTTCCGCGTATTCGATTGCATATGCTGCGACTGCTCTATTCTTCGAGTCCAATCAGTGCTCCGAAGTACGTTCGAGAGAAGTTGCGCCAGTACAAGAGTATCCGTAAGGCTGCCGATAAAAATGGCTCTATTGCATCTGACGAGTCTCTCCGAAAAGAGCTCGGGACTACAAGAGGTACTCTCGCGTTCCTAAAGATTATGGATGGGTTAGAGCCAATTTATCTTAACGAAGTCCTGTCAGAAGGAGAAACAGGAGGCACCGAGAGGATTGAAGTGGTCGCAGACCACTATGCAGAAGACCCCCTTGAGGTCTCTGCGCGTGAAGACCTCTACGGCATTGTTCGCAAGGAGGTTGAGGCCCTTCCGGCTCATCTCAGAAAAGTTGTTGAAGCGCGTTTGCTCATGAATAAGTCCGAAACAACGCTCAAGCAGATAGGTGAACAGAGCAACGTGACAGGTGAACGTATTCGGCAGAGGGAAATCATGGCTCTTGAGGTCCTTCGCACCAGACTCAGGCAAAAACACGGCATCAGTGGATTGAATTTGTAACCATCTGCTTTTTGGGAGACGTACAATGGACGATGAAAAACATCTGTACGCACGATATATCGCTGACATCAAGAAGTACGCTCGTATTTCAGAAGAGCGTGAGGTTGAGTTGTCTCGTGTTATCATGACTTCTGGTAGCGACCAAGAAGTAGATACGGCTGTAAAAGAGCTGGTTCATGCCAATCTACTGATTGCAGTTGAACAGGCTCAGGAATGGTCTTGGGCTGTCAGCCATAATAGCAGAATGACGGTAATGGACCTCATTTCTGAGGCTAATGCTGCCCTTGTTTCTGCTGCTCGTAAATTTGACGCAGAGCAGCATCAGGTTGGATTCTACGCTTACGCTGCGAAGGCTATTAAGAATAGAATACTCAATGCAATAGGGCGCTCTAGGTTTGTCCCTGTTCCTTCTTATCATTTGAAGTACTTAACCATTCTTCATAATATGATTCAGGAGAATGGTTCTCTCCCTTCTGACCGAAGTATCCGAAAGGCCTTTGCTAAACTGGAAAAGAGCGCTTCAGACATCAGTTCCAAGGTTCTAGACAGGCTGAAGATGGAAGCTCAGTTGCAGTTTGTATCGACAGAAGACAATCCTGAAATGGACACTGCATCCGCGTCTAACGGAGAGTCTCCAGTTGACGAAGTCATTCGTTACGAGGTCTCCCAAGACATAAGTGACGCTATCGACTCTCTCCCAGACAGGGAAAAAGAAGTAATCATTAGGCATTACTTTCACGAGGAGTCATTTTCGGCAATCGCTTCCGATATGAACCTGACTCGACAGAGGATTCAGAGAATAAAGGTAGAAGCAGAGGCTAAATTGGCTCGAATAATGAGAAAAAAAGAAAGGGGATACTGAGATGAAGACTGATAACGGAACAACTGAAAAACTACCGGAGCTGCCTCCTGAAATCGAAGAGATTGTCAGAGAAAACAAGGATAAGCTTATTCGTGGCAAACTGGATGGACGCAGGTCTACAGTTTTCCAATCGTCTGAGCCACAACGACTTGTACATTTAAGGTGCAGCGCCTGTGGGAACTTCTTTGCGCTGGATGAAGAGTATATCATTAGCTATCGAGATGTCAACATGCGCTATAACTGTCCATATTGCAGCGCTTGTGGACCCGTGGGCGACAAGCCGTATAAAGGCGGCTCCTGTAGCGCTTGAAAAAATCGAAAAAAATAACTTGACGCCTTATCAGATATGTCATATGATTATGACAAAGATAAGGAGAAGAGCTAATGAACACCTGCGAAAAAATTGAATGCACAGCGAAACTGGTCACCGGAGACGACATTCCTCAGTCTCGTCCTGAAGTTCTGAGAAACGTCATAGGTCAGGAAGAGGCGAAAAAGAAACTTGGCTTTCTTGTTGCTGCCCATTCTGAGGACACGCCTTTCCCTACGGTCCTGATGAGCGGTTCTCAAGGGCTCGGCAAAACCTACATGTCGGCCAAGGTTGCAGAAGCTCTGGGTCGAGACTTCATCGAGATAAACTGCGGAAGCATGCTTACTCGAAAGGACTTCGTTGAAGACGTCCTTATGCGGCAAGTGGCAGGAAATCGTCAAAAGACGCTCCTGCTGGACGAGTCTCATAAGCTCACTTCCGAGATTACTACGATTCTTTTGTCGGTTCTGAATCCAAACGAGTCTCACACGACGACTTTGAACTACCGTCAGGGAATCAATCTCCTTTATGACTTCTCTAAAATCAACATAATCTTCGCTACGACAGATGCACACATGATGTTTGCTCCTCTTCTGAGCAGAGCAAAGAACATCTATTTCAATCTGTACTCAAACGATGAGCTGTTCAGGATGCTTGATTCCTATCTGAACGGTATCAAGCTGACTCGCGATGATGCTGTCACCACTGATATTGCTTACGCTTGCAGGGGCAGAGGGCGCGACACATACATGCTGGCAGAAGATATCCGTCGTTACTGTCACACTATAAAGTCCGATGTTCTGGATGCTGCTGGATGGGTTGCCCTTAGGGACATCCTCGACATTCATCCTATGGGGCTTTATTCTCAGGAAGTTGAGCTTATGAAGGTGATTGGGGAAAGCGGTCCTATCTCCTGTCGCAACTTGGCTCTTCGTCTGGGCGTTAACGAACATAACATCAATGCCGAGCTTGAAGTTCGTCCTAGGGAGCTGGATTTGGTTACGAGCTGCAGCCGTGGTCGTATTCTGACGGCTAAAGGGGAGGAATATCTTCGCTCAATTTAGAAATGATGAGGTATGAATACTTGGTACAATCTTTACAAAGAGGCATTTCGAAATCCGTTTGACATCGCGACAAGAGATATCACAAAGTATCTTGATGAAAAGGTGCGTGAAGGTGCAAAAGGGCAAATATGGGTTCCGAGCGACATAATAACTAACTTTGATGAGATAACAGGAAAATCAACCCTTAAACGAGTAGGGGCCAATATTGACCGTCAAGCTCTCAAAACTGATGCTGCTCCTCCATATATTGTTATGGGAAGTTTTCTGCCAGATGAAGGTGGAGCCGCCAGTGTGCTATGGGGCGGCTTAACTACCATCGATATTTATATCAATGACGCAAAGTTCGGTCCGGAATATTACAATGATTTTCATGTAGAGCTAGCCAGCGCAGTAAGACACGAGCTTGAACATGGAGCTGACGAGTACCGTCGCAAGAAAAAGGGACTTCCTTTTAGACCATCGTATAGTGTTGAAGATTTACAAAGGGCCAACAAAGAAGAGAACGTTGTCAATATCGCCATCATAAGAGAGAAATATGTTACCGATATACTCGAAAGAGAGGCATTCATTAGAGGGGCGATGACGCAGGCCAAAAAGCGTAAAAAGCCGCTTGTTGAATTCCTTCAAAACTTTCTCCTTGAGGCTCTTGTCGGGAAAGAGAACGTTGCGTTTGGACAACAAGTGATGGCTCGAGGAGGACCGGCAGGACAAAGGTTGTTAGACATTATTGGGAGACTGTCTGACAGGTACATCTCTAGGGTAAAAGAAATATATCCGCATCTGAAGTAGTAACAAAGGAGAAATACAATGAACGCACATAGCCCAGAATTCTGGATTAACAAAGAAGGTAAACACCCTGAACCTTTGCGCGTTATTCGCCTCGAAGATATTGCAGACACGCCCGAAGAAGCAGTTGACGGCAAATGGGCTCCCGTCAACGGTGGGGAAGCTGAAGAACTGAGAAAGCTCGTAAAAGTTTTGACACGGTTCCATAATCCCTTTTGCATCCATTACAGCTAACAGCGCAGTAGCAAAAAAGAGAAGATGAGTGAACTTTTTCCTTGTCTTCTCTTTTTTCTTAGGTATAATCATACTTGAAACTTGAGAAACAACAAGCAACTGGAGAAAGCAATGAAAAGAGCTCTTATCGTAGTGGATGTTCAGAATGATTTTTGCGAAGGTGGTTCGTTGGCCGTCAATGGTGCGAATGAAATCATCAGACCCATTAACGTGATGCAGGAATCGTTTCAGGTGGTCGTTTACACGGCAGACTGGCACCCCAAGAACCACGTAAGCTTTGCCTCCACTCATGGCGCAGAACTTTTTTCGACAAAAGAAATCAATGGTTCGACTCAAGTCATGTGGCCCGACCATTGCGTTGAAAATACAAATGGAGCCATGTTTCATCCTGGTTTGAAGGTTGGGCGTGACGGAGATGCCAACATTATTCGTAAGGGAGTAGATGTCGATATTGACAGCTACAGCGGCTTTTACGACAACGACAAGAAGACTGCGACGGGCTTAACCGACATGCTGAAATCATACGGAGTCGACGAGGTTTATGTCTGTGGGCTAGCAACCGACTACTGCGTAAAGTTCACGGCTCTGGACGCTGCTGCAGAGGGCTTTCGTACCTTTGTTATTTGGGATGCTAGTCGTGGTGTTTTCCAGAACGAAGATGACGCAGAGCGCACCGCAAGAGAACTCGAAGACGCTGGAGTTGGTCTTACTACAATTGGAGAGGTTTTGGACCCGCAGAGCAGTTTCATAGCCAGAATGATGACTTTTTCGACAAATGAAGGTGCTCATCTAATTGGTCTTGGTTGCTACGCTTCTGCAATTCATCAGGCAGTTGTAAACGCTGGACTGGTCTCGGAAGGCATGTTTATGGATTGTCTGATATCCCAGTTACGCATGGCCGAAGAAACGATTGCTATGAAACGTCAGCAGATGATTGATGCTCAAGCTGACGCAGAGGGGACTCAGAAAGAGGATGAAAATCAGTAAGGCAAACATCCTGATAGTTGTGTGCGGGGGTATATCGGCCTACAAAGCTCCCAGTGTGGTTTCTGCTTTCAAGAAGAATGCCTACGCTGTTGCGGTGATGCCGACTCCTAGCGCCCTCAACTTTGTGACTCCTATGTCTCTGGCAATGATGGCTGACTACTACTGGGACCAGGAAGTCATGGAGGAGCCTAAAGAGGGGTCTGTTGCCAACCTCCCTCTGGGACATACTCCGACGCACATCTATGCTGCCCAGTGGTGCGACATTTGTCTGGTGCTGAGTGCAACGGCGAACTTCATTGCTAAGATGGCTCATGGAATCTGCGACGACATTCCAAGCTCTACGGTCATTGCTCTGCCGGAACAGAAGCTGAGAGTGATGGCTCCCGCGATGAATACGCACATGTGGAATAATCCTGTTGTGAGGAAGAATGTGGAAGAACTCGATAGAAGCACAAGAATTCATCCTAGCAGCCATCCTCAATATTACTGGAATATTGTTCATCCGGTCGAGGGCAAGCTGGCATGTGGTACAACGGGAATCGGAGCTCTTGCACCCACGAGAGCAATCGTTGACTGTGTTAAGAAGTGGCACGATGAGTGGGATTGGCAGGAGAAATCGAATGTCTAAGAAAAAGGGAAGACTATGTGTAAGCTATTGAAAACCATTGGAATCTTTCTAAAGCTCAAGGCACAAGAAATAGGAGACGCGATTGAGTTCTTCTTGGAAGCCGGAGGAGGTTTGGTTATCGGTGGGGCGCTACTCTTCTTTACAGCTTCTTTTTCAGCTTCTTTTTCAATGATACTTTTTGCTAGCAGCTTTTCTTCTCCTCCTGAAGATGGAATGCTAATTTTCTTGGGACGTTGGTGGGAGTGGATTTGTTGGTGGTTGGGCTTTGCTACTTTTTCCTTCATATTTGGCTTCATTGTCTTTTTCTTCGGATTTCTTCTCTTGGAGTTTTGTAAGCTGTTGTGGTCGACTTTTGGCTGGAAGGGAAATTTATGGTATTGGATATGGTTAAACTGGAGAGAGGCAAAAAGGTTAGCTGAACCAGAGGAAAGCGAGGAGGCCCGAAATGCCTAGGCTCAAAATAGCTGTGACAAGTGGGGGGACGAGGGAATATATAGACGACGTCCGTGTGATTACCAATATCAGTACTGGCAAGCTAGGAGCCATGATTGCCGAGAAGTTCATTGGGAACGGTCATGAAGTCTACTATGTTGCTCCTCGAACTGCCGTTGCTCCTGACCCTGACGCGAGCATTATGGGATATGATAGAAGAATCACTACAGATACAAACTCTGTCCTTGAGACAATGAAAGAGCTTGTTCCCAAGATGGACGTTGTGATTCAATGTATGGCTATCAGCGACTTCACGTTTGACCGAGAAAAACCCGTTAAGGCAAGTAGTAGTGACCTAGAGGGTTTCATCGAACTCATGCGCCAGACAATTGTTAAGACTCCCAAGGTTATTTCCTTCTATCGCGAATGGAATCCAAGGGCCGTTCTGGTGGGATTCAAGTTCACGGTTGGCAAGTCTTCAAAGGAACTGACTCAGATTGCTACAGACCTCATGGAGAAGAATAGACTCGACATGGTTCTGGCCAATGACAAGGAACAGATGAAAAAGAAGGGCACTCACGCTGGAATCCTCATCATGAAGGATTGGACAGAGAGATTGAATGGGAAGGAAGTAATTGCCAAGCGAATTTATGAAAACGTCATGCGAGTCAAGGGAATGTAGGGAGCTGCTTGCGCCTGCTCAACGGGCTCTCGTCTTTCCTTGGATTGTAACGAAATCTGTTGCAAACCATGTTTCGATGCGTGTCTCCAGAATGAGGCGCAGTGTAATGGAACAAATAAACAATATGTCAGAAACGATAACAGAGCAGATGAAAGAGGATATGAAAAATGATACCTGAAAAAGATATGCCAACCGTGCTAGACCTCCTCGCTGGAGACTTGGCCGTTTACTTAGGCGATAAGAATGCCCTGGTCGGAATGTCTGGTGGTATCGATTCCGCTGTTACTCTGAAGCTGTGTGAGATGGCTGTTGGCTCGAGGCGTCTGGTTGCGGTAATGCTTCCATACGGAGACCAGTCCACCTTCGATGCCGTTTCTGTTATCATGCAGACGAAGGCAGCCAAAAACATTACGTGGGACATCAAAGAGATTGCAGATGCCTTCCCTGAGCCATCCAATAAACTCAACAAGGGCAACACACAGGCTCGCGTTCGGATGGCTATGCTGTACCAGTTTGCGGCAGAGAATGATGCCCTCGTAGTCGGAACCACCAATCGTACTGAGGCTGAAATCGGCTACTACACGAAGTGGGGCGACGGAGCGGTTGACATCGAGCCTATTGCTGGCCTCTTGAAGACTGAGGTTCGCATGGCCGCAAAGGTTCTGGGTGTTCCTCAAGCAATCATCGACAAGCCACCTTCGGCTAACCTCTGGGATGGTCAGACGGACGAAGGAGAGCTTGGAGTGACCTACGAAGAGATGGACCAAATCATCGAGGACTTCGAGCTGACGGGCGAATCGCCGAATCCAAACGCCGACAATGTGAAGAAACTAATCGAAGGTTCGGACCACAAGAAGAAGATGCCGCCAAGCCTAGAAGTGCGCTGGTAAGCCTTAACCGATAATGGCTTTATAGATTTCAGTCAGCTTGATGCCTTCTTCATAGGCCTCTGCAAACTTCTCTGCAAAGCCACGTTCTATCCATAGCATATGAGCTTCATTCCAAGATAGATTTCTTTTCTGGCGTTTGGCTTCGGCTCGTTTGAACTTGTGAACGCATTTGAGCTGCAGGAGTAGTCTGGGAGACGGATGAGCAGAAACGAGAAATTCTTTAAGGATGCACTCTTTATTGGGAGAGCAGTCGTCCCCGCATATATCTTCTAACACTTCCCTGTACTGCTTCTCGCTGAAAATCATGTTGCCCTAGGTTAGTGTTCGCGAAAAAAGTTGAAGATTCCTCTTGCAATATGGGGAAGGTTGTCTATACTATCTGTCAAATCAATCAAGGAGGCACCGCCAATGACCACCAAAGTAAAGAATTCCAAAGAGAAAGAAAAGACAGACCAAGCACCCAAAAAACCGCGTCCTCCCAGAGCGTCTGGCTATGTTGATAAGGCCGACAGTGATTTTGGGCTCGATGATAACCACATGCTATCTCTTAACACTTGCGTTCTGGAAGAGCATACTGACCCAGCCACCATATCAGACATCGCCCAAAGAGCCGTTGTGATGGCTGATGTCGAAAACACCCTTTTGAACATGATTCTCGCGATGCGTCAGGAGTCCTACCAGCTAGACGATGAAGAGCACGACGGAGAGGCTGAAATGGAGGCCCTCCTAGACGCCTACAAAGTGGCCTCCGAAAAACGTTCAGAAGTGAGAGAGCAGGCGAAGAGATTTGCCGATTACTTAATGGGAGAGGTGAAAGTCGAATCCTCTAATGGCAAAGAGACTGTTGCTAATCCGCGTGGCTCGAGAGGCTTTCTGTATCTAGAGAAGACGTCCGGAATAGAGTCTAAAATGTTCCCACTGCTCCGGAGGTACGGTTTCTTTCCATTGGACTGGAAGGGGCTCTGCAAACAAGAGCTTTTCGGGGTAGTTGACCAAGTTGCTTCAAAGTTGAGGTCTTTCTATCAGATAGACCAAGGACGTAAGCTGGAGCAAGCCAAATGGATAACCAAGCGAGAAGAGTTCCTTGTTAAGCAGCCAAACTCGCAGAAAGTTCTCGAACTGAGTCAAGAGCTGCTAAGCAGGATAGTTCTGGACGTTAGTGGGTCTACGAAGGCGACCAAAAACTGCGCTGCATACAAGAACTTTCTTCGAAATTTCACTGGTCGCAACCACAAAGGCAGAAGGGTTAAGCTGCACGCAGGCAGCTCAATGCGAAAGTTCTTCCTTGAGCGCCTAGACACACATCCTGATAAGAGATTCAAGAAGAGCGACCAGAGCTTGTATGGCTATGCTGCTGACTTCATGAATTTCCTCTATTTCGACTGCAGGGAGCTCTGGCTCGAGAAAGATTTGATTGGTGAGGGTGCCGTCAAATCACTCATCATCGGCTCCTTCTATTTCGGAAAGAAGCATGTAAACATCTCCTCCTTCAAATCAGAGCACCTTAGTGTGATGCTTGGGGATAACTTCATCAACTACACGCTGAAGAAGCAACATGGCCGCTTTGTTATTGAGACGCATGGGAACAACAGTCCCATCTGGAAGATAGTGGCAGCCTGTCCCCGCTCTCTATTTGGGGACGCCGAACTCACAGAATCGTACGACGAAGCTGGAGTTTATCGGCTTCGGTATGCATCTGACAGCAAGAACAAAACTTACTACCTTGGATATATCAAGCAACCGATAATCAGATTTCACGCGAAATCCAAGGGGCTTGTAGTATCTTTCCCAGTGGGGCAAGTCGAAGATGAAAACGCTGCCAGTAGAAAAGGAAGGCTGTCGAAATCAGAAATACGCAAGATAAAATACCTGTTTGCGTCTTCGCCAGTTGGAGCCAAGGTCCCCAAGAGGCTCGGCAAGCTGAAAAGAACCATAAGGGTGATGGTGGTAGACTTAAATTTCTTCCCTTCTATGATGTGCTCAGTCTGCGAGATTAACCAATACAGTTGCGGCCAGTTTAGGTTCGGGCGATGGGTAAAACAGGGCATCCCTACTCCTTCGTCACCCAATGCCAAAAAGGAAGCTCAGGCATACATGAGGATGACAGACATTAACAACACTCTGTCTGACCTCATAGAGGCTACAGAGGCGTATGTCAGAGATGGAAAAGAGATTCCCACTGCGTTTGGCGATGAAGAGGTCGGATTCCGCTCTTGGACGAAGCTCTTGAAGATTGACAGGAAAGAGTATATTGCCAATATTGATTCACTGCCCTTCGACCCAGAATCTGAAGAGCCGCTTGTGTATCAATGGAAAAGCAACGGGCATGATTGGATGCTGTTCAAGTTGCTGCACAAGGTGAAGAAGAGCGTTCGCAAGGTCAGACACCGGTACCATCTTGCCGACGACAAAGTCGACTACACTCAAAATCACAACAAGGCCGACGTATCTCAACTGCGTCTTATGGAAATGTACATGAGTTACGTACGCCTCCAAAAACGCCTAAATCCGAGCAACAAGGATGCCGCATCTAGCTATTGGAAATCTATCAACGGTCTTAGGCGTTTTTACACG
>Ga0180432_10001110_pt1 | contig 43029 bp, 31 predicted proteins | sample SS_ome_10_FD_132414 | JGI IMG/M metagenome (GOLD analysis project Ga0180432, IMG submission 132414) | Hypersaline lake sediment archaeal communities from the Salton Sea, California, USA - SS_1_MS_2 metaG | ecosystem: Environmental > Aquatic > Non-marine Saline and Alkaline > Hypersaline >... | reverse complement strand
CGGCCAGACCGATTCTGCCTGGATCGGTCTGACCCGCACGGCGAACGATGCAAACCGCGTCGGATCCGCTGTCCCGTCCGGTGTATGCAATCCGGGAACGCCAGCGTGACCGCCGGCGTGAACGCTCCCTGACGGTCGCGTCTCTGATGGGGCCGCCGGATGTGTCTCCGACCCCTTCCCCCCGGGTGTCTGGCGCCACGGTTGCGGGACCGGAGGGATTCTGCTTAACTAGAGAGTCCGTACCGATCTGGGGGACCGGCGCGTGCCGTGGGCGCCCCCGTCTGGAAGCAGGAGTTCGATCGAGGTAGTCCACCATGCAAGACACTACGCGTACCGGGGGCGTCGTGCACACCCTGATCACTGCGCTGATCGTCGTCATCGCGATGGGGTCCGCCGTTGGGGGGGCCTACTACGGCCAGAAGACCGCGCCGAGGCCCTGGGAAGAGGAGCGCACCAAGCTGTACGCCGAGCGACTCCATACCGTCAAGCGCATCCGCGCATACAGAGAGATCCTTGGGGCCAAGAAGGGGCCCCGCAGCACGTCGATCCTGAAGAAGAACCCACGCAAGGCAAAACCGTCGACCCGGGCCGCGGCCACCACCAAGCCGGCGCCCAAGCGCTGATCCGAGCGATCGCCCCACCGGTCGCGTCCCGCCGCCTACTGGTTCGACGTGCGGGCGGCGCCGCAACCGAGTCGTGGAGGCCAACCCGCCGATGAACTCCCCGGAACGTGTCGAGACGGCCCTGCGGCGCGGGCAACCGGACCGCGTGCCCATCGTCGAGTTCGTGATCGACCCGAAGGTCGCCCGGGCGGCCATGCCGGACTGCGCGGACGAGTCGGACTGCAAGGACCGACTGGGCATGGACTCGGTCGGCTGCGGGGTCCGGTTCGATCCCGTCGAGGAGCGCGAGGACGGGACGTACGTCGACGAGTGGGGCGTGACCTACCGCAGGAACCCCGAGGTCGTAGCCCATCCGGTCACCGGTCCGATCGAGACGATGGCCGACCTGCGCCGCTACGAGCCGCCGGACCCGAACGCGCCCCACCGCTTGGGGGACCTCGAGGACGTCGTCCGACGCTACAGGGGCAGACGGGCGATCATCTTCCACCAGCGAGCGGCGTTCATGTGGTCGGCCTACCTCAACGGGCTGGACAACCTGCTCGCCAATTTCCTGCTCGAGCCGGCGTTCTGCGAGGCGCTGCTCGACACGGTCCTGGAGGTGCACCTCGCCATCGCCCGCCGGGCCGTCCGCACCGGCGCCGAGGTCATCGTCCTCGGCGACGACTACGCCCACAACGCCGGGCCGATGATGAGCCCCGAGGCCTTCGACCACTTCATCCTGCCCCGCCTGACGCGCATGGTCGACGTCATCCACGAGGAGGGGGCACTGGTTATCAAGCATTCGGACGGCAACATGTACCCGCTGCTCGAGTCGATCGCCGCCAGCGGCGCCGACGCCATCAACCCGATCGAGCCGGTGGCGGGCATGGACCTGGCCACCACCAAGCGCCTGGTGGGCGACCGAATGGCGTTGGTCGGCAACGTCGACTGCGGGCAATTGCTCTCTCACGGGACGACCGAAGAGGTCCGCCAGACGGTCCGGCAGTGCATCCTGGACGGCGGCCCGGGCGGCGGGTACCTGCTCTGCTCGAGCAACAGCATCCACTCCAGCGTCAACCCGGCCAACCTGATCGCCATGGTCCAAGCCGGGCTGGAGTTCGGCACCTACCCGCTGGGATAAGCAGCCAGGACCGCCCGCGAAACGCGTCCCAGGCGATACAACCGGAGCGAACGACATGGCCAAGAGAGTCGTGTTTGCCGGCAAGCAGCAGGTCGCGCTCGAGACCTTCACGCCGGGCGCCGTGGGCCCGGACGCCGTGGCCGTCGAGGTAGACTACTCCCTGATCAGCACGGGCACCGAAGGGATCGTGTTCAACCGTCTCTTCGAGCCCGGCACGCACTGGGACGCTTGGGTCAAGTACCCGTTCTACCCGGGGTATGCCGCCGTGGGACGCGCCGTCGAGGTCGGCCCGGAGGTGGACTCGCTGGCGGTCGGCGACACCATCGCCACGCTCAGCAGCCACGCCTCGTTCCACGTCCTCCCCGCATCGGCCTGTCACCGGATCCCCGACGGCGTGGACGCCAAGCAGGCCACCTGGATCGCCCTGGGCAAGGTCGCCTTCATGGGCGCGCGGGCGGGCGGGTTCGGGTTGGGCGACCGCATCCTGATCATCGGCGTCGGACCGGTCGGCCAGATGACGGTCCGCTGGGCCAACGCCGCCGGGGCCCAGACCATCATCGCTGTCGACACCGTCCAGGCCAGGCTCGACCTGGCCCGAAACGGGGGCGCGACGCATCTCGTGGCGCGGCCCGTCGACGATTGCCGCGAAGAGGTGAAGTCGGCCTGCGGGGGTGAGCTGCCGCCCGTCGTCGTCGACACCACGGGGAACGCCGCCGTCTTCTCGGCTGCACTCGGGCTGGCCCGCCACCGCGGGCGCGTCGTCGTGCTCGGCGACACGGGCGCCCCTTCTCAGCAGCACCTGACCAGCGACGTGATCACCCGAGGTCTGACCGTCATCGGCGCCCACGGCACGCACGAAGACGCCGAGTGGACCGCGCACCGCATCTACGGCCTGTTCTTCGAGCTGGTGCGATCGGGGCGATTCGACCTGAACGGTCTGATCACGCACGAATCCGCGCCCGAAGACTGCGCCAAGGCCTACGAAATGATCAACACTCGCCGCCACGAGACCATGGGCATCCTGTTTGACTGGACCCGGGCCTGACGCTGAGCGCGTCACCTCGCTGGGTCGGGGGCACCGAATGCCGTGCGCGTTCGCTTGGCGAGCAAAGTGAGACTATAATCCAGGCGATGGGCTCGACCCGAGGCCCGGAAGCCGGCGGCGTGCCGAGCGAGAGGGAGGTCTGTGGCGGGTCTCTGGTCCAACCTGAAGCATATCTCCGCAATGGCACGGATGTTCGTGCAGATCTGCTCAACCAAGTACTTGCGTACGAAGGTTCGCGTCGTGCCGTTCGCGTATCTGGACGTGGTCGACCGCTGCAACTCCCGGTGCAGGACCTGCGACATCTGGCGGCCCAGGCCCGACAGCCCGCCGGAGCTCACGACCGACGAGATCCTCTCGCTCAGGCCCGCACTTCGCCGGCTCAAGACGCAGATCGTCTCCATCGGCGGCGGCGAGCCGACCTTGCGCCACGACCTGGAGACGTGTATCGCCGCGTTCCGGAAGGACGGGATGAGCGTGCACATCAACACCAACGCCCTGGCCATCGACCAGGCCCGGGCGCGGTCGCTCGCCCAGGCCGGCCTCTCGGTCGTCTACGTCTCCTGCGATCACCCCGACCGGGACGGGTACAAGGCCATTCGCGGCGTCGACGGGCTGAACCGGGTCGTCGCCGCGGTCGAGCACTTCCGGTCGCTGCCCGAACCGATCCCGGTGGGCATCAACGTGGTGGTCTCCCGCCTGAACCAGGACGCGCTGGAAGCCCTCGCGGACCGGTGCATCAAATGGGGCGTCCAGAAGCTGCAATTTATCCCCGTCCATACCTACCTGCGGTATCGCGAGATGGTCCAGGCCGCTCTCGAGCAGTTGACCCCCAGGCGCGAGGACCTGCCCGACATCAAGGCCACGATCGGCCGTATTGCCAGCCGGCTGCAGGCACTGGGCATCGAGACCAATTCCCGCTTCTACATCGATCACTTCGAGACGGCCTACGAATTCGTCAGACCCGTTCCCTGTCTGGCGGGATCGCTCTTCGTGATGATCAATCCGTTCGGGGACGTCTTCCCATGCTACCAGCAGCAGAAGGGCCTCAACATCCGTCAGATGCCGCTGGACGCCATCGTCCGCTCGACTGAGTTCCGAGCGCAGCGCAGGGGCGTGGTGGGCTGCAACCTGGCCTGCTGGGACGCGGGCAGCGCCGAGCCCAGCATTCGGTTTCACCTTCCCTACTTGCTGCGTCACCCGATCGAGGTCTATCGAGAGGCCCGCATGCACCTAGGATAGGCATTGCCCGTGCGAAAGAGAGACTACGCCCGACCCATTGGCCTCGTCGTACTCGCAATCGTGACCGCCTACGGGCTGTACGGGCTCTTCACCGGCGATTGGGCCACCGTCGTCGCGGACTGGCGGGGCAAGGTGCTCCTGTTGGCTGGCGCACTGGCCCTGGGCGTCCTGGACATGGCCTTCGAGGGCGCGTCTTGGATGTGGGTCTGCAGGCGGTTCGGTATCCGAGCGTGGGACCTGGCGGGTCTGAAGGTCTTCTTGTCGGGCTACGCCGGTCTGCTCTTGCCGATGCAGCTGGGCAACCTCATCCGCCCGGACGCGTTCAAGCGCTTGGATCGAGGGTCGCTCAGGCAAGGCGTCCTGGCCGAGGCCGTTGCCTTCTTCCTCGACGCGACCGCCGCCCTGGCCGTTCTAATCGGCGTAGGCACCCTGATGGTCCATCCGGCGCTCAGCCCCATCGCCGCCCTCGTCGTCGTCGCCGCGATGCTGACCCTGGGCGATCGGCTCGGAAGCATGGTCTCCGGGACGCGCCTGGAGCTTCCCGCAGCCTTCTGGTGGCGATGGCAGACCGTCGGCATCGTCGCGTTGCGGAGCACCTGCTGGATCATCAACGGGGTGGCGTTGTACGTCCTGGTGCGCGACCTACCCGGCGACGTCGGTCTGGTCGAGACGCTGTTCTTCGCGCCGGCCTCGACCGTCCTCGGATCCGGAACGGGCCTGCCCGGCGGCATCGGCGCGGTCGAGGGATTCCTGGGGGTCAGTCTGAAGATCATGGACGTCCCGGCAGCCCACTTCGCCTTCGCCGTAGGCGCGTTTCGCCTGGCCACCTTCTGGATCTGGCTGCCGATCGGGTGGGTCGCCCTCGTCCTCATCAACCGCCAGGTCGCCAGACGACGATCGGGACCGCAAGACGCCAGCACGAGCACGTGACCCCCTATCCCGCCGGGGTCGCGTCTTCTATCCGGCCGCAAGCTTCTCCAACGTCCTAACCAGCCGCCTGAACCGCCGCCGGCTCAATCCGTCGTAGAACGGCAGGAGGACGGCGCGCTCAGCCACCCGCGTGGCGGTGGGGCAGTCGTCGGCGTCCAGCATTCGGCCGCAATCGTCCATGACCTCACTGCCGATCCCGACGTCCAGGCCCAGCCGCATGGCCCGCCGTCTCAGCGCCTTCGGGCCGATGGGGCTGAGCGCGACGAAGTTGTAGAACGCCGGGGTGCCCACGCGATCACGGACCTGCACGGTGAATCCGTCGGGGAGTTGACCGGCCAGCTCGTCCCAGCGTCGGTTAAGCCGCTCGTTACGGTCGTCGAGCTGGCCCAACCGGGCGATCCCGAGCCGGGCCTGGAAGCCCGTGTAGGCTCGCTTGACGGTGCGGAGGCGGTCGTGGCTGCCGCGGTAGAACCGCTCGAAGGTCCTGGCAAACTTCTCGGAGAACAGGATCCTGGCCAGGATCGCGTAAAACGGGCTGCGGATCAGACTCTCCTCCACCCACGTGGAGAAGGCCTTCTTGCGAGCCGCCCGTTCCGATCGCGGGCGAGCGTCCAGGGCGGCGGACACCGACTCGGCGATCTTCGGATCGCCGGTCACGATGATCCCCCCGCCGTAGGTGGGGACGGCTTTGTTGACCTCCAGGCTGAAGATGGCGGCGTCGCCGAACGTGCCGACCTTCCGGCCGGCGACACTCGCGCCGAACCCGTGCGCGCAGTCCTCGATGACGGCGACGTCGTGCTCGCGCGCCAACGCGCAGATCGCCTCGATGTCGCAGGGCGCGCCCAGCAGATGCGTGGCCAGGATGGCCCGGGTCTTCGGCGTGATCCGATCGGCCACGCGACGGGGATCGATGTTGAACGTGTCGGCCTCGATGTCGGCCGCCAGGAGCTTCAGGCCTCGAGCCTGCAGCAGCGGCAGGAGCTCGCCCAGGGTGTAGGCGGGCACGATGACCTCGTCGCCCGGCTGGGCCCCCACGCCGTCGAGGGCCAGCTCGATGGCGTCCCTCCCGCTGGACGTTGCGCGGGCGAACTCACAGCCCAGATAGTCCGCCACAGCCCGCTCGAACCGCGAGACGTCATCGGCAGCCGACGCGCCCCGGCGAACGAAGGACCTGAACCACTCGACGAAATCGGTTCTCGCGATCGGTACGCGCCGCCTGGGGATCATGCCACACTCCACGCCGACAGGGGCCCCCGCAAACGTCATCGCCTTCGCTTGCGGACCTGCCGCGTATGAAGCGCCGCCAGACCCAGCCAGCACAGGGCCCAGAACAGAGCCAGCTGACCCATCCCGACCATGGTCCCGCACGCCGGCACGACCACCGGATCGATCGGAAACTCCGCCGGGTCCTGTTGATTCGCCTGATCGAGGAAGACGGCTGTAATCTCCTTCGGGGAGTCCATCACCACGTTCAGGGGATTGTCCAGCAGGGCCTCGTCGCCGGTTGCCCAGAAGGCAAACACCCAGCCGGCCTCGGACCTCGCCGTCAGCTTGACCGTCTCCCCCTCGCGGTAGAGCCCGCCCGCGGGATCCACCTTCACCGTGCCGCCCTGGTCCTGGTGGACGCCGACGGTCAACGCATACTGATTGCCGACGCCCACCGTGACCGAAGCGGTGGCCCGCTGGTCGAGGGCGTCGGTCGTCGTGACCGTGTATTCCGTCGCCGTCGTCGGTGCCACCGTGATGGTCTTCTCGGTGGCGCCGTTGCTCCACGCGTAGGTGTAAGGCGGTCTGCCACCCGAGGCGGACGCTGACAGCTCAGCCGCTCCGCCCGCGATGACGAAGTTCGGCTCCGCCGACGCCACGACGCTCACAGGCCCCGTCATCGCCACCTTCACCGAGGCCTTCGCCGTCTGCTCGAGGGCGTCGGTGACCGTCACCGAATACGTCACCTCCCCCGCGGCCCCATTCTGACCGTTCAACGTGGGCCAGACCTGGATGGACATCCCCGTCTGACCATCGCTCCATGCGTACGCATACCCGCCGGCGCCGCCGGAAGCCCTTGCAGTCAAGACGCAGGAGTCGCCGGCCTTGATGACGTTCGGCTCGCAGGAGGCCGTCACACTCGGGGCGGATGCGACACCGACGGTCACCGAGGCCCCGTCCGAATTGCCCTCCGCGTCGTGAACCTCGACCGTGTACTCCGTGGTCTTGGTGGGGTGGACCGTGACCGTCTGGCCGGTCTGACCCGTGCTCCACGCATAGTCGCCGTATGGCGGCTTACCGCCGGAGGCAGACGCCGTCAACGTCACCGCGCCCCCAGGGACGACGAGATCGGGCGTGGCCGTGGCCGACGCCACCGGCCCCTTCGTCACCGTCACCGCCACCGAGGCATTCGCGCGTTGACCCAGATTGTCGACCACGATGACCGAGTAGGTCATTGTCTTGCTCTGCGGATCGGAGGTGTCTAACGTCGGCGAGATGGTGATGGTCTGCCCGTCTCGGTCCTCCTCGGTCCAGTGGTAACTGAAGGGCCCCACCCCGCCGGTCAGGACCTCTGCCGTCAGCTCGACCTGCCCGCCCGAAACGACGCGCGTCGGGTTGGCCGTCGCCTTCGCCGTCAGGCCGGCCACGACGCTCACCGTCACCGACGCCGTGGTCTGCTGGCCGACGCTGTCCGTCACCGTCACATCGTAGGTGGTCGTCCCGGTAGGACTCACCTGGGCCGTCCGACCCGCACGGCCTATAGGCCACCAGATGTACTCGTAGGGAGCGACGCCACCCGTCGCCGTCGCCGTCAGCGTGCTCTCGCCCCCCGAGACGACCGACGCCGGGCTCGCGGTGGCCTTGGCGGTCAGGCCGGTCGCCACCCCGACTTCCACGCTTGCCTCCGCCTCCTGACCCAGAGCGTCGGTCACCGTCACCGTGTACGCGGTCGCCTGCGTCGGCGACGCCAGCGCGGTCCGCACGTTCGGGTCGGCGATCGACTGTCCGCCATCATCGCCGGTCCAGCGGTATGCGTAGGGCGCTTTGCCGCCAGAGGTGGATACCGTCAGCTTGGTCTGCCCCCCAGGCACGACCACGTCCGGGGCGGCCTGAGCTGTCGCGGTCAACACGTCGACCACGGTAATCGTGACGGAGGCCTCGTTAGACGACTGACCGAAGCTGTCAGTCGCCGTCACCGTGTAAGTCGTCTTGTCCGAAGTGGGCGTGGCCGTGTAGGTCGCGCCGGTCCCCTCCGGGATCGTCTCGGAGCCCGTCGTGCTCCAGGTGTAGGTGTAGGGCGCCGCGCCGCCTGACACCTTCGCGGTCAGCAGGACGTTCTGCCCGGTGACGACCGTGCTTGGGTCCGCCACAAGCGCGATGCTGACGTTACTGGGGACCGTCACGGTGACCGAAGCCTTCTCCCGCTGTTTGAGCGCGTCTGTGACCGTAACCGAGTACTTCGTCGTCGTGGTCGGCGCGACGGTGATGCTCGCTTCGGTCTCGCCGGTGTTCCATTCGTACGTGTAGGGCGCCTTGCCCCCCGTGACCGTGACCGTCAGCGCGCTGGCCTGACCGGCGGCCACTTCCTCGGGATCGGCCTGGACCGCCACGGTCAGGGGCAAGGCAACCGATACCGTGATGGATTCCGTCGTGACCACGGGAGGGACGTCGCTGTCAGTGACGGTCACCGTGTAGGTATGGTCCCCCGGCTCGATGGGGCTGACGGTGATGCTCCGATCCGTCTGGCCCGTCTCGGCCCAGAGGTACGTGTAAGGCTTCGTGCCCCCCGTGGCCGTCGCGGTCAGCTCGCAAGATCCGCCCGGAGTGGTCTCTCCCGGGTCCGCCTTGACCGCCACCACGAGCCCCTCGCTGACGATGACCTTCACCGATCCGGGTGCGGTCTTGCCGCGATCGTCCGTGACCGTGACATGATAAGTGTGGGCGCCCGCCGTCGCGGGGATCACCGTGATCTGCGACGTGGTCTCGCCGGTCTCCGTCCAGTGGTACGTGTATGGCGGAAGCCCGCCGGTGGCCTCTGCCGTCAGTGTCGTCTCTGCGCCCACCGAGATCGGGTTCGGGTCCGCCTCGACGGTCACCACGAGGTTGGGGCCGAAGAAGGCCTTCACCTGGCGGTCGGTGTCCAGAACGATCGTCAGCGGATTGTTGGCGTCTTCGTCGGCGTGGGCCGGGTCCCCGGGGTGATTCGGATCGAACACCTGCCAGTGCCAGAACTCGTAGCCCGTTTCCGCGCTCGCCGTCACCGTGACCGCGGTACCCCTCTCATACTCGAACACGTTCGGATCCGCCGGCGCCGGATCGACGTCCACGTGTCCCCAGGCCTCGTTGTCGCTCTGAGCGTCCAACGTGACCGTCTGCGTGAGTTCGGGCACGATCCGGACCTCCGTCGTGAACTTGTGGGGGAAGTCCCCGAACTGCTGCAGGACCGGGTCGGTGTACTCCAATTCAACGAAGAACCCCCGCCACCCGACGTCCGGCACGTCGACCTGCCCCACATAGACGCCACCGCCCTGATCCTGGAGGACAGAGGCGCTCCAGATCTCGCCGACCGTTTGCCTGCGGAAGTCCCGGACGCCTCCCGTCTTGTCCGGATCGACGTAGCCCTGCCACAGCCTGACCGTGGGGACGCCACCCGACCACGGGGACGTCTCCACGCGGATGGCGTTGGTCCCCTCCAACGTCCACGTGAAGTGGGGGCGCTGCAGACCCAGCAGGACCGAAGCGTAGAAGGCGGCCAAGCTTTGCTCCGGCATCTTGTCGGGATCCTCCTCGCCGAGACCGGCCCCGTGATTGGTGTTGGGCACGTAGCGAAGCCACTTCGTGTAGTCCCCGGGCAGGTCGTGGAAGTAGAACTGGGCCGAGTCCGGCACGAAGAACTCGTCGCCCGGGGAGTTGATCAGGAACTTCGGCAGCGACGCGAGCCGGTCCCGGTACTCGAAGGGGTCGACAATCTTGAGCAACTGCTGGCCCATCTCCGTACGAAGCTGGTCCATCACGCCTTCGTCGACGTAGTCGTGGACGGCCTCGGCGTACTCGCCGCCGTACGCGAGGTAGTGGTGGTCCATCTGCTCGTCCAGGTTGAGCAAGTCGATGACCACCGGGGCGATCGCACAGACCCGGTTCTGACCACTGAACTGGTCGACGGCGGCGGTCAACCAGGTGGTCCAGCCGCGCTTGGACCCGCCGCCCACCACGAACTTCGAAATGGGGACCTCAGGCACCCCGGAAACGGACCCGCCCAGGAAGTCCTGAACCGTGTCCATCGCCCGGATGGCGCTCTTGACCATGGGCAACAAGGCCGGCCAGGTCGTGTTCGGATCGCCCGTTTGCTGGTACTCCTCCCCGAACTTCTTGAACGTGTGGGCGATGATGGCGTCTTCACTGCGCGTGTGTGTCTCGGGGGGAAACACCAGCGGCTCACTCGGCACCTGCAGCAGGACCGAGACCACCGACGCCGTGGCGGTCGCGATGCCGCCAAACTGGTCGAAGTACTCCTTCACGGCGCCATCGTTGGGGTCCGGGGGCGGATCGGTGTTGTTCCCGGCGTCAATCCACAGCATGCTCTTGTCGTCAAAAAGCAGGAAATCGGGGACGACGATGACCAGCCAGTGCTTCCAGAACGCCTTGTCCACCTCCTCGGGCTGATCTCTCCACGTCTGCGACGTCATCTCCAGGGCGTAGGCGGTGTACTGCCCGGGCTCAACCACCCGAAAGTTTGGATCGTATACGTACCCATAGCTCGGGTCCGGCGTGGCCACGTAGACGTCGAGCGGCGTGGCCCCCGCAGGCAGGACCGGCGGCTCGGGCGGGGCGCCTGTCGACAGATCGAAGTGAACGTACCCTTGACTGGGGGCAGGCTCGAGCCCGTTGGCGTAGGCGGTCCAGAAGTCTTGCGCCGTCGCGTTGTAGATCACGCTGAGCAGCGTGCTGCCATCGGCGGCCTGGATGGCCTGCGCGATCTCGATCGATCGCGTCCCGTCGATGTTGCCCCAGCGGGCGTCGATGGCGTTGTAAAACTCCTGGTTGCGGTCGCCGTTGTGACGCGTCCAGTAGACCAGGTCCTCCCGCGCAGGATGCGGATACTGCACCCCATACTTCGGGTGCGGGCTGACCGATTGATTCTCGGCGTAGATGTCGCAGCGGGTGTTGCTGGTCAGCAGCAGCCTGCCGGTCATCTCGCCGCCGTCCGGGCCGCTGATGCCGTAGTAGTAGTTGTTGGTTCGGGTGGACCCTTGCATCCGGGTGAGGGCCTGGGCAAGTGTGCTATCGTGATAGAGCGATTCCCGCAGCAGAATCGGGAAGGGAACCCCGTTGAGCGTCTCGGCGTCGTTGAACGCCCCCATGATCTCGCTCTGCGCGATCCCATGCTCGTTGATCCCCCCACCCACGATGCCCAGCGACCCGGCGAAGCCGATGATGGCATGCACCTCGCCGTCGACCGGCTCGAAGATCGCCACGACGGGGTAGTCCTGGACGCCAAAGCCCATTTCCCAGTCCAGATTGCGCAACTGATAGAGGTGACCGGCCGCCGTCCCGCTGCCCCACGCGCAGAACAGCGAACAGCTGACCTCGGTCATGTCGGGGATGAGCTGCACCCGCCGCAAGGTCTCGAACGTCAGCTCGGGATGGCCGCCAGCCCTGCATCCGTCCGCCATGCCCTGGAGCTCCTTCTCGTAGGCTTCGGTGTCGAAGTAGGCGGGATTCCACATGGCCGAGACGGCGTTGGCGTAGTCGCCCTCACTGAAGGGCAGCTTGCTCGTGATGCTCGCGACGCACCCGGCGATCTGATCCGCCAGCAGCCGACCGTACCAGAAGCCCATCTCGTACCGAGAGCCCCCCACCCTCAGCAGCCAGATCTCATCGGTGCCGCTGCCGCGCGTCTCGAGGGTCCCGTAGCCGCCCGCCAGGACCTGGCCCGCCGGGAACGCCGTCATCAAGACCATCACCATCAATAGCGTGTACGAAGCGCCGCTCATCCCGTTCAGTGCCGTTCGGCCTGGCATCTTCGCCTTCCTTTCTGGCCCACTTCGCGTCGCCGACGAGGGATTCGACGACGACCGCTGATGCAGGTGCCCTCGGACCTCGTGGTTCTGTGGGCGGGCCGGGGGCTCCAGAGTGCTGCAGCGCGAACCCGCAGCCCCGGAATCCTCAGCAACACGTCCGCCCGACAGCGGAGTAAACCCTCTCCGGATAGACCGTTAGCGCAACGAACGTCCTCAGCCGTGGTCGCCATCGCCGGGATGCATGGTCCCTCCCCGCGCACCGCCCCGCCCACCGGGGTCCGTACCCCATTGTAGGAAACCGGGTCGGCGTCGGTCAATCTCGTTTCAAAGGGAGCAGGAAAAACGGATACAGGATAGGTAGGCCCGCCCACAAAGACGGGATCTTGGGCCCCCGAGTGAAGGCATCCATGGACAACGTCCGTCCATGCCGGATGCTGTCTTGCCCCTTCGGGCCGGGAACGCCCATTCGCTCCCCGCCGATTCGATGAGCCCGGCCGGTCCCGATCCGCGCGAACGTCGGGAGCGCGACAAGCATCCAAATTCGTGGTATTCGGGGGTCTATTGACCGGCCCCGGAGCCTTCGATTCGAGACAGGACCGGGGGAATACTGAGGAGTCCAGCCCGATGGCGATTCATGGAAGCCCCGTCGCGTTGACGGCGCTCCTTTCGATCTTGCTGGTCGGCTGCCGTCCTTCGGGATCGGAAGGGACTGGCCCGGCGGCGTATCATGTGGCTTCCTTGGTTCCGGCCGGACACGCGAAAACGGCGAAACACATGAAACCGATCTACTCGAAGTCCCAGTACGACATCACCCCCCTGCCGCGCAAGCAGGTCGAGGCGCTGGCCGCCAAGCTCGACCCGGAGGCCTACCGCATCACGCAGAACGCCGGCACGGAGCCGAGCTTCTCCGGATGTCTGCTGAAGAACAAGGAAAGAGGCGTCTACTGCTGTGTCGTCTGCGGGTTGCCCTTGTTCTCCAGCGAGGACAAATACAACTCGGGCACCGGCTGGCCGAGCTTCCAGCGCGAGTTCGACCCCGACCACGTCACCCGCAAGGCCGACTACAGCCACGGCATGGTCCGCGCGGAAATCAACTGCGCCCGATGTGGAGCCCATCTCGGCCACGTCTTCGGGGACGGCCCCCGTCACACCGGCGAGCGACACTGCCTGAACTCGGCCGCCTTGAAGTTCCACAAACAGGGACAGCCGCTGCCCCCGGAGAGCCAGCCCATCCAGACCGAGGTCGCCTACTTCGCCGGCGGCTGCTTCTGGGGCATTGAGCATACCTTCGAGCAGGGCCCGGGCGTGATCGACGCCGAGAGCGGCTACATGCAGGGGAACGTCGAGAATCCAGCGTACAAGCAGGTCTGCAGGGGCGGGACCGGGCACGCCGAGACGGTGAAGGTCGTGTACGACCCCAAGCGAATCACCTACCGGCGGCTGCTCGAGGCGTTCTTCGCGATCCACGACCCGACCCAGCGCAACCGGCAGGGACCGGACGTCGGCTCGCAGTACCGCTCGGGGATCTGGTACGTCAATGAGGCACAGAAGCGCGAGGCGGAGGCCTACGTCAAGGAGCTCGCCGCCAAGAAGCGCTTTGGCGACCGCGAGATCGTCACGCAGATCGAACCGGCCAAGACGTTCTGGCCCGCCGAAGCCTATCACCAGGACTACGCCGCCAAATCGGGCCGGGCCTGCCACGCCGGAAACCCGTGGTGAAGGGGGAAAGCGGCGCGCCTGACGGCTGGCCCCGTGTCCATCCCGCCCGTCCTCGGGCCGTCGCACCCTCCCACCACGTCCGCGCGCCAGGAGCCATCGAGCCGGCCGAAGGCGGGCTGTCCCCCTCCCAGAACGGGCTCCCAGAACATGCTCAAGGCTCGGCCCCCGTCTGCCGAGGTTAGAGACGTCCAGCCCCCGCGGCGCGTCTTTGACTTCGAAGTCCAGACCACGACGGCGTACGGACGTGATGAGGGAGGCGCCCCTTGGGGGAGATCCTCGAACTCATCGGCCACCTGATTAGCCTCGCCGCGCGGCTCCTGTATATCGTCATCGCGACGCCCTTCGTCCTGGTCTGGCCGCGAAGCGACAAATCGATCCGCTACGGCAGGACCGTCTGGTCTCGCTACAAGAAGGCGTTGTCGACCGCCGCGGCTTGAGCCCTACCCCACGAGAAGACCACGGCCCCCGGGCAATGCCCTACCCGGCTCGCATTCGCCCGGCTCCTCCCTATGCGGGCATGCTATCGGAACCGCCGCGCCGCCGCATCGCGGTCCTGAGGGCCGGTGCTGAGTACCTTGCGTTCGCCGCTGCTTAGCGGTATCAACGGACACACGGTCGTTGCGGCCGCGGCGGCGTTCCGGAGGCGCGACCGCGGACACGGGGACAAACGTTTGCTGCGAGGAGTCACATGGGCAAAACAAGACCGATCACGGTAGCGGTGGCGGGCCTGGGACGGGCCGGCTGGGACATTCACGTCAAGGCGATGCGCGGACGAAGGGGGTTCCGCATCACGGCCGTCTGCGATCCCGAGCCCGACCGCTGCGCCGAGGCGGCCGGCGAGTTCGGATGCGAGACCTTCGACGACTACAAGGACATGCTCAAACGGGCCGACTCTGAGGTCATCTGCATCGCGACCCACAGCAAGGACCATTGCCCACACACGCTGGCGGCCCTGAAATCGGGGCGTCACGTCATCGTCGAGAAGCCGATGGCCATGAACGTCCGCGAGGCCGACCGCATGATCGCCGCCGCCCGGGCGGCGCGCAAGAAGCTCTTCGTGCATCAAAACTACCGCTTCAACCAGGAATTCCGACACCTCGAGGGCGTCATCGACAGTGGCGTGCTGGGCAGGCTGTTCCACATCCGCGGGCACTGGCTGGGCTTCGCGCGGCGCAACGACTGGCAGACGCTGCGAAAGTACGGCGGCGGCGTGCTGAACAACACGTGTCCGCACATCATCGATATGGCGCTGCAGTTTGTCGGCTGGCCCGTCAAGAAGGTCTTCGGCGACCTGCAACACGTCAACGACGCCGGCGACGTGGAGGATCACGTCAAGATCGTCCTGCGTGGCAAGCGCGGCTGTACGGCCGATCTGGAGGTCTCGACCGCGTGCGCGTTCCCGTCAGCCAAGTGGACGCTGCTGGGCGACTGCGGCACGCTCGTCACCGACGGCAAGACGAGCAAGCTCAAGTACTACAACCCCAAGCGGGTCAAGCCGCTCAAGGTCATCGAGACGCCGCCGGTGGGGCGCAGATACGGCAACACCGACGTGCTGCCCTGGAAAGAGAAGGAAATGCCCGTCGCGTCCCGGGCCAAGGGGGACTACTACGACAACATCTACGATGTCCTTCGACATCGAAAGGCGATGGCCGTCACGCCCGAGAGCGTCCGGGAGGTGATCCGCGTCATCGCCGAGACGCGCAAGGGCACGAAGTTTCCGGGTTGACCCACCTACAGGCGCGCTTGCAGAAACCGCGGGGGCGTTTCCAGTCCGGGGAGCCGTTCTTGGCCCGGCATGACGGGGTCCGGGTCTCGGGGTCCGGGTCTGCGACTTGATGGACGCGTGCGCCCTGCGTAACATCGATGTGGGCGGCGGACCTGCGCGGGCTACGTGCAGGTATCACGGCCGTCCGCGAGGTCCGACCTTCGGGCGGAAAGGACGGGAGCTGGTGTTCCCACTGGTCTTCAAAACCAGTTGCGGGCGGATAGAACCGTCCGTGGTGGGTTCGATTCCTACCCTTTCCGCCATTTTCCTGCGCTGACTGCCCTGCGCTCCTGCATCCCGACGACGTCCTCACCGGACCGGTCGACTGCGAGGGGCGGGGCGTTGGCGCTTTGGAGACGCGTGGTGGATGAGGCCTGTCCAACGAACGGGCAATCGGCAGAGGCTGCGGTCCGACTGACGCAGCTGACCCACGCCGGCGGCTGAGCGGCCAAGCGGCCGCCGCTGGCCCTCGCGCGCGTGACGCGCGATCTTGCCGAGATGTTCACCCGGGCTGATTACCCGGACCTTCTGGTAGGGCTGCACACCTCAGACGACGCGGCCGTCTACCGGCTGGACGCGGAGCGCGCGCTGGTCCTGACCACGGACTTCTTCCCCCCGATCGTCGACGACCCTTATGACTACGGTGCGGTGGCCGCCGCCAACAGCATGAGCGACGTCTACGCTATGGGCGGGCAGGTGCTGATGGCGATCAACATCGCCGCCTTCCCGCCCGACCTGCCGGAGGACGTGATCCGCGCGATCCTCCGCGGGGGCGCGGAGCGTGTGCGTGAGGCCGGGGGCGTGCTGGTCGGCGGACACACGATCGACGACAAGGAGCCGAAGTACGGCCTGGCCGTCGCAGGGCTCGTGCACCCCGAGCGTATCGCTACGAAGGGCGGCGCGCAGGTCGGCGACGCGTTGGTGTTGACCAAGCCGCTTGGGTCCGGCCTGGTCACGACGGCGATCAAGCTCGGCCTCGCGCAAGTCGCGCACGTCGAGGCCGCCGTGGCGTCGATGACGCGACTGAACAAGGCCGCTGCCCAGGCCATGCAGGCCGGTCCCTGTCACGCCTGCTCCGACGTGACCGGCTTCGCGCTGCTAGGCCACGCCTGGGAGATCGCCGAGCGAGGTGGGGTCCGTCTGCAACTGCGCCTGGATGACCTGCCCTGGCTGCCCGGCGCCCTGGAATACGCAAAGCAAGACTTGTTCCCTGGCGGTACCTATGCGACCGCCGAGGCCTATCGCCCGCACGTCGCCTTCACCCGGTCCGTGCCGGAGAAGACGGCGTGGGTCCTCTACACGCCGGAGACGTCCGGCGGTCTACTCGTCGCCCTGCCCCCCGAGGAGGCCAACGCCCTCATCGCCCGGCTTTCCGCGGCGGGTGAGCCTGCCTGGCTCGTTGGGTGGGTCGTGGACGGTGACGCGGCGGTCGAGGTCATCTAACGGTGATACATTCCGCGCGCTCCCCGATGCGTTGATCCGCTGTCGGCTCCGATCTATAATAGCGATAGCATTTCCGAGCTGTCATATCTTGGGTCGGTTTGGCGCTGCAGCGCCGGGAGTGACCATCATGACCACGGGTTTCTACTCCTTGGAGGACACCAAGGAACGTCTGGGGAAGTCGGAACAGGAGCTGCGCAACCTGGCGGGAAGCGGTGCACTCAACATGATAGAAGATGGCGACGCCGTATGGTTCAGCGCCGCCGATGTGGACGATGCTTCGTCGCCCAAGCCTGAGCCCAACCTGGACCTCGACGTGGCGCCGGAAGAGGCTCCTGCCGCGCCCGCCCCAAAAGCGGAGGCCCCCCCGGACATCACGGAGGTCCCCATTGCCCTGGAGCCCGAAGACGTGAGCCGTGAGGCGGATGGCACGTCCAAGATCAAGGCCTTCGGTGGCACGGGCATTTCGGCGGCCAAGGGCGCTCTGGACACCTCCTCGCTGAAGCGCAACGTCAATGTGACGGGAACGGGCGCGACCCGTTGCCGGACGTTCCATTCGAAGCTGAACGACTCGTCGTTGGCCTACCTCAACAGCCAGGTCAACGAGTGGGCCGACGGGGACCCCGCCATCGACATTAAGTTCGCCACCAGTTCCGTCGGGGTGGTCGAAGGTAAGCACGCAGAGCCGCATTTGATCGTCACGGTGTTCTACTGAGTTGCGCACGCCCGTGGCGCGCAGGCGGTTTTTCCGCTTGCCCCTGCTGGGGCGGTATGGTAAAAGACAGGGCGGGTTCTCGCCAACCCCGATCAAACCGTAAGGTCTTTGGGCGCAGGGGGTTGGAATAGATCCGGGTCATCAAAGGGCCTCGCTGGCGCGGGCAAGCCTGGAGACAAACCCCCAGGGACAGATCGCCTCATGGACGGCGTAAGTAATACGGTCTGGGCGGACATCCTCGCCCACGTGCGCATTCACTACCCCGACCTCGTGCGCGGGTGGTTCAGCCAGCTGAACCCTGCGCGCCTCGAGCGCGGGGTGTTCGAGATTCAGGCGGCCAACGACAGCCAGCAGCGATACCTGAGCGATCACTGCCTCAGGCCCTTCACCGAAGCGGCCCAAGCGGCCACCGGCCGCCTGGTCACCGTCCGCTTCTACCAGTTGGAGTACCGCGAGCCACCCGAGCCGCAGCCGCATGCCCCTCTGGCCTTCGAGGAAGAGACTGATCACATCTTGCTTAGTCCGCTCTACACGTTCGAGCAATTCGTAACTGGCCCCTGCAACCGTCTGGCGCACGCCGCGTGCGTCGCCGTCGGCGAGTCCCCTGGCAGGGCCTACAACCCCTTGTTCATTCACGGCAGCGTAGGGCTTGGGAAGACCCACCTCCTTCAGGCAACGTGCCACCGCGTCCGGGAGGCATTTCCGGAAGCGCAGATCCTGTACCTGTCCTGTGAGTCATTCACGAACCACTTCATCGAGGCCGTCGAGCGCGGGGCGATGCACACGTTTCGCTATCGATACCGTCACGTAGACGTCCTTGTGATCGACGATATCCAGTTCCTAGCCGCCCGGGAGCGCAGCCAAGAGGAATTCTTCCACACCTTCAACACCCTCTACCAACTCCAGAAACAGATCATCCTATCTGCCGACTGCCCCCCGACCGAAATCCCAAGTGTGGAGGACCGACTCGTCAGCCGCTTCAACTGGGGCCTGGTCGCGAGGATCGACGCGCCCTGCTTCGACACACGGATCGCCATCATTCGAAAAAAGGCCAAGGCAACCGGGCTCGCCCTACCCGATGAGGTTGTCCACTTCGTTGCGAGCTGCATCACGTCAAACGCGCGCGAACTGGAAGGAGCACTCCTCAACATCCATGCCCTCGCTGCGCAGCATGACGGCCAAGTCGAGCTTGACCTTGCCCGTCAGGCCTTGGGTGAGGAAGCCCTGACCCAGCACAACCCCGTCAGCATCCCTGCGATCCTCGAGGCCGTCACCAAACACTATGGCGTCCGCCTCGCCGATCTACAGAGCCGGAAGCGGAGCAAGTCCATCGCCTTCCCGCGCCAGGTCTGCATGTACCTGGCCCGGACGCTGACGAAGCACAGCCTGGAGGAGATCGGCGGCTACTTTGGTGGGCGGGACCACAGCACGGTCCTCCACGCAGCCAGATCCATCGCCCGCCTTCGCGACGAGGACCCGCAGTTCCGCAATGCGCTTGACACCATCAGCCGATCCCTCCAGTAGCCGATCTGATGCAACAACCAGGTGTGGACAACATGTCTCTTCCGCCCCAAGCCCCGCCCGGTGACGCTATCGGGACGTCCTGCCCTGTCATCAGCTGTATCTCGCTGCCCCGTCCTAAACAGGGGTACCGACAGCTGGTCCACCCCCCTCCCAAGCACCCCTGGTCCAATCAAGTCCAGCCCACCCACGACGTTAGATCAGTTGCGTCCCGGAACCTCAAAGATACAACAAGCGCTGAGAGTAAGGCGCTGTTCGTTATGTAAGACTGGTGGTATGATGGTTGGAACTGATGAGAGATGGCAATGTGAGTGAGGTGCACCATGAAACTCAACTGCAGCCGTGCAGCCCTTGAGAATGCTCTTGGGATCATCACTGGGGTTGTTACGACGCGCACACCGAGGGAAACCCTCAAGTGTGCGGAGTTCGTGGCGAAAGGCGAAGAGGTTACGCTGGCGGGGACGGACTTGGAGGTCAGTGTTCGGTGTGCGATCTCCCAGGTGGAGGTGGAGCAAGAGGGTCGCGTCTTGCTTCCGGCGGGTAAGCTTAGCCAGATCGTGCATGAGCTGACGGATGAAGCTGTCGGGTTTGAGCAAACTGATGAGACGGTTCATATTCGGGGGCAGGGCAGCCATTTTCAGATCTATGGGCAGGATCCCGCGGAGTTTCCGCCGATCCCGGGTTTCGAGGGGGAGGCGGAGGTCCTGATCGCCAGTGGGGTTCTGCGCAGGCTCATTGAGCGGACGGTTTTCGCTGCCGCGAGGGAAAACACGCGTTATGCCATTAGCGGCGTTTTGTGGGAGGGCAGTGGGAAGAAGCTTCAGCTGGTGGCGACGGATGGGCGGCGCCTGGCGAAGGCGGTGGGATCGGCGAAGCAGGCGATCAAGGGTGGCTTTAGCGCAATTGTCCCTGCCAAGACGATGTCCCTGCTGCTCCGCGTGATTCAGGGGGATGGTAGTGAGCAAGTTGCCCTTAAAGTAGCAGGTAACCAGGTTGTGGCTCAGGCTGGGCCGGTCACGGTGGCCTCTGTACTAGTGGAGGGGCATTTCCCGAAGTATGACGATGTCATCCCCCGCGATATCGAGGCGACGGTGACGTTCAACACGGCAGAGCTTCACGGCGCAATCCGCAGGGCGGCGCTCCTGACGAGCGATGAGTCGAAGGGCATTCGCGCAGATTTCAGCCAGGGTGGTTTGGTGCTCTCCAGCCGTACGGCAAAGGAGGGAGAGGCCACCATTGACATGAAGGTGGCATACGACGGCTCGCCGATGGCGATCGGCTTCAACCCTGGGTTCCTGACGGATGCGCTGCGGGTGGTGGAGGCTGAGCAGGTAGACCTGAACCTGAGCGGGGCAGACAAGCCGGGTGTTCTTACGGCGGGCAAGGAATTCGTGTACGTGGTCATGCCCGTGAGCCTGTCGTAGGAGGTCCCTGTGGACGAGCGCAGGCTGCAGCAGGCTTGGCAGAACAGGCTGAAGGCACGGCCGGCCCGAGCGATCGGTGATCTGGTGCATCGCGCCGTGCCCCAGGCGGCCCCGGAGCAACTCCACAGGTTGGTGGCCCTGGGGGATATGTGGGAGCGTGTACTGCCCAGGCGGCTGTCCGCCGATGCGTGGGTGGGCGGTGTTTCGGGGGGCGCGGTCCGGATCGCCGTGAGGAGCGCGGGGAGTCAGTTCGAGGTGGAGCGTACCGTGGCCCCGAAGTTCCTCCGGATGATCCAGCAGGCGTATCCCCAATGGCGGATCACTCGTGTGGTGGTGACGTTGGCGAAGGAGGCAGGTGGCTAGCAAGGTTTGTGGTGTGGGAGTGATTAACCGCAGATGGATTCTGATCTGAAGGAAACGTGGGTCCCCGAACCGACTCCGGCGGCGAGCAGACCCCTAGGGGAAACGGATCGTAGACAGGAAGTCCCCGACGCGAGTGCCTACGATGAGAGCACCATCAAGGTTCTCGAAGGGCTAGAGGCCGTCCGGCGCCGGCCGGCGATGTACATCGGCGACACAAGCGGGGCAGGTCTTCACCACCTCGTCTATGAGGTGGTCGATAACAGCATTGACGAGGCCATGGCGGCCCGCTGCACGAAGATCGACGTACGGCTGACGGCAGGGGGGGGCTGCGTGGTAACCGATAACGGCTCCGGCATGCCGGTCGGGCCTATCGAGCACGAGAACCCCCAGATCGACGGCAAGCCAGCCGTCGAGGTGTGCATGACCATTCTCCATGCTGGGGGTAAGTTCGAGCGGAAGGGATACAAGGTCTCGGGGGGGCTACACGGTGTTGGGGTGAGCGTGGTAAACGCCCTGAGCGAGACGCTCGAGGTGGAGGTCCGTCGGGAGGGGGGCGTGCATGTCATGCGGTTCGAGCGCGGCAGCGTCGTCTCCGGGTTGGAGTGCATCGGCGCCACGCGGCGAACGGGGACGCGGGTGGAGTTCCGGCCTGACCGTGAGATCTTCGGCGAGGCCGAGTTTCGGTACGAAGTCCTGGCAGCGCGGTTGCGCGAGTTGGCCTATCTCAACGAAGGGGTCAGCATCAGCATTTCAGACGACCGTTCCGGCCAGGAGGACACCTTCTCCTTCCGGGATGGGCTTCGCGAGTTCATCGCGCACATTAACGAAGGCAAGGCCCCGCTTCACCGCGTGGTGCAGCTTCACGCGGACGACGAGGGGCAGGGCCTGATCGCGGATATCGCCTTGCAGTACCACGACGGGTTCAGCGAAAGCGTCCTGTGCTTCGCCAATAACATCCACAACATCGACGGCGGGACGCACATGTCGGGGTTCCGCAGTGCGCTGACGCGGACACTCAACTACTATGCCCGGCGATCCGGCCTGCTGAAAGGAAGCCTCACCCCAACCGGAGATGACGTCCGAGAGGGCCTGACCGGCATCGTCTCAGTGAAGGTCCCAGAGCCGCAGTTCGAGGCCCAGACGAAGGTGCGGTTGATGAACCCGGAGGTCGGGACCTTCGTAGAGCAAACCGTCAACGAGCAGTTGAGCAACTGGCTGGAGGAGCACCCCGCCGACGCGAAGCGGATCGTCACCAAGGGCATCCAGGCCGCTCAGGCCCGCGAGGCCGCGCGAAAGGCCCGCGACTTGGCCCGCAAGACGGTGCTGTCGGGCGGCAACATGCCCAACAAGCTGTGGGATTGCTCCAGCCGCAAGGCCGACGAGACGGAGTTGTATCTGGTGGAGGGGGACTCGGCAGCCGGTCCGGCCAAGCAGGGCCGCGACAGCCGAATCCAGGCGATCCTTCCGCTCCGGGGCAAGATCCTCAACGTCGAGAAGGCACGAATCGACAAGATGCTCAGTAACGAGGAGGTGCGGCACATCATCACGGCCGTCGGGTGCGGCGTGGGGCAGGACGACTTCGACCTTGAGAAGCGTCGGTACGGGAAGATCATCATCATGACCGACGCCGATGTCGATGGCAGCCACATTCGCACGCTGCTGTTGACGTTCCTGTTCAGGCACATGCGGCCGCTGATCGAGGCGGGGCATGTCTTCGTCGCCCAGCCGCCGCTCTACCAGATCTCGCGGCGGCGGCGGCGCGAGTACCTCTTAAACGAGCGGAGCCTCTACCGGCGCCTTGTGGAGTGGGGGTTGGCCGAGGCGGCGCTCGTGATCCGGGACGGGGCCGGCGAGGAACGGCGCTTGGGGAGCGAGCAGCTTGAGCCGTTGTTGCTCGTCTTGGGACGCATTGAGCGTCAGGGCCGGGTCCTGCAACGACGAGGCCTCTCCTTCGAGGAATTTGTCCGCCGCCACCGGGACCCCGACAGCGGGGCGCTGCCGGTGATCCGAGCGGTCCTCGAGGGCGAAGAGCACCTGTTCTACAGCGAGGCGGAGTTCGCCGCCTTCCAGAGCAAGGCCGAGGAGCGGTTTGGGGAGCTGATGGTGGCGGAGGCGGGTCAACTCGGCCAGACCGCAGGCACCCGCGGGCGGAACGGAGGCAGCCCCAAGACGCTGCTTCGGTCGGAGCTGAGCGAGGCGACGGTGCTCAAGGAGCAGTTCGCCGCGCTGGAGGCACTCGGGCTTGGCGTGGAGGACTACTTCGCCCAGCGACAGCGCCAGGTGACCGGGGAGCTGGAACCTGCCAAGTTCATCTTGTACTCGGGCGACCAGGTCGCCAGGGAACTCAACAACCTTGCCGAACTGGTCGCCGGGGTTCGCCAGTTGGGCAGCCAGGGCGTCCAGATCAAGCGGTACAAGGGGCTAGGCGAGATGAACGCCGATGAACTGTGGGAGACCACGATGGATCCCGAGGGGCGGGTGCTCCTGAAGGTCATCGTCTCCGACGCTCGAGGGGAGGAGGATCCCGAGCAGTTTGACATCGACGCCCGGGAAGCCGACCGCATCTTCAGCATCCTGATGGGGGACGACGTGGAAGCCCGCCGCGGATTCATCCAGGCAAACGCGACCACCGTGCGGAACCTGGACGTCTGAGGCGCCCGGCGCGGGGGGCTGCCTGGCCGAGGCGTCGTCTTACTCGCCCGCTGAGAATTCAAACAGTTCGCTGACGCTCGTACGGTGATGGATGTTGTGGATGGCCCGCGCGAACAGCGGCGCCACGGAGGCCACCTCCACCTTGTCGGGCAGGGGGCCGTCACGGCGTTCCACGGTGTCGGTGATGACGAGGCGCTTGATGGCACTGGCTTGGATCTTGGCTGGGGCGTCGCCGGGCAGGACCCCGTGCGAGACGGCGGCGAAGACGTCGGTGGCGCCGTGCTCGAGGAGCATGTCGGCCGTGGTGATCAGCGTCCCGCCGCTGATGACGAAGTCGTCCACCATCAGACAGGTCTTTCCGCGGACGTCGCCAATGATGCGGAGGGCCTTGGCTTCCTCATCGTGGCTGGTCCTTGTCTTCTCGCTGACCACGTAGTCGATGCCGAGCGCCCGTCCGAACCGGCGGGCCTGCTCGCCGAATCCCACGTCCGGCGCGACGATGACCCAGTCCTCGTGGACCTGTTCGGCGAAGTGCTGGGCGAGCACGGGCAAGGCGTACAGGTGATCGACGGTGATTCGGAAGAACCCCTGGATCTGCGGGGCGTGCAGGTCCATGGTCAGGACCCGGTCGGCCCCCGAGACCTCCAGGCAGTCGGCGCAGACGCGGGCGCGGATGGAGACGCGGGGTTCGTCCTTCTTGTCTCCCTTGGCGTAGCTGAAGAACGGGATGACGGCCGTCACGGCGTTGGCCGATGCGCGGCGGAGCGCGTCGACCCAGAAGAGCAGTTCCATGAATTGGTCGTTCACCGAGCCGCTGAGCGTTTGGATGACGTAGGTGTCGCGCCCGCGGACGTTCTCGAGCACCCGGACGAAGGAATTGCCTTCGCTGAAGTGCCAGGCCTCACACAGGCCCGGCTCGATGTTGAGGATCCGGCAGATCTCGGCCGTCAGCGCCGGACTCGCCGAGCCCGGGAAGACACGCAGGTCGTCATGGTCCCTCGCGGCGATCCCGGCCAAGCTATCAGCCTCCTTGCGATACCCTCGGCCCCCTGCTGCTGGAGATTGTGCGGCGCGGGGCGCGGGTTGTCAATCTGATCCGGCGCTGCACGGCGGGAGGCCCGCACACACGAGATCAAGGCGTCTGGGGATTGCGGTCGGCCGAGGACCATGGGGGGCCCTTCAATTGCCATCGGTCGACGGCGCGGTCTTCCGTGTTGATCTGCTGGAGCGTCAGGCCGTCCGGGGAGACGTCGACCAGCGTGAAGCAGTAGTCCTCGTCGTAGGCGACCACGAAGAGGTCGCCTCGCTGGTCGGGGGGCTTGGCGGGATAGCGCCGGGCACCGCCCGCGCCGCTGATGATGTAGACGGTGCCCCGGCCGTCGTCGACGGGCTTGCCGGAGCGGATGGGCCGGGACCGCTGGTATAGGTGATCGTGACCGCTGAAGACGATGTCGACCTGGGCCTCCTCGGCCGCCGGCGCGAGCGTGCGCTGCACGCCCTCGACCGCGCCACGCTTGGCGCAGCAGGTGTAAGCTGGGTGGTGACAGTAGACGAACCGCCATCGGTTCTGCGCGGAGGCGAACACTTTCTTCAACCAGGGCATGACTGTTCTACGGAGGGTCCCTTCCTCGCCGTCGGTGTCGATGGCGACGAACCGGGCGCAGCCGAAGTCAAACCAGTAGTGACGCTCGGGATCGGCCTCGGGCGGGCCGTTGCGGGGCAGCACGAACGTATCGAGCAGCGGCTTGCCCCGCTCCGTTTCGTAATCGTGGTTCCCGATGACGGGCATGAACGGGACGGAGTGGATGATGTCGGCGTAGGGCCGGAAGAACTTGTGGGGGTAGTCACGCGCCGCCCCGGTCTTGTAGACCAGATCGCCCGTGTGGATGACCAGATCGAACCGGTAGGCCGCCATCCGGCGGGCCAGACGGTACTGTCCCCACCCCCCGGTGCCCGAGTCTCCGAAGGCCAGGAAACTGAACGACGCCGTCGGGCCCGGGTCGGTCTTGCAGGTCCAGGGCCCGCTCGACGGCTGATCGGTTCGGTCCTGGCGGAGGCCGACGCGGTAGGTGTAGGTCTGTCCCGGCTGCAGGCCCGTGACCGCGGCGACGTACTGTCCGTTTTCGACCTCCGCCGGGACGCGGGCCACGAGGCGTTCGCCATCCCGGACCTCCATCCACCCCTCGCCGGACGATGCGTCCCGCCAGACGACAGCGAAGCCGGTGGGCCCGACCCGCTGGACCAGGGGTCCGGTGTCGTACCAGTACGTGAGCTTGAGGTACGTCCAGGCCCCAACGGCGGCGAGCCCACAGACCGCTACAGCAGCCAGGGTCCATCGTTTCGTCCTACGTCGCATGCCTGCTGACCGTATGGCCTCGGCCCCGACGCTGTCAATGCCGATTCGGCTCGATTCGCTTGTCGGGTCAGCCGCGTTGCGATATAGTGACGGACGGAACACGTGTTTTCAGGAACGACGAGAGATGGCTGACGAGAACCCCACCGAGGCCCTGCAAGACCTGTCGGCCCGGATCGTGGCGATCCGGGACTCCCTTTGACTTGCCTACCAAGGCGCAACGACTTGGCGAACTGACGCGCAAGATGGGCTCGCCCGGCTTCTGGGAGGACCGCGCCGCCGCCGAGGCCGTCGTCGACGAACTCAAGGCCCTCAAGGCCGTTGTCGAGCCCATGGACGCCCTCAACGCCCAGGCCGAGGACATGCAGGTCCTGCTCGATCTGGCGGAGGAAGAGAAGGATCCGTCCGCCGTCGCCGAGGTCGCCGAGTCGCTGCCGGACATGACCAAAGAGCTGGATCGGCTCGAGCTGATGACACTGTTGTCCGGCCCCCACGACGCGGCCAACTGCTACTTCAAGATCCAGGCCGGCGCGGGCGGCACAGAAAGCTGCGACTGGGCCGAGATGCTCTTGCGCATGTACCTGCGTTACTTCGAGCGGTTCGGATACAAGGCCGAGGAGCTCGGCCGGAAGGACGGCGAGGAGGCGGGTATCCAGTCCGTCGACCTGCTCGTCCGCGGGACCTACGCCTACGGGTACCTGTCTTGTGAGGCCGGCATCCACCGGCTCATCCGGCTCAGCCCGTTCGACACAGGGCACCGCCGACACACGAGCTTCGCCGCCGTCGACGTCATGGCCGAGCAGCAGGAGATCCAGATCGAGATCGATTGGACCAGCGACGTCCGCGAGGACACGTACCGCGCCAGCGGCGCGGGCGGTCAGCACGTCAACAAGACCGACTCGGCCATCCGGCTGACACACAGGCCTACCGGCATCGTCGTGCAGTGTCAGAACGAACGGTCTCAGCACAAGAACCGGGCCGTCGCCCGCAGCATGCTCGCCTCGCGGCTGCTCCGCCACGAGGAGCAGCAGCGCGACGCTGAGCTGGCCGCCTTGTACGACGAGAAGGGCGAGATCGCCTTCGGCAGCCAGATCCGCACGTACTGGCTCCACCCCTCCCAGCGGGTCAAGGACAACCGCACGTCCGTGGAGGTCACCAACGCAGAGCAGGTCCTCGACGGAGACCTACAGCCCTTCATCGACGCGGAACTCCGCCGCCGCGCCGCCCATCGATCGAACTGACGGCTGACCCGGGCGCCCCGAGTTGACACGGGCGTCGTTCAGCGTTACGTTAGGATCAAGCCAGTCTTCTAGCCTCCGGACAAGATGCGTCATGCGTCTGCGGTCGGCTTGGGGGTTCTTGTCGATGTCCGATGACTCGGTCCGATTGGGTTGGCTGCAACGGGCTGCCCGCAGGCTCTTGTACGTCTCCTGGGTGTGCGGTGCGGTGCTGATCGTGTTTGGGATCTACATGTGCGCGGCCCTGGAGATGGTCGGGGCAGGCCTCGGAATGATCGCTGGGGGCGCGTCGTTGATCCTGCTGTTCGGGTTGGCCTTCGGCGTGATGGTGGCGATCGTGCACACGCATGCCGAGGTGCATCGGACCCGCCGCGCTCTGCAGACCCAGACCGAGATGAACCGAGCTCAATATGCACAGCACCAGGCACAGCTGGAGCTCATCGTCCGCAGCGTGGAGCTGTCCGACGCCGCCAAGTCGCTCGCCCACCGGGACAAGGAGCGCGACGCCCTGCGGGCGGCCATCCGAGAGGACATTACCCGCGAGGAATGGGACGCCGCCTACTCCCTGATTGACCAGATGGCCAACCGCTTCGGCTACCGCGAAGAGGCCGAACGCTTCCGCGAGGAGGTCGAGCAGAGCCGTCGCGACGCCGTCGAGAGCAAGGTCAACATGGCCGTCCAGCAGGTCGAGGAGCTCCTGGCCACCTCCGAGTGGGAGCGGGCCCGGGCCGAGGTGCGGCGGCTGCTGAGCCTGTTTCCCGACCACGAGCGGATCGCGGCTTTGCCCCACCGGCTCGAGGGGAGCTTCATCGAGCGAAAGGGGCTGCTCAAGCAACAGCTGTACGAGGCGGCGGAGCGCAAGGAGGTCAACCGAAGCGTCGAGCTGATCAAGGAGCTCGACTCGTACCTCGGTGCCGACGAGGCCAAGGAGCTCACCGAGACCGTCCGCGAGGTCTTCCGCGACAAGCTGGACAACCTCACCGTCCAGTTCGAGCTGGCCGTCCATGAACAGCGATGGCTCGAGGCCGTCGACGTCGCCAAGCAGATCATGACCGAGTACCCCAACACCCGCCGTGCCCAGGAGCTCCGCGACGGCGCGTTCGAGTCGCTGGCCAAACGGGCCGGTCTGACCAAGGCGTAGCGCCGGATGCAGCGACTCGATCCCGGCGTCCCGCTCCTGTAAACTCCCGCAATCGAAGAACCAAACGGTCTACTGTATGGGCGCGCGTGCGCTCCTGGGCGACGCGACCGTGAACGGAGAACAGCTGATGGACGAACCGCTGCGACATCAGGCAGTCCGACTGCTGACCGAATTCAAGGGGGACCGGTATTCGTACGGCCCGGGCGCGATGGATCGGCTGGGGGAGTATGTCGGTGATCTGGGCCGACGGGCGGTCGTGTTCGCCGGCAAGACGGCTCGGGCCATCGGGGGGGTCGATCAGATCGCAGAGGCCGTCGCGGCGTCCGGCGGCGAGGTGGTGAGCGTGTTGGACGCGGCCCGGCCGAACGCGCCGAAGGAGGACGTGCAGGCCATGGCCGACGGGCTGGCGGCCGCCGGCGAGGTCGACTGTGCTGTGGTCGTCGGCGGGGGCTCGGCCATTGACGCCCTCAAGGGCGCCGTCGTGCTGCGATGCCTGGGCGGCGAGCTCGAGGCCTACTACGGCGTGGGTTTGGTGAGCAAGACGCTCGCCGAGCGGGGGGGAGCGCTGCTGAACACCGTGGCGGTGATGACGGCGGCGTCATCGGCCGCCCACCTGACGCGATACAGCAACGTGACCGACCTTAAGCGCGGGCAGAAAAAACTCATCATCGATGACGCCGTCGTGCCTCCGCGGGCGGTGTTCGACTACGCCGTCACCACGGGCATGGGCAAGGCCTTCACCCAGGACGGCGCCCTCGACGGGATCGGGCACTCGCTGGAGGTCTATCTCGGCGCCACGGCCAGCCCGGACTACGACCAGATCGAACGGATTGCCCTGACGGGCATCGAGCTGATCGTCACGCACCTGAGCGCCGCGGTGGACGAACCGGACGACCTCGAAGCCCGAACCGCCCTGGGCCTGGGCACCGACCTGGGGGGCTACGCGATCATGACGGGCGGCACGAGCGGGCCCCACCTCAACTCGTTCTCGATGGTGGACATTCTGTCGCACGGCCGGGCGGTGGCGATCCTGAACCCCTACTACACGGTCTTCTTCGCCCCCGCGTGCGAACGGCAGCTCCGGCGGCTCGCGGATCTGTACGCCCGCGCCGGCCACCTTCAAGGAGAGACCAGCGCGCTGCACGGGCGCGACCTGGGCCTGGCTGTGGCCGACGCCATGCTTGCGCTGGCCGAGAAGGTCGGCTTCCCCACGCGCTTGTCAGCGGTGCCGGGATTCAGCGACGAACACGTCCGCCGCTGTCTGTCGGCCGCGAAAAACCCGCAGCTGAGAAGCAAGCTGGAGAACATGCCCGTCCCGCTGTCTCCCGAGGCCGTCGACGAGTATATGGGCGCGCTGCTCGAGGCCGCGGTGAATGGTCAGCCGCAACACGTCAAGAACCTGTCGTAGGAGTGTCCAGCGTTCCGGTCGGAAGGGCCAGCCGCAGGGCGTGGGTCATCTGCCCGTTGCAATGACGGGGCGCTTCTTGGCGCCCTTGCCCGGTTGGGTTGCCGGGCCGCCTTCGACGGCTTCGTAGTAGCCGACGTCGGCCTTGTAGAAGCCGGGCTTGTCGCTCACGCGAGCCGCGTGCAGGACGAGCTTGCCGCCGGCCGCCTTGAAGATCTCCTCGATGGCTGCGCTGTCGTGCGGGCGGTGGGCCAGCACGCCCTTGCAGGCGCATAGCTCGGTGTGCCATCTGCCGCGGTCCAACAAGATCGCGGTCTGAGGCGAGCCGCCGACGAGCCTGCCGAAGACGGTCAGACCCTCCCCCAGACTCAGCTCATACTCGATCGGCGCCTTGCCGGTCTTGGCGTCCCGCTGCATCTCCCGCGCGGCCCGGCCGATGGCGTCCACGACGGCGGCTTCCAGGGCAGTCGCCCGTCGGGCCACGCGCCCGCCCGACTTGGGGACCGCGCCAAACCCCGTCACCAGGAACGTGAACCTCCGTGCCGGCCAGGGGCGCTCGAACGGCTCGATGAACTGGACGGGTTTGCTTCCCGCTGTCTGGTCAACCTGGACTTCGATGGGTTTGGGTGCGGGGGGCCCGGGCTCCTCGGGCACGGACATCGAGACCGGACCGGGCGGGCGCTTTTCGCGATAGCAGCCCGCAACCAGCGCACCCGCAACCAGGATCAATACGCATCCGGCTCGAAACCCCAGCGATCGCACGCCCTTTCCTCCGCTGTGCCGGCCATCACTATAACACGCCGCCCCCCGTCGTCAACGAGCCCATCGCCGCCGTGAGGCGTCCGGGCGCGCGCCCGCGAGCGTTTGCGGATTTGACAGCGGCGGTCACATCCGTTAGCATCGCGACGCAATCGTGGGCGCGTGTGGGGTAAGCCCGCCATTTGCAGGTGTGTCGTTGGCGGCCGTCGCCATCATCCCAGCCCGGTACGAGTCATCCCGATTCCCAGGGAAACCTCTCGCCAAAGAAACGGGCAAATGTCTTATCCAGCATGTTTTTGATAACGTCAAGCGGGCCAAGAAGTTAGGTCGCGTCATCGTCGCCACAGACGACGAGCGGATCCGCCGCGCGGTGGCCGAATTCGGCGGCGAGGCGGTCATGACCCGCCCCGATCACGTCTGTGGGACCGATCGAATTGCCGAGGTGGCCAACGGGCTGGACGAGGACATCGTCGTCAACGTTCAGGGCGACGAGCCGGAGATTGATCCGGCCCACATCGACCTGCTCGTCGGCCTGCTCGAGCGCGACGGCGACTGCGAGATGGCGACGCTGGCCTGCCCGTTCGAGACGGTCGAGGACGCGGTCTCCCCGAGCACGACCAAGGTCGTGCTGGACGCGTTCGGGCGGGCGTTGTACTTCAGCAAGGCCGTCATCCCCTTTGCCCGCGACGACGGCGGCGAGGTCAAGGACCCGGGCCAGTATCTGTTGCACCTGGGCATCTATGCCTACCGCCGCATCTTCCTGCTGAGGTACTCGAGCATGCCGCCCACGCGGCTGGAGCTGACCGAGAAGCTGGAGCAGCTGCGGGCGCTCGAGAACGGCTGCCGGATCGCCGTGGGCATCGTCGATCGCGGCAGCATCGGTGTGGACACGCCGGAGGAGTACGCGACGTTCGTGGCCCGGCACCGGGCCCAGGCGAGCGCGCGATCGTAAAGGAGGGCCATCGCATGGACGCGGAACGCCTACTGTCGTCGGTCAGTAAGGTGTCCGACGACACCGAGTTCTACACACCCATGCCCGCCGGCTACAAACCGGGCAAGACCAAGTACGTGGTCGTCTTCGGCACGGTGATGAGCGGGTTGGGCAAGGGCATCTTCAGCTCGTCGCTGGCCAAAGTGCTCAAGGACAAGGGCCTGACCGTCGCGCCGATCAAGCTGGAGGGCTATCTCAACCTGGACTCCGGGACGCTGAACCCGTACCGCCACGGCGAGGTGTTCGTCCTCGACGACGGGATGGAATGCGACATGGACCTGGGCACGTACGAACGGATGCTCGACCAGGACCTGACGCGGCTGAGCTTCACCACCAGCGGGCAGATGTACACGCGTGTGTTGGAGAAGGAGCGCAAGGGGAGCTACCTCGGCCGGGACGTCCAGATGATCCCGCACGTGACCGGTGAGGTGAAGTGCAAGCTCCGCGAGCTGGCCGTCGCCTCGGACGCCGACGTGGTCTTCGTGGAGATCGGCGGAACGGTGGGAGACGTGGAGAACGCGTACTACATCGAGGCCGTCCGCGAGATGGCGTTCGAGGAGGGCCCGGACAGTTTCTGCTTCGTGTCGCTGACGTACATCATCCACCCGCCGGCGTTGGGCGAGCAGAAGTCCAAGGCCGCCCAGCTCGGCATCGGCAGGTTGTTGGCGACGGGCATCCAGCCGCACATCATCGCCTGCCGCGCCCAGTCTCCGGTGACCCGAAAGGTCCGCGAGAAGCTGGCGCTGTATAGCAACGTCCGACTGGAGAACGTCTTCTCGATGCACGACCGCGAGACGGTCTACGCCATCCCCGAGATGCTCCGGGAGGCCGGCATCGATCGGGCGGTCCTGGACATCCTGCGGCTCGGCGATCGCATCGACGAGGCGGCCGAGGCCAAGGCCCGACGGACGTGGCTCGACTACATCGACCGGTTCCGCGCCGCCGCCCGTCCCGTCACCATCGGCATCACGGGCAAGTACACGTCGCTCCGCGACAGCTACGCGAGCATCATCAAGGCGCTGGAGCACTGCGGCACCCACCTGGGCGTTCGCGTGAACATCGACTGGATCGACACCAGCGAGTTGGACGATGCGTCGGCCGCCGAAGCGCTCAAGGGCGTGCAGGGCGTGATCGTGCCCGGCGGGTTCGGCGCGCGAGGCGCGGAGGGCAAGATCAGCTGCATCCGCCACGTCCGCGAGAACCGGATTCCCTACCTGGGCCTGTGTTACGGGTTCCAGCTGGCGGTGGTGGAGTTTGCGCGGAACGTCTGCGGCTTGGAGGACGCCAACAGCACCGAGCTGGACCCCGACTGCAAGCACCCGGTGATCGACATCCTGCCCGAGCAGAAGCAGATCGAGGGGCTGGGCGGCAACATGCGGCTGGGCGGACGCGACATCATCGTCAAGCCCGACACGCTGGCCCGACGGATCTTCAGCAACGCCAGCGAGGTCCGAATGCGGTTCCGACACCGCTATGAGGTGGACCCGCGCTACATCGAGCAGCTCGAGGCGGGCGGCCTGATCTTCAGCGGGCACGCACCGGACTTCCCCATCATGCAGATCCTTGAGCTGCCGCAGGACGTGCACCCGTACTTCGTCGGCACCCAGGCGCACCCGGAGCTGATCAGCCGGCCGCTCCGCCCCGAGCCGCTGTTCCTCAACCTCGTAACCGCCGCGGTCCGACGCGCCTACCCCGAAGGCTTCGACGCAGCGCCCGCCTCTCCGGCCGATTCCGAAGCAGTAACGACCTCGTAGCCCTCGTCTTGGGACGTCCCCCCCGCAGACCTTGGCAGGAAGCCCCCAACGTGCGAAAGTCGGACGTAAATCCTGGCGGAGGATTCTGCGGTTTCGACTAAACGCATGCCGCGCCCGGCGCATCTTCTTTAGACAAAACGAGGAGCGCCAGTGGATGATGCCCCGGTGGAAACTCGGGCCGGTTCGTCGCGGGCGTCGTCGGCCCACGAGGCGTCCCCAGACGATGCGGGCCTGGCGTCTCCCTCCCGTGAGCGGCTCTTCCGCCTGGCCTATCGCTTCCTCTGGGACCCCCACGATGCGGACGACGCCGTCCAGGACGCGCTGGCCCAGGCTGAACGGTCGGTCGGGCAGCTTCGCGACCCGCGCAAGAGGTGGGCATGGCTGTATCAGATCGTGATCCAACGCTGCTTGCTACATCGTCGCCAACAGGCCGCCAGGCGACGGCACGTGCCGGGCATCGTCGCCGCTCAGGCCGCACGGCAGGCGGACGATCCCCCCGCGGCCCCGGCCGAGACGCAAGAGCTGGCACAGATCGTCAGGGCGCTGATCGCCGAGTTGCCGCCCGGGCAGCGCACGGCGCTCGTGTTACGGCATCTGGAGAACATGGACTACCGGACGATCGCACAGGTCATGGAGGTCACCGAGAGCACCGCGCGGGTCCACGCGCGCGACGCACGCGAGTCGCTCCGCCGGATGATGCTGGACCGCTGCCCCGAATGGACCGGGACCGATGACAGATAGACGCGCCGACACGCTGAGCTGCGCAGAAGCCCGAGCGCTGTATCACAGCCGCCTCGATGGGCTGACCGGCGAAACGGGTCTGGAGGCCCACTTGGCCCGATGCGCCGATTGCCGGCAGTACGTCGCGCAGATGCAGGCCCTCGGCGCGGCCTTGGATCACCTCCGTCGCGAGTCCGCGGCTGTCACGCTGCCTGGAGGGATGACGCGATCCGGCCGGCGTCGGTGGGCGCTGTATCGAAACCTGGCCCGGGTGGCCGCGGCGGTGGTCCTCGTGGCCGGTGCGGGCTGGTATCTGATGGGCGTGCGACAGACCGGCGACGGCGGTCTGGTTCAGCGGGGGGCCGATCGGTCGGTCCCGGCCACGTCCCCGGCCTCGCAGCTGGCCGAGCCGCCAGCGATCCAGGCGGCGTCCCTCGAGCTGACGGACCGATCTGCGTCCACGTACATCGCCGTTCCTCGGGACTCCGGGCGCCCGACGGTGCACCTGTTTGTCCTCTACCCGGTCGCCCACGGGGCGTCCGGAGGCGACAAGTTGTGAAGCCGTATCTCACGTATGGAAGGAGATCATCGCATGCAACGCTTCATCACAGCAACGAGCCTCGTCGTGAGCGTCTGCCTGGTGCTGGCCTGCCCCGTCGTCGGCCAGGGCGAAGGCCTCAGGCGGATGATGGCGGTCAAGCGAGCCGAAGAGGGCGGGAGGCTGTCTGAGCGGGTGACCAGGCTCTTCAAGCTGAAGCACGCACGCGCATCAGACACCGTGTCGACCGTCCAAACGGTGATCGGGGCGCGGGCGATCGCGACAGCGGACGAGCGGTCAAACAGCATCGTCGTCGCCGGCAGTGAAAGGGAGCTCGAGATTGTCGCGAAGCTCGTCGAGCAGCTGGATGCAGAGGCGCCTGACAAGGCCAAGCAGCTTACGGTTCGGATGTATGAGCTGCGCCATCGCTCGAGCGCTGAGGCACTCCAGGTAATCCGGGACTTGTTTGGCCCGGACAAGACGGAACAGACGCTGTGGATCGCGACAGACGACCAGGCGGGCAACATCATCGCTCGGGGCGCACCGGCGGAGCTGGACGCGCTCGAAGAGTTCGTCACCGAATTCGACGGTGCACGCCGTGCTCCAGAGACGCTCATCCTGAGGATCAAGCATCGGGAGGCGGGCGAGGTGTTCAACCTGCTCGGGCCCTTTCTGGCAAAGCAGCTTGTGACCGTCCAGTTGGACAACGCGACGCAGAGCATCCTGATCCGGGGCCTTGCGGATCGGATCCAGGCCGTCAAGAACGTGGTCGAGCAGCTTGATCGCCCCTGGCCGATGCTGACGTTGACCTGCTACTTCATCAAGGACGACGCGCCCGGCAAGGGCGATCGGACAGTGCCGACGTCGCTGGCCCCTGCGTTCCAGGCCTTGGGCAAGTACGGGTTCGCGCGGCCGACGTTGCTGACGACGGTCCTGATCCGCTGCAAGGCCAACAGCTCGTTCGATTCGAGCAGCGGGCTGACGACGGCGACCGGTGAGCTAGATGTGAGCGTCGAGGGACAGGCCAGACTCGACGAATCGGGCAAGGTCGCGCACGTGGACCTCATAGCCGCCGTCACCCCCAGGCAGCAACCCCAGCCAACCACCCGCAGGGCCCCAATCCGAGGGGGCGGATACGGCGGCAGGGGCGGATCCACGGGCGGATACGGCGGCGGAGGCTATGGCAGCAGGGGAGCCGTCCCGAAGGCCTTCAGCGTCGAGTCGGTCGTGACCGTGCCGCTGGGGCAGTACGTCGTCATGGCCGCGGCCCCGTGTGAGCGGGTCGCGCCGAGACTCGCGGTCATCCTGCACATCGACGCGCCCACGCCGGTGAAGCATCCCGCGGCGCCCGCGAAGAAGTGACCGATCTGTCTCCCCCGCCCGGCGCCGTACGACGGGCGCGGGTGCCCCATCCTCCAATGCGATTCGGCCAGAGCCGAAGCAGATTGGAGGGTGGGGGACGGATCGCTCGGCGAATGGGCCCGAATCCGGCGCGATCGGCCCGCCCGGTAGCTGACGATCCTGCGGCCTGTGAGTGCGGACCTGCTATGCTGACAGTCGGCGTCGCAGGCCCAACAGCCCGACGCTCAACAGCGCGAGCGTTGCCGGCTCGGGCACGACGCCGAGGGCGAACGGCGAGAAGCTCGTCGTCGTCACGCTGATCGTGTTGCCCACCGTATCAACGATCCCGTCGAGCTGGACCCATTCGTCACCCTCATAGTGGAAGATGCTCAACAGGAGCTCTTCCTCGAGCAGCAGATCGGTATCGTCGTAGGTGAAGACCAGGTCGACGGAACCCTCGAACTCGCCGTCGAAGTCCATCTCCCAGGCCTGCATTGTGTCGCCTGGGATCGTGAAATCGGCGATCGGCAGGTCTTCGGGCCTCAGTGCCACGTAGGCGGCTGAAAAACCACCACCGACCGTAGTGTGCTCAAACGTTGCCTCGATCCAACCGGGCTCCCCCGGATCACCCAGAACGGCGACGGTCTGATCGGTTCCCGCGGATACCGGGGCTTCGTCCTCCTCTCCGGCCACTCCGGGGCCGTCCGGGGCTGTCGCCACCTCGAAGGAACCCGAGAGAGCGTTGGGCAGGAGAACGCTGGTGAATGCCCCTTCATAGGCAGTCTCGCCAACGTCGAGCATCGCACCGAAACCCGAGAGCGTGTTGCCATCGCCGAGGCCCCAAGGAATGCTGCTGTTGTGGGCCGATAATTCGGCGATGGGTTCAGCATAGTCGTCGGTCCAGAGCTTGGCCCAAAGGAAGTTCCCGAACTGACCCAATTCGACCTGAAACACGGTTCCGACACCAGATTGGGACACAGGCGACGGGCCGTCAGCTGTCTTCGTCGTATACTCGTATCCGTTGACGACGCGGCGCAGACTGAAGTGCCCGCCGGTGCCCGAAGGCCTTGAGGGTTGAAGGTCAATGAAGTGCACGTTCTTGCTGGTGATGTTCCCGGCGATGAAGAGCTGCTTGCGCAACCTTAGTGCGTACTCCTCAGGGGACCAAACCAGCGCACCACGAACTCTCGTATAGGGCCCGTCGAAATCTGCGTTGACGTGCGCCATGGCAGAGTGATACCAGGAGCCATGCCCATCCGGCAGTTCCAGAGCAGAGACGGCTAATTGCCCGTCTCCGGCCGTTGCTGTGGTTGGACGGATGACGGGGCCCTTGTAAGCATCGAAGAAGGTCCAGTGGGCCTGGGTATAGCTGTTGTCAGTGAAGTCGTCGGTGAAACCCGAAACTTGGGGGACGGTTGAAAGCAGAACCACACTGACGACCACGCCGGCCAATTCGCTTGCGCCCTGCGAGTGCTTCATCTCCACTGCTCCCTATGGTCGGCGTGGCGAGAGCCATCCCCCGGCCGCTGCTAGGCCGCAAGATCCACTGAATGCGTCAAGAAAGGAGAGCTTCCTGCCCCATCTCCCTCACTGGGAACAACGTATGAGGCAACCCTTTGCCCATAAACGCGTTCCGCAACTCACGCCAGTGTAGCCGACGCGCGGGGCCCCCGCAAGAAAGAAAAACCAGAAGTAAGGGAATTCAGGGGCACCTCCGGAACATCGGGCGAGTACGGCATTGGCCGCTTGAGCGCGCGGGTGCCCCATCCGCCAATGCGATTCGGCGAGAGCCGAAGCGGATTGGAGGATGGGGGACGGATCATACGCCGAACGGGCTCGTTTCCGGCCCGATCGGGCCGCCCGGCAGCTGACAATCCTGCTGCCTGTGAGTGGGGACCTGCTACGCTGACAGTCGGCGTCGCATGCCCAACACCCCGACGCTCAACAGCACGAGCGTTGCCGGCTCGGGCACGACGCCGAGGGCGAACGGTGAGAAGCTCGTGGTCGTTACGGTGATCGTGTTGCCCACCGCATCAACGACCCCGTCGAGCTGGACCCAGTCGTCGCCCTCATAGTGGAAGATGCTTAACAGGAGCTCTTCTTCGAGCAGCAGATCCGTATCGTCGTAGGTGAAGACTAGGTCGACGGAACCCTCGAACTCGCCGTCGAAGTCCATCTCCCAGGCCTGCATCGTATCACCGGGCACGGTGAAGTCGGCGATGGGGAGGTCTTCTTGCTCCATGGCGGCGTACGCGACCGACAGGTCGCCGGCGGATGTGGTGTTCTCGAACGTCGCCTGGATGTAGCCGGGATCTCCGGTGGTCCCCAACACGCTCACCGTTTGGCTGGTACCAGTGGGTACGGGAGCTTGGTCCTCCTCGCCCGCCGCGCCCGACCCATCGGGACTCGCAGCAATCTCGAAGTAGCCGAGACGACTGTCCGGCAGGAAGACCGATTCGAAGGGATCGTAGTGGGTGATTGGTTTCATGCGGAACCCGCAGCCCGCCAGCGTATTCCCGTCGCCCAGGCCCCACGGAATGTCGCTGTTGTACGCTGATACCTGGTAGACGCCGTAGTTGGGGTCGTTCGTCCAGACCTTGGCCCACAGGTAGTTGCCGAACTGCCCAAGCTCCACGTCGTAGGCGACACCAGGTTGGACGAACCCACCATCTCCGCCGTACTTGGTCAGCGCGTCACTCCCGCCGACAATCCTGCGCAGGGCAATCTCGCTGCCCCCGGTGACCGGATCGCCGGGCATGATGTTGAAGTAGTGGAAGTTGCGAGTATCGAGGTTGCCTCCTACGAAGAGCCCTTTGCGCAGACGCTGTGAGTACTCGAACTCCGACCAGGTCAGACTACCTCGGACGACGGTGTATGGCCCATCGAAGTCGGCGCTCGAATGCGCCAAGACGTAGTGTTCGCTGAACCCATCCTCGCTGGACACCCCGAGGGCGGAAACGCTCAACTGCCCGTCCGCGGCCACGCCGGAAGTGGGCCGGACGAGCATCTGAGAGGGCTTCCAGGCTATGTCGAGGAAGGTCCAGTTCCCCTGCGTGTACCCGTTATTGGTGAAGTCGTCGGTGAATCCCAGGGCTCCGGGGACGCTTGAAAGCAAAACCACGCCGACAACCACACCAGCAAATCCGCTTGCGCCCTGCAAGTGCTTCATCTCCATTGCTCCCTACGATCGGCCTGGCGAGGGCCATCCCCCGGCCGCTGCTAGGCCGCAAAGCCCCCTGAATGCGTCAAGAAAGGAGAACTTCTTGCCCCATCTCCCTCAACGGGAATAACGTATGAGGGAACCCTTTGCCCACGAACGCGTTCCGCAATTCAGCCCAGTGTAGCCGATGCCCAGGGCCTCCGCAAGGAAGAAGGACCACAAGTATAGGAATCCCGGGCGACCTCCCGAGCATTGGGCGTGTGTGGCATCTGCGCGGGGGCCCCATCCTCCAATACGATTCGGCGAGAGCCGAAGCAGGTTGGAGGGTGAGGGACGGATCACACGCCGAACGGGCTCGAATCCGGCGCGATCGGTCCCCCGCCCTTGCCCTCCGATCGGCTGCCGCCGCCCGCAGGGCAAGGCGGGGGCACCCCCTGCAGCGCGCCACGGATCTGCCGACGCCTTGCGACGGGCTTGCGCAGGGCTCGGTCGGCGGTCACTTGCCGTGCTTGTGGACGTGCTCGCCGCCGCCGAGCTGGTCCTTGCCGGTCAGCTTGGTCTTGGCGGCCGGCGTCAGGTCGAGGCCGAGCTCCGTCAGTTGGTCGGCCGCGACCTCGGCGGGGGCGTCGGTCAGGGGGCAGGCGGCCCGCTGCGTCTTGGGGAAGGCGATCACGTCCCGGATCGTGTCTAGACCCAACAAGAGCATGACGAACCGGTCCAGGCCCCAGGCGATGCCGCCGTGCGGCGGGGCGCCGTACCTCAGGGCCCGCAGGAGGTGCTCGAATCGGGCGTGGGCTTCGGCCTCGTCGATGCCCAGGATTCGGAAGACCTTCTGCTGGATGTCGCCGCGGTGGATACGGATACTCCCCCCCGCGACCTCGATGCCGTTCAGGACGATGTCGTAGGCTTTCGCCCGGACCGCACCGGGGTCGGTCTCGAGCTTGTCGACGTCCTCGTCACGCGGCGCGGTGAACGGATGGTGCATGCTGTACCACCGTCCGTCCTCTTCGCTGTACTCGAACAGCGGGAAGTCCAGCACCCAGCAGAAGCTGAACGCGTCCTTGGGAATCATCCCGCGCCGCTCGGCCACGACGTTCCGCAGCCAGGCCAGGTACTTGCAGACGTTGGCCTCGGTGTCGGCCGAGAAGAAGATCGCGTCGCCGACGTTCGCACCGGTCGCGGCAATCAGCTCGTCGGCGAGCGACCCGGCGAAGAACTTGGCAATGCCCGTCTGCAGCGCGGGCTTGCCTCCCTCGTCGATGACCTTGGTCAGCGGCAGGCCGCCCGCGCCGATGCCCTTGATCTCCTCGGTCAGCCCGTCGGTCTCCTTGCGGGTCATCTCGCCGCCGCCGGGACAGACGATGCACCGGACCGCGCCGCCGGCCTGGACCGGGTCGTTGAAGACCTTGAAGTCCATCCGCCGGGCGATGTCCGTCACGTCGATCAGCTTCATCTCGAACCGCGTGTCGGGCCGGTCGATGCCGTAGTCTCGCATGGCCTCGGTGTACGTCATCCGCGGCAGGGGCAGCGGCAGATCGACGCCCAGCACCTCTTTGAAGACGTAAGCCATCGCGCCCTCGGTCACGGCCAGGACGTTCTCCTGCTGGACGAAGGCCATCTCCACGTCCACCTGTGTGAAGTCGGGCTGCCGGTCGGCGCGGAGGTCTTCGTCGCGGAAGCACCGGGCGATCTGCATGTACCGGTCCATGCCGCCGATCATCAGGAGCTGCTTGAAGAGCTGCGGCGACTGCGGCAGGGCGTAGAAGTGCCCCGGCTGGACGCGCGACGGGACGAGGTAGTCCCGCGCCCCTTCCGGCGAACTCTTGGTCAGGAAGGGCGTCTCGACGTCGAGGAACCCCTCGCGGTCGAAGTAGTCGCGGATGGCCTTGGTGATCCGGTGCCGCATCCGCAGTGCGTGCTGCACCGGACCCCGGCGGATGTCCAGGAACCGGTAGCGGAGCCGCACCTCCTCGCCGGCCTCGACGCGATCGGTGATCTCGAAGGCGGGCGTCTCGCTCTTGTTGAGCAGGTCGACCTCCCGGCCGTTCACCTCGATCTCGCCCGTGGGCAGCTTCGGGTTGACGTTCTCGCCCCGCAGGGCCACGTCGCCGCGGATGGCGATGCAGTCCTCGTTGCGGAGGTGTCGGGCCGTGGCGTGCGCGTTCGGGTCGGTCTGCGGATTGAACTTGACTTGCGTCAGTCCGTCGTGGTCGCGCAGGTCGATAAAGACCATGCCGCCATGATCCCGGTAGCTGTTGACCCAGCCGGCCAGGACGACGTCCTCGCCGGCGTCCCGGGCGGTTAGTTGACCGCAGGTGTGTGTGCGTTGGTGATACGGAACGGCCACGGTAATCTCCTTTTGCGCCCATGTCGGCCCAGACGTCGCGCATGGCGCAAACGCCAATTGTGGCGTCCTGCAGCCAAACCGTCAACGCCCCTCGCCTCGCCGATCGTCGGGCGCCCGACGAGGGTGCGGGCGACTTCTGGCAGTTGGCGGGGGCGCGTAGAATGTCCTCCCGCGTGTTTGTTGTAGGGTGATACTACTAATTTCGTGTCAGGGAGGACATTCCAACGAGGCTAAGGCTGCAGGTTAGCGTTGAGGGCGGTGAAAGTCGAGAGGTTTCGGCCGAGATTTCGGGGAGCCTGTCCCAACGGGAAGATCAGCTGCGGGAGCTGTTTCGGGAGGCCGAAGCGATCGCCCTGGAACAGTCGCTGCGGTTGGATCAGCCCGAGGTAGCTCGCCCGCACTGCTGCGGGCGTCCGATGAACAAGATCCGTCTTCGGAGTCGACAGCTCCTCACCCCGGCGGGGTGGGTGACTTGGACCCGCCGGGTGTACGGCTGCCCGCAGTGTGGTTTGCGTGTGATTCCCCTGGATGACGTGTTGGGGGTGCCGCGCGGTCAACTGAGCCCCCGCCTGGCGAACGTGAGCATGGACTACGTTCAGGTTCAGTCCTATGACCAAGCGATGGCGCAGCTTGCCCGACATCATGGGGTGACGCTCCCGAAACGTACGTTGGTGAACCTCTCTTGGGAAGTCGGGCCGGTGGCTGCGGGGTTTGAGGAGCGTGTGGCCCCGGCAGATTGGCCCAAGGACGGCGTGGATCGGCTGTATGTGGGCTGTGATGGGGTGATGGCTTGCAGCAACGTCGTGGACGATGAGGGCCGTCTGGCTTGGCGAGAAGTGAAGGTTGGCTGTTGTTTCTGGTACGACGTGAGCGGGGCGCTTCACAAACGCTTGCTGGGGCGGATCGAGTCGGCTGAGACGTTCGGTCCGCGTCTTCGGGCGTGGGCGGAGCAGTGCGGATTGTGCAAGGCCAAGGAGGTGGTTTTCATCGGGGATGGGGCGGAATGGATCTGGAACATCGCGTCGGCGTACTTCAACGATGCCCGTACGACGTGGGTACTGGACTGGTATCACCTGAGCGAGCACCTGTGGGAAGCCGCTCAGAAACTGTGGGAGGACGACCCAATGCATCAATCCGAGCACGTGGGTCGGTGGCAGGAGATCCTTGCCAAGCAAGGAGGACGATCGTTGTGGCGGAGGCTGGTATCGCATCAACAGCGATTCGCCGAGGGATCCACCCGGTACCAAGTCCTGGACAGGTTGCTAGGCTATCTGGGTCCACGCTTGGATCAGACCGATTACGCGGCCTACCGAGAGAGGGGGTGGTGTATTGGGTCGGGGGCGGTGGAGTCGTCCGGCAAGCAATTGGTCGTTCAGCGTGCCAAAGGCCCAGGGATGCATTGGACGCCAGAAGGCCTGCAGGCGGTGCTCTCACTCCGTGCGATCGCCCTCAACGGTGACTGGAAACGCTTCTGGAAAACCGAACCCCTTCGCACCGCCGCATAGGCCATCGGAGGTGCCAAAAGATATCCACGCCCGGGGGAAGGGGTCGGAGACACATCCGGCGGCCCCATCAGAGACGCGACCGTCAGGGAGTGTTCACGCCGGCGGTCACGCTGGCGTTCCCGGATTGCATACACCGGACGGGACAGCGGATCCGACGCGGTTTGCATCGTTCGCCGTGCGGGTCAGACCGATCCAGGCAGAATCGGTCTGGCCG
>Ga0180432_10001109_pt1 | contig 43087 bp, 44 predicted proteins | sample SS_ome_10_FD_132414 | JGI IMG/M metagenome (GOLD analysis project Ga0180432, IMG submission 132414) | Hypersaline lake sediment archaeal communities from the Salton Sea, California, USA - SS_1_MS_2 metaG | ecosystem: Environmental > Aquatic > Non-marine Saline and Alkaline > Hypersaline >... | reverse complement strand
TGACGAGAGATAGACATAGGGCACCTCCTGAGGTTGAGATGCCCTATTGTACTAGCGTGAATCCGTTAAGCTTTGCTCGATCCGGGGGTTGATGCGAACGTCACGTTCTGCTTCGAACATCCCACCGTGCCCGCCCCTTGACAGGTAATCCATCTACAGGTAAAATAGACAACAAGAAGTAAGGAGAATATGTACAGGTAAGGAGTCAAACTATGATCTGGACGGCCAAGGTTTCTTCCAAAGGACAGCTAACTATCCCCAAACCGGTGCGCCAGGCTCTAGGGCTCGAACCTGGCGGAAAAGTGCTCTTCATCCTGCGCGAAGGCAAGGCGGAATTGGAACCGCTCTCAGGGGACTTCCTGCAATGGCGTGGGGCACTGCAAATGGAAGGCCCCACCGTCGCCTGGAAGGAGACACGAGAGCACGTACGCCGGGCCATTGCTGAGGAGGTCGTGCGTGAAATGCAGAGTGATTGACGCCAACGTGGTCCTCCGTTTTCTGCTCGACGATCCTCCCGAGCAGGCAGAGCGCTGCCAGGCCCTCTTCTCTCGCATCCAGGCTGGCAAGGAAGAGGTCTATCTGCCGGAAGTGACGCTCAGCGACGTCGTCTGGACCCTCCAGAGCTTCTATCGCTGGCCACGTGAGCGCATCGCGCGTTTCGCCCATGATGTCATCTCGCTGAAAGGCACTGCCATGGCCCGGAAATCCCTGGTCCGGGACGCGATTCACCTCTACGCTGAGCATCGTATAGACTTTTCCGACGCGCTTATTGCCGCCGAGGTAGTCCATGGGGACTACACGGAACTTTACTCGTTCGACCACGACTTCGATCGCATAGCCGACGTCACACGCGTGGAGCCGTGACACCCTGCCAGGGAAAACCGTCAAGTCAGTCGCGCGCGCAAGCGTGCCGGCAGCAGCGGCGCCAATGCCCGCAACTCCTCCGGCGTCAGCGCGCGCAGGCCCACCAGCGCCACCGGATACGTGATCATGCCCACCACGAGCGCCAGCGCCGGGCTAAAGACTGAGATGCCCCAGACCACACCGCCCATCAGCAGCGCCGCCAGCGCCGTCTGCCACAGCAGCGCCCCCCACCTCACCGGCCCCACGTGGCGGCGCAGATCGGCGTAGAACAGCACGACCAGCAGGAACTCGCCACCGATGATGATCCAGGCCGAAGCGATGTAGCTGAACGCGCGCACCAGGAGCAGGTTCGCGGCCACGGTGCACACGACGCGCGCGCCCGAGGCCAGGAGCACGTACCGCTGGCGATTGAGCGCGATCAGCACGTAGTTCGTCAGGCTGTTGATCCAGCCGAAGACGATGGACCAGACCAGCAGCCGCAGCACGATAGCGCCGTGCGGCAGAAACTCTCGCCCGCTGAGCAGTCCCACCAACGGCGTCGCCAGGATCGTGATGACCACGGCCACCGGCAGCGCCAGCATCGTCAGCATCTTGACGGATAGCGCGTACGAGCGCCGCAGGCCAGACCGGTCCTGAGCGGCCTGCCTTGACATCACCGGGAAGACCGCGAACGTGAAGAAGGAAGGAACGATGTTCAGCGCGTCCACCCACTTGCGGGCGGCGTCGTACCAGCCCACGACCGCATCGCCCTGCAAGCGCTGCAGGAGCAGCACGTTGACCCCGGGGAACAACTGCTGTAACAGCAAGGACGCCATCAACGGCCAGCTCTCGACCAGCATCTCGCGCTGCAAGGGCACCTCGACCCGTTCCCCGGCACGCGGCGACCCGGCCCATATCAACCGCCGCGCCAGGACCGCCAGGATCACCATCGTCGCCGAGTTGGTCAGGATCGAGGCCCCTGCCAGGCCCACGATCCCCAATCCGCTCACCAACACCAGCACGCCCAACATCACCTTGATGATTGTGGTCACGGTCTGAATCGCGGCCGGGATCTCGTGCTTCTCGAAAGCCCGGAAGAGCGCCGTCAGGCTGTTGGCGATGGTGAACGGCAGCAGGCCCAGGTAGAGCAACACGACCGCCCACACCGTCTCCGCGGCCAGCGGGTCGCCCAGTGCCTGCCGCCCGGCCAGGAAGCCGCCCAGCGCCAGGGGCACCGTCACGTACAGCAACAGGCGCAGCACCGTCGCGTTGACGAAGATCCGCCGCGCGTTGGCGCGGTCCCGGGCGACCTCCCGCATGACGTACATGTCCAGCCCGAAGTTAGCGATGATGTCGAACCAGAGATAGATGTTGATCGCCGTGGCGTAGCGTCCGTTGCCCACCGGCCCGAGGATACGGGCCATCAGCGCCGCAAAGGCCATCTCGATCGAGCGGCTGAACAGGTTGATCACAATCGGGGCCAACGAGTTCTTCGCCACCCGCCGGACCGTGCTCGCGTCGTCCTCCTCGCGATAGAAGAAACGCCACACGTACAGGCCGGTCAGGAAAAGCACCGCCATCCCAGCGATGAAGCTGACGAACGCGCCCACCTTGACGCTGTCAGGGCTATACTTGAAGCGCACCGTCCACGCGCCGCCCTCGACCGGCACCCCACGCAGGACACCGTTCACCCGATGGATCTCGGCCTGCTCCTCCATTTCCGCGCCAGCGCCTTGCGGGCGCACGTACGCTTTCCAACCGGGGAAATACGCGTCAGCCAGGACGAGCCAGCTCCGCTCGGACGTCTGCACGTCCACCTCAACCTCGTTCATGCCGTAGCTCGACACCACCTGCGGGACGAGTGACGCGGGCTGGGCGGTCCCACCGTCCAGATTCGAGTCTCCCGCATCCCATATCACGTACTGGCGAGGGTCGTAGACTTGCACGGCGGCGGCGAAGTCATCCGTCTCGACCGTCGCCGACGCCGGGAGCGTGAATGCCCGGGGCGCCACGGCCAGGTTCTCATACACGCGCACGGCATCGTCCTGGTAGACCAGTTGGTACTTGGGATTGGGGATCTCTACCTCGGTGATGACGTACTTGACGTTGAGCAGATCAAGGAGCGGGCTGTCGAGGCTCGACCACTCGCTGAACGAGGCAATGCGGTTATACTGCAGTTCGTCCTGTTCCTCAATCAGCGCCATGGTCTCGGCATATTGCCGGGAGAAGAGGGAGTCGTAGCCGGCGACGCACTGGAGATCGTAGAACATCCCCACGTTAGCATTCATCGTCTTGGTCGTACCGGGAGGCGTGAACGTGGCGTAGCGCCACAGGGACGTGTCCTGGTGCAAGAACGCCACGACCGGCGGCGTGTAGTCCAACAGCGCCGGGTCCACCGCCGCGTGGAACCCCGCGCCGAACGTGACGAAATCCAACACCAACAGCCCCACCGCCAGGAACTCCCACACGGGCCGGCGACGCACGAATATGGGGCAGCGACTCACGCGCAGGACGATGCCGGTCCCCATCAGCAGCAGGCCGAAGAGCGCAACCCACTTGAACTCGTAGGAGTAGAACGCGCGATGGTCAAGAAAGGCAGTGGGCGCGAGCGCCAGCGACCGGAAGGCCCGTTCGACCAGCGACTCGACCCGAACAAAGAGCACCCGGCTGAGAATCAGGCCGGTCACCGTGAGGAGCCCACCCCAGAAAGCCAGCGCAGCCAGCCAGGCCTCCAGCGCCGGCGACGTACCCAGCAGAACCAGGTCGCGGATTCGCCCCCCCCACCGCGCCCTCCCTGTCCCAGGTCTTGGGGTTTGGGGTTTGGGATTTGACCCTTGGGATTTGCCCGCCGGCACCATTCCGGCACCAAATCCCGCCAGCACGGCGACCGAGAGCGTGAGCGGGAACACCCAGCGGAACGGAGAATGGGACTGCTTGAGCAACGGCAACGCATAGACCAGGGCGTAGATGGGCGTGCCAAAGACGCACCCCAGCGAAAAGAGTGCCAGGAGAGCGAAGAAAGGCACCGAGTGCCCGGCAGCCGCCACGCTGGAAACCTGGGACCGTGCCCCGTCACCCGTCGTGCGCGACAGATAGGCCCGGACACGCGCGGCATACGGCCCAAGCCAGCGCAACACGGCGATGAGCGCGAGAAACAGCGGCAGCAGCGCCAGGTACGCCCCGCCCTCGACGTAGTTCTTGACACCCCAATCGATGTACTGGCCGTCGGCGAACTCCAGCGCAGGCGTCCAGCGCCAGGTGAACAGGTCGAAATAGCCGTGGTGGGCCGGGTTCCCGAAGAAGTTAGGCACACCGAAGGTGATCAGTCGCCGCGGCGGGTAGGCCCACCCGCGCACTTGCTCGAGGCTCGCCGCCGCTTCCCCGCCCCGGAAGCTCCCGGCGACCACCTCGTACAGCGGCACGAACTGCACGGCCCCCAGCGCCAGCCCCAGGACCACCATCAGCGCCACCCAGAGCACAGGCCGCGCCAGCCGCTTCAACGCAAGCTTTCCCCCCCGCCCCTCGACGAGGGAACGGACGAACAGGTACGCCAGACGCCACGCCACGTACAGCGCGGTCACCAGCAGGACGAAGTACGTGTTCTCGGCATGACCGGCCAGCATCTGGCAACCCAGTCCCAGCGCTCCCAGGAGCGCCCAGGGCAGCGTCGCCGGTCGTCGCCCCAGGGCCGGTCGCTGTTGCACCAGCAACTCAATCATCGCCAGGATGAAGGGCAGCCACGACGCCGCCGCGATGATCATCGGGTGCACCACCGACACGAGCATGAAGCCGCTGAATTGAAACGTGATCCCGGCGATGAGACCGCCCAGGCGGCGGATCCCCAAGACGCGGGCGAAGAGATACGCAAACGCGCCTGCCAGCCCCAATTGCAGCCAGGCGAACACCCCATAGGCGCGCCACAGGGGAAGGACGTAGAAGACCACACTGAGGGGATAGAGCGCCGAGTGCTGCCCGTTAGCCAGGAAAGGATGGCCGGCAAAGACGTATGGGTCCCAGAGCGGGAGGCTCTGCCCCCGGAGCGCCTCTACCAGGAAGCGCTTCCAGGCGTAGTTCTCCAGGATCAGGTCGGAGATCAGGTGATTGTGGGGAAAGGCCACTCCCGCGATTTCGGGGACCTCAGAGGACCCGCCCCAGGCAGCCGTGCGGTAAGGCTCAAAGAGGAAAAGGGAATCGGCCGGCAGCAACGTCCTGTGCCCCAGCGCCACCGGCGCAAACAACAGAAGCGGCAACAGGAGCAACAGGACGATAATGGCCAGATCGAGCCACACGCCGCTGCGCTTCAGGCGGCTCATGCGGATAATCGGTCACTGGGCCGCAGATGACGGTAGCGCCAGCGCAGCTTCCACACCCGCAGTGCCGCCTCTATCTTGACCGGCATCGTCATCTTCGAGCGCCCCACACGCCGATCCTCGAAGTAGATGGGAATCTCCAACACCCGATAGCCCAGCCGCTCGGCCACGTAGGCCATCTCCACCTGAAAGACGTAGCCCTCCGACTGGATCCGGTCCAAGTCCATGCCCTCCAGCGTCTCCCGCCGCCAGCACTTGAAACCCGCCGTGGCGTCCTTGGCCTTGCATCCCAGGATCAACCGCGTGTAGATGCTGTTGGCCCACCAAGAAAGCAACCAACGCCCCCAGCTCCAGTCCTCGTCCGTCTTGCCCCCTTCTACGTAGCGCGAGCCGACGACCACGTCGTAGTCACGAACGTGCTCCAGGAATTGCGGAACATACTCGGGCGAATGGGAGAAGTCGCAGTCCATCTGGACGACCAGATCTGCACCGTGTGCCAGAGCCCAACGGAACCCCGCCAGATACGCCCGCCCCAGACCGCGAGGGCCGCTACGGTGCAGCACGTGCACCCGACCGGGATACTGAGCGGCCAACTCATCGGCGATCAGGCCCGTGCCATCGGGGGATTCATCGTCCACGATCAGGATGTCCAAAGCGGCGATATCCAGATCGAGCAACGCCTCGGTCATAGGCCGCACGTTGTCGGCCTCATTGTACGTGGGGATAACGACAGTCAGTTTCACCGGCATTCCTATTGACAGAAAAACCCCGGACAGATACAGGGCCTAAGCCACTTCGCTTCCCTTTGCGGTGGAAGGGGCCACAACCCTGCCAGCCGGAGTCTGGGCCAGGTTGCCAGAGGGCACAACGCCGCACCCTTGACAAACCCGCACCATAACCGAGTCTACGTGCTAAACTTGAATCTTGCTTTTCTGGGCCTCAAGTAGAGCCTGCCTCAAGTCCTTCAGACTGTCGAACGTGCCATCAGAGGACTCAAGCACACCCAAAGTGACGCTCAGGTGCGGCAGATCCGCTTCCGGATCCTTTTGGCCGGCCTCCCAATCCGCCCGGGGGTAGAAGAAAGCCATGGCCTCTTTCAGGCGCACCGTGAGAGCCTCCTGAATCTGTCCAACCTGATCCGGCACGAGTACGACAAAGAGATTCGTGTCGTCCAGGTGGCCCACAAACGCGCCTGGATCCCGGCTTTCGCTCACGACGTGGTTCAGCATGAGCGCCACGGCGCGTACCACGTCGTCCCGAGCCACGAATCCATAGCTGTCCGCGAACCCCCTCAGGCCCCCCAGGCCCACAGAGAGCACCGCCCAGCCCGTACCGGTCAACAGTTCGCGCAAACGCTCATCGGCCAATGAGGCAGCCGGCAAGCCGGTGATGGGATGCGAAAGCTGCTCCAGGTTGGAACGCCGTAGCACGTTGCGCACCCTCAGGCGCAATTCCTGGACGTCGAAGGGTTTGGTGACGTAATCCACGGCACCGAGTCTCAACCCCGTCAACCTGTCCTTGCGTTCTCGCCTCTCTGTCAGAAAGATGACCGGGACGTGTTCAGTGCGCCGGTGAGCGTGAAGGTAGTTGCACACTTCGTAGCCATCAATATCGGGCAAGCGTATGTCCAACATCACGAGGTCAGGGATGGTCTGGTCAATGAAAGCCAATGCGTCTTTCCCGAAACCCACCGTCGTGACCTCGTAGCCCTGCGCCCGGAAGTAAGAGGTCAGCATCTCAGCCGTGTTGGCCTGATCCTCCACAATGAGAATATGAGGAGCTCCTGCCACGTTCTCAACCTCCACCCTCGCCCATACGAGGGACGGCCTGGTTTAGCAGGCCTATCCTATCGGTTCCTTATAAATGGCGTATGTGCAAGTCTTCCCACCCATGGCCACGCACTCAATCTCCTCGACCCGAAACTTGCGGCCCCCGCTGACCCAATGCAGCCCTTCCTCTAGCAGGCCCTTACCTGCAAAGCAGATCGGCCGGTCGGCGGTGCGCCCCCAGCATACCGGGCATGGCGTCATGATATAGGCGTAGTACTCACCGCGATCCTCGACGGTGCTCTTTTGATCGCTGACCTGAGTGAACACTTTCGCCATTGCCGGAATGCCGGCCTTCAGCTTAGCACCCAGTGGCAACACCTTGAAGGCCAGGTCGCTCACCCCGGAGAGTGCCCCCAGCCCCTGAAGCCCTCTCGCAAAGACAGCCCGCCCGCTCCGCAACTGCAAGCCTCGTCCTCCGCGTGGCCCGTACATCTCCTCCAAGGCCCCATTCAGCGCAGAGAAGTCCGCGAAATCGAAAGCCTTACTCAAGTCGGCCGGGGGGTAGTTGTCGATCAAGTGCGACAGGCCAGCCAGGTTGAGAATCGCGTTCAGTCCATTCTTGCCCATGATCTCCTCCATCGCTTCGAGGTAGACACGGGCAACGATGTTCGGATAGTAATACCCACTTGCTTCAATCCGTGGCACTTTGCGCCCTCCTTCTGGTACTTCGTCTACTAGGCTTCAAGGATGGTAGCCAGGTCCTCCGACGCGCGGCGCATATCCAGAAAGAGCAAGCCAAGTTTGGTCTGCTGGCGGGCCAACACGGTCAGCACCGCCTCCTCGCCAACGGCGCGGAGAACAACGTAGCCATGCTCTCCTTTGACGTACACTTCATCGAGCATCCCGCGCCCTAATTCACTGGCGATGCGCTCGCCCAAGGAGAGCATTGCGGCGGACATCGCGGAGACACGATCCTCTTCCACTCCTCCTGGGAGAGAAGAGGCCATTGTAAGCCCATCTACGCTCACAATGGCCGTCGCTTCGACATCTGGGGTGTTCATTTGCAGTTCCTGCAAGCGCCTCACGAGGCGTTCAGTACGAGGTCTCTCTGCCATTGGTGCCTCCTTAGACATGTACCCCTGACACTGACGTGCTTCGGCGTGCCTATACGCTGGCGAGATTACCACACATCATGCGAATTGTCAAATGCGGACCGTCACGCGCTTGCCACCCCTCCGCCATAATGCTATAATTGCCACCCATATCTCTTGAAAGGAAATTGTAAGCAAGTGGAAGCCTTTGAACAAGCTGTCGTAGCATTCCTGGAAACCGTCCTTCACGCCATCCGTTGGCCTGGCGTCGTCATCATCATGGCACTGGAGAGCGCCAATATCCCCATTCCGAGCGAGGTGACCATGCCCCTGGCTGGCTGGATGCTGGTGCAACAGAGTGGCCTCGGCCTGTGGCACGCCGTGCTCCTGGGAGGTGTATGCGGCGCATTGGGTTGTACATTGGGCTCTATCGGCTCCTACGCCCTCGGCTACTACGGCGGCCGCCCTCTGTTGGAGAAGTATGGACGCTACATCCTTATCTCCGAGCACGACCTGGAACAGGCGGACCGATGGTTCGAGCGCTGGGGCGATTGGGCGGCCTTCATCTCGCGCCTGCTGCCCATCGTGCGCACGTTCATCTCCTTTCCTGCTGGAGTCGTGAAGACACCCCTGTTACGCTTCACCGTGTTCACGTTCGTAGGATCCTTCCTCTGGTGCGGGGCGCTGGCGGCAGCCGGCCATTGGTTCGGCTCTCAATGGGAACTCATTCGCGCCTATATGCGCCCTTTCGATATCCCCATCGCCATCGTGCTACTGGGCGGCTTTGCGTACTACGTCTACCGGCACATCAAGCACGCCCAACGCCCTTCGGAGTCAGCCCAGACCTGACAAGTCAGATGTCCGGACGCTGATCGTGCGCCAATCCGCGCGTCCGGCATCCGTCGGAAGACCGATCAGATCTGCGATACCCCAGAGGATCTGGGGATGGCCACGTCCTCCAGGTGAGCGAGCTCGTGAGCGGCGTGTTCCGCCGTCGCCGCGAGCCTCCGTCCGGCGAAAGACAACGCAAAGACAAACAGCACCGTCACCAACACGGCCAGCACCGTGAGCGCCATCATGCCGGTGCCCGCAACGGCTAGCGAGGTGCCCCGGCCCTCATGGATCCACGCACGGGCACCCAGCAGTACCACACCCATAGCCGCCGTGTTCCACAGCCCATGGACGGCCACGGCGGCCGCGTATGCTCCCAACAGATACCTGGGACGTCGCCGTGTCCAGAGTTGCCCCCAGCCCCAGCCAACCAGCCCGCCCGTGAGGCAGTGCATGACGCTTGTACCGAACCGCGCCACGGCACCGAGCGCCCACCCCTCAACACCGCCCAACGCGCCGCTGAACATGTTCTCCACCAGCGCGAATCCAGCCCCGCCAGCCACACCCCATAGAAAAGCGCGAGCGGCGTGAGGGCGAATCCAACGAGCCACTACACCGGCAGCCAGCGTCTTGCAGGACTCTTCGATCAGCGGAACGAGGATGGAGAAGACCCCAAGAATGCAGATGACAGCCGCAGGCGAAAGCAGCAACTCGAACAGATTGGACGAATCACCTTGCCAGGCCGGATCCCTCAGGTCCCTCGCCAGCGCAGCGATGCGCTCCGGACCGCCCGGCACCGTCGAGGCCACCAGAGCTACGAACGCCACAACTGTGACGACAACCAATACTTCCCCGATGAGAGAGGCCCCCATACCCAGCACGCCACCACCGGCCACGGCGACCACGACCTCACGCCAGCCGCCTCCCGTCCCATCCAATGCCCGCCCAACGACCCACAGCATGATCAGTGGCGGCAAAGCCATCACCAGGACGTGGATGGGAGCCAGGAAAAGGGGAGATGCCCAAGGCAGCACGCCGATCGCCGCTCCGAGGCCAATGAGAAGCACCAGCGCAAGCCACAACCACCCAATGTGGGCCGGATTGAACGGGCGAGAGACCTGCGCCCGCACACCGGCCCACCCGTGCAGCACCAACGGCACACCCAAGCCGAGACCTAGCGCCGCCATCGCTGCCGCTGGCAGGGCATCGGCTGCGGTCAACGTCCCACCGCTGGCGGGGACCAGCGTCAGTACCACCAGTCCGCCGCCCAGGCCAAGCGGTATCAGAACGATACCCGCGATGCCCACAATCAGCCACAGCACACGGCGTCCCATATCGGTGTGTCCCTGGTACTACCTAGCGCGCTTCGATCACGATTGTCTCGACCACGTCAGGCGGCGGGCCCTCAAGCCCCGGTTGAACTGGCGACAAGCCCTCAACGACATCCATCCCTTCGATGACGCGACCGATGATCGTGTACTTCCCATTGAGTTCCGGCAGCGCCGCGTAGGTGATGAAGAAGATGCCGCCGTTGCGCCCGGGTTCAGGCGTGTAGAGCGCCAGCATACCCGGTTCATCAAACGCCAGGTCCGGGCTGAACTCGTCGCCGCATGTGTAACCCGCAAATGGTAGGGTCCAACCCACGTTCGTCGGGTCACCGCTAAAGGCAGCCATGGAGGGATCCACGAAGAAGAAGTCTTGTCCATCGTACCAGCCGTCCTGCGCCAGGAAGACGAAACTGTTGACGTTAGCAGGTGCCTGGTCCGCGAACAGCTCGACCACGATGTCTCCTCCATCCGTGCGGATGGTAGCAGCGTACTCCTTGTCAGAGTCAATCACCTGAGGCGGAGGACCATCGTACGTATCTGGGGGGTCCACGACCAGATCGACGAAGGTGGAGATGACGGGAGGACTCAGCCCCAGTTGCGGGTAGAAGACGTTGTTCACCACGTACGTCGGAGTGGCCATCGGGCCATACTCACTGTAGGCCTCATAGTCGGCCAGGATCTTGTCCCGATAGATGTGATCCTCCAGTTCCTGAGCGAAGCGATCAGTATCGAGATCCAATTCCTCGGCATACTCGAGCAGTACCGGAGGCATGTCGGCCTCTGCGAGGCCCGTCCACTCCTGCTGCTTCTCGTAGAGCAGATCGTGCATTTCCCAGAACTTGCCCTGAGCGCCAGCAGCCTCAGCCGCCTCGGCAGTAATCACGGCCTTGTCGTGAATGCTGATCAGGGGCAGGTGCCGATATGCAACGCGGATGTTCTCACCGTGTGTATCTTCCAGATACACTCTCAGCGTGGCCAACGCTGAGCAGGCCGGTCACTGGAAATCCGCGTACTCGAAGAAGGTAATGGGCGCGTCAGGTGACCCGTGGACGTGATCGTCCGCTGTCACCGGCGGGATGCGGGGTTCCGGCGTGAACCCAAACGGTTCGGCCACGCACGAAGCCGGCCCGGTTTCGGGGGGAGCAACAGATGTCGTCTCCGGTGCAGATGTAGGCGATGGCGACGGCGGGGGGGGAGTCGTCGGCGTTGGCGTCGGGCTTGCCGATTCGCCGCTGCATCCCACAACCGCCGCCAGCGATAGAGCACTCAGTAGCAGTGCAAGTTTGCGCATAACAGTCTCCTTCGTCCAAGAGATAGGCGCTATTGTACCACAAATGGTCCAACTCGCCTATCAAATCGCGAAGCTGGCGGTTTGAAGTGGTCAGACACCAATCGAACCATTTGGGGTACTACTCAGGTGGGACGCACTTCCTGGCTCGACAACAGCGTTTGTAAGTCCTGGACGTCGAATTCTCGAACGAAAACCAAGTGCGTCCCACCTTGGCTGAGTAGCAACCCATTTGGCAAGCAGCAGCATTTGGAGTACAATGGTGTAAAATCGGCACGCACAAGGGTACAGGAGAGAAGTCGATGACCGAGAAGCGCAAACCTCGGGCCGTGGTTGAGGACCGGATCGACGTGGCCGCTTCGCCTGAGGTGTTGTGGAGTTGCTTCACGGATACCGACAAGTGGCCCCAATGGTTTCCGGCACTGCTCGAGATAGAGTGGATCGACGGCATCCCCTGGACGATGGGGGCACGGTTCCGCCAGGTCGTGCAGTTTGGCTTCCCCCTCGGCCGGGTGAGGGGAATCGCTACCATCAGCGAGATCAGTGCCTCACCCTACGTGGCATGGGAAGGCAAGGTGGCGGGGATCGACGCAATCCACGGCTTCCGCTTCGATGCGACACCCAGCGGAACCGAGGTGCTCAGCCGCCACGAGTTCTACGGCTCCCTGGCACTCTTGGCCCGTGTCCTCTTCTTCACCCATCGCGTGCATAGGATCTACCGGGCAGCACTGGAAGGCCTCAAAGCGTACGTTGAAACAGGGACCATCCAACTCCAGATGTCCATGTAAGGTCTCAGGCAGACAGACATGCGTGCCACACAATGCGAGATGCCTTTATCGTTGCATCCTCAGCCACCAGCGGACGCAGGAGTGCGCATGCAACAGAAAGGACCGAGCAATGCGCAGGATCGGAGTTTTTCTGAACCTGGCGCTCGCCCTGCTCACGGCGTGCCAAGCAGCCACCGCCCCTACACCGTCCGTCACGCCATCACCGATCTCCGCCCCTACCGCCACCCGGTTGACGTCGGGCGATGAGACAGGTTTTGCACAAAAACGGGAGCGCATGGTGATCGAGACGATTGAAAGCCGAGGCATCACCGACGAGGACGTGCTGCGGGCGATGCGCGCTGTTCCTCGCCACATCTTCGTGCCAGAGAACGAGCGAGACTACGCCTACGGGGATTACCCGCTGTCCATCGGCTACGGCCAGACGATCTCTCAACCCTACATTGTCGCACTGATGACAGATCTGCTGGAACTGAAGACGGGGGACAAAGTGCTGGAGGTTGGTACAGGCTCCGGCTACCAGGCCGCTGTCCTGGCCGAGATCCCCAGCATCGAGGACTATACCATCGAGATCATCCCCGAACTCGCCCAGAGCGCCCGCGAACGGCTGGAGAGCCTGGCCTACACGTCTGTGCACTGCAAGGAAGCAGACGGCTACTACGGCTGGCCTGAACAAAGCCCGTTCGACGCGATCATCGTCACCGCCGCCCCGGATCACCTGCCTGCCGAGCTGGTGGCCCAACTGGCCAACGGGGGACGCCTGGTGGTGCCAATCGGCGCGCCAGGTCGATACCAGACCCTGTGGAAGTTCGTGAAAGACCCGGACGGGGAATTGCGCGCCTTCAACATGGGCGGAGTCGCCTTCGTGCCGCTTACCGGCCCAGGGGCAGACGCGCATCACCATCAGGGCGGGCACGAATGGCCCCTGCCATGATGGCGGCCACCACGTAACAGCCTGCCCCCACCGCCAGCACAGTGGAGAACCCTGAGGACAACGCCAGCAGCGCGGCGAGGATGGAGGCGAGCACGGATACGGCTCCGTTGACGCCCCAGGCCCACGAGATGAGAGCGGAGGACTTGCCCTCGAGCAGCACCAGGCCTTTGGGGAAGGGCATTCCCATCAATAGGCTCGGCGGGGCCAGCGCCAGCACTGTCAACAGCAACCGGCTCCACAGCGGCGCGCCCAGCGCAGCGCCAAACAAGAGCGGCAAACCCAGCGCGTACGCTGCGACAAGCAGCGGCAGTGCGACGAAGATCAGCCCCAGCGGCACGCGGCGCGAGAGCAGGCTCCCCAGGCCAGAGAACAGCAGCAGCGCAAAAAGCACCGCCGCCATCGCGTAGGACGCATGACCCAAGAAGAGGATGAAGCGCTGCAAGAGCGGGATCTCCACACACAGGTACCCCAGTCCCAACAGCGCGAAGTATCCCACCACCGCGCCCAGCGGTTCCCCTCGTCCCAACCCCTCTCGCCCCCTGACCGCCAACGGCAGCAGGATCAGCACACCGCTTGCGACCAGCGCCAACGCCAGCAGCGCCAGCAATACGAAGTAGCCCGCGCCCCCAAAGGGCTGCCACGTGTGTCCGGCCATGGCCAGGATATCCGGCGCCTGCCGCCACTTGAAGAAGTGCCCGAAGAATGGTCGATCATCGTCGGGAGGCCGGACATCGAACGGGTATGCCCGAAACCACGCGTCTCGGTCCACCGCGCGAAGCAACCCAACACAGGCGCGGTAGTAGTCTGGTTCCGGCAGCACGTTGTACGTGTTCACCTCGTCCGGGCGTAGTCCGGGAAGGTAGACGAGGTCAAAGGCACGCCGCGCAGCGAAGTCCCGGACAGACGCCAGTTCCCCCTCCGTGAACGCCCCCCGCCGCACGAGAATGAGCATCTGCTGATAGCTGCGCAAGGCAACGATGCTGGCCTCCGGGTCGCCTCCCGTCCGCGCAACGGCCTCCACCGCCAACGCGAAAGCCCGGATCGCTTCCGACGGAGGCACCTGGAGCCAGCGCGTCACCACCAGCAGACCGCCGTCTTCCAGCCGCGCCAGGTAGTCGGTGAAGGCCTGGACAGTGTAGCGGTAATCCTCGGCCAGGCTGTATGCGCCGGAGGTGACCGTGCGCGCCGGCGCGGTCAGCGACAGAGCCACGACGTCGTAGCGCTCCCGTGCTCGCCGGGTGTACGCGCGTCCCTCCTCCACCACACTCGTCACGCGGGGGTCGTCGTACAGATTGCCCGCCCACTCTCCCTGCGCCCGGACCGCCTCGATGATGAGCGGGTTCGCCTCGACCGCCGTGACGGCCTGCGCGCCCTCTGCCAGTGCAAGCAGCACGTCGAAACCGCCCCGCGGCTCCAGTACCAGGGCGCGCGCGCCGGGCCGCAGCCGGTACGGAAGCGCGCCCAACAGGCAATCGGTGAATCCCAGGTGCGTGAAACCCGGGACGACGTGGCTGATGGGGCACAGCGCATCGCCGTCCACCGTGAGCCCCAGTTGGGCTGGCGGACGATCCGGACAGAGAAACCCAATCCCAGATAGGCTGCGGATACTCTCGGATCTCACGACATCCACCCTTGAGAATCCGTTCCAGCGTTGGAAGACCAGTTCCGCATCGGGGTAGAGCTGTGCGTAGCTGAGGCTCTTGTAGGGCGAGAGCCGGACGTGGAGGAAAGCCGGCAGGCGCACTGCCGCGCAGGCGAGACCGAGAGTCAGCGCAACGTGCACGACACGCAACGTCCAGTGTACGATGCGTGACCGCGTGGACCAGGGCGCGCGATGCGGCCAACCTTCGGTTGCTTGGCCTGACGCGTGATGACACGATATGAGCGCCGCCAGGATACCCATTGCCGCGGACAGAAGAACCGTTCCCTCGCCGCCAACAAATGACGGGGCAATGACCGCGAACAGGCATCCCGACGCCGAGCCGGTCAGATTGGCCGCGTAGGTGCGATTGGCCCGCTCTGGGTGAGCGGTCAGCAGCCAGCCAACGGCCAGGCCGGTGCAGAGAAACGGCGTCGCCAGGGCGACGTAGTGCAGCGCCAACACAAGCCCCTGCCGCCAGTCGCGGGCGATGCGAAACGAATCGAAGGGCACGTAGAGGGTGAGCACGTAAGAGCCGACCGCCGAAAGAGCAAATCCCCAGCACAGCAGGATCAGTATCCAGGCGGCACGCCGTCCCTCCGCGCGGGGTAGACCGGCCCGCGCCGAGCTCTGCCTCAGAGCGAGGAGCGCACCGCTGGCGCCGGAGCCGAGCAGCGCCAGACTGACGATCATAAAGGCGAAATGATAGAACTGCGCCACAGAATAGATGCGCGTCAGGTTGACCTCGAAGGCAAGCGTGGCGGCTGAAAGGAGGAAAAGCCCCACGTATGTGCTCATCCCCTTGCTCCTGGTGTGGCGTGCAGGACGTGAACCCATGCCATTGTACACCGGCCCGCGTGTTTGAGCAACGGGCTGGCCTGTGCTACAATCGTGCCAGAGGAGGGAGGAAGCAGGAAGCAAGAGGGAGGGGCAAGTGGGACGCGTGCTATTGCTGACCGGACGGCCAGGCATCGGTAAGACGACGATTATCAAAGCAGTGGCAGAGTCGCTGGGAGAGCAGGCCGGCGGCTTCTACACCGATGAAATCCGTGGCCCAGGCGGCCGCCAGGGCTTCCGCCTGGTGACCCTGGATGGACAAGAGGCGGTGATGGCCCACGTGAGCCTGCGCGGACGGGGCCGCCCTCGCGTGAGCCGCTATGGAGTGGATGTAGGTGTGATCGAGCGAGTAGGCGTCGCCGCCTTGCGGCGGGCGATGCGGAAAGGCCAAATCGTCATCGTAGACGAAGTCGGCAAGATGGAACTCTTCTGCAAGCCGTTCAAGGAAGCTGTGTTGCAGGCAACGAATGGGCCTTACACGGTGTTGGCGACAGCGATGGCGAGACCCAACCCCTGGGTGGATACACTCAAGGCGCTGCCGCAGGTCGAGGTGTGGGAGGCAACGGTGCAAAGCCGGGACAGAATGGTGGAACAGGCTATCGAATGGCTCTAGCGTTGACGCTTCTACCAAATAGCGGTACAATGGAGAAGGATTCGCGATGGTCTACCTTTTGGATAAGCTGTAGGAGATGAGGAAATAGAGAAGCAAGTTGGTACAGGGAAAGTGAAACGGGGCCTGGCGCAGATGCTCAAGGGCGGCGTGATCATGGACGTGATCAACGCCGAGCAGGCCCAAATCGCCGAGGAGGCAGGCGCCTGCGCGGTGATGGCACTGGAGCGCGTCCCCGCCGATATCCGCGCGCACGGAGGCGTGGCCCGCATGGCCGACCCAGAGAAGATCCTGGAGATCATGAAGGCCGTCTCCATCCCGGTGATGGCCAAGTGCCGCATCGGCCATTTCGTCGAGGCGCGGATTCTGGAGGCACTGGGGGTGGACTACATTGACGAGAGCGAAGTGCTCACCCCCGCTGACGAGGAGCACCACGTCGACAAACGCAAGTTCAAGGTGCCCTTCGTCTGCGGTTGCCGCAACCTGGGCGAGGCCCTCCGGCGTATCGGCGAGGGCGCGGCGATGATCCGCACCAAGGGGGAGGCAGGCACGGGCAACGTCGTCGAGGCCGTGCGCCATGCGCGCGCCGTGTTGGGAGAGATCAAGCATCTGACCACCATGCCACCCGAGGAATTGATGTCCTACGCCCGCGACATTGGCGCTCCCTACAACCTGGTGGTCGAGACGGCGCAGTTGGGCCGGCTGCCCGTGGTCAACTTCGCCGCTGGCGGCGTCGCCACCCCGGCCGACGCAGCGTTGATGATGCAACTGGGGGTGGACGGGGTTTTCGTCGGCAGCGGTATCTTCAAGAGTGGTGATCCCGTCAAACGGGGCCGGGCCATCGCTCAGGCAGTGACCCACCACGACGATCCGCAGATCCTGGCCGAGGTCAGTCGCGACCTGGGAGAGCCGATGGTCGGCATCAACATCAGCGAGATTCCCGAGGTGGAGCGGCTGGCAACACGAGGGTGGTGATGCGGGTCGGTGTCCTGGCCCTGCAAGGCGCTTTCACCGAGCACGAAAGGGTCCTGCGCCACCTGGGTGTAGATGCCATCGAAGTGCGCCTGCCCCGTCACCTGGAGGGATTGGACGGCCTGATCATACCCGGCGGGGAGTCCACCACCATTGGCCAGATCGCCCAGCGCTGGGGGCTGCTGGAGCCCCTCCGCGCCTTCGCGCGATCCGGCCGGCCTGTTTGGGGCACCTGTGCGGGAATGATACTCATGGCCAAGGAAGTGGTGGACGGCGTGCCGGGCCAGATCCTGCTGCATCTGATGGACATTGCTGTCCGCCGCAACGTCTTTGGCCGCCAGGTAGATAGCTTCGAAGCCGACCTGGACGTGCCCGCGCTTGGAGGGCCGCCCTTCCACGCCGTCTTCATCCGCGCCCCACTCATCGAGCGCGTGCAGAAAGGAGTGGATATCCTGGCACAGCTCGAGGACGGGATGGTGGTGGCAGCCCGGCAGGGCAGCCTGCTGGTGACTGCGTTCCACCCCGAACTGACGGAGGACACCCGGTTTCATCGCTATTTCGTGGACCTCTCTCGAACAACTTACGTGTGAGGACGGCGGCAAACACCTGCTGACCAACGAGACCGCCAACGAACGTACTGAGTAACCGCTGGTCATATGCTGAGCGAAGAGGATCTGGTTATGATACCTCTTTGCTCCGACCGGTAGAAGTGAGCTAGGTCCAGAATGACAGAGCCGAAGCAAGAGACACAAACCCAGACAGGTCGCGTCAAAGAGCCATCAGCAACATACGCACGCAATACCGAAATACCCACCTTCTTCGGAAAACCGATGCTCAGAGGGAAGTTCACTGAGATTGAGCCGAGGGCAATGAATCCGGACGCACCGACGCTGTTCTACAGCCACCCCAACGGAGGAATCTGGGTTGGGGATGCTATCGCCTGGCTTCAGTCCTTGGAAAGCGAGTCCGTTGATCTAGCCTTTGCTGACCCACCGTACAACATCAAGAAAGCAGAGTGGGATACCTTCGAATCCCAACAGGCTTATGTTGAGTGGGCAGTGCAGTGGATACAGCAGGTCGCCCGTGTCTTGAAGCCTACCGGTACACTGTATGTGTGCGGGTTCTCTGAAATCCTAGCTGACATCAAACTCCCGGCGCTGCGCTTTTTCAAAGGGTGTCGGTGGCTGATCTGGCACTACAAGAACAAGGCCAATCTGGGATCGGATTGGGGACGGTCCCACGAGAGCATTCTTCACTTCAGAAGGAGCGAGAAGTTCACTTTCAATTTCGATGATATACGGATTCCCTACGGTAGGCACACGCTGAAGTATCCTGAACATCCCCAGGCCGAGACCAGTCAGTACGGCAGGGGAAAGAAACGTGTCTGGCGACCGCATCCCAGGGGAGCGAAACCCAGAGATGTGATCGAGATTCCTACAACGTGCAATGGCATGCACGAGAAGACACCCCATCCGACCCAGAAGCCGGAGGAGCTCTTGAGAAAGATCGTCCTATCCTCGTCAAGCCCTGGCGATTTGGTGGTGGACCCGTTCTTAGGGTCTGGGACTACGGCCGTGGTGGCCGAGCAACTTGGGCGTAAGTGGATGGGGTGCGACCTGTCCCTTGAGTATTGTCAGTGGGCGGCCAGAAGAATCGAGCTGGCGGAAAACTGGCCCGTAGAAAAGTGGATCGAGTACGATCTGGAAAACGCTCGACGGAGACGGTCCATCCGATGACTGGGATCACGCTGCCCGACCTACAGGCAAGTGTGAGAGATAGATCCGCCTTCGGTCAACTGGCGCACTACTTCTCATTGTGCCACGGCTTCCTGACGCTTGTGGAGGAGACCCAGCCGACCCGCATCATTTCACCCCAGCGTCACAATTACGTGTTCTACCAATATGATGAGGCTCATGGTCACAGGATCACGCGCCCTCTGAATACCAATCTGTTCCTCGAGTCGGCTGATGACTTCAAGATGGCTTTTGAGCGGTTCATCACGTTTCTGGCCGATCTCAAGAGGTTTCAAGAAGCTGTCGTTGACCAAGACGCTAAACGTGGTTATCTGGATTCCAATGAGATCAATAAGGTTATATATACTGTCCAACAGAGTGCAGGTAGCATCGGAGATTCGTTCGACAACCCCAATCAATCTCGAAAGCGGGTGGGACAGCTTTTCGAGAACTTGATCAAGCTCATCATTCAAGAGGTGGGGCTGGAGTGTGAATCCCGCAGAGTGACGCTGCCGATACCGGGCTCGCCAGGCTACGCGATGTCGTACGACCTAGACTTGGTCTTCTCTCGTGATAAAGCGATCGTTGCCTCCGAGACCGAGCTGATACATCCGTCTGAGGTTGTTGGTTCCGTCAAAACCACGAGCAAAGATAGGATAGACAAGATATTCCTCGACAAATACCTCTTGACGCAATTCCTGGGTAGACAGGTGCGGGTCATCGCCATCTTCTTGCACGATGTTCAGCGCGCTCGCCGAGGCCACAGCATTTTTGGCATCAATTCCACGTTCAAGAGCAACCACTTCATGGGCTACACAGTGGCTCTCAACAGACTAGATGGTGTCTACTATGTTGATCCACATCCCAAGATGATCACCGACGAGCGATTGCGTGAAGAGATAAGCGACTTTCAGCATTTCCTCACTCACGACTTATGGACTCTTTCGGAAGAGGGCAAGGCGTGACGATATGACCTAAAGACAGGTCTATGATTAAATGAGCTACTACAACCATATCACCGACGACCTGGACGCGATGCTGTCCGTCCTGCCGGACGATATCCGCGACGCCGTACAGGACATTGGGCGGCGTGACGAATTGCTGGAGACGATCCTGGACCTGGGCCGGGTGCCCACAGCCCGTTTCACCGACCAGGAAGTCGTGCTAAGAGACACAGAGGTTACGCACGACGAGATCCAGCACGTGGTGGAGCGGTTGGGGAAGTTCGATGCCGACAACCGGGCCGGCATGGCCAGGACACTCCACCGTATCGCCGCCATTCGCAACCGCGAGGGCGACATCGTCGGACTGACCTGCCGCGTGGGACGCGCCGTCTACGGCACCATCGCCATTATCCAAGACATCATCGAGAGCGGCAAGGGCGTTCTCCTGCTGGGACGGCCCGGAGTGGGCAAAACCACCATGCTGCGCGAGGCAGCCCGAGTCCTGGCGGAGAAGAAACGCGTCATCGTTGTGGACACCTCCAACGAAATCGGCGGCGACGGCGACATCCCCCACCCGGCCGTCGGCCGCGCCCGCCGCATGCAGGTGGAGATGCCCTCCCTCCAACACGAGGTGATGATCGAAGCTGTGGAGAACCACAACCCCGAGGTCATCATCATCGACGAGATCGGGCGAGAACTGGAGGCCCTGGCCGCGCGCACGATTGCCGAGCGGGGCGTGCAGTTGATCGCTACCGCCCACGGCAACTCGTTGGACAACCTCCTGCTCAACCCCACGCTCTCCGATCTGGTAGGCGGCATCGAGAGCGTCACCCTCTCCGACGAGGAGGCACGCCGCCGTGGCACACAAAAGACCATCCTGGAGCGGCGCGCGCCTCCCACCTTCGACGTGTTGATCGAGATCCAGGACCGGCAGCGCCTTCTGATCCACCACAGTGTAGCGGAGTCGGTGGACGCCCTGCTCCGTGGACGGCCGCTGCAGGCGGAACTGCGCTATCGAGATCCCAGCGGAGAGATCCACGTCGAGGAAGCCATCCCACTCTCCATCGAGGATCGGGAGAGCAAGCGACCTGGCAAGGATGCAGAGGCGCGGTCACTGCGCCCGCGCGCGCCCGCGCGCGTGGTACGGGACGAGGGAAAACCGATCCGCGTCTTCCCCTATGGCGTCGCCCGCAACCGCATGCAGCAGGCCGCCACGCGGATGCACGTGCCGGTTCACCTGGTGACCGACCTGGGGCAGGCCGGGGTACTGATCACCACCAAAAGCTTCTATCGCAAGCGGCCCCGCCTGGTCGTGGACGCGGAGCGTCGAGGGCTGCCCATCTACGTCCTGCGCGCCAACACCGTCTCCCAGATGGAGGCCTGCCTCAGCGACATATTCGACCTGGAGAGCAGACCACCCGACCCGCTGCGCCAGGCACTCCTTGAGGCAGAAGAGGCAATCAGACAAGTACAGACAGGCGTGCCGGAGGTGGAATTATCCCCCCAGAACGCCTACATCCGTCGCCGTCAGCACGAGATGGCCCGCGCCGCGGATTTGAATTCCTACTCCGTGGAGAAGGGGGCCAACCGACGGGTGCGCATCTGCCGGGAGGAGTGAACGCCCGTGTTCATCACCTTTGAGGGTCCAGACGGCAGCGGCAAGACCACTCAGGCCCGCCTGTTGGCACGATGGCTGCAGAACGAGGGACGTGACGTCGTACTCACCCGGGAGCCGGGCGGCACAGACATCGGTGACCAAATCCGCCAGGTGCTCCACGACCCGCGCAACACCGCCATGGACGCCAGGACCGAGATCTTGCTCTACTCCGCGTCGCGCGCCCAGCACGTCGCCCAACGCATTCGCCCGGCCCTGGCGGCCGGCAAGGTCGTCATCAGCGACCGCTACGCCGGCAGTACCCTGGCCTACCAGGGATACGGACGCAGGCTAGACCTGGAGACACTGCGAACGATCACCACCTTCGCCACCGGTGGTCTCACGCCCGACCTGACGCTGTATCTTGACATCGCGCCGCACGAGGGTTTGGAGCGGCGGCGGCAGGGAGGGGAGGAGTGGAACCGTCTTGACGCCGAGGCGCTGGAGTTCCATCAGCGGGTGCGGGCCGGCTACCTGGAACTGGCCCGGCAGGGGCCACACCGCTGGATGGTGATCGATGCCGCCCGCTCAGAAGACGAAGTGCAGGCTGAAATAAGAGCACTGGTGCAGGCTAGACTCGATGCGATACACTAGCGATGTCGGACCGCGGGCATCCTTGCCCGCATCTGCGGGACCGCTCGGATTCGAACAATCTGCACCATCCCGGACCGCCCGGATTGGAACAATCCGCAGCATCCCTGCCCGCATCTGCCGGACCGCCCGGATTGGAACAATCCGCAGCATCCCTGCCCGCATCTGTAGGACCCTACATGCCCGCTACATCCAGGCCGCCATTACCATCGCCCATCAAGTCCGGCATCGATTCCTCGATGTCCTCGGGGTTCTCACCAGCCTCCAGGCGTCCCACCACTTCGTCGAACTCAGGCCCCATGTCCTCACCCATCTCTTGGCTCATCGTGCGCATCCAGCGGCCCAGGCTCTTGGGATCGTTCTCGTCAAGATCGGGGACGTCACCAAAGTCGGACATCTCCTCCAAGCGGCTCGCCTCAGAGCGGATCACCCGAACACGGGAGATCATGCGGGTGAGGTTAGTCCCGCCACAGCGCGGGCAGACCGGCGTGCCCGCCTCGGCTTCCGAATAGCTACGCCAGAAGACCGATACACGTCGCCTGCAATCTTGACAACGATATTCGTAAATCGGCACGCTACCCTCCGGTAGTCATAGATCGGTAGGTTGGTACATCGGTAAGTTGGTACATTGGTAGTCCGTAGACCAATATCCGGTTCATAGGCATACCGCCAAAACTGCCAGACCACCAATCTACCAGCTAACCAGTTTACCAATCTACCAATTCACCAATCTACCAGCTAACCAGTTTACCAATCTACCAATCTACCAATCTACCAATCAACCAACCTACCAACTTACCACCTCACCAGTATACCAACTTACCAGCACATCGCAAGTGGGAGCATCCGTGGAGAAAAGCAACTCGTACAGTTTCGAGCATCACCCCCTGTTGGTCGTCGTCTCGGGTCCGGCGGGGGTAGGGAAGGACAGCCTGATCCAGCACATGAAGGAGCGGGGATGCGATCTGCATTTCGTCGTCACCGCCACCGATCGCCCACCACGTCCAGGTGAGGTCCACGGGACAGACTACTTCTTCCTCACTACCGAGGAATTCCAACGCCTGGAGCAGGACGGGGGGCTGCTCGAACATGCCATCGTATACGGGCAGCACAAGGGCATCCCCAGGCAACAGGTACGGGAGGCCCTGCAATCGGGCAAGGACGTGATCATGCGAGTGGATGTGCAGGGCGCGGCCACCGTGCGCCGCCTGGCGCCGGAGGCCGTGCTGATCTTCCTCACCGCTTCCTCGGAGGAGGAGTTGGAGCAACGGCTGCGTGCCCGTGGAGGCGATTCGCCCGGGCAACTCAGGCGGCGTATCGCCACCGCGAAAGAGGAGATGCGGAGACAGTCCGAGTTCGACTACGTCGTGGTCAACCGGGATGGCGAGCTCGATCAGGCAGTGGATCGTGTGATCGCCATCATCACGGCCGAGCACTGTCGTGCCAAACCGAGGGTGGTCCGGTTATGAGCAAGCGCACACCACTGGAAGTACACGTCGGCGATCAGGTGCGATTGCGCAAGGCGCACCCATGCGGAGGATACGAGTGGGAGGTCACTCGCATAGGTGCCGACATCGGCTTGCGCTGCCTGACCTGTGGTCGGCGCGTGATGCTGCCGCGCAGCAAGTTCGAGAAGCGAGTTAGAGACATACTGGGCGCAGACGAGAATGCGGCAGCGCGCTAGGCGGCTACTCCTCTTGTTCGCCGACACAGGCGGAGGGCACCGCAGCGCGGCGCGCGCCGTCGCCCAGGCCCTGCAGGAGCGCTACGGTGAGCAAGCCCAGGTCGAGCTTGTGGATGCCCTGGCCGACTACGCCCCGTGGCCCTTCAACCACCTGGACACGATCTACCCCGGCATAGTCCGGTTGGGGGGATGGCCCTGGGCTTCGGGCTATCACCTGTCAGATGGGCCGCGCCGGGCCACGCTGCTGGTGAGAAGTTGTTGGTCGCTGGCGCGCGAAGCCGCCAACCAACTCATCCAGAACCACCCCGCCGACGCCATCGTCTGCTGTCACCCCACCTTCAACCACGTGCTCGTCCAGGCGCTGCAGAGCGGCCAGGGCAGGACCGCCGTAGTCACCCTGGTTGCAGATCTGGCCACCGCCCACGCCCTTTGGTTCGCGCCCGGCGTGAGCCGTTGCCTGGTGCCAACCGAAGGCGTCCGGCAGTGCGCCACGGCCTGCGGGCTGCCCGCAGAACGCATCCTGGTGACCGGGCTGCCGGTGAACTCCCAGTTCATCTCGGCCTCCTCACAGAACCCACTCGCCGTGCGGCGACGGCTCGGATTGGGGACAGACCGCCCGTTGGTGCTCCTCTTGGGCGGGGCGGAGGGTATGGGGCCGCTTCGCCGTCTGTGCAAGGCAGTAGCCAACAGCGGCGTCCAGGCCCAGTTGGTAGTCGTCGCCGGGCGGAACGGACGGCTGCAAGAGCGACTCAGTGCCGTCGAATGGCCGCTGCCGGTGCGCGTCGAGGGATTCGTCCACAACATGCACGAGTGGATGCGGGCGGCAGACCTGCTGGTGACCAAGGCCGGACCCAGCACCATCAGCGAGGCGCTGATCATGGGGTTGCCCATCGTGTTGAGCGGCGCGCTCCCGGGCCAGGAACAGCCCAACGTGGACTACGTCGTGCGAGCCGGCGCTGGCGTATGGGCGCCAACGCCCGGCCGGGTGGCGAAGACGGTGCGTGAACTCATGTCCCCCGGCAACAATCGGCTGGCTCAAATGGCCGCACGCGCGCAGACACTTGCCCGCCCCGATGCCGCCCGGCGGGTGGCGGAGATTGTGTGGGCCGCGGCCAGCGACCCCTCCGTTACAGAATCACCTGCTCCCGCTCAGGCCCCACGCCGATGAACGTCACCGGCACGCCCAACAACCCTTCGACTCGCGCCACGTACTCACGGGCAGCGAGAGGCAGATCCTCGCGCCTGCGCACCCCGGTGATGTCTTCCGTCCAGCCGGGCATCTCCTCGTAGACCGGCCGCCACTCGGCCAGCGCGTCCACGCCAAACTCAGCCGGAAAGCTCTCGGTGCGTTCCCCGCCTCGCTCGTAGGCCACCGCTATCTTCAGCCGATCCAGGCCGCTCAACACATCCAGTTTGGTCAGCGCCACCCCGTCCAGGCCATTGACCCGCGCCGCGTAGCGCAGGATGACCAGATCGAGCCAGCCGCAGCGGCGCGGCCGTCCCGTCGTCGTCCCGTACTCACAGCCGACCTCGCGGACGTGATCGCCGACCCGGTCCAGCAGTTCGGTCGGGAATGGCCCCTCGCCCACCCGTGTGGTGTAGGCCTTGGCGACACCGACGACGCGCGAGACGTGGCGCGGCCCGAAGCCCAGCCCAGTCAGCGCGCCGCCAGCAATCGTCGAGGAACTGGTGACGTAGGGATAGGTGCCATGATCCAGGTCCAGCAACAGTCCTTGAGCACCTTCACAGAGTACGTCCTTCCCGGCCGCCAGCATGTCATTGACCAGGGCCGAGCCGTCTACCAGGTGCGGTGCAAGTCGCCGGGCATACGCACAGTACCCAGCCGCGACCGCCGCACGATCGAAGTCCACAGTGTCCGCGTCATCCGCCGAGAGCGGTTGCGCGTACAGCTCCTGCAGATGGCGCTTGTGCGTCTGAACAACGTCCGCCACGCGCTCGGCAAACTGCTCGGGATTGGCCATGTCGCCCGCGCGCAGGCCAACGCGAGCGGCTTTGTCGGCGTAAGTCGGGCCGATTCCCCGCTGAGTCGTGCCAATCGCCCCTCGGCCGCGGACGGCCTCCCGCGCCCCGTCGAGAGCGCGGTGAGTGGGGAGGATGACGTGGGCAGCCGCGCTGAGCTTGAGACGCGACGGTCCCACGTCCACACCCAGCGGTGCCAACTCATCCATCTCCGCCAGCAGGCGCTCCGGGTTCACCACCACGCCTCCCCCGATGAGGCACATAGCCGCCGGATTGAGCACCCCTGAGGGCACCAGGTGCAGTTTGAGCGTGTGGCCCCGGGCGACTACCGTATGACCCGCGTTGTCGCCACCGTTGAAGCGGGCGACGAGGCGGACATCGCGCGCCAGCCAGTCCACCACACGTCCCTTGCCCTCATCCCCCCACTGAGCCCCCACCACGATGATTGCAGGCATCGGCCTTCCTCCTCTCTCCCCTCACAATGTGGGATAGAAGCGTCCCAACACAGTACAAGGCGGTGCGGGGAACCCGGCACCGCCTCTGGACGCGCGATCAATCTCCACCCCTAACACCATCATACACGAAAACAAGACGGGCGTCAACTAACGCATCTTGTTCACATCACCCGGGCACGAGGAACTGAACAGCGGCCCTTCTCTGCGGCCCCACTTACTCAGTAGCAGAGATGCCCGCCGCGGACGCATGACCAACGTCCGCCTTTACATCCAACTCCACCATCTCGCCGGTGACCGTGAAGACCACGCGCTCGCAGATGTTGGTCACCCGATCCGCGGCCCGCTCCAGGTTGTGGGCCACCCACAGCAAGTAGTTGGCCCGATCCATCCGGCGCGGGTCGGCAAGCACCAACGCGAGCAGCTCTCGACTGACCTGGTTGTAGAGATCGTCCACCTCATCGTCCTCAGGGGGAATCGCCCGGGCCAACTCGGCATCCCGCCGCGCGAAGGCATCCAGTGCCCGGTGGAGCATATCTCTTGCCTTGTCCGCCATGCGGGGCACGTCAATCAGCGGCTTGAGCAGCGGACCCTCCCCCATCATCAGGTTGATCTTGGCGATCCCCTTGGCATAGTCACCAATGCGCTCCAGCTCCGATACGATGTCCAGAACGGCGGCCAGCGTGCGCAGGTCGCCAGCCATCGGCTGTTGAGTCGCGATAACAACCAGGGTATCCGCCTCAATGGCGAAACGCTTCTCGTTGATGCGGTGATCCTGAGCGATCAGCTCTCTGGAGCCTTCCATATCTCGTCGCTTGAGGACCTCAACCGACTCAATGATCGCGTTCTCCACCATACTCCCTAGCACCAGTGTCTCGTCCTGCAGACGCTGCAGTTCCCGTTCATAGCTTTCCCGTGGCATAGCACCTCCCTCCGTATCCACAAGACAGGACAGAATCATCCTCTTGTTACCCCGCCCGCCCGGTGATGTAGTCCTCTGTCAGTTGATGACTTGGATGGGTGAATACACTCTCAGTATCATCAAACTCCACCAACTCACCCAGCCAAAAGAAGCCGGTCCGGTCGGAGACACGCGCCGCTTGCTGCATGTTGTGAGTAACAATGACGATAGTATAATCCGTTTTGAGTGTCTGCATCAACTCCTCGATCTCCAATGTGGCGATGGGATCGAGCGCTGAGCACGGCTCATCCATCAGGATGACCTCCGGCTTGACCGCGATAGTGCGGGCGATACAAAGCCTCTGCTGCTGGCCCAGGGAAAGGCTCAGCGCGTCCATACCAAGGTTGTCCTTGACCTCGTCCCACAGAGCGGCTCCACGCAGGCTTTCCTCCACGATATCGGCCAGGTTCCCCTTCTTGTGCACTCCCAACACGCGCGGGCCGAACGCCACGTTGTCAACGATGGACTGGGGAAACGGATTGGGGCGTTGAAACACCATCCCCACTCGCCGACGAAGATCAACGACGTCCGTGCCGGGAGCGTAGACATCCTGTCCGTCGAGCAGTACCCGCCCCTCCAGCCGGGTGCCGGGAATCGTGTCGTTCATCCGGTTGAGACAGCGCAGGAAGGTGGACTTGCCACACCCAGATGGTCCAATCAGGGCTGTAATCTGCCGATCCCTGGCGACCATCGAGATGCCCGACAAGGCCAGCTTATCCCCGTAGTAGAAACACAGACTCTCTACCTCTATCTTGTTCAATGTCCGCCTCATCCAAACCGGCCGGTGATATAGCCTTCGGTACGCTGGTCGTGGGGGGTGGTGAAAATCTCGTTTCCAGGCCGGTGTTCAACCAACTCGCCCATCAATAGGAAAGCAGCATAGTCAGCCACACGGGCGGCCTGTTGGACGCTATGAGGGACAATGATGATAGTATACTCCTGTTTCAGCTCGAAGAGCGCGTTTTCCACCTTTCTGGTGGAGATAGGGTCCAACCCTGACGTAGGTTCGTCGAGAAGCAGAACCTCGGGCTCCAGGGCAAGGCTCCGGGCGATGCACAACCTCTGCTGTTGGCCGCCCGAGAGCGCATTGGCGGGGTCATCGAGACGGTCCTTCACCTCGTCCCACAAGGCAGCCTGGGTGAGGCTGCGGAAGAGAATCCCATCCAGTCGGCTTCGATCCCGCACGCCAGCCAGCTTAGGGCCACAAAGCACGTTTTCGCGCACGGTGCCGGGCAGTGGCAGCGGCAGGGCGAAGACCATGCCCACCCGTCGGCGCAGAGCAATCACGTCGGTACTGGGCGTGTAGATGTCTTGCCCATCCATAAAGATATGTCCCGACATCTGCGTGCCCTCCACCAGGTCGTTCAACCGATTGACGAGTCGCATCAACGTCGTCTTGCCGCCACCAGCGGGTCCAAATAGGACAGTCACGGCATGGGCTGGCACGTCGAGTGTGACGTTGCGCAGCGCTGGCTCACCACCGTAGGCGTAGCTTACAGCTTCGATGCGGATCTTCGGCTCATTGTGGCTTTGCATGGGCGTCGGTTGCGCGTCGCTAGAGCACCAGGCGTGTTCCGTATTGCGCGCTGTAGTACCGCGATGATTGATCGGCCCCAACGCCACCATCCTACCACTGCCTCCGCCGCCGGAAGTACCTGCGAATCAGCGTGGCGACCATGTTCATAGATAGAATCTGCACCAGCAGTACCAGGGCTGTGCCATATTGGATTTCCAACGGCATGCCGGGCACCTGTGTGCTGATAACGTAAAGATGATACGGCAGAGCCATCGTTTGATCGAAAACCGACTCAGGCAAGTGCGGTAGGAAAAACGCGGCGACAGTGAACAGGATGGGCGCCGTTTCGCCGGCCGCCCGGAGTAACCCCAGGACAACACCCGTGATGATGCCAGGCAGCGCCTGCGGGAATACAATGTGGCGGATACCCTGCCAGCGGGTCCCGCCCAGGCTGGCGATCACAGTGCGAAACTCCGTTGGCACCGCGCGCAGAGCCTCCTCAGCGGCACTGATGACAATGGGCAGCGTCATGATAGCGAGCGTCAAGGAACCCGCCACGATGGACGTGCCGAACTGCAGGAAAAGCACGAACAGGCCCAGCCCGAACAGGCCATAAACCACCGACGGGACACCGGCCAGATTGATGATAGCCAACCGGATCGCGCGGGTAAGCCAGGTATCACGAGCGTACTCCGACAGGTAAATGCCCCCTCCCACCCCCACCGGGATCGCCACCACCGCCGTTCCCAATGTGAGCAGCAGCGTACCGACGATGGCGGGAAGAATGCCCCCCGCCTTCATCCCATCGCGCGGCATAGCGCTAAGAAACTCCCAATTGATCGCGCCGATGCCTTGCCCCACAATGGCGCCGATGACAAACAGGATTGGAACCACAACCAACAGCGTTGCCAGAGCCAGCATAGCAAAACCGACACGCTGCACCGTGTGGCGCTCCATTGCCTTTCGAACTACGCCATTCTGATAGCGCTCCATTGCCTCTCCAGCCGCGCCATTCTGATGGCGCTCCTTCACCTCTCCAGCCGCGCCATTCTGATGGCGCTCCTTCAGCGCAGCCCTCCTCGCCTCCGCTTCTTGAAGATCGTCGAGGCGGCTATCAGATTGATGAGGAAGGTAATCAGAAAAAGAATGATGCCGATGCCGAAGAGCGCGTGGTAGTGAACGCTGCCTTGGGCCACTTCTCCCATCTCAGCAGCGACGGTCGCAGTCATGGTGCGCACGGGACGGAAAAGAGCATCGATCTCAAGAGGCATACGGGCGGCATTGCCGGTCACCATCATCACGGCCATCGTCTCGCCGATGGCCCGCCCCGCGCCCAACATCACCGCTGTGACGATACCAGAGCGAGCAGCCGGCACCACTACCCGCCAGATGGTCTGCCACTCAGTGGCACCCATTGCCAGACCAGCATCCCGATAACTCTTGGGCACTGCGTCGAGAGCATCTTCGGCCACACTTATGATCGTGGGCAAAGCCATATAGGCCAGAATGAGCGCACCGGTAAACGCAGTCAACCCGGTCGGCGCCCCTAGCACCTCGCGGACGGCAGGGGCAACCAGCGTCATTCCAAAGAAACCCAGCACCACCGAAGGGATACCGGCCAATACTTCGATCATCGGCTTGAGAATCTCGCGCGCCCAACTCGGGGCCACCTCGCGTACAAAGACAGCAGTCCCTACCCCCAATGGTAGAGCAATGGCAATAGCAGTCACTGTGACCAGAGCTGAGCCCGCGATCAGAGGCAATGTGCCAAAGAGGTCGAATGTGGGATACCAACGAGTACCTAAGAGAGTGCTCGGCGGTATCTCGAAAAAGGCAGGCACACCCTCCCGCAGCAGGAACAAAAAGATCAGCACCACGAAGCCGATGCTCGAAAACCCCAGCACACGTATCACGGCCTCGACGGCGAACTCCATTCGGCGATGACGAGAATCTCTCGAAGCGTTAGTCTGGTTCATTGTAGCGGATCGGCACAAATCCCATATCTGTCACCACTGCTTGTCCGTCGCTCAACACCCAGTCCAGATAAGACCTTACTTCCCCGGCCGGCTCGCCGGCGGTATACATATAGAGCGGGCGCGAGATCGGATAAGAGCCGTCATTGACGGTCTCAACAGCCGGCAACACGTAGGGCCCGTTGGCATCACGGGCCACGGCGACCACCTTCTGGTCGGGCGTCACATAGCCCAGCCCGTCATAGCCGATGGCGTTGGCGTTCTGGCGCACCTCGGCGCTGATGCCTTCGGACGAGGGCATCAGCAGAGTATCCGGAGAGAAAAGCAGACCACTTTCCTTATCGCCCAACCGGATCACGCGCTCCAGGAAGTACACGTAGGTCCCGGAGTTCGACTCACGCGAGAGGAGGACAATGGGGCGGTCTTCGCCGCCCACCTGGCTCCAGTTAGTGTTTACCCCCGCATAAATGTCAGAGATCTGCTGGAGGGTGAGTTCATCCACTGGGTTGGATGGGTGGACGACCACAGCAACCGCGTCACGGGCAACCACGAACTCAACCGGCGTTATCCCGTTGGCCTGGGCAGCACCGACCTCCTCCTGCTTCATTGCCCGCGAAGCGTTGGCGATGTTCACTGTGCCGTTGATCATAGCCGCGATGCCCGTGCCAGACCCGCCGCCTGTGACAGAGATGCGCACTTCAGGACGCATCTCCATATACGTCTCAGCCCAGGCCAGCGCCAGATTGACCAGAGTGTCAGAGCCCTTGTTCTCAATGACTTGGGCAGCCACGGCCACGTCACCACCCGGATTCACCCGCCGTGGGCTGCATGCCACCAGCGACCCAATCATCACAAATGACAGCAGACCAGCAGCCAGCCGCAGTACTGGGCGGGGGTCAGTGAAAAGCCCCCGTAGAGATAGGGGGCTATCTTGCGGACATCGACCCCGACCGTCTGCGGTCGGCTGCGTCCGGCGTATGTGGCGGAACACGCGAAGTCCGTCGCCAATGTGGCGCAGCGTCAGCCGTATCACAGCCAGAACCTACCTGAGCAGAAGTTGTCTTCGTGTCCAGGCCAGATTCTAGCAGATATGGGGGCAACGTCAAGTCGAGCGGGGATGAATCCGAAAAGATGTCTGTTGAAGCACGCTCCAGCTATGCAATACCCTCGAGAGTCACGCGCATCCCTTCCTTCGCGTCCAGTTCCACCATCTCCCCGGTGACTGTGAAGACCACCCGCTCACAGATGTTGGTCACGCGATCTGCGGCGCGCTCCAGGTTGTGGGCCACCCACAGCAGATAGTTGGCCTGATCCATCCTGCGCGTATCGGCCAACACCAACGTCAGCAACTCCCGATTGACCTGATTGTACAGGTCGTCTACCTCATCGTCCTCAGGCGGGATTACCCGGGCTAACCCCGCGTCTCGCCTGGCGAATGCATCCAATGCCCTGTGGAGCATGTTCCTTCCCTTGTCCGCCATAATCGGGATGTCAACCAACGGCTTGAGGAGCGGACCCTCGTCCATCATCAGGTTGATCCTGGCAATGCCCTTGGCATAGTCACCGATACGTTCAAGCTCTGAGACGATATCCAACACAGCAGCGATCACGCGCAGATCACCCGCCATCGGCTGCTGGGTCGCGATGAGCGCCAAAGCTGAATCCTCAATGGCGAAGCGCTTCTCATTGATGCGGCGATCTTGGGCGATCAGCCGCCGGGAGCCCTCTGCGTCCCGCCGTCTGAGGATGTCCACCGATTCCACGATGGCATTCTCTACTATGCTCCCGAGAGCCAGTACTTCGTCCTGCAAGCGCTGCATTTCCCTGTCTAAAACATCGCGCGGCATACAAGTTCTCCTTCATACATACAGGACCATCCACCCAATCCGAATGGCACGCGCTGCGCGCCTATCCAAACCTGCCGGTGATGTAGTCCTCTGTCTGCTTGTGCTTCGGATTTGTGAAGATCTGCTTGGTCGCTCCAAACTCCGCCAGGTACCCGGCGCGATCGTCAGCCATCATGAAGAAAGCCGTGTAGTCCGATGCCCGCGCCGCCTGCTGCATGTTGTGAGTGACAATGACGATCGTGTAATTCTCCTTCAACGTCTGGATCAATTCCTCGATACGCAACGTCGCGATGGGGTCCAGGGCCGAGGCGGGCTCGTCCATCAAGATGACCTCCGGCTCCACGGCCAGCGCACGGGCGATGCAAAGCCGCTGCTGCTGGCCACCCGAGAGCGCCAACCCAGACTTGCCCAGGTCATCCTTCACCTCATCCCACAGAGCAGCGCCTCGCAAGCTGCGTTCCACCACCTCACCCAGCCGCGCCCGGTCACGCATCCCGTTGGCCCGGGGACCGTACGCCACGTTGTCGAAAATGGACTTCGGGAAAGGATTAGGCCTTTGGAAGACCATCCCCACGCACCGCCGCAACCCCACCACATCCACGTCGAAGATGTTCTCGCCGTCCATCAAGACCTCGCCAGTGACACTCGTGCCAGGGATCAAATCGTTCATCCGGTTGAACGTGCGCAAGAAGGTGCTCTTGCCACACCCCGACGGACCGATGATCGCCGTGATCTGGTTGACCGGGACCTGGACGTCGATGTCACGCAGCGCCTGAAAACCCCCGTAGTACATGCTGTAGTTCTTCACTTCCAGCTTGATGTTGTTAGCTGACTCCATGATCTATCTCCCCTTGAGTCCTGCCGTCATACGCCGTGATACGACATTTATGACCAGGTTGATTACCACAATCGTCACGATCAAGACCGCCCCCGTGCCCATAGCCTTTTCAGGAGCGTTGGTCTCCGTCGCCACCGTATACAGGTGCATAGCCATTGTCCGCCCACCGCTCAGAAGCGACTTGGGCAGGTTATGCGTACCGCCCAAAGTGACGTAGAACACCGCTGTCTCGCTGATCACCCGGCCCACGCTGAGCACCAAACCCGTGATGATCCCCGGCATGGCGGCCGGCAGGACCACCTTTGAGATGGTTTGCCATTTCGTCGTGCCCAAAGCCAGGCTGCCCTCGCGATAGGAGCGCGGCACAGCACGCAAGGCCTCCTCGCTCGCGCGGATGATGACGGGCAAGATCAGGCAGGCACACGCCAGCGATCCCGAGAGCAGAGAAAAACCGAAGCCCAATGCCCCGGCCGACACGAACAGGGCATAACCAAAGAGGCCAAAGATGATGGAAGGCACACCCGCCAGGGTCTCTACACCGAAGCGCACCACGCCAACCAGCCGCGGGATCAAGCCCGTGCCACCCTGCATTTCTTCGGCGTATTCCACCAGGTAGATCGCAGCGCCCACGCCCAGAGGTGCGGCGATGCCAACGGTCAGGAGCACCACGTAGAACGTGGTGATAATCGTGGTCGAGATACCCCCCTCGGCCGAGAGACCGCCCCGTGGTGCGGTCAGCAGGAAATCGGGAAAGTCAGTGAGGACCACACCGGCCCCTTCCACGAGAATGTAGCCAACCACAATCAGGAGCACGAGGACAGCCGCAAGCCCCGACAACCACAGCAACAGGAAAGCTCCTTTCTGCACGCCCCGTCGACGTGCAAGGTTCGCTTGCCGCGCTGCAGCGGATGCACGTTTCCCCGCTGCTTCTTCCACCCCACTGAGACCTGCGCCAAACACACGATCCGTGTCCGCTTGATCTGCCAATACGCCATTCATTGCTTCTTCCCCCGCAACATGAGACGCGCCAGGCTGTTAACCACCATGATAAATATGAAAAGCACCACGCCCGTGACGAAAATCGCGTCCTCCTGCACACCGTAGGCATACGCGATCTCCACGGCGATATTGCCGGTCAACGTTCGGGTCCGGCTGAGCAGCGTGGTCAGCGGATTGTTGTTCAGCGGCTGGGCCATCCTGACCGAGTTGCCGATGACCATGATCATAGCCATCGTTTCTCCCAACGCGCGCCCCACCCCCAGGATGATCGCAGCAACGATGCCAGACCGGGCAGCGGGCAGAATCACGCGCACGATGGTCTGCCAATGCGTCGCACCGAGTGCCAGTGAACCCTGCTTGTACGACCGCGGCACCGCCCGGATCGCATCCTCCGCGATGTTAGTGATGGTCGGCAGGATCATCACGGCCAGGACTATGGACGCCGAAAGCAGTCCAAAGCCCGTGTTCGGAGGATTGGCGTCGGCCACGGGTATCTTGCTGATCAAAGGCACCAACACCACCATACCGAACAGCCCGTAGACCACCGAGGGGATACCCGCCAGGAGCTCCACCGCTGGTCGGACCGTCTCCCGTACTGCCGGTGGCGCGATCTCCGCCAGGAAGACTGCCCCTAACAATGCCAGGGGAACACCGATGACGATCGCCATAGCGGTAACCAAGACAGAACCGACGATCATCAACTGGAGACCGTACTTGCCCGACTGTGGCCGCCACTCATGCTCCGTCAGCATGGTCGTCAAACCGATCCAGTTCAGCAAGGGGCCACGTGCCCAGGCAGGGACGTGATAGCCAAGCCTGATCTCGAGCGCCGATCTGGCCGCCTCTTCAAGCACGCGCTCAATCTCCTCCCGTGCCTCAGCCTCGCTTCCCTTCTCCAACGCGCTCTCGACCGCCTGCCGCAAGTCCCGCATACACTTCATCTCGCACTGCAGCTCGGCCTGCCGCTCGGCCATCTCCTCTTTCGACAGTTCGGCGTCAGCCATAGCCCTCAGCGCGGATTCGACCTCCTCCTGCACGTTGGCATCGGCAGCGACGAGCGCAGCTTCCATGTCCTCGTGGAAACCGCCCTCTCCCAGCCCCTTCAGCCCGCGCTCAATCCTCACGTAAGCCTGATAGCCGATTCCGAGAGACTGCTCCAAGCCAATCGATGGGAACGCCGGTAGAGCCTCCCTCAGGGTGAAGTAGAATATCAGGAAGACGATGAAAATGGAGAGCATCGCGCTGAAGAACAGCGCATATCTGATCACTCGGTCAACGGCATATCGCATACAGTTACACCCCTTTCTTATCGCTACAACGCTTGACACGATGTCACGCGACCATCAGCCCCCCGACCCTCCCCCAGCGGGACCGCGAGCATCCCTGCTCGCCCCCCCCAACGGACCGCGAGCATCCCTGCTCGCCCCCCCCAACGGACCGCGAGCATCCCTGCTCGCTCCCCCGCCAACCAGCGGCATCAGATCTTCACCGTCTCCCGCTCAAATCCCCTTAGCTGCTTCGACTGCTCCTGCAGCCGTTTCACCAACTCCGGGACAAGGCGTGCAGCGTCTTTGGGGCCCATCGCCTGCAGGCGGATCACCTCCGTCACGACGCTATCCATTTCATTCGACAGGCTCATGAGCTGGGCCTCAACCCGATCCAACTGAACCGAAACGGAGTCGAGCTTGCCGATACGGCTCCGGAGCGCCTCACGAGACTCCTCGTACTCCCGCCGAACCAGGGCATCCTCCGTGCTCTCTATCTTGGCACCGATCTCCTGCAGGTCGGCCTCCAGATCAGTCTGAGACTGCGAGACGATCCGGTAGTTCTCCAGTACAGTCATGCGCTGGCACAGCGCATACGTCTGCCTGGTCAACGCATCGATCTCAGCCTGAATCGGCCGCATGACCCGGCGCAAGGGGGCAGGGGCCGAGGCCAGGCTGTTGAAGATGCCAACCTGCGAGCGCTCGATACGGTCGAAGTAGCGCTGCAGCCGAGGAGCGAGCGGCGACCGGCTCTCCATCTGGTGGCTGATCTGCAGAGACGGATCCCGCGCGACGGCGACGACCATGATCAACCAGAACAGCAAGCCCACCGGAAAGAGCCACCAGGCGGAGATCAACCCGGCGACCACAGACAGTCCCAACGTCAACAGGTTGAGCGGATGTACAAGAGCTGTGAGAAAAGGAGAACGCGTGTGCATTCAGTTGCTCCCGGCAGACATAGTGTGACGCCACCGCCCACGTATGCTGCCTGCGCAGCGTACGCCACCAACAGAGTCGCTAGAAAAAGGTCGCAATCTCACCATACACCTCGCGGATCGTCTGGGGGTCGCTGTCGTATTGCTTACCACCGGTAGGATCGGCGATCTGACTCAGCACCTCGCGGTCGGCCCCGTCGCCGAAGGCGATGGTGAAGATCTTGGTGGCGGTGCCACTCTCGCTGTGGCTGCCGACCTGTCCGACAAGCTGCCCCAGCGCCAGTCGGGAGGCTGTATCCTCACCGTCAGAGAGCACGACGATAGCGCGGATGTGCTCGGGATCACCGCTGCCCTCCAGTTCGTCGTACGCCATCTGCACGGCGTCATACAGCCGCGTGTCGCCCTGTTCGACGATGCCGGAGACCCGGCGGACCAGGTCCTCTCGCTTCTCGCCCAGCGGTGTCAGCGGAGTGAGGGAGATCAACTCATCGCTGAATAGTATGACCTGCATCCGATCGCGGTCATCCAGCAGATTGATGAAGTCAATCAGGCTGCTGCGGGCCGAGGCGATCTTGTCGCCCCGCATGCTGCCGGAAACGTCCATCGCCACGACCAGGTCGACCGGCTTCTTCACCTCCCGCCACAGTTGCTCGATGCCGGTGATCACCTCAGCCGAAGGCACCTCCAGCACCGTCTGCGGTTGATCCGGGTCCACGCCGTGGGCTGCGTCCAACGGAGCAGACAGCGGGATGGCCGGGTCCGCCGGCCGGAATCCGTACTCCATAGCCTTCAGTTGCTGCGGACGGTCCAGCAGGAAAGCCAGGAAATCCTCGGCCGCGGCCCTTTGCTCGTCGCTGACCCACGGCGCATTCAGGATAGCGTAGGGATGGTTGCTCCAGAATGTCCCCTCCTTGGGGTAGATGGCGACAGCGGCCAACTGCGAGCTCTCCCCGCGCATCCGCTTGCTCTCCTGCTCCACGACCAGGTTCTCGTACATCACGGCCGCGCTCAGGTAGGACGGGCCGCGCTCAAACATCCGACGAGCGAAGAAACCGGTGCTCCTGCCGTAGTGGATGATGCTGCTCTCCACGTCGGCCACGAATTCCTTCAAGTCCGGATCCTGCAAGTCCTCCAGTGTCAAGTCCCGCTGCTTGCCCGCGCCGGCGTACGTCTCGGCGATCACGGACACGATGCCGCTGTTAGAATGATTGGGGTGTGTGTGCCCCAGCTTGAACGACCCCCACTCCGGGTAGCCGTAGGCCGCCCAGCCCTCGTCAGAGGTCGCCAACTCCGCGATGTCGGACCACCCAAGCGCCTTGTCGGGCCAACCCAACGCCTCGGCCATCGGACGCCACATAGCGATCACCACCGGGCTGAGGACCAGATCCTCGGGCGTCCCCACCACCAGATCCTCCGCGTGTGCCCTGCGCCAGCCCGCGTTGGCCACGGGGACATAGACCGACGAAGCCGGGCTCCATATCGTGGGCTGAATCTCCTCCGCGATAATCGCGTTCGCCGACTCGATGGACCCCATAGGAGTCGCTTCCACAACGACCGTCGACCCTTGCTCGGTCTCGTTCTTCTGAGCGTTATACTCCTCTACCAGTGGCTCCAGCCACTCCTCTTTCTCGGAACCGTAGTACATCGTGATGGTGACCATCTTCCCACCCACAAGAGGAATTCCATCGCACGCGACGAGTATCGTGGACAGAAGCAAGCAGGTCACGACCACTAATCTGAGACGGCCATAAGTTTCCATATTCTTTCCTCCTCGCCCGGGGAGTTCACTGGATGCCAGCAAGACAGCGGCAGTCCAAGCGACTACGGCTCCACGTTTCGCGCCCAGAAGTCCAACAGCGTGCTCAACACGTCCCCCGGTGGAACCTCAACCTCCGGCGGGAGATCGATCCGCAAGCCGTTGGACGTGTAGCGCGTAATCGGGCTACCGGTCTGATCCAGCGGAATACTGTCGTCCACGGGCCGGAAGCCGTGCTCCATCAGCGCCAATTCCTGCATCTCGCTGCTGGTCAGGTAATCCACAAACATCTGCGCCGCCTCGGCGTTCTCAGGCTCGACCCATTCCGCCTGCAGCACACAGAACGGATGATCACTCATGTGCGTCGCCGGCGGGTAGTAGACCTGCAGCTCCCCGTAACGGCCCACTGCATTCTCGGCCTGCTCAATCGCGGTAGCCTCGTACACGGCGACCATATCGTAGAGGCTCGGCCCATACGCGACGATGTCCTCCATATACGTTCCCGTGCTATCGCCGAATCCGGAAATCGTCCCTTCGAACTCAGTGAGCCATTGCTGATAATCGGCGTCCGAGAGGATATCGGCGCTGGTCAGACCGCGCGTCTTGCCGAAGTAGTTGTACGTCATCAACAAGAGCGTCTGGAAACCGCTGTTCGACTTGAGCGGGTTCGTGTGACCGAACTTGATGTATCCCCACTCGGGGCGACCGTAGGCCTCCCAGCCGTTGGGGTTCGTGAGTGCGTCGTGCAGGCGCATCCACATCCGCCCGTTAGGATCATCGCCCCACAACACGTCCGCGCGCTCCTTCCACGCCACGATCACCACCGGCGTGAGCAACACACGGCGGCATACGTTCTGATCGGCAGGGTTCACCACAGGCGCGCCGAACTTGCTCGCTGACAGATCCTGGAGTAGCGATATCTGCAGCATGCTGGCCGGGCTGATCAAGTCCGGCTGCTCTGCACCCTCCAGGACCGACAGATACATCTCGCGCGAGCCCATCTTCTTCATCTCAAGCTCGATCGGGCGACCGTCAACGGTGAAGCGTCCGGACTCAAACCTGGTGGCCGCCTCATTGATCCACGCCGCCTTCTCCGTAGAATACAGCACCGACACGACGACCGGCTTCGGCGGGGGCAGGATCAGGTCGCGCAGAGGCGCATAAGCGATGGCGCGCACCGGCGGCGAAACGAGCGCGGCGACAAACACGCCGATCGTCGCCAGTCCATAGATGGCGAACAAGGACTTGTTGACACGCGGTGTACTAGGCATGGCCTACAACGAACGGGCGGCAATCTGCCCCAGCACCTGGAGCGCCGCCGGGGTATTGAGCAGGTTGCTCAACGGCTCCGCCAGCCACGGGAAGCGCTCCGTCAGCTCCCGGCGAGCGGCCTTGACGTCCTCCATCGTCCCCGTGGCGGACATCAAATGCATCATCAAGGCATCCAGTCCCGCGCTGGCTGCCTCCTTGTCCTCAGCAGAGAGCGTCAGTTGCTGGGACACGAGGTGCTTCAGCGCGCCGAAACCCTCGGGCAGCCCAACGCCGGTGGATACACCCCCAGGAGCACCCGCTGCGCCGCCTCCTCCCCCTGCCGACTGGACCGCCTGCCCGATCGCGCTGGCCATGGCCGTTCCCAGCCCCAGGCCCGCGCCCAGGCTCACGCCCATACCGGCCATGCCGCCGCCCTCACCAGTTCCGGCCAGTGCGGCGTCCCCCAGAGCCCGCGCGGCCTTGAATTGCATGTACGCCTGCATGTTGCCAATGGCCCCCATCTGAGCCCGCTCGTCCAGCGCCTGCTCCACTTCCGGCGGCACAGCGATGGCGGTGACGTACACAGCCTTCAACAACAGGCCCAGCGCCTCGAAATCGTCGGACGCCCTGGCCCGCACCCCAGAACCCAGCTCGTCGTACTTCGCCGGCAGATCCAGCAGGCCAACCTTGAGCTCGCCCAACAGATCGGCAAACCGGCTGATCAGCATGCTCTCCAGATAGCCGACGATGTTCTCCGTGGCATACAACCCCTGCGTGCCTACGATTTGGTTGACGAACAGTTGAGGTCGTCCCACCTGAAAGGCAAACTTGCCCTGGGTTCCCAGCCGCACGACGCCCAGATCAGCGTCGCGAAAAGCGAGCGGCTTCGGCGCTGCCCACGAAAGATCCACGTAGTCCTTCACGTTGACGAAAACGACCTCAGCCCGGAAGGGGCTCTTGCTCCCAAAGGGGATCTTGAGATAATTGATCAGCAGCGGTATGTTGAGCGTGGTCAGCGTGTGACGGCCTGGCCCAAGCATGTCCAGAGCGCGACCATCGCGGAAGAACACAGCGACCTGATTCTCGCGAACGATGCACTGCGACCCCAACACGATCTCGCCCGAACCTTCCTCGGGAATGCGGTGCACGATTTCCTGGCCCGTTGGGTCCAGGTATTCAATGACCTCCAGGATACCTCTGATCTTCTCAAGCATTACATCCTCCTAGTTTCCGGAGACAGATCGCTCCGCGACTCAAGCACCGGCACACACGTGGCTGGCATCTAGCAGACTAGAAGAATATCGTACCACACGACCGTTCAAGGTTGTTTAACAGTTCGTTAAGGTTGTGTTAAATGCAGTGCCACGCCCAGGCGCGCAGCCTCGCCCGCAGCCGGACGGCCGGCCGCCACCGGGGCCAATGCCAGCCCCTGCGCCTTCAGCGATCACTGCTCCTCAGCGGACCATCCAGCGGGCTGCGGACGCAGGCCCAGAGCCGGCGACGGCGCAGCCATCATGACCCGCGAAAGACCCGCCAGACACGCCGCCGGATCCGCCTGGAGGCCAGGGAGCAGCGTGGCGAAGCTCACCCGCGAAGTCAGGTCAAGCGAGAGCGGGGTGACCGAGACGACACGGTCCACCTTCACAGCCCACAGGTCGGAATCCGGCTCTGCTCGCTCGACGTCGTCAACGATCCTGTAGCCAGGTCTGCCCTCACCCTTGGCCCGGTCGGGCGGTGTCGGAATGAAGTAGCGCAGCCGAGAGAGGCGCGTCAGCCGCCACGCCGTGCTCGGCGTCGCATCCGAGGGGATGTTGAGGCTAAGCGCGTCCACGTCGCCCGGCAATGCATATGCAAGCAGGTGCCGGGCGAATAGTTGCGTGAAAACGAGCGCAGCCGAGTAAGACGCGCTTTCGTCGCCCGTCAAGTGGTAGGCCGGATCCATCTCCAGGGACACCGCCAGCGCCGGAATGCCGAACGCGCCACCCTCGAGCGCGGCGCCCACCGTGCCCGAAACCGTCACCTCGACACCCAGGTTGGCCCCGAAGTTGATGCCCGAGACAACCAGCGCCGGCCGGCGCGGTGCCAGCTCAACCACACCGTGGATCACCGCCAGCGCTGGGCTGGCGTCCACCGCATAAGCGGTCACAGTCTCGCCGTCGACCTCGCGCGTCGCCGGCTGGATGCGACCGGTGACGTGGCGCGGCACAGAGCGCCCTCCACCAGACCACTGGCGGTCTGGCGCGACCACCAGCACCTCTCCCAGCGGGAGGAGGGCCTCCACAGTGGCCCACAATCCCCTCGAGTCTATCCCATCGTCATTCGTGACCAAGATAAGCGGCTGTTCCATGGTGTACCCTCTCTCCTCACCCTAAGTTGTACGACACTACATCAAAACAGATACCAACCCTAAAAACCAACCCAGGAATCACGGCTACTTCTTCCGTATCCATTGGCACCGCTCCGATCACATTGGGGTCGCCCGCCAGCAGAGTCGCAGCCGTGGCGACGATCTCGAGTGGAACCAGCCTCAACTCTGGGTAGAGGGGAAAGGGTACGCTGGGCAATCCTACGACGGGCGTCTCCGCGTACTCCTCAGGTGCCCCTTCGGGTGCAAACAGGAGGCTGCTATGTCCACAGGCAGCCAGGTAATCGAGCAGATAGCAGAGGGTGTTGACGACGCCATCGCACTTGGGGAGGAAGGCTTCGGTGAAGTAGGCGACGCGCATAGAGACTATCATCCACTGACGACGAAGAACGCCGTTGTGAACACCGCGGTACCGAGCAAGGCACCGGCAACCGTCTGAGCCACTGTGTGGCGGCCCAGCCGCACCCGCGACCAGGCGATGAGCGGCACAGCGATCAGCAATGGCAGCGGTGTACCCATGAGAGACCAGATCAGCGTACTCACCCCGGCTGCCGCCGCGCTATGCACGCTGATTTTCCAGCGGAGCGTGATCGCGAAAATCACCGCCAACTGCAGCAGCACCGCGCCTCCCAGGGCAACCATTGGCGAAGGTGCAGCGCCCAGCACCAGCACCAGCCACGCCACCCCGGCACAGGCCAACGTAAACACCAGCGGCCCCGTGCGTTGCCGGCGAAGCTGCACGTCCAGGTCCGTGACCCGGCCGCGGCGTACCAACCACACGAGATACAGCAGCGGGGTCAAGATAGCCAGGCCCACGTACACCCCGGCCCACGCCCAGGCACCGGCAGTGGGGAGCACAGAGGCGATCGCCGCCGCCCCGACAGAGGTAAGCACAGGAGGGCTGCCCACCTGTGAGACCACGTACGCGAAGCGCTCGCCGGACCACCGGCATCCTGCCGGCACTTCCTCCACGGCTGCACGCCTGTAATTGGCCCCAAAAACTGGACCATGTGCTAAGGTGAAAAGGTTGGTGTACAATAACAGCACGTGGAGGTTCAAACATGTCCAAGAAACGCCGCCGTTTCAGCGCCGATTTCAAGTTCAAG
>Ga0180432_10001108_pt1 | contig 43140 bp, 59 predicted proteins | sample SS_ome_10_FD_132414 | JGI IMG/M metagenome (GOLD analysis project Ga0180432, IMG submission 132414) | Hypersaline lake sediment archaeal communities from the Salton Sea, California, USA - SS_1_MS_2 metaG | ecosystem: Environmental > Aquatic > Non-marine Saline and Alkaline > Hypersaline >... | reverse complement strand
CTACGCACGGTCGGAACGACCGAGAAATACGTTAGAGCCGTTCGCCTTGGCATAAGACCCGTTCACGATGGGCTGCTGATTGGGACGGAAGCCCCGACCTCTTTAGGGTCGGGGTAGTTCACCAATGATCTGCAACAGACAGTAGCCACTGGGAAATTGACCGGAAAGGTTGTTTCCTATTGGAGAGAATGCGTTAAGAAATATGACGAAAAATGCAAAAAATCCCTTGGCTACGAGACAGTTCCAGACTATAAAAGGCGAATCACGATGCCTTTGGTTAGAAACCATAAAGGCAGAATTATCGCCTGGATGAGCTATTGGCCTTGGAGTCTTTTCTGGACCATTTTGAATGATCCCATCAGACGCTTGTTTCGTAGAATTTACTACAAGATCAAAAGTTTCCTTCAAGGTATTTCGGAGAAGGTTTTCAAAGACATCAACGAAGAATTGGCAGAGCCCCATCCTGCGGCCTGCACATGCGAGGACTGCAAGCCTGAGGAGAAGAAAGAATAGATTTGTCCTCTGAATAGAGCCCTCCCGGCAAAGCCGGGAGGGCTCTTTTTTTTTTGTTTGATCCGCATAGATATTGAAAAGAAACAATACCGGGGTAGACGAAGTCAATTACCCCCGCCACAAGGGCGGGGGCTTGAAGGAGTAGGATATGCCAAGTCTGAAACAACGAGTTAAACGAGAGACTAGCTTGGACAAGATCAGAAATGGTCGTTTGAAGTCAACTGAACTAACTGTACGTGGCAGTACGAAGTATGATACGGGTGCTTCTCTAGCTTGTATCCACTATGTTAGTCAGCAGCGAAGGGGAGTACATAGGAGGTTCGGTAGTACCCACTTACCGTAAAACTACCAATTTTTAAAATTATGTTTTTTGTACCGGTAGTAAATTTAGAAAATAAACCACTCATGCCGACAACTTTGTTGAGAGCAAGACGTTGGATAAACTCCAAAAAGGCAACCCCTTTTTGGAAGAATGGAATTTTCTGCGTCCGTTTGAACCAAAAAGCAAAGGAGAACAAGCAGGACATAGCTGTAGGAATTGATCCAGGCAGTAAAAAAGAGGGATTTAGTGTAAAGTCAGAATCCCACACATTTCTTAACATTCAAGCCGATGCGGTGACGTGGGTAAAAGATGCAGTAACAACTAGACGAGAGATGCGGCGAAGCCGCAGATTTCGCAATACTCCATGTCGTAAACCCAGATGGAATCGAGCAAGTCTTAAGAAAAATCGCATTCCACCTAGCACCAAAGCTAGATGGCAATGGAAAATTAGGATACTGAATTGGTTGAAGCAATTGTTTCCAGTAAGTCATGTCGTGGTTGAAGACATCAAGGCAAGAACGACAGGGAAAAGAAGATGGGATAAATCTTTTTCCCCACTAGAAGTAGGGAAACAGTGGTTTTACGACCAAATCGATAACTTAGCCATCAGACAAGGTTGGGAAACAAAAGAGCTTCGAGATCAATTAGGACTTAAAAAAACCGGCAACAAACTGGAAAATAAATTCTCTGCTCATTGTGTTGATAGCTGGGTCTTGGCAAATGATATGGTAGGAGGCCATACGAAACCGGATAACGAAGAATTGCTGTTATTCCGTCCAATTAGGCTGCATCGTCGTCAATTACACGTTCTTCAATTTGCAAAAGGCGGAAAAAGACGACAATATGGTGGAACAAGTAGTATGGGACTAAAAAGAGGGAGTTTGGTCAAACACCCAAAATACGGAGAAGCCTATGTTGGTGGTACAAGTAAAAACAAAATTAGTTTACATTCGGTGGCAACTGGCGTAAGGTTGTCGCAAAATGTAAACCCAAAAGATTGCAAATTTAGAACCTATTTAAAAGGAGCAGCATTCCTCCTCCACCACAAGGGTCAGGGGCTTCGCCCCTGACGGCTACGCCGTGGAGGTTTCCTGCCGCATTACTATGAAGACGTTTCTAAAATTTATCAAAGATCAAGGATCGGGAATCGACAAATCAGGTTCCACTGTAGAAGTCCTACAGGAGGTTCTCGCACTGTTACAGGGCCAATACTGGAACTACTGGGGTAGTCATTGGCGGGCCAAGGGTCCCAACTACTATGGCAACCACCTTCTCTTTGACCGACTCTATACCGATCTAACCGAGGAAATTGACACTTTGGCCGAGAAAATCGTTGGTTATTTTGGTGAAGACGCAGTAGAAAATACGGTCATCTCCGAAAAGACTAACAACTGGCTTCAAAAATGGTCGGATATCAAAGATCCGGTAGACCGGGCGATTCAAACTGAAAAAGACATGCAAAACATCTTCAAGGCGGCTTACGAGAGGCTGAAAGAGGCTGACGATATGTCGCTGGGATTGGACGATTTCTTGATGGCAACCGCGAATGCCCACGAAACAAATCTCTACTTGCTACAACAAGTCAGCAAGTCCTAAGTTCCTGAGAGCTTATCTGCCAGAGCATCTTTCAAATTGAGAAGCAGAGGCTTTGCCTCTTCGATTTCTTTAGGCTCAAGAAGCATAAGACGATTGGTGACACGTTTGATGTACTGAGCTATATTTTCGGTATCGCCCAGTCCATCTAGAAATTCTTTGAAAGTCAGCATATCCTATTTAGTGACACTAGACTTGTATTCCTTGAATTTCTCTTAGGATCTTGGGAATATTGGCCATAGCCTGTTCTACAAGCCGCTCATGCTCATTGATATCAAGGGCAAAAATGCCGTAATGGTGAGCGATTGGATTCTTCATAATCTGGGGCTTGTAGCCCATTCTTTGGCCCTTCATCGTCATGATGAAAGCTGGACCGATCTGGGGTAGCCTTTCATCAAATGGACCAACTGCATTCCAACAATCTCGGGTAATCAACATACACCATTCTCGCACGAAATCAATCTTCTGAGATTGCAGATAGTATGTCTGGAGGTCTAGTCCGACGATTCCCGAATCTCCAGACAAAGAGACGTTGATGAGCAAGTCCAGCCATGCGGGATTCAGCACTACGACATCGCAGTGCAGGAAGACCAGATACTTTGAATTGGGATTTGCCGCTTCCGCCCCCTTGTTCGCAGCTACGCTCCAGTACAGATTGTCTTTGTTTCGGATGACTTTGACTTCACCTTCAATTTCATCTAGAAACTCTTGGGTATCTTGGCTTGAACCGTTGTCAACTACAATCAGTTCGTAGTTGTTGTTGACACTAAGGATCGCAATTGATTGAAGACAGATATTGAGATACTCGGGCCTATTTCTGTGTACAACAATGATGGAGACTTGCTCTTGGCTTCCATCATGGAGTTTCATAATTAAGTCAGGCCGTTCTCCTTCTAACGGATTATAGGGTGGGGTTTTAGGTACGATCTCTTTAACCATTAGGCTCCTTATCGTCATCTATTTCTATCTCAAAGACCCCTGCTTCGCACAAGCAAGTGGCATCGCCTTGGGGAGTTGATATCTTGATTGGTTTAACTCTTCCATACTCACTGTACTCTTCTTTCAATTCTTTCAATCGTTTGTCGGCATTTTTTGCCTGCTTGTATGCTTTGTCCGTTTTCACAAAGACATACTCTCCATTCACTTGTCGAGCGACAGTGATTACTGCAAATACCTTCATTATGCCTCCAAGAACGTTGGTATAAATTCGAATAGGAAAACGGGTTCGATATGCATTTGTGCCAACCAATCTCCATGATGGATTTCCACGATCTGATGGCCACAGTTAATGACTACCAATTGAACTCGCTTCTCTTCTGTGCCATCAATAACCCCCGATCCAGAGATAAACAGTCCCTTATGAGCAAAGAGATTCTCCAAAGTCAAGACGGCCTTGTAGCCCGATCTGAGTTTCATACTGAAACCACAGTCAATGGTTGCAACTCCTCGATGAGGTAGTCGGATTGTGCCTCGTTCACTTAGATTTGCAGCGAGAGTTACTACCGAACTTCCTTCCTTGCTTTGAGGCACAAACATGGGATCATCTACGGTGATCTTCGTTGCGATTTTCTGGAGGGTTGGTTTGCTAGCTGCCTCAATGGGCGATTCTGGGAGCTTGGTTACCACTTCTGCTTTTGGCTTTGGTCTACCTTCCAGCTTCGATTCTTCGGGCTTGGGTGGTTCTTTTGGTTTTTCTTTGCCAAATTTTACTGCTATACTGTGAGGGATTTCGGATTTCTTTTCGGACTTGGACTTAGGTTTGGCCCTCACCAAATTTTCTGCCTCTTTTTGGACCTTTTCAGCCTTTTTTTCTTCGATTTCAAGCTGTTTCGCTAAACGGTCAAGATCTACTTTTAAGTCTTCTTTCATAGCTTCCTCTTCAAAATGGTGTCGCTACTAAAGTAGTAATTATTTTGAAGATTTGGCAGCATTTTGAACGTGTTGCTGGATATTGTTCCTAAAATGATCCAGCGAACCGTTGGGGTAGGCTTTTGCCTTTGCAATGAGTTTTTCTTCGACAGGTGTGGGATAATTCTTGCTTTTTATCCAGTTGATTACATTGTCAAGCGTGAGCGGTCTCTTGGTTTTGGGGCGGGGATTATCACCGCAATTCACGTTCAGATTTAGTCGATTGACTTCCATCTCCTAGCTCCTTGTATCCTGAGATCATTTTTTCTCTAATTTCCGTCGCATCGGGGGCTGTGAAAATCGATGCCGTCATCTTTTCCATTTTTTCGAATATCGCTTCTCTGTCGTGTTCAATTTCGGTCCAATGATTGACAAGATAGGCCTTCTTCATCGCCATATCCAAAAGAACAATATCCTCCCAAACGACTCCTTCACCGCTTTTCCGAACCAATTTGACGGGAAACAACATATCTACGCTAACAACTTCCATTTATTCCTCCTGTGGACTTAAAATAGTAGTTGAACGGGTAAATAGGGTATGAATTTCCGGGAATTTATCTTACAAGAAGACAATACTATCGGCACCCACAACGATATGGCAACGGGGGCATATTTGCCCACATCCTACACTGGTAGTGACTCCCCAGATCAACTAGAAGGCCGAGGTTTGAGTCTGCCCGGCACCGATCTGGTCCCTACGATTACCCGATGTGCGAAAATCACCTTTGTCGAAATGAAAAGGAATCCCATCTTGATCCTTCTTTCAGACGGGACAAAGATGTATTTTACATGGGATGAGTTTAGAAGAATCCCAGGCGAAGAACCAAAGGTAGGAAGGACTATGAGCGTTGTCTTCCAAAGATTTCCCGAAGATCACTCAGATGCGTATTCTCAGATTCAAAATATCCGCTGTTACTGAGAATGGTTATGCCTTTGTGCTTCCCAGTCTTCTTTCCAATTGTCTTTTGGTTCATCCCGCCACTGTGCGTTCCGTAAAGCCGATTCCTCACTCTTCCATAAATCGGGATTGACTTTGTCGGGATCAAATCCTGGGGCATACGGCCCAGGCACATAATCCTTTTTGAGCTTTTCAATGACCCTGTCTGCTGTCTTTTCCACCATCATTTTGTTGTTGACAAACAAAAAAATGAAGACACAAAACAAAATCGCAACTACTCGAACCCATGGATTCTGCCACAGTGTTTTCAATTCTTCTAACATGACTTTTCCTCTTCTAGTTTGGCTAGTTTCTGTAGTAACTCTTCCTCTTTTTCGCTGATCTCGGACGGCATGACCAGCGACAATACGACAAACAAATCGCCACGAATCCCTGGCTGGTGAGGTATCGGCATTCCATGCCCCTTCACCCGCAATCTTGTCCCAATATTACTTCGGGGACGTATTTTTATGGCGATCTTCTGATCGTCTATTCCAGTAAGTTCGATTTGCTTTCCTAAGATCAGTGTTGTATAGCTTACCGGAAACTCTACAAAAAGATTCATTCCCTGTCTTTGAAAAACTCCATCCGGGATCACATCAACAACAACATAGAGATCATTTCCTCCAATTCCCTGACCCGAAACCCTGATTTGTGATCTGTTTTCGATTCCTGCGGGAATATCTATGGGGATTTTGTTAACCTCGCCTCTAATATAGCCCTGGCCGGAACATTTCTTACAACGCTCCAATGGCACCTTGCCGATCCCGTTGCAGATCATACATGTGACTTCGATTGCGAATCCTTCTTGTCGTAACTGAGACCTCCCACGACCCTTGCATTCTTTACAAGATTCCCATTTGGTACTGCCGCTTGTATGGCATTCTTCACATGGCTCCTGTTGTTGAAGTTGAATGACCTTTTGACAACCAGCAAAAGCTTCTTTCAGGGATATCCGCACATGAACTCTAGTACCCCTAATCGTCCCTCGACCAAAATCATCGCCAAAGAACTGTGAGAAAATGCTGTCGAAAATCCCATCGCTGTTTACCGTAAATTGATTGTTGGAGAAGCCGTCGTATTGTCTTTTCTTTTTAGGATCATTGAGTATTTCAAAAGCTTGGGATGCCTTCTTGAATTTATCGGCAGCCTCCTTGTTGCCAGGATTGCGATCCGGGTGATATTTCAAGGCCATCTCTCGATAAGCCTTGCAAATATCCTTTTGAGTTGCATCTTTCTTAACACCCAATACTTCGTAGAAATTCTCAGTCATTTTCCACTAAAACAGCCTTAATCATATGAGCTTCAACGACACCACGATTACGATGGTTCTCGTTGTTCGGGACGGGTACATATTTACCCGATAGGATCACTCGATCACCAATTTCAAATCCCCAATCCGGGTCAACTTTTGGCCCGATCTCAAGGATGTATCCCTGCGGGGGTCCGCTATTAGCACTCTCAGGGATGTGTAGTGTAGAACTCTGAATCTCTTGGGCAGTCAGTTCCTCAAACAGTATTTGATGCCCCACAGGCTTCACCGATACAATATCGGGAACTTTATTCAATTCGGTTCCATCTGTTGCTATGATGTTCATCTATTACTCCTTGTTTCTCAGTTTTTACTTGTATACGAAGCCTCCCACTCTGGGATTATCATCATTCACATGCCACCAGCCAAACTATAAACGCTATCCAAAGAATGTGCCAGATGTTATCGACTACAATTATGGACCAGGGTGCAAGAGGGGCTTTGGCAAATGCTCCTTGTCCATAAAAATTCATCCAATTCAAAACTATATTCGTTCTATCTTGAATGAAATGTTGTATTGCAATTGCTATTAACTGCCACCAAGCTAAACTACAAAATAAGAATGGAATGATATAAGTCAAAACATGGACAGTACAGACAAAAGAAGATTTCTTTTTTCCTTGAGCCATCCAATCATTTTGAATTACATAATCACCTATTAAATGTGCAAAAATCCAATGCATCGAAACCTCACGTTCTTCAATTAAAACAGTAAGGTTTCGACAATTCTCGCAAAAAACCCTTTTCACCCATAATGAGAAAAGGGTTTTTTATCCGGGGCGACCGTTTGATTCTTTGACAATTCTGTCAAGGGGAATGGTTTAATTCTATCATCTTCGATCTTTCTTTAATTCTAACAAACACATCAGAAAGCGACCATTGAGTTTCGGAGGTTCTTTGGCTGCTGCTACTTCATTCAAATTTTCTAGGATTCTCTTGATAACTACGAAGCCAAGATCCTTGTGGGCATTTTCTCGCTTTGAATACTGTAGTTTCAACTGCACTTTGAATCCCGATTCTAGAAATTTTCTGGCCGCTTTGGTTTTGGTTTCAATATCATGGTCTGCTATTCCGGGACTCAATCGGATTTCTTTTGTCTGTGTGCTTTTGGTTTTTGATCTCTGTTTCTTCTCTTTTAGACTTTGTTCATATCGAAATTTGCCGAAATCCATGATCCTGCATACGGGCGGGCGGGCATGAGGAGCGACTTCTACAAGATCCAGTTTAGCGGTTCTGGCCAACTGTTTGGCCTTATCAACTGGTATTGCTCCCAGATTTTCTCCATGTTGGTCAATCACCATTACAGGACTGAAGCGAATCTTTTCGTTTACCCTGTAGAACTTTTTGTCGGTCGCTGTTTTTTTAGCCATAAACTAAGGCAACTCTGCTGTTGGAGAATCAACAATATGGATAAAGAAACCCTCCCCATCAGCCGGGAAACGTCTCACCCATTCAACACCATCTCCCAAAATGCAACCAAAATGCGTGGCACTGAATGTGCTTGGAGTGAAACTTGGGGTAATACTGATTCCATTGGATAACATCGATACGGCAGATTCCTTCATTTTGAGCAGCTTAAATTCTAACCAAAAGCAACCTGGGACGCAAGTGCTATTTTGATTCCATTGGTAGACCAAAAGACTCTCAATTAACTGATCTTCGGCAATTGTGCCATCGACCTGTCGGATATCGTCCAAAACCGTTTCTAGCTCGGCGGGACCATTCATGATGCGGAATATCCGCAATGATGTGCCTTTAGACCAATTGTCGATGAATGTGCCGTTGTAACCTCGCTGAACCTGGATAAGATAGTTAGTCTCATCGAAAGCGGTAACTAGCATATGTTCGGGTAATCGGACGCGATCCGTTACGATGATATCACCCACCATAACTTGATTGAATCCGATATTATCTGCCAACCCAAAGTAGGTGTCTGCTTTGGTAATAGCGGTTTTGAGTTTTCCTTTGGCCCACATATTGACTTCAGCGATCAAATGCTTTTCAGTCAGATCTAATGGACCATCGCAATCGGAAATTGCAACCTTGAAGGGTGGCTTCGTATCGTGTCGTTTGATTGTGAAATCGGGGCATATTGTTGTGCCATTCGGCCCGGCTCCGACGCAGCCATATGCGTCTGGGCATTGGGTTGAAACCGGAGGGCAATTAACCCCTACTGATGCTCCTGTTACCATACAAGTATTTAGTTATCTTAACTTTTTTTCCACTCAAGGACTCCGATTTGCTTGAGGAACTCCCAATGTCTGCCCATCCAGGACAGGTCTCCCGAGAATAATTCAAGTTTCACCCGGCCTTTCCTTGCAATATATTCGGTCTTTTTGATTTTTTTTTCATCTGCCAGGGTAGAATTGGGATCGACTTTTTGGGGAAACCAAACTACCCTTTTAATTCCCGCCCGAACGATTTTTCTCATGCAAGGGGGACACGGTCTACCACTCACATAGATCGTTGCTCCTTCAAGATTGGAACAAGAATACTCGATTGCGTTGTCTTCTGCATGATCGACCAAATCATATTTGGTAATATCGCCCTCGCGGCACCAATCTATATCATCATCATCTATTTGTCTAGGCGGCCCATTGTAGCCCCAACCAAGAGGTTCATTATCAGCACTGATAACCAAAGCCCCATTCTGTGTATCGGGATCTTTGGATTTGGCCATATACCACAAAGCCATTCCCATATAGAAATCATCTCGCGAAGGTACTTCTCTTGGAGGTCTCATTAGATGCTCCTAGTTGTGCTGTGGATACTAAGCCTCCACATGGCAAAATGGAATAAAAACCACTAGATAGTATAACAGATTGTATAATTATAACAGAATACCAGGATTTAGCAATGGCATTTATGACTTTCAAAGATTGGCTGTTGGCTAGGGAATCTAGTCCACATACTCGATGGCGACGGGACGCTGCTCTTGGGCTAAAGCCGCTGATTGCGGAACCATCAATTCACAGCAGATCTACCGCCCATCCATTTGAGGTTGAGGAGATCGTCAAAAAGCTCAAAAAGAAGCGGAAGAAGAAAAAGAAAAAGATGGATGAGAGCGAAAAACATTTATCCAAAAATCCCCAGGCGGCCAATCTGATGGATCGAATAGAGTCTCTCAAAGGCGACCTCAAGGCACTAGAGGATGCAATAGAGAAGAAGAAACGAGAACCCAAGAAACCCGAGGAAGAACCACCAAAGGAAAAAGAAAAAGAAAAGGAAAAGGAAAAGGAGTCCAAAGAACCCAAGAAATCTGAAAAGCCGGAAGAATCCAAAGAAGAAAAATCAAAAAAAGAACTTGAAGAAATACCAGAGAGTCAGTCGCCAAAATAGTCTTGGAGACCCGCTGCCAGTTCCCCAATCAGTTCATCTATAAGATCAAATGTTTCGCCCACTTGATTGGACATTTTTTCCTTCAGGTTTTCAGGAGCTTTTTCACTTCTTTCGTGAAGAGAGCCTCTTAAATCTCGGGCTAATTCTATGAAATCGTTGAGATGGTAGTATGTTCCAAATTCGGTTTTCATACACCGAACAATTGCTTCGGTATCGCCATGAACGAAAGTAATATTGGCCTTTTCATCCTCTATTTCTCCGGGTCGGGTTAGTGCTTTTAAAAACCAAGTCGTCGCACTGTTTGGGGGACAACATTCTTGAATTAAGTCTATGAGATCAATACGACGGGCAAACATCTCGCCATTTGTTCTGCATAGATCTACATCGCATCTTTTTTCTTCCATTTGAATCCCTTGGCTCTGCGTTCTGGATTAGTAACGGGTACTGGGTATTGGCCCGCTTTTATCATAGCGATGGTTTCGAAATCTCCCTCTTCTTTTGCCCGTTTGTAAGCTTCTTCTATCACGCCAAACCGATTTCTGAGCTTTTTGAGCCAATGATCGTTTGCATAAACTCCAGTATGTTGAAAAAAGAGTTCTGTGGAACCTATGTCATAGTAGTATTTCACAAAGATCTGTTGAACGTGGGTTTTAAAATAATGGTATAAGTAGTCTTTTTCCTTGGGCAGAGGGTCCACTAAAAAACTACCTCCCATTAAGTACAAATCCCGATTGAACTCATTATCCGTCATTCTCGTCCTTGTCTAGTTCAAAAAGTTCTTCTGAAGCTGTGATGCCTTCTACAAGTTCTAGGTACATTAGAAGGATGCCGCCCGCCAATTGTTTTGGCACTCCCGAATGGGCGAATAAATCTAGGGTGTCTCGGACCAGTTCCATCGCCTGAATATCTGTAATCGGATTTTCGGCGGTTTTGTTGTGGATCTCTATCATTTCATGGGCCCTTTGAATGCCCTTCGCAATCTTCAGATTCAGCACTAAAGTGATGTATTGTCGGGAAAAAAGCAGTTTTTTAGGTATTGGGCCCCCACAAAACATCGATTTATCACAGAAGAATGCGTAGATGAAATTCTCAGCTAGTTTGTCGAAATCCTGATAAATATCGACCGCATAAGTAACAAATTCTTCAGAATAATCCTCAAATGACTCTTCCTCGTTTTGGAAAACGCTGGGATCTAATTCTTTGATAATCATCGTAGAGTCCCTCTTCTAGGTATAACACAGGCCTTTGGTCTAACTAGAATGTACTCTAGCCTTCTAATTATGTCAAGGCAGAATAAAAGAGGAGAAACCATGAGAAAACTGCTTTTGCTTCTAGTTCTATCGATCCCCCTATTGACCGGTTGTGCTAGAATCGATCCATTCAGTCCCGATTTACAGCAACGAATAGAAAACCAGGAAGGAGAGATAAATGACCTACAAAACAACCAAAATGGATTTCTGTTGGAATTAGGTAAGTTGCGTAACGAACAACAAATTCTTTCGGATAAAATCGAGAATCTTCAGCAAGGAATCATCAACAAAAACAACTCAGGCGTACAGATTTTACAGGGAGATGGGCCTTTGATCGCGGCCTTTGCTTTCGCCGTGATTTTGTTGATGATAATCGCCTATTTCAAGAACAAGGCGGATAAAAATGAAGAGGCTGCTGATATTCTAGCCCAGCAGATCAACCAATCGAACGACGAAAACTTGCGTGAGAACGTTTTTGTTGCGGCTTTGAACAGCCGAGTAGAAGGCGAAGTCTATAGCTTCCTCAAGAGGAACTAATCCATTTTAACGATGTCAGAAATATGGATTTGTTTTCCGATATCGGAGATAAGGATTCCGTTTTGATGGTCGATTTCGTGCTGAAAGACGACGGCAGCCACCCCGTCTAAAGTCAGGTCAACGGGTTCTAGTCGGGGCCTGTCATGCCAAAAGAGTTGTTGCCCTTTGATGCGAACCTTTGGATGCCGTTTTACTTTGAACCTGAGAAGCTTGCCGTTCTGCCTTAATGAAAGACAGCCCTCGATGGAATTGATTTTTTTATTGACAGGGCTTCCAATATTGTCCCTCAAAATAGGGGTGTATTTGCAGTCCACATAGCAGGAGGTCTTGTCATTTACTCGCGTGAGAAACATAGGCCAGGGAATCCCGACTTGTACCGCTGACAAACCGACTCCGTTCTCGGCCACACAGAGCTTTTCCATTTTTTGAAATACCTTGAAGATTTCCATTGGTTTGTCCAATGGCATGTCTTCAAGGTATTTGGGGATGTCTTTTACGGGGACAATTTCCATTAGGTAAGAGCCTTAAGGATTGCTTCTCGTTTGATTTCCAACCACTTCCGTAAGGATTCCGGGTTTTCTTTTAGCTCGGCAGGAATCCTTAGAATAACGGGAATGATTTCCTCATCCTGTACGACCAGATCCAAATATTTGTTTACCAATTCTCGGACCAATTGGGACGTAGACCAACCCATCTTTTTGCTGGACCTCTTCAAGAGGCTATGCATTTCGGGTTCTACGGATAGACTCATTATTTTCTTTTTCTCGTTCATTTGGTTCCTCAATTATAACGTTTTTTCAAGGCTTCTTTTTTACGCTGGATTTCCGATTGCTTTTTCTTCCTACGCTTCTTTTGAGACTTGCTCTCAAAGAACTGTCTCTGTTTCCATTCGACAAGGATTCCACTCTTGTTTATCTGAGTCTTGAAGGCCGAATGCATTTTTCGAAAAGCGTTTTCTTTCTCTAGTTTTGAGGCATAAGGACTACAATCGTCCAAAGTAACCTTTATCTGTGCTTTTCTCACAGTCTGTTCCTTTCTAGTTTGATAAATCGCGTCCCTAATCGCCGGATTTTTCTCTTTCTAACTTGATCGTAAGTCACTATTCTGTTTTCTTCTGATGTTGATGGTAGTGTGTTTGGGTCAATTATACCGACAAAACGATTCAGCCTAGCAATCAAAGGATCATATACATTAACTTTCCAAAGGCGTAAATCTCCACTTCTTATTATAGTAGAAAATGTGAAAATATAGTCTTTCGGCAACCTGTCAGCACTTAGATCATCTATTTCGTACTCTTTGAGACCCACATATCTAGCCCGCTCATCCATTACGATAAAAGGACACCGGGCAGCAATGGCTAGCCTAGAAATGCCTGAAAACAAATCCATAACGCACCCGCATGCCCTCATGACCCCCAAAAGCTTGGTACTCTGCTGTTCTTTTAAATGGATACACTGATCCGTGAGATTGGTTGAAATATCATAGGCGAAAAGATCTCTATAGACAACCGGACGATACCCCTCTTTCACAAGTCTTTCGCATAATCCGATCCAGAAATCTTTGGGGATATTGACTCTTTCCTCTTGATTGTGGACCCAGGTATTCAAGGTCTTTTCGGGATAAATGAAAACCTTAAAACCCGACATCCTGTTCATGGTTCGATTGAACTCTGGGCCGACTGCGACGGAAGACGATATCGTAGGTAGAAAAACTTCTATGGTGGAAAACCTTTCAAGAAACGTCGTGGTTAAACCCCTATTATAATACAGACCCAATACGTCTGAGTCAATATTATCTTCAAAGAAGCCGTTTAAATGTCGTTGACCTAGAGTATAGATTGCAGAGGTATTTTGAAAACCTTTGATTCCATCGTGTAGCTTCTGTAAAGCTCCTTCCTCTTTCAGGGTCCAGTATTCGTCTACATAGGGATAAAATCCCTCATGATTGGGCCAAGAGACCAGAATGAAATACTTAGATCCCTTAATTTCCTGCCTGAAACGTTTCAAAAGAAGTGCCGAAGCTAAAAAGGTCCCTCTAAGGTCGGGGAACAGACACATTATGCAAATTTGCTCTAGAGACGTGGGTATGTTATTCGCCTCATATCTCGTCCGTATGAATCCTCCCTTTTCGGCGGCTCGTTTAATGATTGTGCTTGTATCCAAATTATCCCCCTATCCGCTGCGAGTTGTCGTTTTTTAGTTTTTCAACCACCATTTCGCTTTCTACAAGACCTATATCGTCCTCATAATTTCCATTCTCCATATCGTGAATACAACGCTCGACCACCTTGAGACCCGACTCATTGTCGTTGTAGACATTCAAGAAATGGTTGATGGAGAGTTTGCGAGGACCAAAGTCACACAAATTTCTTCTGAATCCCTCCTGTCCGCGACCCCAAATCTGATCGGGCGATTCAAACAACAGATAGGGAATCCCCATCATGCCTGCCAACCTTGTAGATGCGGTCCAAAATTGAACGGTGAACTCGCATTGCTTTATAATGGCAATGGTGGTTTCTAAATCTCGGGCTTCTTCCATCCTTGAAAAATCCACAATGCGATCCACGGGACATGGTTGAGTTGTTTGTTTCTCTCCCAACCAAATCGGGTTATATCCAAGCCTTTCGAGCAACTCGATTAACCCGACATAAAACTCGGGTTGTAGATTTCTACCGTAACAGATTCGGCCACGGGCAAATACTCCTACAGACCTTGGCTTCAAAAGTTTCTTGGCAAATTCCATTTTCTCATCTGCTGGTGTTGGGATTCGTACAGCTTGAGGCTTCCAGTGAGGAATATCCCCAAAGAGAGATTGTCTGACTTCAGGATGCCCGCAGAACTTACACTTTTCGGCATATTCTGTTGAAGACCAATACTTCTTGCATTTCAAACAAAGAGCCCCAAGAGCTATCTTGCCAAGTTGATCTGATGGCATGACCATTCCGAACTCTAATGCCGCCTGTTCAATTTTTTTCAAATTGATGGAATCGTGATGAAAGGCACGACAGTATTCTCGTAAATGCTGATGTTCTTCCTTCACTTCCCAGAACTCGTCTGCTAAGTGCCGATATAGATACTCCCTACCGTACCAACCCATAACGATTTTATATTTGCCGGGATATTGCTGAAAAATGCGTGGCAGACAGTAAAGTATACCAACAGTTTCACAACCAAATTCTGAAAAACATCCAACGATCAATATTTGCCTTCTATCCGTTGGTTTAGGACGGTTGTTTAATTTGTGAATATTGAATTGTATATCTTCTAATTCTTCCTCAGATTTAACCTGATCTCGATTACCGGGACTGAACTTCTTTGGTTGTATAATTTTCATCTAGATCCTCTAATTCTCAATTGTTTAGCGACTTGTCCACATTCAGGACAGCGGAATAATCGAGGACCGCCGCACTTGTTGCAATTTCTTTTCAATTCATGCAAATGTTTTAGCTCCGCAGTAATTCCTGTCGAGGGCTCCGACCAACCGCAGGCACGACATCGTATGATAAATCTTCTCTCCATTTCACAATTATCATAGCGAAAAAGTAAAAAAAACGCCGTCGCCTTCGGGCGACGGCGTTTATTATGACTACATACGGGCGGTATCGACCAAATACACCCGTGAGTTAGCCCATGTTCAGTAGGATGCTCAAATGTTTAAGACATTGGCTCCAGCGAAGGAAGATGAACAAGATCGCTGAACGAACAAAGATCTGTCCGTTCTGTAAAAGAGAAATCTGGTTCTATTCTTCCTGGTGCCCTGAGTGTACCTCTTGGATTAAGGGCAAGGATTAAGGCACATCGTACCAGTCGCCTATCTGTATTCGATCATAAGTCGTTTTGGGGACGTAAACACGTCTAGTCTTCCATTCATTTGTTTCTTCATCCATCTTTCGTATGTCGATGGACCATTTCTCTGGATAGTGTCTCGTTTCCCAGTTGGGGATGGTGGTATCACCGATCTTAATTGGTGCGTAAACCTCACGCGAATACGCAGGATGGTAGTCTTTGGAATAAACCTCTCCCGAAGTAATTCGCCCGCAACCTGAGAGCAATAGACAAAATAGTACAAATGCCAGCATGGTGGCAATCACATTGGTTCTAGTCATTTTCTTGCCTTTCTGAGTGCGTCTTTTTATACTGCTTCCTCCACCGACACATTTTATCATGGACGATGTCGTGCAATACCTCAAACGGAATCTTCTCGCCTCTTTTCTTTTCTATCTCGGCTCCCCACCACCTAACTTCTTCCGGGGTTGCGTAGCTTTTACTCCACAACGAGATACTATTGTCAATCATTGTTTCTATTTAAAGGGATTTTCAAGCAACATATCGAGAAATAATTTTACGTCCTTATAGACCTTGCTCTGAAGAGTAAAACAAAATTTTTCTGTCGCTACTGTTTTTACCCAATCTCGGACATCCGTTCCAAATTCGGATGCCCTAGCATGGACATCGCAAACGAACTCTGCGAGATAGAGTGGGGGCATATTTTTGATCCCTGCCCAGTATTCGGGATGGTGGGGATTGCTATGAGTGTGTTGAAGCAATGCGGTCTTAAATGATTCAGAATTGCTTTGTTTGACATCTTCATGTAGATGCAGCCATTCCACTCCCCGGAATTTGGAATTGTCGTGTGTAAAGCCATTGGCAATGAGTTTCTGACCAAACTCTTTTTGCCCATTGCCAATCAGTTGTTCTCCCACAATCAAACATGATTGCTGAACATTGCTGATGTGCCGAATCAGGGCTTTGAGCCGTCTACTTTCTGTTTCAGCAGCAACGTATTCGGCAGGACTTGGGACATGAATATCCCCATTGCCGTTCTTCTTTTTGGTGGACTCATCCGCCATCTTGTGTCCCTGTTAAGTTAGACCCAATGACATAACATGAGTAAGAAAAATCTAATCTTCCACCTCTAATGGATAAGCTCGACCCATTGAGGAACTAAGTTTGTCAATTTTTTGCTTCAGATTTTCGATCTGCGACTCAAGTTTTTTGGTGCCTTTGCCATTCGTGTCCGCAGCACCAACCTTGCTTTCCAGTTCGTATAATGTCTTTTTCATGTCAGCAAGCTCATTTATATCTTCTTCATCGAAAGTTATATCGAGTTGCCGTGGGGCAATTTTTTGATCTTTGCCTTGGGAATAACTATACATTGGGTTGGGTGGATAACTGCTCTTGAAATTCTGTAGTTTCCCTTCCTGCAAAAGTTGTGGTTTGAGGGGATCAGGAGCCGCATCGCCTTGAACTAGAGCAGAATGTACGCTTTTCCAATACTCTACATCGGCCTCATGTGGGCTATTCGTCGGATGTGTATTTTGGGGTCCGAAGAAACTTTCTTCCGATGTTTGAGGTGTTGTATTGACTGGTTTAGGAATATCATCGAAAAGCCCTTTTTCCTGGGCATTGTCCCATTTTTGACACCAATCTTCAAATTCGTCGGATTGAATAATGAAATCTCCGGGTACTTGTCCTTCATTCAGCATTATGGCTCCTTTATAGTCGTCTTCTTATTTAGACCCCTTGTCTCCGTTTTTCAGAGTCATTACTAATCCTTCATAGATTCGGGCCACTCTATCCTCGATTTGATCCTTTCGTCCTTTTTAGCCAAATGCTCTTGTAGGTTCAAGATCGAAATTGTTGTCCAATGCGGGTCGTTCTCGGGCACGTATTCGGGCCGTGTGTAGAAGTACATTTCAATAGTATACTTATATGATTTCTTGGCGACTTCATTTCTACTCATTCCAGAGAGGAGGTCCTCAGCCATCTTCAGTGGTACTCGATAGGAATCGGCTTCGGAAGCACAAAAACACTTTTTCATAACCTGTATAGCGGGTAGCATTTTGTCCGTGTATTGGAGAAGGTCGATCATGTCGCGTTTTTGGTTTCCGTCAACAAATTCGGCTATGGCCGAATAGCAGGCAATAATTTGGCCCGGTTGAGGCTCGCCTTTTCTTACATCTTGAAAGTATTCGTCAAAATTTTCGTTAGTTATTTCTAATTCTTTAGGCATCGGGGTCCTTCATAATGTGCAAACGGTAATCGTCTTCTTTATTTGCTGGTGCTTGTTTTCGGCTTCTCTTACCAAATGAGAGAAACGTAAACGATCTAAAGCCGGGACCGGGGGGGATCACCTTCAACTTAAACATATGTCCTCGGCCTTTGGGCTTGTCTTTGCTCTTATGTTTTAGGTGAGTGTATTCCTGCCAGTAATTTAGTTCTTCTTTGAATCGCTCGTAGTCGTCTTCCCAAAAAGTGATGATCTGCTGGTTCCAATCGCCATCTTCGACGGTGATATAGTAGTAGGGATTGCCCTTTTTGGAGATTTTCATTACCGGCCCTTCGATTAGCATAACTTCGACAGGACCGTCTCGGATCGTGTCGTCTTCCTCGAAATTGGCAAACATCTTATCGGCGGAAAAGTCAGGACTTCTCTCCAATCTATGAATCCAAGTAAAGCCAAAACACTGCTCTTGGGCTTCGTGTTCCTTAGGAATTTCAGGAAGTTCGTCAGGAACTTCAAAATCAGCTAAGGAGGGCAGGGCGATCTTCTGTTTTTCTTCGAACTGGTTGACTGAGCGTTGGTATTTCTTAACTACCGCCCAAATATCCTTGTACGTGAATTGCCAATGGAGAAGCCAGGGGGCGACATGTTTTTCACAAAGAACTTGTATATCTTCTTCTTGTAGTGACATCAGTTTTTCATGTGCTGTTAGTTCCCGAATTTCACAACCTTCAGGCAGCACGTCCTTGATCTGCTGAATGTATTTCTCTCTGGTTTTAAGATTTCGCTTCAGAGAGTTGCGGGCACTTTCGGCCCTGTTCTTGAAATGTTCGTAAAAGGCCATCAATACAGCGGGATCGCCATCGAAAACTCTCAAGTTAATCAATGGCACCAAAACTTTCTTTGCCGTTCCAAAACGAATCAAAAAATCTTCAAATCCCACGTAGGGCTGATTGTCAACTATCTCTCGGGCTGGACCTATGCCTATTCCCTTGATGTCTGAAAATCCCGTGTAGATTTTCTCATCTACGATTCCAAAATGAATCTTCGACTTATTGATATCTGGCAGCATCACCGGGATGCCCTCGTTTTCTGCTTCTCTTTTGAAGTTGCGAATTTTCCAATCTTTTGGTTCATACTGAAGCGTTGTCTTGAAGAACTCAATGGGATAGTGGGCCTTGAGCCAAAGCAACCGGGAGGAGATGTATGTGTAAGCAACCCCATGGCTTTTATTGAATGCATAGGTATAAAACTTGGCAATTTGGTCCCAAAGTTCAATAACTTCCTCTTCTTCCCATCCCAAGGTTTTCTGAGCATTGGCGATAAACTGGTCCTTGTACTTCTTAAATACCGTATCTTTCTTCTTTGAAATGGCTTTTCGAATTTTTTCGCAATGAATAAGAGGGATCTTACCCACTACGTTGAGGATCTTCATAATTTGTTCTTGATAAGCGAAAACTCCCTTTGTATTGCCAAGAATAGGCTCCAGAAGCGGATGTAAATCGTATTCCTCACCTTTCTTCCGCTTGCAATACTCATTGGTCATGCCGGAACTTAATGGTCCTGGCCGAATCAGGGCTGTATAGGCGACCAAATCTTCAAATGATTCCACACCACCCCGTTTAATCAGCTTCCTCATACCATCATTGCTGAATTGAAACACACCTGTTGTCTTGCCTTTGTTTGCGAAGGCCAAAGCAGCGGGATCGTTAAGATAACTCGTATCTGTCCAGTCGGACATCTCTGGTAGGGCACAAATAGATTCCAGATTATGCCTCTTTTTCACCAATTGACAGCACTCGGCAATCCGCAATAAATCCTTGATAACCAGAACATCGAACTTAATCAATCCAACGGGCTGTAAATCCTGATCGTGTAGTCCCTCCGTCCATGCCGATACCGGGTTGCCGTTTGTATCCAACATCAAAGGAACGACATTATCGATGGGACAATTGGCTATAATCAATCCTCCCGCGTGTTTACCTCGGCCACGATTTCTTTCCAGAAGATTGCTGGCGGTATTCGCTACGTCGGGATGTCGTTCGCAATAAGCCGCCAGGGCCTTATCTAACTCTAAGGCCTTATCCCAAGACAAATCTTGGTTACTTGTGTCTTCTTCGTCATCGCCACCTGTCAATTCCAGATTTGTAGTTACAGCCAAAACCTCATCTCGACTCTTGCCGAAAATCCTAGCCATATCAATCAACGAGGATCTGATTCTAAAGGTTGTGTAGTTGCCGATGTTGCAAACATTTTGAGAACCAAAAGCCTTTGGTGCCCAGTTATCTTTTAGATATTTCTGGATCGCAGGCAAAAAATCTACATCAATATCTGGAAGTTCGCCCTCAATGTAAACTGGTGGTTGTTGGAGATCGAAATCATCGCAAATATCCAGCAGATATGCTATGAAAAGATTGTTGTCATTCGGGTATTTTTCGCCTTTTTCGTGCAGTTCGATGAAATAATCATATTCCCCTTGGGCATCAATTTCGCTCATTTCCTCTTCAAGGCGATCTAAATGAATCTTATTGCCAAAACCTTGCTTTTTCATGGCAAGGTAACATAATTCAAACAGCTTTTCTCTAGAATCGTTCATTTCCCGCCAGACATAAAATACGCTACAACACAAAAAATCGCAAAGAAAAAAAGAACCGATCCGAAAACCAGCCATCCCACGATTTCCGATGTTAATTGTGCGATGCAAATACAAATGATCGCCAAACTACCAAAGAGCAACCAACCTATAGCTTGTGCCCCGTCTTCATCGGGCTCACTCATCATTTAACACTCCAGGCTTAAAACCGAAATCTTTGAAATCGTCGTCGCTAGATTTCGGATGTTCTTCAACCATTGAACGCAAAACCTTGACCGACTCTTCGTAAGAGTTGCCCAAAATGCAAACTGAAACGAATAGTTCTTTCAGGTGAGCAATCGACATATCCTTGGTATCATCTACCCATTGATCTAAATCAATATCGAATCGCTCTCTAGTTTCCTCGTCTATCAGATGTTCGAAGTAACGGCGGCGAGACTTCTTCTTCGGATGACCCATTTTGTGCCGTCTATCAAAGCGGCTGGGTCGGTTGAGAATCCTGCCCCCCAATCTCTCGGGATAGTTCGTCGTGGCCAGATACACCACCTTGTCAATCTGATCGACGCCATCCAAGATGTTCAAAACATCGGATTCACTATAGCAGTCAACCGTGGAATCTAGGTCTTCCATCAATACAACAATTGGAGTATCAGGCTGGATCTCTCGAAAAATACGAACCCCTTCGCAGAATAGGTTCGGCGTAGTGAATTTGAAAACCACTCCACCCCTTTTAACCACGTCCTGGGAAACTAGTTTTACCGTACACGATTTGCCACTTCCGGCTGGCCCCCATAGTATGATACCTCGCTTGTAACTCAGGTCGTATTTTCGAAAGAACTCTTCTCTATCCCAGAACTTCTTGATTTCTTCGATAACCTTTTCAGAATTGGTTTCAGGAAATCGAATTAGATCGTCGGTTTTAACATCAATCTTTTGAAAATATATCCCTTTAGAAGAACAACAATAAATTTCGTAGATGCCCGGCTTGAGAGTGGCTGTTGTTTTGCTGGCCGGAAAGAATCTAGTGCCATCGCTACTGCTGAACTGACACATTCCAGAAAAAGCTTCGGAATTAGTTTCTTCTTCGTCTGCTAGAAGCCTGGGCCGTTTTCTGGCTTTTGCGAGTCTTGAAGAGATGCTACTATTCAAGATCTTGTTAAGTTCCTTGTATTCACCGTATTCACCTGTCGGCATAGTTATTACCTTCATTGGAGCCTCATAGAACTAGAGTCAATATACCCGCCAGAAGGAAATAGTGCAATGCTGCTTCTAAGTCGCAGACTCTAGACACGACTTGCAGACAAGGACTTCTTTGACTATTTCTTTGCCGCGACCACCAGGATCATCTATTCTATCCCCCTTCTTGCGACTCTTTCGCAATGGTCGGAGAATTTGGCCATTTTTGGTTTGAAAGCCGGGATTGGCTTTGGCACGATAAGGATAGTATTTGGTCCGCGTCTCCAAAATTACTCGGAGGGCCCTGGTTTTTGGCGGGACTGCTGTATTACATAGCTGACATCTGTAACTCATGCTTGACCTTCCAATCTCTTCATCTAATTATAAGAGTTCTAAGTAGAAAAAACTAGAGCAATATAATAAAAAGCCCTCCCGGCTTTGCCGGGAGGGCTTTTCTTCAGATACTTTGCCAGTGGAGGTGGCGGGAGTCGAACCCGCGTCTCCGGTAGTCTCACAAATGAGCGTCTACGTGTGTATTTTGTCGTTCAATTTCACCTATAGCTAGGACAACAAACAAACCTGGAAGTAGGCTAGCGACAACGAAATTTCGCTTCAGCAGTAGTCGCATGGACTGAAGCTATCCCGAATTGGTGTCAGGTTGTCGGACGCCTCGGGAGGGCTTCCTAAACCTGCTCTCGCTTACGCAGCGAGAGGAAGAGTTGCCTTTTCGGCGGTTAAAGTGTTTTCATCGACTTTTATACTGGCCTGTCGATGAACCAGTACACGCAACTCAATCGCTTGCCTACGGATCGAAACCAAGTCACCCCCGTAGTATATGTATGGTAGTCTTTTCCCTCTTATTTGTAAAGCTGAATTTTGGAATGAGAAGCCTAAATAACACTGAGGAGGAAAAATGTCCCTAAAACGTGACCCTGAAAAGAAAATGATCGGTGGTGTTTGTGCAGGCCTTGCCAATTATTTCGATTGTGATCCGCTGCTGGTCCGTTTGACATTCGTTTTGGCCTTCGCCCTTTGGGGGGTAGGACCAATTATTTATCTGATCCTGTGGCTAATATTGCCTAAAGAGGAAAAACAATGAAATATCAATCTTTCCAAGAATATCTCAACAGCAAGGGCAAGACAGAAGAGAAACCCAAGGTAGACCTTACCGGTGACCAAATTGACATTGTGAAGTCGAAGGCTAAGGAAGACCCTCATAAGAAAAACAAAACCAAAGACAAGCAACCGCAAGTTAAAGAGTATTTGGACGGAAGCGGAAAGTTAGTAGAGAAACCCTCTATGAGCCAGGATTATCCCGGTCCCGATCCTTCCGCTCCTCCCAAATCTGGAAATTGGCCTCTGTCCATTGAACCGAATGGACCCAAGGCCAGCAGAAAGCCTCAAGCATCCACCGCTCCTTACCGGGCTCCTGCTGCTGGCGGGTCTACGACTAGAGAATCCGGCTTGGGCGACGAAGGGGCAAAACCGTTAATCTACGAACCCAAGACGGATGTAGAAAAAGATACAGAAGTTATTCCGTCCTGGCCGAAATCCAAAAAAGAAGAACCATATAAGGTGAATGGCATGAAAAAACAACCACAAGTAACAGAAGTATTCCTTGAAAAGACTAAAGGTATGTCTTTACAAGAGTTCACAAACTACATGCTAGAAGAAAAAGCATGTGGTCAGATTGTTGATCCTAAGGATATCAAAGGCATTATGATCTATGAGGCCGGTGAAGTTCATCCACATCCTGTTGAAACCGCCAGATATCTCGCAGCGGTGGGGCATCACAACCAAAGTATTTTCGAACATCTAGTCCGCGAAGTCCGTGAAAATGGTGATCTGAAAAAACTCATTCGAAGCATTAAAGAAGCCGTTGGCCCGCCCATTGGTGTAGATCTCAAGAAAGACAAACCAATTCTCAGCGATGAAGAAGACGATGAAGATTTAGGCGACGAGGATCTTGAAGGATTGGGCGATGAGGACATGGAAGACATGGGCGATGAAGACATGGAAGACATGGGCGATGAAGACATGGAAGACATGGGCGATGAAGACATGGAAGACATGGGCGATGAAGACATGGAAGACGATGAAGTGCCACTCATGGACCTAGAAGATGAAGACGAGGTCGATATCGAAGACGAAGAAGGCTTGGAAGACGAAGAAGGCTTGGAAGATGAAGAAGATCTGGAAGACGAAGAAGATTTAGAAAGAGAAGAAAGTCCCCTGGAGAAGTTTAAGAAACGCTTGAGGGGAATGCGACCCTAAATATTCTTTGGAAAAATTGAGATGAGAACCCACCCCGGCTTCGCCGGGGTGGGTTCTTTTTATCCTGTAGGACATTTTTTCAAAAATCGCTCAAGACAATCGCGGCAAACTGTTCCCTGATCCCACTCAGTTGTATTTATTACCAAACAAGGCTTCGTCAATTGTTCGTAGGCTTTTTTCAGGGCGAGTTTCCATTTCTCACTTTTTTCTTTTGTCCACTTGTGACCTGTCCATTTGCCGTCTTCCATGACACCCGGTTCTACTATTTCTTCTGCAACGTCGTGTATCCTACGCTGACCACAAAAATCGCAAATGTCGTCCTGCCATTCGGGATCATTATAAGTTTCAAACATTTATTCCCTCCCCTCATTGATTGAACTTCCCTTCTATCTCAGGCATTTCCTCTTCTTTCGGAGGCCCAAACTCGCCACGCTCATGGGCCGTATTCAGGATCGTTCGATAGACATGGGCATTCGGTCGCTTGGTTTTGAACCAAATGCTATCATCCAGCCCTTTGATCTTCATGATCGCGGCGGCGACAGCGGGGGATCGGGATTGTCCTGCTTCGCAGTGGATAAAAAACAATTCGACGTTATCCCAGTGCATATTCACGAAATCCAAAATTTCGTTAGCGTGATCTTCATTGAAAAATTGAAGTCCCATTCGCTCTATTCGTTCCCCAAAAGAGGGGTGATCTACGTCTGCAAAATGCAGTTGCAAAAGACCGAACTGCTGGACCTTATTGACTTTAGGCCAATCGCCCTTCTCGGTACAGATTGAGATACAGGCCCAAGGTTTATCCCAGGTGAAATTGCGGGCTCCGCTTCGTCCCAAAACCAAAAATTCCATGTTTACTTCCCAAAACCAAGGGTCTTACCGCCCTTCTTTTCAAAAGTTTCTCTCCCATTATAGAAATCATCGAACGCTTTGTAAAGATCCCATTCCTTGCCTCCGACAAGTTTATTGGTGACGAGGATGGAACGAATGGATTCAAGTTCGGCAAATGTGAAGCCCTCACTTTTTAAGATCAGGTATTTCAAGCCTTGCTCTCCGATATATTGCTTAATCTCTTCTGGCCACCTTTCTATAATCAATTGCCGACGAAGGTCTGCGTTCGGCGTATTGATGTTGAAGCAGCGGTCGATTCTTCCTGGCCTGACAAAGGCGGGATCTAAGTCATTTAGTTTTTCATTCGTTGTGAAGATGCGAATAATGTGATCGGTTTGAGTAAAGCCGTCCATCGCAGACAGAATTGAACAAGCTATCTTGCCCGAACCCTGTTTTCTGTTGAGATATTCGATGTCGATATCATCATAGAATGTAACCGTATAACGATTAAAAAGTTCATCCAGAGGATTCCCCTCATTAAAAAACCTTTCGATTTCAGCGGCGGTAATTGTTCCATGCTCGATACCATTCTGGGTACAGATTTTTTTGATCCATCGGCAAGCCATGGTTTTCCCATTTCCTGCATCACCGCTCAACAGAATGCCACGACGAACTTTGACTCCATATTTTTCGATCTCTTTTCGTTTGAGCAAAAAACCAACTGTGTTGTTGATGATGTCTTGAAGAAGATTTCCTTCAAGAATTGGTGGCAACTTATCGCTGCAAATCTGATTCATGGCTTGCACATGACGCATGAAGAAATAGACTTGGCCCTTAGGGATGATGTGCAATTCTATTTGATAATTGCTGCCGTAGGGGATATGGGCCTTCACATACCGAATCTTCCTTTTCCCGCGAGTTTCATACAAAACATACCCGTCACCCACGTAGTCGTGTTTGTTGTCTTGGGGACTATGCAAACCATTGATCTGAATGAAGGGCAATTCTTTAAGACCAAACTTTTTGATCGCTCGATCTCTAATGGATTTTATACCCATATACTGGGAATCGATTATCCAACTACGAAACACACAGAGATCTTCCGAGTTCACATCAAGAGCTTCACAAATAAGAGGAATATCTCGGCTTAGTTCGGTAAGACCACCGAATGAATACTGCTGTGGGGTGTTTATTTGCTCATCTAGGTTTAAAATGGGATTGCCTTCAATCGGCTTTCCGTTAAATCCATGGTTTAAAATGGGATTACCTTCAATCGGCTTTTCGTTACATCCATCGCGATACATTTTATCACCTTAGGTTGCTATTGGTTCACTGATGAATCTAAGTCTCATTTGTTTACCGCCCCGAGCGGGGCTAAGAAATCTTGAAAAAAGTAAGTCATGTTCTATCGGATTCACGTCCGTGATCCCGAGACAATAGCAGATTAAAGATCCTACGCAGCTTCCACGTCCAGGTCCAACGGCCTGGGAACCGTCTCCGTAACCGAGAATTTCCGGGGAAACTCTTCGGGCCTCGTCTACCATCATCTTTTGAATCAGGAAGTAGGAGGAGAATCCTTTCTTTCTAATTAGTTCGTATTCTTCGACAATCCTGTTGAGATATTTTTTGTTCTTGGGCAGTTGCCTTCTCCTAAAACCTTCCAGCATCAAATTCTTCAACCGCTGATTGTCATCTTTGATTTTGGGAAGCTTGATTGAACGGTCCAATTTCACTCCTTTGGCTTTTTCGGCAATTGCCACTGTATTCAGTTTTGCCTGCTTAAAAATCTCATAATCAATCGAGTTGGCATACATGGTAGCCCACTTTTTATTCAGTTCCTCCTCTGACTTCATCCATAGGTTTGTATCCTGAAGTTCGAACAAATCGGCCATTTGGTTTTCGGCCAAAATCCGGTCGATATCGGCCATCGTCTTATTTGTTTGAACCATCAACATGCATCGCTGCATATAACTATCTGTTTCCAGACAGTAGTGAACATCGTTCGTCACAATCAATGGCACCCCATATCGTTCGTGGGCCTTGATGAGGAACTCGTTATAGGGTTTCTGTTTGTGGAAATCTAAGAGCATCATCTCAAGATAGAAGTTTTCCCCAAACATCTCGATATACTTTTCCAAAACATCGAAGGCCGCGTCTTCACCCATTGCTTCGTATGCCTGCCCAACCTCTCCGTTATAGCAGGCGGTGCTGAAAATCACCCCCTCCCGATGCTTAAGCAATTGTTCGTGGTTCACACGCGGCCTTCGATAAAATCCTTTGAGCCAAGCCCACGATGACAACTTGACTAGATTCACGTAGCCGATTTCGTTGTAAGCAATCGCCAACAAGTGAGCCGACCGCCCGAGTTTCTTCTTGGTGGTTTCGTCCATGTCTTTCGTATAGTCCGACATGGTTTGGCCCGGCTCTACTTCCGGCTGATGCGGATTGACGTAAAGCTCGATTCCAAAAATTGGCTCAATGCCATGCTCCTCACACGCTTGGATTTGTCTAGGTACAGCCCCCATAATCCCATGATCGGAAATGCAAAGAAACCTTTGATTGATCTTGGGAGCCCTGGTAGCGTATTCTTCTACGCGACCGTACCCGTCAAGGATACTGAAATCGGTGTGAAGATGGAGATGTTCGAAACCGATAATTTCGGCTATCTTCTCGATCATTCCTCTTCGGTGACCTCTTCTTCCTCTTGAAGGGTTTGAACCTCGGTTTCGCCGTCCATCAACTTCTTCCACTCTTCGGCGGCTTCTTTGTCGATCTCGGCAACCTCGGCTGTAAAGGCGTCGTAAAGTTCTTTGAACTCTTCGGTTTTCTTCTGCTTCTTCTCGCGAAGTTCAGCGAGTTTTACCGAAACATCTTCAAACTCTTTCGACAGTAAAATACTAGGATCGATGTTACTCATCACTTTCCTCCAATTCTTGTTCTTGCTCTTGTTCGACTGCAACGTTGTAGACCATTTGAGCCTTGTGAATTTTTGCTTCGATTCTGCCCGCCCCTTTATCTTCGAAAATGGGCAGGGAAGCTCCAAATGCAACACCATGCAGGACGGTCGTATCGCCGTCATGTAAGAGAATGCATTGCTCAACAATCCGATTTTGTTGTTCTAGGAACTTTGTCCAAAGAATAACTTGATATTGAATGCAAAAAGAGCCGTCATCAAAGAAATCAGTAAAGGCAAGGGGCTGAACAGCTATGGTTGGACGTTCGCCTTTTTCTTCTAATACAAGACAATTTCCACCCGCATCATCGGCCCAGATTGCCCGAACCTTTGCTGGCTCTTTCATTCGATCTAAGTAGGTCATGTTTCCGAACTTCGCCAGAAACTTTTCGTGGTTCCGCTTGATAAACGATGTCATAATTTTCGCCTTAGCTTCCGGCCCGTTCTGAGCTTTTCTTTTTCAAATCCTTTCTCACCAAGGATTCCATCGGCAAATCCATAATAGATGGCTTCTTCTGCGGTTAGATACCAGTCACTTTTACTTTGTAGTTTTTTGTCGATGTAGTCCTTTATTCTACTAATAGAGTATTCCTTTTCCTTGAAGAACGGACCTATTATAGCCCGTGTAGCAAAAATATGCAACATACGTTTACAGGCCTTTTCGTTCCATGCCACCGCTTCTCTAGCCGCTCGGCTGCTATCTTCTATCGAAATAGAACCGTGATGGATCATAAATTCACAATCTGGCATTAGAACTCGCTTGTCGGAACCCTGGATGATGATGCCGCTCATAGAAGAGGCTTGGCCATAAGCTAGCGTATTTACGACACATTTCGATAGCCGCATCGCTTGTAGAATCATCAGGCCGTCGTTCCAACTACCCCCTATCGTATGGGTGTGAACTAGAATGTTGGTCTTACCTAGTTGCTCTAAAATGTGAAGATTCTTGATGAATGTCGTAGCCACTCGATAATCAATTCCGGCCTCCTCGCCTGATCCGTAGACGCTATGTAAGTAGATTTCTCGCGTATTTACGTTTATGTTTCTGTCATGAATATCGGTTATTAGCTGAGAGATTTCATCGGTTTTCTTCTTTTGACTAGGAGTGGTCATAGGCACCTTCGGTGTTGTGAATACGAAGCCTCCACAATGGCATTGTGAAAGGATCTAGAATATAGTACCTATATTACTCAGAAAAAATCTGCTATCGGCGTAAGTCCTTGATGTTTATGGATTTAAGTGTTTCAAAAGCTCTCTAAAATGGTTGACCTTGAAGATGTATTTGGTCTTCATACTGAAATTTTCTACTTGATAATTTACTTCCAGTGTGGTCGCAAATCCCTCAAATTGCCAACACTTAATGAGATCGGGCCAATTATGAGGATATTTTCGATAGCGACAAAAAACAATATCGTAGAGCGGGTAATCACTATCGTACATCAATTCCTGGAACTTCTTGGTAAAAGGATCATCATCGAGACGAATGTTGTAACGGATAGCACAAACTTGTTGATAGTACGGTCGGCCTGAAATTTTGTAAGTCCTACCATCAAGACCATAGAGAGTTTCTATGTTGGTCACGGTATACGGTCTGTCAATCGAATCAAAGGTATGACCACTATAATAGGGATCGACAACAACTTCAAAATCATCGATTTTAAGTGTCCATTTGTTTTTGAACTCATCCTTGGGAGCTTCTTGGAATTTCAAGTTGGATTCGGCCTTTGCCTTGCCGCTATGCGGCAAGGCAAAGGCTCCTGCGACACCCAATCCCATCGTTTTGAGCATATCACGTCTATTCATTGTTTTTTCTTTTCTTGAACTCAGCATAGTGTTTATTTGCTTTATCTAAGGCTGTATGGATGTCACGGAATTTACCAATACCTCTGAAGTTTTCTCCATTCAAGTTGGCATTGATTTGATATCCCTGAAACAGATTTCCAAAGATGTTGTAATATCCTTCCGGGATTTGGGCCTCTAGGATTTCTTCTTCAACCAATAAGCGAAATTCTAGTTTTTCCATAGCCACTATATCAAAAATCTACCTAGAAATCAACCTCTATTTCACTTCACCGAAGTGTTGGCCACTAGAAATATCGTCTATATGGTTATATGGTTGGGCTCCCATATGGGAGGCTGCCTCTGCGGCTGCTCTTTCGTCCCGCACTCCACCTTTTTTGTTCATCTTGTGGTGAAAACGATAATCATGCGAATTTTCATAACGATCAGTACCCACAGGATTCGCGAATGTAAAACTGCATACAGAGATCAGTTTTCGCTTGCTTTTTGAATTACAGGCGGGGCATTTTACTTTAGGATATTTCCCCGTCTCATCGTAGGCAGCTAATTCTTCATATATTTCACCACACTTCTTGCATTCAAAGTTGTAGAAGGGCATCTTATTCCTCTTGATATGTTTGATCCATAATCTGATTCAAATCGCCGTAGGTTTTTTGAATTAGTTTTATTTTCTTGGCCTGAGAACGGAATCGCCAGAACCAAGATTTTTCTAGTATTTGCAGAGTAATTAGAAGCAATTTTTGGTTGAGTTCGGTGATTATCATCCCCGTTTGGGCCATCTGGACTAATTCGCTTGCATGTCCTTGCTGGGGATACATTAAGAACATAGTTCCTTCAGGAACCATTTCCTCATCTTCTCCATAAACATATTCTCCATCGAAATCATCCGGTTCTTCGAAGTTAAATCTGTCCATTTGGTCTCCTATAGTGCGGTGTAGAAATGCCTCATTCTTTCCCACAGTTTAAGAACTGCAATTTCATTCGCTGTCATGTCATCGTTTGTGAAGAGTTTTGTCTTCGAAAACGGTGCATCCAATCTATTTATCCATTGTTCCATGACAAAGTCAGCACATCCTTCAGAATAATCAACAAAAGTGGTCAGCTTATCGGATTTGGTGCTGCTAATATCTAAATTACCGTCATAAGAACGCACCGCGATCACCGAAGAATCTATACAGAATTTTTTCCGTTCTGCAAAATTTATACATTCAAAAGGATCGGCTTCACTTTCGCATTGAAAGAATGGCACCCTACACTTATAGGGCCAGACGAAAGAGTCGAGTTTAGGTTTGGCTCTGATTAGATAGACCGCTACCATTGCATCCGGTAGAAATTTGGTAATCGAGTACCATGCCGCAAAAGACATCCAACGGTGACACGGATGCTGCTGGCAGCGGATCAATATGCCTAAGTCATTACCTGTCATACTATAAACAAGTAAGACGGCTTTAGTTTAACAGCAACGACGACCGAAAAGGAGGAACCCAATTCCTCGTCGGATCGGTCTCCGGTTGTGGAAAAACCGTACTACGTTTCTGACCGGTTGGCATGGTTGCCAAGCCCATCGGTCGTAATAGCCCTTATGGCAATACGTGTAGCAAGATCCATTATTGCCTTGTTGGTAATGTTGCTGATAGCTGTATTTTTTGACTGGTTGAGCGGGGCCGGGTAGCCAGTAGGGATGTCCCGAAGAAACTGCACTAGTGTCAGCACTCACTCCACATGAAGAGGAGCTAACACCACAAAGTTTCGTGGAACTATCAATGGACTTCGTTCCGGCAACAATAGCTCCAAAAACCAATGCGAAAACAGCTAGGAAAATAAAGTATCTCATAGCACCTCCTTGGATTCTACTATTATGTATCCGCAGAGGTGTTAATTTCATTGCCGGTTGATTCGTCTAAGATAACAAAATCTTCCTTAAAATCCGATAATCCAGATGCTTCCAGGTATTCCATACAAGCTTCCAGCATTTTTTTTGCTTCATCGAAATCGTTAGAATACCAAATGCCGATTTTTGGATGTTTGAGTTTTCTATCAAGTCGTTTATTGTAAAGACTGTAGAATTGCATGCTATATTAGAGCTTAGGCTTTTCCATTCCAGCAGGCTTTCCAGGCTGTGGTTGTGATGGAGGAGTCAGTCCTTGTCGATTTGCCTTGATTCCCTTGGGACCACCACCGCCAAAAGAACCACCTTCGATTTCTTCTTTTGATTTACCTGCACCCATCCATCCTGGCTTGGGTGGTTCTTGAGGTTTTGAATTTCCAACACCGGCTGCAAAAGGTGAAAAGCCAGCGACCCAACCCGGTGGGGCTCCGGGTGTTCCAGGAGTCATTTCACTTGGAGGAGGAGGAAAAGGAACGGTTTTAGTTTGAGGATTGCTGGGTTTGGTCATTCCCCTTCCGGCTTGAGCTTGACCGCCAGCATTCAAGCCCGAACCTGTGAACTTGGTTCCTGATCCGGCTCCACCTTCAACTATATTCAAAAACTCTCGGAAATTCACTTTTGTCTCCTAAGGATAACATCAATCGGATTGTCTTTAATGGTGATAATTGCGGGCAACGGTTTTTCTAGAATTTCTGCTGCGAGATATCTGTGATGTCCGTCACGTAATATGTATTTGCCTCTTTCTAGATCTACTTCAACAGGATCTTGCAAATCCACTCGTTCAGCCCATTCTATACATGACAAACTACTATGATGACAAAAATGTTTCATGTCTTCCTTAGCAAAAGCTAAATCTGTATCGTAAGCAATAGTGATTTGCTTGGGATTCAAATACACCACTTCATCATCAGTGAAGCCATATGCCATTTTGTCTAGTTTCTCGGTCGGCATTCGCTCCAATTCTTCGCGTGTATATTGTTCTAACCATTGCCGAAAATTCATAGTGCAAGTCCGCGTCCTATATCTTGTCTAAATTTAATCCATTCATCCGGTTCTTCTTTCTTTGGTTCGACTGGTTCTGATTCGACTGGTTCTGATTCGACTGGTTCTGGTAAGGCCATACCAATATTTTCCTGGGTTTTTCTTAAAATGGTATTGACCATGTTCAAACGAGCAACATTTTCATCGCTGATTTCGCCACCCATAACGTCTGCTCCTCGTTTGATTTCGACTAGGTGATTTTTAACTGTTTGTAGCCACTTATCAATATCGAAAAGTTTAGCCTCGGGCTTCCTTTTGGGTATATCGCCCGGTGCAGCCAGTTGAGGTAGCCCCTTCATCTCTAACCATGTGCTGAATTTCATCATATCCTCCGCAATATTTAGCACCGCCACTACATTATTACCGTGGTTCTATTGTGTTCCACCTAACAAAAGGTTATCGTACCATGAGTAAAGAATATAAAAGTCGTATAGATGAAGAAAACGCTTGTAGTGAAAGCTTCTCTTATTTTGCTGAGAACTATGTCAAAATCAGACATTGGAAGCATGACATAATCCCTTTAAAACTCTATCCTTTTCAACAAAGATTAGTGGATTCCTATCAAAATTATCCATACGTGATTGGAGTCAAATTCCGACAAGGCGGTTTTACAACTATGACTGTCGTCTATGCATTGTGGAAGTGTATGTTCTATTTAGATCAATCTTTCAATGTCTACTCCAAAACGGACAGGGAAGCAATTCACTTGGGAAAAATAGCAACCCAGGTCCTAGACAACTTGCCCGACTGGATGCGGCCAAAATTGGAAAGAAATACCCAGCATGAAAAGAAATTACCTAGAACCAATAGCCAACTTTCATTTTACACTCTTCAGAAGGCAAGAGGGAAATCTATTACCCACGCCTTCATTGATGAAGCAGCATTTATTCCCAATATGTTGGAACATTGGAAAGCCATGTATCCAACAATTGCTTGCGGAGGAAAATGTTTTGTCCTTTCGACTGCAAACGGTGTCGGGAACTGGTTTGAAGAAACATACCACAGTGCATTGGACGAAGAGAATTTTTTCCATGTCTTCAAATCTCACTACACAGAACATCCCGATTTTCAAGATCCCCAAAAGATCAAAGAGATGAAAAGCAACATGGGAGAAAAGAAATTCCTTCAAGAAATAGAAGGAAAGTTCATCAGCGATTGGCAACCAACTGAACTTCCAAGTCTCGTTGACCAACTTTTGGAAATTGCCTCTAAGAAAAGACTCTCAAAACAAGAAAGATTGACTCTAATTGAGGCCGCATACAGGCTCAAATATGAGGACGAAGAAGAAGCAATTCGAAGAAAGATCAGGGATTTAGAAGAGAGGAAATTTCAAATTTTGAAAAACAACATTGAAATAACTCAATCAAATCTCTCTTCACCCTCAACGAAGTAGTGAAGAACCCGACCCTTGGTGCTTATGTACCACCGGTCAATGACAATCACACCAGCATGAGTAGCTCGATGGCAATTGCTACAAGTGGTGACGGTATTGTCCCGTGTGTATTTGCCACCTTCGGAGCCGGGAGTGATTCTGTGTAGATCGAGGAGATCATAGTTGTCTTCATCACAGAAATGGCATTTCTTGTCTATGTGTTTCGTTGCTTGTTTGTCCATTCACTACTATTATAGTGATCCAATTGTGTCAAACAAGAAAAAAAACTCCCTTTCGCCGTAGGCGAAAGGGAGTTTTTAAAAATAGTCTCAGTTCAACTATTCTCCCCTTAAATATTCTTCCATACCTAAAGATCGGAAATAATACTCCTTGTAAACCTCAAAATTGTCTTGCAACGATGGGTTTTCCGAAGCCATTGCTTCTCCGATGACCTTAGCTAACATACCATTTCTGGAACTGATATAGTCACTACGGCTGATAATACCCGCTTCGATTGATTGAACGGTTTTTAATGAGCCGTACTGTGGGTCGCCGTGATGACTGGCAATGCAGTGCAAAACTTCATTTACAAATTGCTCGCAGACATCGCAATCCTTAGCAGTGTTGTAGACAACGTGCATTCCGTAGAAGAGATGGCCAATAATCTTTTCAGTAATTAGCGATTGAGCAGCACCGACTTTATTGAAATAGTAAGTTTTAACTTTCCCCAAATCATGCAAGATTGCCGCCGAGCGAACCACATCTAGGTTGACGAAAGGATATCTTCGCTTGGAAAGCATCGCAACAGCACTTGCCAACTCTACTACTTCTGCGGTGTGAATAAATAGACCGCCCTGATATTGATGATGAACGAGGGTGGCAGCAGGACAATTGTAAAATTGGTCTTTACCAACGACATCAATACAAGCCATCGTAAAATCAAAATTATTTTTGTTCTTAAAGGCCTTTTTGTCGTTGATGATGCCCTTCGCCCATTTTATATCCTCATCGGATGCCTTTTCAAATTCTAAAATTTCCTGGAACTCTTTAGGGAGGACATCTTCAGGCAGTCTTGTGAAACTGTTGATGATAATGGATTTTCTTTCATCCATTTGATCTTTAAAATCGGTGAGTTCTATGATATCACCGATATGGGGATATTTCATGCTTTGTTCAGCATCAGCACTAGCTCCCCACATAAAGCCCTTGACAGTTCCCTCTTTGATCTTCAAGGTTACTTGCCAAAACAAGCTATCGTTTTTCGCTCTTCGAAGTTCTTCTTCGATAACAAATGCATAGAGTGGGACTGGGAGATCCATTAGGTTACCTCATTTTTAGACATTCTAACAATCTCGCTTGATTTTGTCAATAACACTAGAGGTAGAAAATCCTTCCAAGAAAGGGGCCAGAAAAACGTTCTCTTTTCCCACAATCTCGGCTGAATTGATCTTTTTCTTGTCGTAATCTCCACCTTTTATTAGACAATCTGGTCTAATTTTCTTGATTGTGTGATATGGTGTCGTTTCTTCAAACGGAACTACATAATCAACGCATTCTAGTGCGGCTAGCATCTCTATTCTTTGTTTTAGAGGGACAATAGGTCGATGATCCCCCTTCAATCGCTTGGTACTTTCATCGGAATTAACCAATACGACTAATTTATCTGCTTTGGTTTTTGCAAACTCCAATGTAGCCAAGTGCCCCGCATGGAGCATATCGAATACACCATTTGTACAGGCTAGTGTGAAGTTTCTTTTGGCTAGATTTTCTGGATTTACGTGCTTGACCCTACACGGCCCAAGTAAATCCTCGATTGCTATGGGTTGATTGTGTTTTCTTTGAACGTAAATCGCTCCCGCTTCGAAAGCAATCTCGACTACATCTATGATATCGATAGCATGAGCTAATCCCATAGCTAAGAAGGCAATGAAACAATCACCAGCACCAATAACGCTGTTCGCCTTGACAGTTTTTTTTGGCCTATATTCAAACTCGCGACCCATCACGTTACCAACTACTCCTGTACCGCCTTGCGTGATGACAACTGCCAAGCACTCTGTTTCTTTCAAGAAATAGTGGCATTGTTTTTTCCAATCATCTTCTCCGCTTAGTTCCGCAGCTTCCTTTGCGTTGGGCTTGATGATTGTGCATCCTTTCCAACGACTTACAGGGCCACCTTTCGGATCTACGATAATAGGGATTTCGTTTTCATTCTTTTGAATCCAGAGACTCGTTCCATGGCCTGCACTGAAAAGCCCTTTGCCATAGTCGGAAAGGATCACAATATCTTTTTCAGAATTGACAAACTTCGAAAAAAGCTCTTCTTGCTTTCTTTTCAAACAAGGAAGATCCAGACCGTAGTTATGTGCTTCAATATCGAGTCGGCAAAGCGGAAAATCTCCTTGGTAAAATCTTTTTTTGCGAGGCACATTACTAGAACCCACCAAAGCAGCACAGTATCCGCTGGAAATACCGAACTCTTCTAAAATCATTTCGGCATATGAATCGGCCAAAGCAAAATGCCGCACATCGACATTGAAATGTCGAAATTGTCCGCAAACATTGCCTGCCCCGCCTGGACAATAGGAACTAGGCTTGTTGTCATCTCGTCGCATAACCGGAATTGGGAACTCAGGACTAACACGATTTGCACAAACCGAGTAATACTCATCAATCATTGTATCGCCCACAACGGCGATTTTAATATTGTATTTCTTGTTTCGACGAAGGAATGTTTCTAGCTCTTTCATACCTTATTCAAGTAAGTAGACGAAATTTTGTTGAAGAGAAACAGCATGTTTAGCTGTGAAAGTTCTATATATGATAAGTTCTGTTTGTCAGAGTGTAAAGAATATGGGAGCATCATCGGTAACTGGTAAGGGACATGGATCTGCGGAACATCGCCAGCTTCGTGGCTACGATCTAGGGAACATCTTCAAAATTTTAAGATGGTCCGATGGTCCTTCTGCCTATGATAATCTTCCTGACCGAGTTAATGGATCGGTTATCGCACTTTCTGGTAGTGGTGGGGCACGAAAGCAAGAAATGCACAAAATAACCGCCGATGAAACCGCAAACGGTTATTTTATGTTAGAACAGACCCCTCTTGATCCCGAAGGTGTTACGGTTGACATCTATCGCGGACCACGTCAAGTCAACAAACTATCGGTTGGCACCACAGGTGCGATTCCAGATTTTGAAGTTTTAAATGGAAGCGAACTGCACTTTAACAATAATGGGATAGGTACGGGCTTACGAGAATACATTACAACGGATGATATCTTAATTATTGTCTATGATTATTAGATCGCAGTAGGTAAGAATGACAATAGTAATTAACAGATGGCATGAAACAGGTGGAACCGGAATTGCTGGTCCTACAGGCCCAACAGGACCTAAAGGAACAACTGGGCCGACCGGAGTCGGAACGACTGGCCCTACCGGACCTACCGGAGCCACGGGACCGATTGGTCCTGCTGGAGCCACTGGACCTACTGGAGCCACAGGTGCTACAGGTTTTGCAGGAAGTACAGGACCAGAAGGACCAACTGGTCCTATAGGGCCCGAAGGACAGACAGGCCAAACGGGACCTACTGGTGCCGTAGGGCAAACGGGACCCACTGGTGTCGTGGGGCAAACAGGACAAACGGGACCCACTGGTGTTGTGGGGCAAACAGGAACTACAGGAACTACAGGACCAATCGGTCCAACAGGCCCGACAGGACCGGGTCCACAAGGCCCAACAGGACAAACAGGCCCGACAGGTATAGGAACTACGGGTCCAACGGGTCCAACGGGTCCAACAGGTGTAACTGGTCCAACGGGTGTAACTGGTCCAACGGGTGTAACGGGTTCTATTTGGTATGAAGGTGTTGGAGTTCCTCCATCCGGCTTAGGTCGGAATGGCGATTTCTACTTAGACAACTCAACTGGTGATTTTTACACAAAAGTTGCAGGTAGTTGGGTTAAACAGGGAAACTTAAAAGGTCCAACCGGAGTAACGGGGGCAACAGGTGCATCGGGAGCGACAGGAGCAACAGGTGCATCGGGAGCGACGGGACCAACAGGTTTCGCGGGAACAACAGGGCCCGAAGGACCGACTGGTACAACGGGACCAACAGGACCCGAAGGACAAACAGGAGTCACCGGACATACTGGTCCTACAGGGACCACCGGGCGTACTGGACCAACGGGACCCGAGGGACAAACAGGACAAACAGGACAAACAGGTGCCGAAGGTGAAACAGGTGTAAGAGGTCTGACGGGACCAACGGGACCAACGGGACCAGGGCCGCGAGGACCAACTGGTCCCACCGGAATTGGTATCACTGGACCGACAGGCGAAAGAGGATCAACAGGACCAACTGGAGCTACTGGTTTTGCGGGAGCAACTGGTCCCGAAGGCCCAACAGGACCGACTGGTGCAACAGGACAAACGGGATCAACGGGACCGGAAGGACCAACGGGACCGGAAGGACCAACAGGCCAAACGGGATCAACGGGACCGGAAGGACCAACTGGCCAAACGGGACCAACAGGATCAGAAGGACCAACTGGCCAAACGGGACCAGAAGGTGAGACAGGAGTAAGAGGACAAACGGGGCCGACAGGTCCAACCGGTCCAGGACCAAGGGGGCCAACTGGACCAACGGGACCGACAGGTGCCGTTGGAGCAACAGGTGTTACCGGTGCAACTGGAATCACTGGGGCAACCGGTGCAACTGGAATCACTGGGGCAACCGGTGCAACTGGAATCACTGGGGCAACCGGTGCAACCGGTGCAACCGGGGCAACCGGGGCAACCGGGGCAACCGGGGCAACCGGTGTTACTGGTACTGGAGTAACGGGCCCTACAGGAACTACTGGTTCTGCTTGGTATGAAGGCTCGGGGGCACCTCCAGGCGGATTAGGAAGCAATGGAGATTTTTATCTCGATAGAGATACCGGAGACTATTATGAGAAGACCGGTGGTGCGTGGGTCAAACAAGGCAATTTAAAAGGACCCACTGGCATCACCGGTCAAACCGGTACAACAGGACCAACAGGATTAACCGGACCAACTGGCACTACTGGATTTGCGGGTGCAACTGGTCCTGCCGGTCCAACGGGACCTACAGGGATAACAGGAGTTGAAGGACAAACAGGGATTACTGGTCCTACTGGTGCAACTGGTGCAACTGGTGCAACTGGACAAATAGGTCAAACAGGGCCGACCGGTCAAACAGGAACAACAGGATCTACAGGAGCCACGGGACAAACTGGGGCTGAAGGTCAAACAGGAATCACAGGACCAACAGGACCAACAGGGATAACTGGCCCAACAGGCCAAACAGGAACCGCTGGAGAGACCGGTGTAAGGGGATTAACAGGACCGACCGGACCAACTGGTCCAGGTCCAAGGGGACCAACCGGTCCAACAGGAATTGGTGTAACTGGACCGACTGGTCCAAGTGGTGATCGTGGCCCAACAGGACCAACAGGCACAACGGGCTTTGCTGGAGCGACGGGACCAGAAGGCCCAACAGGAGCAACGGGTGCGACTGGACAAACAGGCCTAACAGGAGCAACAGGTGCGACTGGACAAACGGGTGTGACTGGAAAAACAGGCCCAACAGGTGCGGTTGGAACGACTGGGCCTACGGGTGCAACTGGTGCAACTGGACAAACCGGCACTACAGGTCCCGAAGGCCAAACAGGCCAAACAGGACCAACGGGTCCGACCGGTACGACTGGAGTAACGGGTGCGACTGGACGAACAGGACCAACAGGACCAACAGGTGAAACAGGTGCCGTTGGTGAAACTGGTGTGCGTGGCGAAACGGGACCAACGGGACCAACGGGACCAGGACCACAAGGCCCGACAGGCCCAACGGGTCCAACAGGTGCCATTGGTGCAACAGGACAAACAGGACAAACAGGACAAACAGGACAAACAGGACAAACGGGTCCAACAGGTGCAACAGGACAAACAGGACAGACAGGTCCAACTGGTACTATTTGGTACGAAGGATCAGGATCGCCTCCAGGTGGTCTTGGCAATAACGGTGACTTTTATCTCGATAGCACAAACGGCGACTATTACCAAAAAATTAGTGGTGTATGGGTCAAACAAGGAAATTTAAAAGGCCCAACGGGAGCAACTGGAGCATCGGGCCAAACTGGACAAACGGGCCCAACTGGTGTAACGGGTCAAACCGGACAAACGGGCCCAACTGGTCCAACAGGAGCAACTGGTTTTGCTGGTGCCACGGGTCCAGAAGGTCCCACAGGCCCAACGGGTCCAAAAGGTCCCACAGGCACCACAGGTCCCGAAGGCCAAACAGGCATCACTGGTCAAACGGGACCAACAGGCATCACTGGTCAAACGGGACCAACTGGACAAACGGGTGCTGTTGGTGAAACAGGTATAAGAGGCTTAACGGGTCCAACTGGGCCAACCGGTCCAGGTCCAAGAGGGCCAACAGGGCCAACAGGTATTGGTGTAACTGGACCAACAGGCCCAAGTGGTGATCGTGGACCAACTGGTCCAACAGGAGCGACTGGTTTTGCTGGTGCTACCGGACCAGAAGGACCAACAGGTCAAACCGGGCCGACTGGAGCTACTGGACAAACAGGAGTAACTGGCCAAACAGGTCCAACGGGTTCCGAAGGACAAACGGGAATCACTGGTCCAACGGGTGCCACAGGAGCGACGGGTACTACAGGCCAAACAGGACCAACAGGTCCTACAGGTGAAACCGGTAGTATTGGTGAAACTGGTGTGCGAGGTCAAACAGGACCAACTGGACCAACGGGTCCAGGACCGCAAGGTCCGACAGGACCAACAGGACCAACAGGACCAACAGGATCAACCGGCACTACTGGTTCAACAGGACCAACAGGTGCAACAGGTCAAACTGGTCCTACGGGTTTAACCGGTACTATTTGGTATGACGGTTCAGGTTCTCCTTCAGGAGGCTTGGGCAAGAATGGAGATTTTTATCTCGACCGAGACAGTGGCGACTACTATGAAAAAGTCAGTGGTACTTGGGTCAAACAAGGAAACTTGAAGGGCCCAACCGGTGCGACAGGACAAACGGGTCAGACGGGACCAACAGGATCAACCGGTGCGACAGGACAAACGGGACCAACAGGACCAACGGGTTTTGCAGGAGCAACAGGACCGGAAGGACCAACGGGTCAGACGGGACCAACGGGTGCTACGGGTCCAACAGGCCCAGAAGGTCAAACGGGAATCACAGGTCCAACAGGCCCAGAAGGTCAAACGGGAATCACAGGTCCAACGGGGCAGACAGGTCCAACAGGTCCAACGGGTGCTACGGGAGCTACAGGTTATACAGGACCAACTGGACAAACGGGTCAAACGGGTGCCATTGGTGAAACGGGTGTCCGAGGCCAAACAGGTCCCACAGGACCGACTGGTCCAGGTCCACAGGGACCAACAGGACCAACTGGTATTGGAGTAACAGGACCAACTGGTGCTACGGGCGAACGAGGTATCACGGGGCCAACCGGAGTAACTGGTCCTACGGGATTCGCTGGTGCTACTGGTCCAGAAGGGCCAACCGGAGTAACGGGGCCAACCGGTGCTACTGGAGCAACAGGCGTTACTGGTCAAACGGGACCAACTGGTGCGGAAGGTCAAACGGGACCAACAGGTGCTACTGGACCAACTGGTGCGGAAGGTCAAACGGGACCAACAGGTGCTACTGGTAAAACAGGACCTACTGGAGCCACGGGTGCAACTGGTGCTACTGGACAAACGGGCACCACTGGACCTACTGGTCAAACGGGTGCTACCGGATCAACCGGTGCAACAGGTCAAACGGGTCAAACGGGACCAACTGGACCAACTGGACTTACGGGTGAAACTGGTGCTGTTGGTGAAACGGGTGTGCGAGGTCAAACCGGCCCGACCGGACCAACAGGTCCAGGACCGCAAGGTCCTACTGGCCCGACCGGACCAACAGGAGCTACAGGGCAAACCGGTCCAACTGGACCAACTGGTGCGACAGGAGAAACTGGTCCTACTGGATCTCTTTGGTATGAAGGTTCTGGAACTCCTCCGGGTGGACTTGGAAGGAATGATGATTTTTATCTTGATCGAGACACGGGTGATTACTATCAAAAAATTAGTGGCACTTGGGTTAAGCAAGGCAACCTGAGGGGGCCAACTGGTGCGACGGGACAGACAGGAACAACTGGACAAACAGGCTTAACTGGAAATACAGGCCCGACAGGTGCCACGGGACCTCAAGGAACAACAGGACCAACCGGTCCAACAGGTGTAACTGGCTTTGCCGGTGCGACGGGTCCAGAAGGACCAACGGGTCAAACAGGTCCAACAGGTCCAACAGGTCCAGAAGGACAGACAGGAATCACTGGTCCAACAGGTCCAGAAGGACAGACAGGAATCACTGGTCCAACAGGTCCAGAAGGACAAACGGGATTAACCGGAGCGACGGGACCAGAGGGTCAAACAGGATTGACTGGGTCAACAGGACCTACGGGACCAACAGGTCAAACAGGTGTCATTGGTGAAACTGGTGTCCGAGGTCAAACAGGACCAACGGGTCCAACAGGGCCGGGACCACAAGGTCCAACGGGTCCAACGGGCATTGGTGTAACAGGACCAACAGGTGCTACCGGCGAAAGAGGGCCAACTGGACCCACTGGTGCAACTGGATTCGCTGGTGCGACAGGACCAGAGGGGCCAACCGGTGCAACAGGACAAACTGGATCAACAGGTATAACAGGTACAACAGGAACTACAGGTCAGACTGGTCAAACGGGACCAACCGGTGCTACTGGTCAAACGGGACCAACCGGTGCTACTGGTCAAACGGGACCAACCGGTGCTACTGGTACAACGGGTGCCACTGGTCAAACGGGTCCCACTGGTCCTACGGGTATTACTGGTCAAACAGGACCAACTGGATCGACAGGCCAAACAGGCCAAACAGGCCAAACAGGTGCTATTGGTGAAACAGGCGTAAGAGGCCAAACAGGACCAACTGGCCCTACGGGTCCAGGACCACAAGGGCCAACTGGTCCAACGGGCCCAACTGGACAAACGGGTACTACAGGATTAACAGGTGCTACTGGACCGACTGGGCCGACTGGACAAACTGGTCCTACGGGTTTAACTGGATCTATATGGTATGAGGGATCAGGCTCACCTCCAGGCGGCTTGGGCAAGAATGGAGATTTTTACCTCGATAGAGACACAGGTGACTACTACGAAAAAACTGGCGGTGCTTGGGTCAAGCAGGGTAATTTAAGAGGTCCAACAGGACAAACAGGACAGACGGGACCAACCGGTACAACAGGTGAAACAGGGCAAACAGGTCAAACAGGACCCACGGGTGCGACGGGCCAAACAGGAGCCACGGGTGCGACAGGATTTGCTGGGGCTACCGGACCAGAAGGACCAACAGGTGCAACAGGTGCAACAGGTGCAACAGGTGCAACAGGTGCAACAGGTGCCACGGGACAAACCGG
>Ga0180432_10001105_pt1 | contig 43204 bp, 58 predicted proteins | sample SS_ome_10_FD_132414 | JGI IMG/M metagenome (GOLD analysis project Ga0180432, IMG submission 132414) | Hypersaline lake sediment archaeal communities from the Salton Sea, California, USA - SS_1_MS_2 metaG | ecosystem: Environmental > Aquatic > Non-marine Saline and Alkaline > Hypersaline >... | reverse complement strand
CTGTTCTCGCCTCAATTCCACCCTAAAGTAAGACCGTTTTGAATATTTTTCACAACTATTTTTTTTGTCATAAACAACAAAAATATACCTTTGACCAAAAGCAGTAAAAAGATTGAAATGAGCAACGAAAAGAGTGATTTTATCAAGCGTGTAGACGACGAGCTTAACAAGCAAGGATTCGACGAAAGCCGAGTTTGTGAGATGGTCGATGAACAAAAGATGGACTACCTTGACGATGGGTGGGAGGAAGATTTTGAAGATGAGCATGAAGCCTATTTGGAAACCGGTCGCGGAGAGGCGGAAAGTGATGTTATCATTGACATCAAAACCGAAGTCCTCCACTCTCTTGAGGTCACGGAAGAAGAGTTCGAGCAGAAAGCCGGCATGACCTTTACTGAGTATCTGAAGAGCAAGTTTGACGTATTGTAGGGCATGAGAATTTTGGCTCTTTTAAGCGCGTTTGTAGCATTTGGCTGCGCTCGCCCCAATAAGTTTGGGTACGGCGTGGTAGAAAGCTCTGTGGAGGTAGAAGGAGGGTGTCTTTACCATATCCGATTCGAAGCCGTTCGTAATCCGGGGGTTTTTACGAGCAAATCAGGCAAATACTATACTCACGACCAATTCATCATGCCTTGCGATTGCTTTATGGTGGGTGACACGGTTCGCCTTGTAAAGACATACACACCAACAGACACAAGCAATCATGAGTGATACCTTGTACGACATACTTGGGGTAAGTCCTGACGCCTCACAAGAGGAAATCAAGAAGGCATACCGCAAACGAGCGAAAGAAGCCCATCCTGACGCCGGAGGTGATGAACAGGAGTTTATCCTTGTAGAGGAGGCGTATCGAATTCTTGGTGACAAAAACGCCCGCCTCAGATACGATTCTACCGGTGATAAGGGGAGTGAGGAGAGTGGAAAAGAGCGCATTCGGAACTTTGCGGTTTCACTTCTTGCCAACGTTGTTCATCAGCAATCTGAGCAAATGCGGATACAAGACCCATTGGTTGCTATGAAGAGGGTTTTGAAAAGCGAGTTCATTTCAAGAGCTGAGAAAGAGCGCTCGCGAATGATGAACAAGAAAAGGAGCTTTGAAATCATGCCTGAGTGCATATTATCGGACGATAGTGATGATAACTACCTCAAGGACGCAATGCTCAATGAGATTGAGAAAATAGCCGAAGCAATTGAAGCCCTGAGCAACGAAATTGAGTTTTACAAACAGGTAGAAGAGGAATTGGAGCGTTTCAAATTCTCTTCTCCCGGCGAAAGGAACATAAACCAAAGCGAAAGCTACCATCAAATACCACACGCCAACACTTGAAGATAATGAACAAGATAACCGAAGAGGAGGCAACCCGAATTCAGAGCCAAAGCACTGTAAACAATGTTATTCCGAGCAAAGGGCTTATAGGGTTAGACCCTGTTTACCCGACTATTGTGCGCGTTAAATCGGGTGTTTACTTTGGCAAGGGAATCCTCCCAAAGAAGATTGAAAACGAAGTGGATAATGAATACTCGGACTACCTATTAAAATCAGTTCTATGAAAGCTCTAACCGACAATATCGACGTGATATGCGAAATGTATCCCGATGAAGTTTTCAAAACAATGCCGGAATACGATGAAGCAATTTTGGGTGTTGAAACACACTCCATGAGCCTCATTTATTCGGAGGCTAAGATTGTTGAGATTTTAGCTCGCGATATGTCTGATGAAGATGCTATCGAATACTTTGAATTTAACGTTGCAGGGTCTCTAAGTAGCGACCCGAACCATCCAATAATTTGCAGAGATTTGAACCTTAAAAACATGACAGATGACGAACTTTGAAAACGGAACCGAAGACAAAACTTTTTGGGAATGGGTATGGAAACTTCGACGAAAGTACCTTTTGCCTGTAATTTTCAGCTTTTCGATGGGAACCTACCTGTTGGTAGATTTTGAGGATGCATTGTTGCAGTACAACCCATTATACATATCTATCGTAGCAACCATCTTCTGTTGGTTCATTGGCGTTTTTACCCTAAGTATGCTTTACCGAGAATACAAGCGAAAGCGCCGGGGAATAATCGACTAAGCCATGAGTGTATTTGACCGGGACTACATAATCAAAAGAGGCGACCATCGAAGCGGCTATTACTTTTCTCCGATTCTTCGCAGAAAGAGTATTGAATTAGTTAGCCGTGTGGTCAAGCTGAATCCGAGCATGCTCTATGATTTCGGGGGCATCGACAATTGTGATGTCAATAAGATATACGGATACAGCATTGGGTTTCATCACCGCAATAGCGTTCGCCTTGGGTGGTCGGTAGACAAGAACATTCGCAGGGTTCAGTTGTACGCATACCTGTATAATCGTGGAAAGCGAATCATCATAAAGCTCGCAGACCCGATAACAATAGCGAACGGCTATCGAGACATCGAGTGTAGCATTAGAGCGTCAGAGAAGCACGTTCATTTCGCCCTCTACGACAACCGGGGCATATTCTGTTCCGAGGACATTCCATTTGTCTTTCCCGGCGGGTGTTTTTGGGGGTATTGGCTGTTTCCTTATTTCGGAGGCAACAATGTGGCGCCTCATGACGTGTTGGTTCCCTTGCGGGATAAGCTGGACATTTACTCAGGAGAGACGGATGACCTCAAGTTCGGGCATAACATGAGGGTGGTGTAATTTGTAAAACGAATAACGAGCGAAAAAATGAACAAGCTATTCAAAGAAAACGACAGGGACTTGATATTCTTTGACCTTGAGACTACGGGAACGAGAATATCACAGGACAGGATAGTTCAAATTGCGGTTATCAAAAGACCCAAGGATGGCTCTGAGCCGATTAAAAAGACGGCTCTTATCAATCCTACGGTTAAGATACCGAAAGACGCCTCCGATGTTCACGGGATAACCAACGAAATGGTGGAGGGTCAGCCTACATTCAAAAACGTATCCAAGTCACTGCTGAACTTCTTTTCAGATTGCGATTTGGCGGGGTACAATATCAAAGGGTTTGACCTTCCGTTGCTTTGTGAGGAATTCGCCCGATGCGGGATTGAATTTGAATGGAACAAGGTTCGCGTGATTGACGTGATGTTCATTTACAAGAAGCTCTTTCCGAGAACGCTCGGAGAATGCTTTAAGTATTACACAGGAAGAGAGCTTGAGGGCGCTCACGATGCAATGGCAGACACCCTTGCTACCTCCATGATATTTGACGAAATGCGAAAGCAGCACATGGACGAGCTTGGGGATACGCTAAATTCGATGGTTTCCTATTATGATGACGGGGAAAACTACTTGGATTTGGAGGGATGCTTCATTGCGGAAGATGATTGCGCCTACTTTGGGTTTGGCAAGCACAGAGGTAAGCCGGTAGCGTCTCAGCCGGGGTACATGGATTGGATTATTGAGAAAGGAGAGTTTACAACAAGCACGAAGAACATCGCAAAAAAACTGAAAGCGAAGAAAGGAAAGCTGAAAAACGGAATGCTATGAGCAGTGAGAGCGACAAGTTTAGAGTAAATTTTGAGGGCGGAGGAGAAGTGCCGGAACTTTGTAAATTGGACGGTGTTTTCGTTGATAACCACGACCGAATGAATGTGGTTTTTAGGTCGCTTCAGGATGGCGAGCAAATAATCTTTGATGCAGGTCATGTTTCGGAGGTGGTTCCGAAACTCCTTGCCTCAGTAACACCCGAATAACATGGGACACTATTTTGTCAAAAAGGGGAACCTGAAGCTCCAATACGGATTTGACGAACAAACCGGAGCTTGGTATTATGAGGTATATGACAAGATTATGCCTCACGGCAACCCGATTGATTACGGAAGCACTCTAACGGGGAGCAGTAACATTGAAATAGCCGAGAAGATGAAATTATTCGGATGCAAGCGGGAAGAAATTGAGAAAGTCATAATGTTTAAGCCGATATGAGCAGAGATAAAATAATCATACTCATTACGAGAATCATTTTTACGGTAGGAATGACAACTATTAGTTCTATGCCGTTTTGGGGTCTTTATGCGCTCACAATTGGAGGTGAAAACGGATATTTCGACTCGGTTGATTGGATGTTCTACCTTACCGTTTTCTTTGGTATACTCTATTTCGTGGTTAAGTTCCTTTTTCTCAACAAAAACTCAAGCTAATCATGGGAAGACACCCGATAGATGAAAACCACCCTATATCGCTTATTTTGAAAGAAAGAGATATGAGTCAAACTCAACTCGCAAGGCTGACAGGCTTGGGCGATAGCTATATTTCGAGCCTTATACGGGGAAGGAAAAAGGATGTTATGCTGTCTAATGCCATGAAAATTGCAGATGTTTTGGAATGTAAGATTGAAGACATATTCCCCGACACTTATATTTGATAAACCAAAAGAAACGAGCGATGAGAAATGTGACGGAGCTGTATCAAAAACTGAAGGACAAGGAGTATCATTACCATCAGTTTTCAGAGGTTGGAAACAAGAACGTACTATTCATAAATCCGAAACTCACCCTTTCAGACTACTACAAGTTCATCATGCCGGGGATAAGCATGCATGAGTTTGGAATATGGAACTGCGCCTTTACAAGTATATCAAAATTTGACCCTAACCGACCTTTTATGGGTAGCCGTGTGCCGATTACTTCGCGAGAGATACTTTGGGCTGACTTCATTGTGATTCCGTTCACTACTCAGCCCTTAAAAGAAGTGTATGAGCATATCCGAAAGATTAACCCAAAAGCGGTGATTGCCTTTCACTTGGATTTCAACTTCTACGAGATTCCAAAGACAGACCCGCTCAAGGATATGTTTGACGAAGAGAACATTCAAAACATTGAGGATAACATCTTCCACAGCTCAGTAACATATTGCGCCAATCCTGCACTCATGAAGTATGTGGATAAAAAATTCTCATCTAAGGAAATGGTCAAGCGATACAAGGATGATAAAACAGAGGTTCAGCTTGCTGTATACCCGATGTTAATTGACCTTGACACTACCCTTGAAAATGTTCCCAAAGAGCCGGGAGTTCGAGAGGACACATCGCTTCGTATTGGAGTATTCGCCTCAGATAGAGATTGGGCGAACCTGAATGCATGGAAGAAACAGCTTTACAATGTTCAGGAGAAGCATGGCGACAAGGTTAAGTTCGTTGTGTTTGGGTTTGACGGCATACACCCGGAGACAGAGAAGAGTTGTTTTATTGAAAATTTTCAATTCGAGTACATTAAGCCATGTTCGATTGTTCACTACTACAAACAGATTCAGGAGCTTTACTTGGACTTTCTTTTCGTTCCCGCAGTGAATAACGTATACAATAAGACGAGCCGCTCATACACAGAGTTCATTGATGCCTCTATTTTTCAGGTTCCGCTCATTATCCCGGACGTTGAGCCTTTGTCCGACCTAATCAGGTCGAGGGGTACGGGCGATGAAAAATCAATACCTCCATTCGGGATTGTTCTTGACAAAAAGGATGGACTTCTCGATATTGCAGATAAATACGTCAAGACTGAGAACAGAGAGGAGATATACGCAATGGGGGAGATGGCGCAGAGAGCCATGTACGACACCTTTGCATACCACGATGTTAATGTTCCAAAATTTGACGCCTTAATGCAATGAGAGTGATTAGCGACGAGCAAATACGGTCAATGATTATCAATGCAGACACCCCTTTGAAAAGGATGAAGTGTATCGACATGGCTGCTGAAATGTTCGCAAACGAAATATGGCGTAGAACAAACGAGTTTTCGGTAGTGGATGTTATGGATGAACGGGTTCGCATACTGTTCCCGTATTGCGCTCACAAAGCGTTTTTCGGAATGGCTGAAGAAATCTCTGAGTTCGTCGAGTTCACGAACCTTCACATAACGCCGGAGAACTCTAACTATGAGCTTACGGTAAAGATGTTTGCGAATGACATCATCTTCCACCTGCCTACTTTTTTCCGGGAAAGGATAATGCAATTTGAAGCGCTTGAAAACTGAAAAAAATAAATTAGCATGATAGACGGATTCGAAGAACAGACGCACTCGTTAACGAGCTACGAAAAGAATAAACTCCTGCCAAGAGTGGTTGAGGAGCTAAGTCGAAATGTCGGTGAAAATAATGTGGTTTCGAGCAATCAAATTATATCGCTGTTGAAAAGTGAGGGACACAAAGTAAGCCCTCCAAGATTCAGGAAAGTCATTAACTACATCCGAGTAAACCGCATCATAAAAAGATTGATGGCAACAAGTAAGGGGTATTACATAGAGATGGATGATAACAAATACGGCAAGTATCTGAAAAGCCTTGAGAGTAGAATCGAAGCTATTTCAGCAGTTTACAAGGCTGGGTATAAAGACTTGACAGAGTAGAAAAGTGCGCCGGACAAAAGAAAGGGCGGTTATTTGCGACCGCCCTTTTTCTTTTTCGAATCTTCGAAGTTATCAATCTCCTGTAACAGGAAAAGATAGAACTGAACTCTCTGAGTGGTGTCCGTAGGCGTGTTTTTCTCCCAATCTGCAATCGCAGCCTGAAGACGAATGTTTCTACCAATTTTCTTAGCCTTTTCAAGGGTTCCGGCAAGTTTCTCGTCTGCTTCAATAGACACCTCATCTAAAAACTTCTCGTAGTCATGCTTTCTTTGAGTGTACTCTTTGAGAATTCTTTCCATGTAGAAAATACTGTTCTCAAGCTCTGTTATCTCAATGGCTGCACGGGTAAACTCAATGCTGTCCTCCGAACCGCCCGCCTGTTCTTTTTTCAGGGCTTTAATAAGGGACTTCTTTTGGTCTATGAGTCGCTTATAGTAGTTGTACTTGTGTCGCGTCTCCGGGAGCATTTTTCCGGTTTCAATCGCCTTGTAAACCCGGTCTTTGTTGTGTTTTTCGCTCGTTTTCATGGTGGTTAAATATATGGGTTTGATTTATTGTTAGGGTTGGTCTGCGAATTACTCGAATCGTAATCGTAGAAATACAGTTTTTCCTTTATATGGTACTCGTTCTTTATGAGGCTCGCAAGTCGAGCTGAATAGTCGGCGTCCTCTCCGTAGTTTTTGTTCGTGAACATAGCTTTCATCGCTAAATCCCTTTTCACCGGACAGATGTGGTTTGGAAGCCTGTAAATAATGCCGTTTTCCGTTCTGTTATTTCTATGAAGCATAGAGATTGAAAAGTCCATCGGGGTTCCTGAATTCTCTCGGTATTCTCCGCAGAAGGTGACGCAATCCTTTCCCGATAAGCAGCCTTGACGTAATCGCTTCAGGTAGTTGCGGGCGATTCGGTCGTCATCATCCAAAAAATTGACGTATCTCGCACAAGCGAGCTTGAGAAGCTCGTTCCTCTTATGTCCAACAGTATACTCCTTGGTGTCCCCTAAGTACAAAATCTGAACATGGTCTTCAAGGGAATACTCCTTTATTTGCCGGGATAACTCGGTCAGTAGCGGAAGGAACTTCGGCATTCTTGCCGGAAGGGTCGGTATGAGAATGGCAAGGTCTTTCACAATATTGCTTTTGGATACTGAAATACTCGAAAATCGTCTTCGTACACCTCATCAACAATGACTTTAAGTTCATCGTTGTAGTATGTCTTCCAATGGTTTTTAACGCTCTTTTGAATGCGGGGAATCTGACCCTTCTCTCCAAACCTTCTTTTGAAAAATTCAAATTCCTGAGCAAAGGACTCGAAACGGTATGTGAAAACATCCGGTACAGGCTCTATGCCTTCATGCTCAATCATCCTATACTGAGTCCAAAAGTGCGGGGTGGTATAGTTTGCCCAATGCTTTATGTTTCTAACGAAATCAGCAAAAGAATTCTCTACTTCCGCAAGCTCTGTCTGCTTGACAAAGCTATAAGCCGAAACAAGCCGGTCGTATGGGTTCCGAACAAAGCAAACCGACGGAACCGTGCCTTTTTTGTGGTCATATTGATTCCCGAAATCGTCAGACCCGGACTCTATTATTTGACGAAGCGTTCGGTATCCTACGCCGCCAATAAAATCCTCAACAAAGGCTCCGGCGGAACCGTTAGGGATGTTTATGAATATGTAGCCATCTTTTATTGCGCTCATAGCTTTCTGAAACACGTAAGACTGAACGCCTCTCCGCAAATATCCAACTTGTTACTGTTGGTGATAACGCTCTCCACGAACTTGCTACTTCCTTCGTGAAACGGAGCGCCTCCACGAAACATCCTGCTATCATGAAAGAACATATAACCGCCATTTTTGAGCTTCGGAAGGTATAGGTCGTGGTCTCGTTTAACCGCTTCAAAGGTGTGGTCTCCGTCTACGAATATGAAGTCGCAACATTCATCGTCAAACATTTCATGTACGTCATGAGAGTAAGCCTTGAAAAAAGCAAAACGCGCCCGAAACTCTTGAGTGTTCTTCCTTATTTTGGTGTAGCTTCCAATAAGGCTGTTCTCCATAGAATCAGGAATGAGCGGGTCAATTCCGATAAGCCCTATGCGCGGGTCTAAGCTCAGTAGGAACCGGGATGTTTCGCCGTTCAAAACACCGATTTCAATACCACGAATGTAGTCTTGGTCGGGATTTTCGAAAGAGTAGGCGTTCAGAACGTCTCTGAACAAGTGTTTTTCAGATGCGGGGTCATGGTCATAGTTCTTCATAACTACTCCCTCCCGGCTTTTTAGGTATCCTTTTTTATTCATAGCTCGTTTTATGTTGCTGGGTGCGCTCCAAAGATAATGTTTTCATGTTTTGGCGGCTGAAATTCAGGCTTATATTGAAGCCATTGCCCGGCTCTTTTATACTTCATATCGAGTTGATTGGCGATAATGCTCCCACAGGTCATGTCATGCCTATGACCCTTACAGCGCGGGTCTTTGCTTTCGCTATTACTGTCATTTTTCCAATCGCCTTTGAAGATGCCCGATTTTTCTGCGTCACGCCACCTTTTCAAGAACTCCATTGCGGTTTCGTCACCTTTTTTAAGACCCAAAAATCCGGCGTTACCATACATCGGCATCTTCATTGCCTCATCTCGCGTTATACCAAAGTATTCGAGTGATGCGTCATTTGCCCATGTCCCGACCATGTGACCCGCTTCTTGCATTATGTATCCTTCCCTATGAATAGTTGCAAAAACAGATTCAGTATCGCGAATACAGTATACAGAAGAGTCAATCCACAATACCAAATCATACCCATGATTAAAGGCGTGGTCAAACGCATGAACCTTAAATCCGTATGGACTTATTGAATGCGGCTTTGCTCCGACCTCCTGCTCGCTCTTGAAAGGGAAAATTTTGCCGGTAAACCTACCTCCCAAGCTGTGTATCATTCGCTCTTGACCCTTCCTGTACCAAGACGCATTGTTAGCAAGCGTTACTATCGCTCTTTTTCCGTTCGACATTATTTGAAATTTCGATACTCCTTGTTAATCCAATCATTGATTTCTTTCTCTGTAAGCTCTTTTGGGGGCTTGACAACATCATAAAGCTCTCGATATGTAAGAAGAGGTGCGTCAAACCATGATTCAAAAGGTATTGTGAGTTCGCATGAGTATTCTGAAGAAGCCCTCTCGTCCCACGAATGCACCCATCTTTTCCATTCGTCATCAGAGGCAAACTTGGTGTTCATTCTTTTCATGCTTGCCACATGATTACTAACATCTCTTGTAAGCGCTATTCGGATTACTTTCGCGTCATAAATAAAGCGTTCAAAAAGAAGTGAAGGGTGGTAGTAGGGACATTTCACAACAAGTTCCTTGGTTCCTCCGAACCATTCGTGAAATCTTGAGGGAAAATCTTTTGCTGAAGACTCGATATACTCCAACGCCTCTTCATGAGTGAAAACAGGCGGCATAAATCGGCTCGTTTCAGGGAAAAGCGAGCGAAGGTATTTGAGGTATTCAACCACTTCGAAATACCCTTTGGGGTTAAATTGGTCAGCGCTCCTTGACACGTTCCCGGCGCTCATCCCTGATTTTTCAAGAATTCCCGTAGTTAATGAGCTTCCAACTCTACCGCCAATGAAGTTAATCGTTACTATTTTCATCGTTCTTTTCATTTGGATTCGTCCAAACCTCATTGCTTTCCGTAGGTGCAGCAGTAATGCCTGAATCGTATCGGTATATGTGTAATTGCTCGTCTATTTTGTGATAGGTGTTTACTCTTTTGAGAACTCGCTTGCACCAATCCCAGTCTTCCGCATAGCCCACATCCTTGAATCGCTCTTTTTGCGCTATTTCGGTGTTCCAAGCGCAAACATGAAACGGCTTCCTTTTGGTTGGTTGCAGTGTTCCGTCTTTTCCACGAAACACTTCTTCGTTCGGGTGATACATGTCTACGAGAATGTCGCAAGGCTCTTCGTCGATATAGCAAAGAGTATCAAAAGCCACAAGGTCAAAACCCTTTCGGCATGCAGGAACAATCCTGTCAAAGTATGCATCAAAAACATCATCGTCATCATCCACAAACGCAAGCGACTTTCCGCGAGCCAACTGAACGAGCGCGTCTCTCTTGTAGCCGATGCTCCTCATTTTATTGTCTACGAAAGAAAGTATCTCAACCTCCCCGTTGTAGGGCTTGGAAAGGCGTTCAAGTTTCGCTATTAACGATTGAAGCATATCCAAACGCTCCGGTATGCTTGGGATAAGTACGCTGAGAGTTATGTCGCTCATTTTGCAAAAATCAAATTCTCCGGCGTTTCATGAATAAGACCCATTCCATGACTGTTTGCAATGCCTGAAAACGCATCTTTTTGTTTGCCGTTCCATTCCACGCAAACACATTTCGTATTCAACCGGGTGAACGGTATGTCTTTCATAACGGAAAGGTCGTTTCCCTCTATGTCAATTGAAAAGAAGTCTACCTCCTCAACCTTCATTTGCTCGATAAGAGATTGCACCGTTACCATCGGAACATCGCCCGCCTTGAATTTCACGCCCGATTCCGCCCATTTTTTCGTTTCAGAGGCGATAGTGCTTGACACAAGGGCGCCATCGTTACTTTCGTAGAACGTAACACGACCATCTTTGTCGCCTACGGCTGTATACCATTTGGAAGCCTTGGAGCCAAACTTTGCGGTGTTCTTTACAAGTTGCGTGAAAGCTGTCCTGCTTGCGTCCACCAAACATCCTGACCAACCGCGCTCAAGAAGCGAGTAGGTGTTGGAAAACGTTATCCCATCATTAGCCCCTAAGTCAATGAAAAAACCCTTGAATTCGGCTCCATAATTGAGGTCAAAATACTCCCTTACAACAACGTCCTCATCATTCTGACTGTAACTCTTCATTTTTGAAATTTTCAATTATAGAAGCCGTGCTTCCTTCGTTCTAAGTAGTTCTGATAGTCTTCTTCGTAGTAGGATTCAGACTTTTGCAACTGCTCGTCAATCTCTCCGCCGGCGTTGAGCGGGTGCATGTGCTTGTAGATTATCTCGTCAAAGTAAGCCATCTTGTTTTGGGAACGAGCAAGCTCGGTGTACTCGTTGTCACACCAAAGAGATTTGTAAGATGGGTGATAAATGTGTTTTCCATTACCGTCATACCAAACCCTGCCTATGATGCTCATGGTCGAAACTTTATCCCCCACGAAGCCATCATTAAAGAATATGTTCCCGTTAGTGTCCGGGTAGATTTGCTTGAACTTTCTCCTGATAATTTCATCCCATCCGGCATGAGTAAAAACCATGTCGTCGGAAAAATTAACGAGAATGTCCCAATGCTCTGAGAAGTCGTTTACATCTCGGTTTATTGCGTCAACTTTACTCTTGCTCAACCCGAATTTCACAACCATCCTTCCTTGCCACTTATTGAGCTGATATTTGAGCTTGTTAATGACTTCGTTGTTATACATGGAATAGTCATCGGAATCTAAGCTGACAAGCAGGTATATACATTCCTGACGTGCAGCCTTTTCGTAGATGTTGTCAAGGCACTTAAAGAACTTGTGAGGTCGAGAGCGGCTCGCGAATTTCACAAGTATTTTGTATTGGTCTGATTGGTCTATTGCTCCCATGTTATCCTCTTTTTCCCCGGAAATACTTTCGAGTCAATGTTGATGTGATCTCCTTGATTGCCGCGTCTTTTTTATGCTCCTTGGTTCCATCATGCATTTTCATTGCATCATTGAGTTCTTTTGAATGACGGCGCATGTACTCTAAGCAAGCGGCATCAAAGTCAGACTTTGTGTAATCCCCGGCTATGAAGTTGTCTTCGTTCGAGACAAAGCAATAGAATCGCTTCTTGTTTTTCTCTAACACCATGTAGTCAACCAAGCACTGAGCGAGCGCAAACATCTCATAATTCGGTATACGAGCCTTGTATCGCTTTACATCGTCAATTTGCTTGTGGAACCTAACAACCTGAGTGTTCTGCCACATCCTTGGGTCAAGCGGTGCGAGTGATTGGAAGTGTGCGATAATGTCCAAGTCCCGGTGTCGGTTTGTAGCAATGGCTCCAATAACCTCTGTGCTTCTCGCCTGAATCAAATAACGGTTAATGTCCTCAAGCAAAAGAAGACCGCCCCGGAAATTCTCCAAAATCATGTTGAGCATATCAACCATTTGGTCGATGTGAAGTATCTTTCCTGAGTCAGGGTCAACCGGCAAAACCCTCCTTATTTCGGCTTTCGGATGTCGGCTGTAACGAGCCACATCTTTTGCACTTATGGTCTTATAGTCTGTGTACTCCATGTTTACGTCATAAATAAGCACCTTTCGCGGCTTTGCGCCAGTCTTTGGATTACCTTTAACGTAAGAAGACAAAGACCTCTTCGTTTGATATGTCTTACCAACCCCCTTCTTTCCACAAACACACATCAATATAGGCTCCCGTTTTTCAATCTTTCTTTTCCGAGTAGCCTTCTTTCTCGTGGTAGCCTTTTTCTTGCCTCTTGTAGCCATATCAATCCTCCTCTGTTATTTCAACATTAGGACTATCGCCTGTAAGAATATCGTCGTCCTCCTCCATGAAGCTAATTACATTCTTCGCCATGCTTCTCTCATCGTCGGTTATTTCTTCTGAGTATGTTGGGGGAGGGGTTGAGGGGCTTCCGCCGGAAGATGTTGGAGGTGATTGGTCGGGCGTTCTGTCCACCGGTTGTTCACGCGTTCCTGTTTGAGGAGGAGGAGCCGCCGCTTCTAATCGCTCCATGTGATACTGTTGGAATGCCTCAAGAGCCATTTTATTGTTCTGAGCAAGCGAGTAAGCTGACATGCCCATTTGAACAACGTGGCTTCCTACCGCAAACAAAAGTCGCTGAGTAGGGGTAAGCGCAAGCTCTTGCTCAAGAAGTACCTCAATGAGCGGCTCCCTAATTTCTTCACGGGTTTCTTCATCTACCTCAAAGGTGTCGTCTACTTGTTCGTTTGTGCTATCAATGAACTGCCCTACCGTGACATCGTTCTCAAGCATCATACCAAGGTCAAGCCGGTTTTCGTAAACGAGCTTTTGAACCTTGTTTTCACTGAACTTTGCCCACTTTTTGAACGGAAGCGGAGCAAAACGACAATACATATCCAAAAGCGAGTCCGCCGTCTTCTGAGCCGCTTTCTTTTTTTGAGCCGGCGTTAAGTCGTCAAGGTTTCCACCACCAAGCGCACCTCCGCCACCATCTTCATCTTCCTCAAATTCCGCTTCATCATCCTCTTCATCATCATCGGAAGAGAAAGAGGCAGGGGGAATATCGTCAAATTCTTCACCCCCCATTGACACATCATCATCTTCGTTTATAGAGCCGGCACTATCGGTGGCTCCTAAGTTCACATCGCCACCTTCGTCTGAATGAACATCATCATTGCCGGCGCCTTCATACTCTCCTGAAGTATCTCCTCCCGGAATATGACCGTCAGTGTAATCTCTTTCTACAACCGGTTGGCTAAAAGGGTCATAGTTTGAATAGTCAGAGTTATCCAATTCCTCAAACTCAACATCCTCTATGGACGAATTACTTTCTTCCGAAGACTCAAAATCATCATCACCCCCTTCAACCTCTCCGCCAGACTCAAATTCACCCGAACTTTCATCTGAACTTTGGGCGCTTTGGCTTGACTTGCCCTGTTTAATACCAAGCATTCCGGGAATATCTTCGAAGGGAACCTTTCCCTGAAGGTATCGAGTCATAACACGAAGAGAAGTAGTATCTTCCGCTACTCCATAATGGTCTATATACTCTTTAATCAGGGCAGAATGAACCTCCGCTTCACCATCATTCTCAATGAGATTAAAAATGGTTTTGAGCAACTTAGCTTGCTCGCTTGTTGGTCTACCTTTTTTACGAAAAAACCACTTATGACTGCTCATCGTCTTCGCTCGTTTTTGATGTGATGTAGTCGTTCATTACTCGGTTCCGGTATTCGACCACCTTTATACTTAACTCTTCAAAATCCTTCTGAAAGTCCATCTCCTCTCTATTGTTTACATTCTTTTTACCAATGGGGCTTTGCCGAATAGATGTGCTTACAAGCTGCCGGGTTTTAGAAAAAAACCTGCCTATCTCAGCATCCGACACGTTCATGTGATTACGGATAAGAACAAAGCACATTGTTCGGGCTGTATGAACATATCCCCTCTTGTTGCTTCTGATTATGTCCTCCTGCTTAACCCCGTAGTGGAGCGCACACAGATGTAGTATGAAATCCAACGTAGCCTTCTCAACGGTGTTGTCGTCCTCAAAACTCAGCAGCCGAAGATGCGATAAGGTCTTGTCCTCTCCATGCTTCTTTACCGCCTTGGTAAGCTCGTACAATACCTCATAAACTACACTCCCCTTCTTCGCCGGCATTTGAAATCCTTAAACGATTCGGTACTTGGACGCAAAAAGAACTTTTCTCAGCTTCAAATTATGAACCCTCTGCATAGGATGGTCAGGCTCCTTTCCAATTATACTCGCAAGCTCAGATGTGTTTATCCGGTTTCCGTTTGACCGGCAAATTGTGGTGATTTTCTTTGCCATTGCCGGCGTTCCAAAAATACCGCTTTGCGTATTCGTTCGCGTATTCGGGGTTGGAATTCGTTGCGCCCTTCGGCGGTCTTCACGATAGCCCTCACGATAACCTTCGCCATCGCCATCGCCATTACTCGCAGCCTCTTTCTTTGATTTTGAAGCCTCACCATTTCCGTCACTTGACTCTTGCTTTTGACTACCCTTGGGGTTTTTACCATCATCAGCCCCGTCATTACTATCACCCTCTTCAGGAAGGTCTTGTTCTACGAAATTTTGAATGTCATCACCAATGCGTATAGACATCTCCTGAACTCGATTACGAAGAGCTTCGTCGTCGGGATTCTTTTTGGCTTTTCCGTAGTGCATTTTGAAGGAACGAATCGTCTTCTGAATATTTTCAGGAAGGTCTGAAACCTTGAGTCCCTCTTCCTCCATTATTGTCTCGTGAATAAGCTCTATTTCTTCCATTTATTTGTGATTTTACTTAACTGCGGTAAATATAAACATTATGACGGTAAATAAAACAAAAAAGCCCCTTCAAATAATGAAGAGGCTTGCGAACCAACAAACACAAGCAAAACGTCAGGAGGAAATCTTACTCAAATAGTCTTTATATGCTCTGCGAACCTTTCTTTCTTCGTAAAAGTTGTATGCAGTGATAGCCAAATTGACGGCAAAAAGACCGACAAAAATAACGTATGCGGTTTTGTATTGCTTATCAGTAACAGTCATTACTTTTTCTCCTCTTTTGCCTCAGCTTTCTTCATCGCGTTCTGAGCTTCGGTCTTGAGCTTTGAAATCTCAATCTTTATCACGTCAATCGCCTTTTTTACTTCACTTTGCTCGTAGTCATCAGCAAGAACAGCCTTGAAGCTCTCAAGGAATTGAGCGGCGTCTCGCTCTAAGGCGGTGTATCGAGCAATACTCTCTTGAGCAAACTCCTTGTCGGCAAACAACTCTTTGTTGTCTTCGAAGTCGGTTTTGATAGCCTTCTTGACCTGAGTAGTGATGCCCTTGGCAATACTCTCCATTACCGGCTTGGTCTTTTTGCTTGTCGCCTTGCTCTTTTTTCTACGATTTTTCAGGTCGGCAAGCAGCGCATCACAGAGAGCCTTTGAACCCGGCTCATAATCTTTACCCTTGTAGGTTACTTTAGTTCCCTTCTTGGGCTTTCGACCGGTGGTAGTTTTTGGCTTTGAGGCAGTGGTTTTTGGCTTTGAGGCAGTGGTTTTTCGCTTTGAGGCAGTGGTTTTCTTCTTAGGACGACCACGCTTTTTAGGCGCTTTGGAAGCCGGCTTCTTTTCGTCCTCTTTCTTCTCCTCTTTTTTAGGCTCCTCTTTTTTAGGCTCCTCTTTTTTAGGCTCCTCTTTTTTTCGGGTTGCTAACTCCTTTTCGATAGCCTTTTTCATGGCTCCGTAAAGTTCAGCATCCTGCTCGGATGTAGATGGGTCGTCAAGAACATCCTGAGCATCTGAAAGCATTCCCCGAAGGTCTTTTTCTTCTACTTCTGAAAAATCGTACATAACGTAATTTTACCGTGTTGCTAAATTAAAAATTTTCAAGAGCTTTTCCGACTTCTGACGTATAAATAAATTGCGCCGGTTAAAACAATAGCCCCACCAACATACCACATCCAATTGTTGCTCTTTTTCTTTTCTTGCTGCGGAGCCGTCATTCGTCTTGGCGTCTTTCGCTTATCGTCTTTTCCCGGCGCTCCCGGTCTTACAACAACCTCATCCAATTCCTGACCGCACTGAATAACTATATCAGGGTTTGTAGCAAGCATTCCCGATGGAACAACTTTTCGCTGACACCCCACCCTGTCAAAGGCTACAAAGTCCGCCCTTACATTGATTCGGTAGTTGCCGTTTTCATCGGATGGAACTCCTGTTCCGACCGGATTCCCGGTGTCGTCCGATTCGTAAACCTGAACAAACTCCGCTCCTTCGCCTGAAGGAACTGTTATTTTTCCGCTAATTACTGCCATTTTCGCTCGTTATTTGGTGGTTATTTTGATTTGCTTTTCTTCGGGCATGACGCGGCGAATATCATTCTTGCTTATCACCACGTATGAACCGTCATTTGCATGCACCACGAACCGTGTGCTTCCTCTGTGACGAACTATCTTTCCCGATTCAACCCGGTTCCCCCGGACATATTCAATTTTCGAACCTTTCGTTGGAACAGTCTCGCCTCCGTGCATCATTTTTCCGTGTGACTCCTTAGCTTCGAATGATGCGTTTTCAAATTGCTCCGCTCGCTCAATCGCCTCATCCATTGTGTCAAATGATTCAGAGTAAAGGCATTTCCCGTCGAGATAAATACCCGCTTCGAATGATTCTTTATCTATGGTAAATGCGATAGCTTTGTATCCGCTTCCGTCAGGTATAGCGTACCCCCCTCCCTTCTGTATCATGCTTGCGATAATACCTCCAAACAAACTCTTCAATCTGCTCTCTTCAACAAAAAATTGCATTTGCTTGTCGCTACGAACAGCTTCAGGAGAGACTTCAATTATGGCGTAAAAATCAGCCTTATGCACAATCATTCCCATTTCGGATAATCCGGGGGTATTTTCAAGGAAATCTTCAGCGGCTTCTTTTGATTTGAAAGGGCTTGGAAGCGTCTGAACTCCACTCCAATCTTCATCAGACACGACCCATTCGGGCGGCATTTTTTTGTATAAAACAACAGCAACAGTCTTTCCCTCCTCTAATTTAGAAGGAAAGCTAAGAATCTTTTTACTCAAAAGAGTGACCCCATCGCTATCCGAGTATTTGAATTTAGCCTGCTTTGATTTTGATAGTTTGTAGGGAGTAGCTGACAAATGACCGCCCTCTTCCATCTTTTTATCCTGTTGTTCCCGATAAACCTTTCCGGCAACTTTCTTTCCAACTTCTTCAGCTTCTTGCTCGCTGTACGTTTTTCCGTACTCAGCCTGATATTTCTTGGGAACCGGCTTTCCGACATAGCTTTCAGCAACCTTTTCCGCGAGACCATCAAAGCCTATCTTACCGCCTTTGGCATAGTGACCATACTTTGAGATTGCTTCACTCTCAGAAATGATAGTGTTCGAAGCCGGAATTCGATGAGTCGTTTTCAAATACTCTTCAAGACCCGCAACATCATCCATGTGCTTCATGAATCCATCATCAAAGATGGAGGTTTGTTCATCGGGCGGAACTACACCCTCTTCCGGGAATCGGTATTCCCAAATAATGTCACCGTCAGAGTTTTCAACGTGAGCCGTAAACTCTCCGCGCTCTTCATGTCTTTTGTATACAAGATAATTTTCCGGCAAACTCATCATTGATTGGTTTTAGCATGCTTTTCAGCAAATTCTTTCAATCGGTTTTTCTTTGCAGAAACCTGACCACCCTTCTTGAACTTCATTGCCTTCAAACCGAACTTCAGGAGCTTTATTTTCTTCTCAATGATGCCCTTCTGAGCCTCATCTTTGACGGTTTTACTCGCAAACTCAAGGAGCTTCAACCGTTTCTCCATGAGCGCCTTTCTGTCAGCGTCAGAAGTTTCTTTCTTAGGCTCTTCAGAAGCCTTGGCGTCCGCCACAAGCTCATCATAAACGATTTTAGGAAGGGCGGCTTTTATTTGCTCTATTTCTTCGAGTGTCAGCGAGCTTTTCATGTCTTTTCGTTTTGATTCGAGTGCTTTGTTCAGGGTTCTTTTTACATCGTCTACCGTTAACACCGTTCCGTCTTCGAGCCTGAAAACCGGAGAGTCGGGCTTCATGTTTCCGTAGTAAGCAAATACAGCGTATAGGTCGGCAAGAGCGAACGACTTTTTTGACTCCGGCTGATTCCGAAGCATTAGGTAGTATGCGTTAATTGTTTTTGAATCGTCCGGGGAGCCTTCCAAACCTTCAGCATCGAGCATAACAGTCTCCAACTTGTCCTGAACATCCTTGTCCATATCTCCATCAAATGCATCCCAAAGCTCGGAATACGATTTGTACCAATATGGATTGCTGCTTCTTTTGGTTTCTCCGCCTTTTCTGAATATAGAGCCTTGTTCAAACATGGTTACGATTTGGTAGATAATACTTCGATTAGGCTGTCAATAGCCTTATTGTAGCTGTTTCGCTGAACCGCGCTGATTTTATCGCTCGGTATGTCTTCTCTTGCAACGGTAGTCGATATTCTCTCCATCACAAACTGAGGCAGAATTTCACCATACGATTCTTTCAGCTTTTCCGGGCTTCCTGAAAGAATGCCGCTCAGGGTTACTAATTCAACCGTTTCGTCGGGTGAAACACCATCGTCTTCCGCGTAGTGCATACCAATCCAAAGGTTAACGAAGCGAATAACATCGTCGAGCTTGAATAGGCTCTTATCGTAGAACCGCATCAAGAACTCGTACACAATTGTCCATTCATTCAGTCCGTATTCCGAGCGAGAGCCGGGATATTTGACCATGAGCTTGTTTGCGATAAAGATTAGGCGGTCATCTGACAGCGTAACAGCGTTTTTCACGTCCTCCCGGATGGTGAGCCGCTCAATCTGCTTAATCATCTCCGATTCATCGTCTGAAAGCATGCTCTTATCGAAGCCATTGAAGAACTGACCGAACTTAATGTCGGCAGTATCCACAACGATTAGATTGCTGCTCACGGTTCCTCCGTATTTGAATAGCTTCATGTTAGCTTAGTATTTGGACAAATTTATCAATAAGTGTGTCAAGGTCTTTCTGAACATCACCCGTCAGTTCACTTCGCACTTGCCCATTCCCGTCAACATCTTCTACCACATCAGCAACCTCATCGGCAAACTGTTCGAATATGTAGTATTCCGCCGCCTCAACGGTTTTATTATCCGTTACAGACAAGAATGATTGGCGATTTTTCTGAGCAAATTCAAGCATCTTCATGAAAGTGTCAAAACTAACCTCCATCCAATAAGGGAACTGCATTTCATGTCGGTAAGATGAGTTCCTAAACTTGCGTATTTCTTTAACGTCAAGAAGCCACATGTTCGAGTTCATGTCATCGTAGTATCCGTAAATGGAAAGTGGGTATGACGCCTCTTCAATGGTAATGCCATTCACTTTTGACTCCACCATCTTTTTGCGCTTATCTTTTCGGTAAGCGTTGTAGATGTAGTCAAGACCTCTCACACCCTTGTTTGAGCGAACCGCAAGACGCATGAAAAGCTCAATTACTGCAAGTCCCTTTGATGCTATTTGAACACGAAGCATATTTCGAATACGCGACTCAGAAAGCCGGTCGGAGGATTCATTTTCTGACATTGCGTAAAGCCGGCACATTGTTGTATTTGGTGCGCTTATTTCGTTCCTGTATCCCTTTCTGAGAATTGACCCAACCATCCCCGACCTGTCTTCCGAATACATTTTCTCAACTTCACGAAGAAGGGGTTCTACAACCAATTTTTCATAGTTGTCCGGGATAGCATCGAACATTACCGGGTGCAGTGGCTCGTTGCCTTCAGAGTATTCATCTGATGTGATGTTGAAATATCGTGAAATGTCCTCACGCGACTTTTTAGAAAGCTCAACACCGATACGGATTTTATTATCAATAGTATCATACTTGACGATTCCGCCTTCGATGTTAACTGAATCAAGAGCCGCATAAGACTTCAGAAGGCTTCCTGTCACGAACATCTTTTCTTGACGACTTCCGGTGTATACGCTCTTAACGTATTTATTCCAATCTTCCGTGTACGGTTTTTCAAGGCTCATGGCTTCAAAAACATGACGCATACCCTCTCTACGCTGCTCATCGGATATAACCTTATCGGTCTGAGATAGGTTTGTCCAATGGTTCCCGGTGGCGGTCATGAAACGAAGCTCAATCTTTCCGAGCGTCAAATTGTCTTGCCACCCGACTGAAGCACGAACTGAGGTTAGGACTGCCCGCTCTTCATAAATAAGATGGCGGTATTTATATCTATTCTGTTGAATTTCGTAGTCATACCCCTTGTCTTGCTCAAACTCATTTATTATGAACTGGTCTCCAATCATCGAAACATAAGCAAGCGCAAGGTCTTTAACCATTACATCCTCCTTAATGCTTTCTTCAATGTTGGCTATCTGCCTGTTTTTCTTCTCGATACCCTCATTTCTGCGGTCTATTTGCAGCATTATTTGTTGCTGTTCTCCGCGATTTTCAACAAGTTCTTTGTAATGAGGGTTTGCTTCAAATTCCTGCTTTAGCTTTTTGTTTTCTGCGGACAAGTCGCTAACCTCCTTCTGAACCTCATTCATCTTGTCAATCTCCCCCTCAGATGCATACTCCCCAATCTTCAAGCTCTTTTCTCTTATCTCATCGGATATGGCAAGTATTCTTTCATGAAGCTCAATAGCCTTGTTAAGCTCCCCGAACTTCTTAGCCTCTTCCTCAAGAGCCTTTATTGCATCGCGGTCTTCTTGAATTGAAGCCTTCAGGTCTTCGATAGATGCTTGGTTTATCTTCTTCTTCTCCTCAATCTTCTTGTCTAAGAACTCCTTCATGTATACAGCATACCTCCCGATACTGCTAAATGCAATCGTATCGCCCTTTTCGTCTTTGGCGGTTAAGTAGGTTTCTATGTCTCGCTTGACGTTTGCTTCAAAATTCTTTTCCTCAAAAACAGTCACATCGGAAATATCAATGAAAGAGTGCCTTCCAAAAGAAGAGTAGCTCTCATTGTTGCCGATTACGAAAGGAACAAGCCTCTTCGTTTCAGCTTGATAGTCCTTGATGGACAATTCGCCGGTATAAGCGCCCATCTCTTTGAGGTTTTTGATATGGGCTTCGAGCTTTTGAGAGAAAATGTCATAAAACTCCTTCTGAAATTCGTAAGGAAGGAAGTATACCATTTTGGTGTACTCCTTAATAACTTTCCCAGCCTCTTTATTCAAAGGAACACGAGTAGTTTGCTTCATCTCAACCATTGTCTCATTGAATGGTTCTGCGGCAACCTCTCCAAAGAAATCATCGGCAGTGAACTGAGATGCGAACTGGTCTTGTTTCGCGGTTACAAGAGATGAAAGACTTCTCATCTTTTGCTCCATCATGGCGGTAAGCCTCTTTTCAGAAGGTATAGCTGAAACGAGATAGCGGAACAACGGAGGGTAAACCTGACCGGTACGATTGATTCGACCGAGCTTCTGAACCTCTTTGTTCACATCAAGCTCCATCTGAGTGACAATCATACACCTTTGCTTGACCTCAGCCTTGTTTTTCAAGGATGTTGGAGGTGTATCTCTTACGATATGAGCTACTTCATTCGGCTTCGCATGCATGGAAACCCCAACAGCCCCGGATTGGTTTATGATAAGGGCGTCTGTCTTGTTTTCGTTGAAGTCCTTGATAACCTCTTCTGTTGGGCGGATTTCACGGGTAGTTATTATACCCGAAGCCCCACCTTCCTTGTCGAGCTTGAGAACCCTTTTTCGACCGGTTATTTCATCAATGGAAAAGCCCTCTTCCCGAATTCGCTCCTTGATAATGTCAAGCGGGGTCAGGGGAACGCCAACCTCTAACTCCTGAATTGTAGCAAGGAACTTCTTGAAATCAGGCATCACTGCCGAAATAACAAAGTCAGAGATTTTATGCTTTTCGTTTGACGGGTTAATCATGTCAACCACATACTCCTTCTTTTTCTTCTCGCCGGTCTTTTCATTAACGGTTTCAACCGTCTGCTTATATCTTAAAGTATATGAAAGAAGGTATTCGCAGTATTTGGAGAAGTCATTGTCCATACGCTCTCCAATTTCATACTTTTCCTGCTTAATCCGCTCGACGATAACCCCATCATCGTTACGCGCAGGTACAATAGAAGTCTTTTTCAGGTTGTCGAAAGCGCTCTCCATTGTGTTGGCTATCGCAATAACAACCTTTCTGCCGTTACGCATCTGCTGAATGGCTTCGGTGTATGTTTGCTTTATTTTTAGCCCAAGTATGAAGAAGTTAAACAACAAAAAGCTAAACCGACCAACGCCTCCCGCGAACTTAACCTTACCCGCATCTTCCGGGTCAGCAATTACTGTTGCCTTTGCGTCTTTAAGCGCTCTCTTTACAATTGACTGAAAATCTTTAACCGTTTGAAAAAGAGTCGCAACCCTGTTCAGTTTTGAAATTTGCTCTTGACCAATCTTTGAGTCTTCATTCTCCCAATAGTATTCAGTTAAATTCCCGTCAATCCTCTTCTCCCTACGTATTAACTGACCGATACGAACAAGCTCTGCCGCCGTAGACTCCTGAAGAGAAAGTCCTCCTCTATTGAACGCTGAAATCATCGCATTATCAGAAAGATTTGCCTCTGATATAGATGTTTTAAGCGTATAAACCGGCATGTTGCTTGGGCGCTTTGCAAAGGTGGCACTTACGTACACAGCGTCCTTCGCATTTCGAAGCATCGCCGAAATCATCTTAAAAGTGTTACTCGGCTCCCCCGCGCTGCTGAACCCGGCTGAATTGTGACTCTCATCAAGAATCATAATGGTTCCAACCGCGAGCTTTTGCATGGCAAGGGCTTTGTCTGTAAATGTTTCAGAACCCTTTTTGAATGGTCTTTGAATCTGAGAGTATGGCAGTACAACGCAACGATACTCTTCAGGAAGCTCGCCGGTTTTCAAAACGCTTTTCAGCGCTCGGCTAACAGACTTACCGTCCATTTCGTACAAAATGTTGCCCTCAGCATCTTTTATCTTGTACCCCGATATAGGGATAAATGGTCGAGCCTGTATTTTTCCTTCCTTTCTTGCTTCAGCAAGACATTTTTCGTATTCCGGGTTCTTTTTGAACGAAACGTCAATCTCTCCCTGTTCGAGTAGGTGCTGGCGATACAATTCGATGATTTCCCCAAGCAGCTCGCTATGCTCATCTTTGAAAATGTCGTTAAGATTGAAGTCCTCTTCTATTTCGTTAAAGTCAAAATCAATCCTAACATCTTCATTTTCACTGATGTCCTCCTTAATAATTTCAATCACCTCTTCATCAGAGTAATCTTTTTGATTCTTTTTCTTCGTCTCAACCCGGCATTTTACAGGGACTCCCGCATCAAAATGAATATCAACCAAGTCTCGGTAAATATCTTGAAGAAGGTGTTTTTTCTCGGTGAAGAATATAGGAACCTTTCCGAGATGAAGAACACAATACCTCATCAAGCCCGCGCAAACACGACCTTTACCTACACCTGTTTGGTCAGCTAAAATGATTCCGTTACCGGTGTTCTCAAAATTCCAAATCGCCGTAGCGATAGCATCTACTTGCTCTTTGGCGAAAGCCTGACAGAACTGCTCATAGTCATTGTAGTGTAGGCGCTCCATGACATAATCATCCACCCCTCCGGTAACTATACTCAATCGGTCATTAAAACGCTTTGACTCAAAAGCCATTGCAGCCGGAACAACAGTCTCGATGTCGTCGCAAACCTCAGATGCGGGAGAGTATTCGGTTTGAGAAGCTATTTCTGAGCTTGACTCTTTTTGTGTCGTTTCGACAGCTTCATTTTCGTTTCCCTGAAGCACCTCTGAGTTAGTGTCGTTTTCCATCTTGGGAGTTTAATTTTTCAAATGCCACAAATAGATACAAATATATGAAATTCTAATTTCTCACAACTTTAATCAAGGTTCTCTTCAATAATTACCGCAGAGCCGCAAACGGAGCAAGAATCAGCAAAGTTGCGGTCGCCTCCATACTCGTGATGACCGCACACAAAGCAGTCATACTTATAGTTTTGGAATGCGTCTTCGAACTCTGCATTGGTGTAGTATTGCTCACACTTAACGCCGTCCTTTTCCTCAAGGGCATTGCACACCGCTTCCCAAACTCTCCCATGACCTTTTGTTGCTAAATGAGCGGGGTCAAAAGATATTAGAGCGGGCAACCATCCTTGGTAGAAAAGCTCAAATACCACTGCATGAGCCATTTCGTGATGCACCGTGTTTTGCATCTGCTCCCCGTCCCAATTCTTCTCGTATTTAGCGAAATCTACGGATAGATATATATTCTTGTTCTTCGATAGGTTGGTTTCAGTGACCTTTTGATGTTCCTCAATGCTACACACCCCAGCGCTTGTTTTGGAGGACGTGTATTGCATTCGCCATCCGAGCCGGTAAAGATTGAAGTCCTCTTTGGTTCGGTAGGGTTTTAGGGCGTGTTGAAGTATTTCAATATCCTTGGTGTAGTCAGAGTAGGTGAGGATGAAGTAGAGGTTAGAATCGAGCTTCTTGCGGGCAAATTCGATTGTTCTCTGAACTATCTCGGCTTTATTGTTCCTGTCTTCATATTCATCGCCATAATCTGCAAACTCATCGAGTTCGTCAAGGCGTCCAAAATCGTCGTCAAGCATATTTCAAATTTTCAAATTATAGCCAAGCATACATCCACTGAAGAGCGTTGGCGAGTTTTTCATTCGTTACATTTTCTCCAAAGCCATCTTTAATTGTGCGCCTCACTACGGATTCGAGAATATCTTTTTTGGCATAATCAAGCTCCTTAAACAGTTTGTTGAACGTCTTTCTGTATTCCTTTTGAGAGGAGAACTGAAATTCTTTCTCAGACAACAGGGATTTTGGTGTCAAGTACCAGTCCTCTTCTCCCTTACTGTTGTAGGTTAGATTGTCTGTCAGGTCGTAGATAATTCCGAATGCAACGCCAAGGTCAACGTCACCAATCACAGAGTCATGTTCTATCATGACCGGCATGACAAGAGCAAACCCTCCCGTCGAATCATGTATTGAGCTGCTTTGGTTGGTTTCATATCCTTTTGGAATCCTTTTTTGCGTGAATAGAATTCCTCTATTATTGCTTGTGATGTAGCAGTGAACATTGTCAATTCCAAGGGTGAGGAATGACGACATTACATCCTTAATGAATAAACAGTTAGCTCCAATTTTTGACTTATCATTGCTGATATAGTCTCGATACTGAAAAACCACCATTTTAGTGGCGTTATGAATGAGCTTGTTAGAGGCAAGAAACTCGCAATACCTGTATAACTCCTTAACATCCAAAACCCCTTGATAATGCTCATTTGAGTAGTTGGGTAAAACCCTATAAAAAGGATGGCTGATAACCTTGGATTCATCCGCGTCATTACTTACGAACCATGCCTCCGAAGCCTCTTGCCCTTTTCTGACGTTTTTGCCTTCTTTACTGAATCCAAAATCAATAGCACCCCTGCTTTTTCGGGATAGCGGAAGAACCATCATTTTATGAGCATCCGTAAATCCAACATATTTATCAAGGAAGTATACATACGAAAAATTTGGTCTTAAATCATCATTTCCGCGAATACCCCTTGATACAAGTTCAAGCATTTTGTTGTCTGACGGGTCAATGCGACCATCGGCTTTTTGTTTCGGAATACGAATCGCTTTAGCACCCTCCTTGAGGCTCCTTGGAATTTGAGTTGAGCTTTCTACATCAAGTTTTGTTGTGCTATAATTTGTCCCTCTATTGATTCCCGCTTCGTATGGAGATGTATCAATACCTAAGAACTCACCGTTATTCGTTTTCGCAAGTTTCTCAGCAAATCTCTTTGCAGAAGATTCGTCCTGAAACTCATCTCCCATGAGCCTGTTTAAGCCGCCGTGTATTACTCTAACAAAATAATATCCCGAAGGGTAGCGCTCAACCTTAGTCTTGTAACCGGTTGGCTCGGAATCCTTAGCCGGCTCTTCTCGCGCTTCCCTGCTTACATCCGGCAACCCATCAATCTCAACAGTGGTTCCGAATGACTCTTCCAAGTTTTTACGGAACATCTCAATCGCTTCATCCGGTGCAATAGGCTCAGGGTGAAGTGGTGTTGGATAAAGAATACCCATGCTCCTTTTTTTGCCGTTACTCAGCTCGGCATCTATACGGATTCGGGTCTTATCTCCAAATGGGTTTTCGTGGTACTTTATTTTCGCTTTCAGGCTTTGCTTAGGCTCATTCTTGGGTTTCTCGGAGCCTTCTCCGCTAACGCCCTTCTCCTTCAATAGCTCAATTGCATAATCGAACTCTTTCTTCGTGACATCATACCCTGTTCCGTCAGGAGTGGCGAGTCGATACCTTTTAGACGGCTTTAAGCCTGAGTAGGTGTTTTTAGCATACTTTTCAGCCTCTTCTTTTGTGTCAAAAACAGCTCCTCTTTGCTTTTTACCGAGCATCCATTTCAATTCGGGTCTATACCCTTTTTCAAGAATAGTTTCAACGAACTCTCCCCGGCTCATTACGCCTAAACCTGAATAGTTGAAATGCTTTCCAAGAACGCCAGTATGCTTTTTTCCGGTTTTGAAAACTTCCCCGCCTTGCTCCATCTTTCCTTGGTCGCTTTTCAGGTATTCGTTTGCCGTCACAACAACATCTTCTGCTTTTGTGATAAGAGACTTGTGCCAATCGGGAAGCTCCCCCTCCTGATTCTCGATTCCTTCTTTGAGTTCCCGTGCCGCTCGCTCGATTGTCTTAACTTGGTTTTCAGCCATATAGTTAGCGGGCTTACCTGCGTATCCACCGTCCTCTTTTTTCGACGTTGGACAACCGATAACCGCCTTAATTCCGGTCGTAATATCAATAGTCCTGAAGCTGTCGTTTTCGTACTCTACCGGGTCGTTTTGACGAAGGCGGAAATAGTTGTCCGTTTCATCAACCTTTCCGTACCTGAAGTCATGAGACTTAGCCCATCCTTTTGCCGCAGATTCCGTGAATAGATTCTTCTCAAACATAAGGGTCTGAATCTCCGTAGATACATCACAAACCTCCCCTCCCTGAGCCATTTTCTTGGTTTTGCCGGTCTTGTGGTCTGTCATGGACGCTCCTGATTCAATTTTCACACCATTGCCCTTCAGTGAGTTGATGGCGCTTGCGATTTGCCGAGTAGTTCCCTTTACCGTGTAGATATTCTTGTCGTACATGGACTTTCGGTTGATAACAATGGAACCCGGCTCAATGGCGGACACATCGGTATTTCCGTGAACTCTTTTTGAAATTTTCACTTCGTTGCCCTTGGAGTCCTTCATCTTGGCTCCGCTCGCAAATGATTTTCCGCCACCCATGACATTCAAGGCGCTTGCAATCTGCTTTGGTGTTCCGGTTATCTCGAATTGACCGGGAATCATGAACGCTCGTGGTACGATAATCGCCTCATCTCTCTCCACCTCAATAGGCGTACCTCCGACATCGAACTTTTCTCCGCAACCCTCTGTAATTGTGCATTCGGAATGTAGTTTCCCTTCTACTATTCCGCCGTCCTTGAATTTTTCAGACATACGAATTTTTTGATAAATTTGGCAAAACTCAATCAAAAATAAGGAATTATGCCGACAACGAGCGAATACAAAAAATTCAAAAAAGAGCATTGGTATCAACTTGCACAAGAAGCGGGCGCCGATGTCAATGACACGGATACCATTAAGGAAATCCTGAACGAGACCTGTAAAAAGCTAAAGGTCAATGGGTATAAGGAACTCAAAACCGGCGCCCTGAAAACAGCCGTTTATCAGGCTTTCGTTAGCAAACACGGAGAGCCAAAGTTCTTGACTGCCGGGGGCGGAGAAGAATCTGCCGAAAATACGGAGTCAACAGAAAAAGAGGCGCACAAAACCGGAGGTGAGCCAAAGGATGAAAAGGTTCCATTGGAGGTTATTGAAGAGATGAAGGCGGCTAAAAAGGAGCATTACATTGCCGTGTGCAACCAAATTGGAATCATTCACGACCGCCAACAGTCAGCAGAACAGCTCGAAGAAGAGGTTCGCAAGTATTGTGAGGCACGACCTCCGCTTCAATTCCAAAAATTCGACGAAGAGGCTTGGATTGACGCCCGAATGGGTAAGGGAGGCGCTCAAGCCCCCGAAACACCCGCTCCGGCTAAAAGCAATATCAGCGATGAAGAATTGGAAGAAATCAAGCAGGAACTTACCAAACTTGGTGTTGCATTCGCCGGAGAACACACTCCCGAAGAGCTTCAGAACCTTTTGAACATGGTTAAGGGTTCAGGGGTCACTGCTCCCGCCTCCGGCGCACCGAAGGCTCCGGGGGACAATTTCGAGCTTACGGCGGACAACGCAGATGCAATCGCTTCTACCGCTCCGTCCGCTCCCGCTCCGGCGCCAACAGGCGTAGGAATGGCTCCCGCTCCCGTTGGTGTTCCAAGCCAACAGCAAACCACCCCTGAGCAAAAGCGTCAGAACCTTAACTTATATCACGACATCATCCTTGGTCATGTGAACTCATATTGGAGAGCAATGGAGAAGCGTCAGATACACGATTTTTTAAGCCGAGACAGCTATCCATTCACCTATAAGATGGTGGATAACCCGCAGAATGTTAAACAGGTTGCTATATACCTTACAATCGGCTCTGAGGAGATTCGTGTTCCCAAGAATGAATCACAGTGGATTGAAACGTTTGGATAATCGTTGCTACCTATCCGAAACAAAAAAACCGCCTCCGAAATGGGGCGGTTTTTCTTTGGGGTAAAGTCCGTGTTTTACACGGCTGCATTCTCAGGTAGCGAGCAGTCAACTTCTGCCTTTTTGCACTTGTCAATCACCCAATCCATACGGTCGATTAGCTTGGCGTATACGGTGGAGGAGGCTAAGTCCAAGAAATTGGTGGAAGGAGAAGAGCTTGTACCAAGGTATGAGCCATGCAACAACGATTGATGCATACGGTCTCGCTCAACAGAACAGGCGCCTCTGATTTTTTCAAAACAATTGTCACTTAAAGGGTCAGCCTCATGCAGAGCCTTGTATAAAGGGAGTAGCTTTTGCAGCTCTGTTTCCGCCTGAATTCTTTCTACCAAACACCATTCTACGGTGTCCATGAATCCATTTTCAGCTTCATTTTTTTTGAATTTTTCAACACTATCGAGCGCAGCCTTTTGCCATCGGTGACAGGTCTCAATGAGTTTCTCGATGTGTTCTTCTGCTTTTCCCTTTTTGGGAATTCGCGACTGAGCCTCTTCGATTTTCGCTCTTACGCTATCCACGATTTCGTCCCTGCCATCCTCATCAAGCTCTTGCAGCTTCCAATGGCTCGACTCGCTCTCGTCCACTTGGTCAGGGTTCATGTTTGCCCAAGCAAGCGCCGCAGAAATGCTCTCAAGCCTATCATCGTTATAGCACGATATTTTTTCCACGTAGAAACCGACCTTGTTCCAAAAAAAGTTTTCGGACAAGTATTCGGGCGTTATCGGTCGCTCGATGTGCGGAACTTGCCTCAACCCCTCTTCTTCTTCGTTCATGAACCGAGCATCTTCGCTCAATGATTCAAACGTCTTAAAAGCACCGTAAACGATTCCGTTGTGCGTTTCGCTTGCGTATCCAAGCGCTTCGATTTCCTTGTTAAGCCTTTTGAGGTTTTCCTCGCTCGTGTTTTTCGGCTTCAGATAGATGTAAGTACCCATGTTGGTTTGTTTTGTGATTGGTTTCGAGTAGTGTAACGCAATCCACCACAAAAGGGTTACAAAAAATTTACAAATAGCTGATAATCAAAGTCTAAAAATCATCCATCATGTCGTAAGAATCATCCATAGTTGCCTCCCGCTTCCATCGGTCTCGCTCGTGCGGATAGACCTCTCCGGTTCCGTCGCATACACCGCATTCCACGCGCTCGTCGTTCTCGTCAAAAACATATCCATCCTCACAATTCGGGCAGTCACTCAGGTTAGTTGGGTCATTATACATGGTGTAAGTTTTTTTGTTTTGGCTGAATTTACTACTTTTGGTTCGGTTCGTTCATCTGTTGCACTCTTTGAGCGAAATAGTTTTTTACCCTGATTTCGGTCAGGGTTTTTTATTTTTGTGGCATGAGCGTATTTAGTCTTCTGAACCCCGCCTTGTATGTGAACAAGGAAATATACACCAAACGTAAAGCTATCTGCAAAAAGTGTCCGCATCTTCTGAAGCCGGCTTATCAGTGCGATATATGCAAGTGTTTCATTCGCGGAAAGGCGCGGCTCAAGAATGAGGCTTGTCCTGAGAATAAGTGGTAGAGCCATTGGGTCGGTGATTATTGTTTTTTGTCGCTCTTTTCTCTCGCGCTTACAATCAATCCGTAGTCCATTTGAAGGTGGTTTGTCTTCAATCTTGCATCTCTTGAAGATGTCGCCATTACCTCTTCTTCAAATCCTGACTCAAATACGACTACATACATTCGAGGAGTGTCATACTCAAACCTGTTTTTGTGAAATCCTTTATACCTTGACATGTGGTAGTTATTACTCAGGCTCATTGCCGTAGTGGTTTATCAATCCGTTCATTACGCTCTTGTAGTAATCATCAAATTCAGGGTAGTCTTCCTGATAGAATCGACTCCAACGGTAGTAGAGCGTGTTGCGTAGGCGCTGAGAAAGCGACTTCGGTTTGTTGTGAACATCTATGTCAATGTTCGCGAGTTCGTCCGGTATGTTTTGGTTCTCTCCCTCCCGGAAATACAGAACACCAAACTTCTGCTTGGCGGCTCTAATTTGCAGGAACTTTAGGTCGTTAAGCTCCTGCGTATGAAATACGATGGACGTTCCTCCGTCCGCTAAGTCCCCGAACCTATGAAGGGTTGCAAGGACAATCAATCCGCCTTCCTTTTTTTTGCTCATTTCTATTGCGTTTAACCTTCCTTATTGGCACAAATTCGCCATTGTTGAATTTGTGAAAAAAGTGTATAAATGGTTTGCAACCATCTGATATTCAGCTAATGTTGTTTATCATATAGTTAGCTGTAATATTGGCTTAGGTCTATGCTATTTTCAACTTGGTTGCCAAAAGCATCCCAACCTTGGAAGTTTTCTCTTGCAAATAATTCCACCCTTGGCAAATCACCAAGTAGTTTTACTATTCTTTCTCTTATTTCGTCAGGTTTTTTACTATGCTCCATCCTTTCACTTGAAATTAAAGCTCTAACTTTTCTGTTTTGCACCCACCCCTTAGTATTACCCTTAGTTGCTAAAAGACATAGTTCAATACCACTTTTCAATGTATATGCCCCCGTAAAACAAACAGGGTTACCGGATTTTGTTAATTTTTGCCAAGCAAAACCCACCGTTTTGTAAGTAAATCCCCATTCTGAAATAACATCCATACACTTACGTAAATGATAATCAGTTGTCCAAATAAAAAGAATTGAATTATCGTGAGCCAAGTTTTTTATAGGGAGTGATTTTATATCAGAACTGCTCATAACGGGGTATGGAGGTCTTCTAACACCTTTAACTGTTGTGCAGTCAGGCGTTACGGTCATATCGTTATAGTAACTCCAAGGTGGGTCTGCATAAATAATTTTGTATTTCTTCATAAGTATCTTCTTTTAAATCGCCAATACATACAGCTAACAATATATATAAGCCATTAAAACGGCTCATATACTCTTCCGTTATGCCAAAATAGCATCGTAGTCCACAATATCCTGATACATGAGCTTGGCGCGGTTCTCTCGCATGGTCTTGAGCCAATTTTGGGCAAACTTCTTGACAGCTCGCAAAACAGCCTCCTCTTCGCGCTTCGGGCGTCGAAACGGAACCGGACAGCTCACCATTGCGAGATACTTTTCTTTGGGGTCGCGCTGATTCGGCTCGCGGTACACGGTACGTCCGCCATTTCCACCGAAAACCTGACACTCAAGCTCCATTGTATCAAGGTCAAGACATAGGGATACCACTTGCGGCATCTGACCTCTCACGTTGTTGATTTCGTGGTCGCTTGCCGCGAATATGATACGCAGGAACGTAGTTTTACTGAACACGTTCTTTCCTGTGGACAGGAACAATGGAACTGATTCGGGTAGCACTTCTCTGAGTGCAGCTTCTACCTTGTCTTTCATGGTCGATTTTTTGATTGGTTTCAGCTACTCTAACGAAAAGGGTTTGGAAAAGGTTACAAAAAATCTTTTAACAGCCTTAGAATCAATAGTCAACAGTATTGGGAACATGGCATACAACATACATGGTTCCGTAAATTTTATCGTAATTCCAACTCTCATTCTGAAGTCGCTGAATAAACTCCCAATCATGACCATATCCATCGCATCCATCCCATGACGCATTGAGTTTACGCAGGTGAGCGATAGAAGATGTTCCTACGCTTCCATGCTCAAGCTCAACTGAGCGCGGAATGGTTCCTCCGGGGGTTTGAATGAAGTCGTTGAAGTAGCACCAATCTAAGCTATTGGCATTCATTTGACGCACGATTGACGCAAGGTGGTGGGTTCCGTGCATGTCGTCCGAATCCAAGTACACGATAATATCGCCGGTTGCCACATCAAGCCCCTTCTGCCGAACAAGACCTGAAAACAACGGCTGTTTTTCAACTATGTATGGGCGCACTTCTTTCGAATCAAAGGAAGCCGCAATATCATAAGACTGTTCGCATCCATCAGCAACAACAATCAACTCTTTTGAGGGGTGTGAATTCCCTAAGAAACTACCGATGGCACGTTCCAACTTTTCAGGTCGGTCTTTCGCGGCTCCTTCGTATTCACCCAAATAGCTCGGCATAATAACGCTTACCTTCGTGCTTGCATCTATCTTTTCCTGCGCGGTCATTTTAGGCTCGTTTTAGTGATGTATTTTTGTGCTTACAAAGTATCGAAGTGTCAACAAACACGGGGACTTTGAGAGTGTCAAGGTCGGCAAAAAATATACTGTCCGGGTGAACCGGTGCGCCATCCTCATACCGGAACTCTACGCGCTCCAAAACCTCCCTTTTAATAAGAACGCAGCCAAGTCCGCAGTGATGGATTCTTTTAACAGAGCCATCCACAAACGACATATCTGTATGGTCAAGATTGTAGATTGTCCGGTGCTTGTGTCCAAACTTGTCAATATCCTGAAGCATGAGCTTACTTTCCGCTCCCAACTCTATATGGTAAAGCGCCCCTACCACTGGCTTTTGAGCCTCAAGAAGACGTTCAATAATATCTATCGGCGGAAACACATCGCTCTCCAAGTGTAGGAGATAGTCGTAATCGCCTGAAATCACCTTCGCACGGCAACGGTTGTGGGATTCCGCAAGGGCATGTCGGTAGCTTTTGAAGTTTTTCGGGTTTACACGCTCCATCCACACCTCATGCTTCCACTTGTTGTAGAAGTCCCATCGCTCGCTGTTGTCCGCCATAAACACATCATAATTGTCGTATGTAAGGTTTTTGGTGTGACGAACCCACTCCTTCATGCAGTATTCCTTGGCTGACGCGGTGGGGCATGCGACTAAAATTTTCGACTTTTTCAATTTTTCACTTTCCATCCTTCTTTTCAATTATATCTAAGTGAACGGCTTTTATTTTCCGCTTAGTGGCAAATATAGCATTTTTAACCACTACAAAATAGCGGTTTTGAGTTCATAAATTTGAGGACAACTTGAAATTCAAAAACCAAAGAAATGAAAGAAGTATTCTCAAAAGAAATGGTCGGAAACGCCCTTGTAACATTCGGCGTAGTCATGGTGACTCTTGTTGTTTATGACAAGTTCGGTCGAAAGATTTTTGGAACACAGCAAGGAGCTGGTTCTATTCCTGCGCCACGCGCAACTGCCGGAAACGGTAATGGCAACGGCAACGGCAACGGAAACGGAGAAGGGTAAGCCTTTTGTTTCCAATTAAGTTAGGCTAAAACAGCACAATTTATATTTATGAAGAACTCACAGTTCAACATCGACAACTACCTTACTGAGGCTGAAGAGAATTTCTCCGGCTTCTACGGCGATGGCATGGGATATGACTATGCCCAAATGGATGGCTCGTTTGCATACGAGTGGAACAACGCAGAAGGCGACATGCCGGCTGCAAACCTGAAGTCTCCTTCACCATATCAGGTGACTGTGACTAACTCAACTGCGGGTACGCTGAACGCTGTCCTGTTCGGGCGTAACGAATTCCTGCTTACTGCAAACTTCGGTTCGGATGCGGGTATTACTGTTGCTCCTTCTCAGGCAAACGTTTCTTACCTTGAGCTTCTTGAGCAGTCAGCAGAGCAGCCTTTCGAGACTTCTCTGGTTCGTATTCAGTCAACAAATACAACGCAGATTACGCAGATTTTGACGGTAACTGTTAAGGACGCCAACGGTCAGGCGGCAACCCTACCAATTATCACTCAGAGTTATTTCTCTGCGTATCAGCAGCAGTCCGGTATCTTGGACGTTCCTTACAATCTGAAGATTGATGCGAACACCAAGGTAACGTTCCCGGTACTTGGTACGACTACCGTTATCATGACATTCTTCCCTGCGGAGAAGGTTAATGTAGCGAAAGGTCTGAATGGTCGTCCTGCGGTCTCCGTTTACGGAAACCCACAGGTGAATCTTGGTGGAATGACCTTCCCTAAGCGACCTGAAGCTCTTCGTCCGGTAGCTCGTCTGCCACGCGGATAATTTGAGAATACACATTCGCTATACAGAAAGGCAGTCATTATTGGCTGCCTTTTTTTGATTTTTTGTATATTTATTGCATGATGGAAAAGATTACACTGTCGGAACTTGTCGCAATGAACAGCACTCCCGAAGCTCGTTCATTAGTTGTGCGTAATGGGTATGCTCCCGCTCGAAATCTTAAAGACCTTTCGATGAAGCTCAACATGCTCATTCAAGACCAACGAGAAGAAGGTCTGATGAAGGTTGCGGCTATTCATCCACACAAAGACTTAATCGCTCAATACGTTGAGTCTCTTCAGCCAAAACGTGAACGAAAATCACGATTTGACTACGCGGAAGAGTACATTGACGCTGACGGAAACTCATCTCCGCCGGCAAAGAGAACTGAGGACGCGACTACTTCAAAAGTGCCGTCAATGACTGAGTATATGCCACTGTTCGCTCTCGGCGTTGTCGCTATAAGCGCACTCGCCATCGTTTCTAAATCTCGATGAAAACAAAGGAGGGCATATCGAGCAACCGCCTGTTCATTCTTAACGCCAACGCGCCTGTTCTTTCCATCAAAGGCTCGAAGGTTGAAGAGACCGACCGGGTATTGGTTAAAGGCACTGTTATTTCAGGTGCTATCAAAACCCGTGTGATTGGTAGCGGAAAGGATAAAAAGCCCTTCAAATTCATTCATATTGAGGATTCCAAAAACTCATATTTGGCGCCTCCTGCGGTCAACTACTTCATCAATGATTTTTCAAAAATCGAAAAGAAGCGTAGAACCGGAAGTGAAGTGAGAGACACCGCTTGGGGTGAGGTTCAGGGAAGAAAGAAAAAGAACAATAATTTCGTAGTCAATTACGCGCTTCCCGCAGCAGGGGCGTTTATTGGCTACAAACTCGCTCAAAAACAAGGAGCGGGCGCCAAGAAAACAGCGCTATACGTAATTGGCTTCGGTCTATTGGGTATGGCTCCTAAGTACATGAAAAACAACGAGCGATGATATACGTAGAACAGGATTTTTACTCCAACTTCAGTAATGCCGTCATTTCAAGCGATGACGAAACCATCAAGACGATGGTTGTAGACGAGCTTTCAAACATTGTAGCGAAACGAGATGTAGAGCTATTCAAACTTCTCGATAAAACCGGCGTCAATGTTCCTCAGAACGCGAGCAATGAAGAGATTGCTGACGTATTGGTATTCGGTCTTTCTGAAAGCCCGAAAATGCGAGTAGGTGTTTCCTACTTGATTGCAAAGCAAAATGGCATTCTTGCAAGTTCTCAAAAACCAAAGCCATCCGAGAGTGAAACAGGTGAAGAAGGTGAAGAAGGTGATGGTAAGCCCGAAATAGCTCCGGCGGATTCGGCGGATGCGGTTGCATTTGTTTCTCGCAACATTGACCTTATGGTTCAGAGCTTGGACAGGTCAAGTCTTGCGGAACTCGCAAACAAGGTTAAGGAACAGGCGAACAATAAGGCGCCTAATTATTCCTATGTGAGCATCAACAAATCTCAACAGGAATCAGGTGTTCAGGAGCAACCATCGAACAAAAAGTCAAACAAAAAATTGTGGATTGGAGTAGGGGTTGTAGCCGCTCTTGTTTTAGGGTATTGGGCATACAAAAAAGGCTATTTTGACAAGCTGCTCAAAAAGGGTGGTGACGGAGCTTCGGCGTCCGGCGCCGGTGAACTTGCCGAAGGAGCCGGAGAAGCCGCTTCCGGGATGGCGGATTCATTCAGCTAAAAAAGGAATTACGTTAAACCAAATATGAAAAGAAATGGAGTTCGAAATCATTGAAGACATGCCGCAAGAAAACCGAATTGAGGTGTTTTCTCAGGTTAAAGGCGATGGAAAGGCGCCTGTTGATTCTCAAGGGAATCCGGTAGACACGTCTCAGTACAAGCAAGGCGGAAATGTTGATTGGAACGCAATCGTTAATGCCGGTGCTGACATTGCGGGAGCTTTGGCTGCTTCAGGTGTGCTTACACCGAATGAGCAAAAGCAAGCGCTTCGTGCTATTTGCGGAAACAAGCCTTGGTTTGGAAAAGACAAAAAAGAGGCATACCGTCAGTGCGCCGAAGATTTTTACCGCTCTATGGGAATGAACGCCGGAACGCCGCCCGTGTCTACCGCCCCGGATGGTCGTAATTACTATTACGCCGAGCCTGAAGATTCAGGAATGTCCACCGGAGCAAAAGTTGCTATTGGTCTTGGCGTTGCCGCTCTACTTGGGGTTGGTATCTACTTTGCTGTAAAGAGCCGCCGTAAATAATACCGGGCATGTCAAAGGGCGTTTACAGGTTGAAATACACCCTGAAGGCTATTGATTTGAAAAAATCGAATCAAATCAACCGCCCTGTGACTAAACTTTTTCAGAAAGGACAGGAGGTAATTGCGGAGGGGCTTCAGGATGATTGCTCCATTGTAGATGACCGGTATGTTATCCCTGACGACTACCTTGAAAAGATTTCGGAATCAGCTTCTCGCCTGAAAAAGAACAGCTCCTTTGCTGAAACCCATAAACGGATAAGCGAACAGACGGCTGAAATAAGCGAGCGGGAAAGAGAGAAGCAGGAGCAGCTTGAAGAGCATATCAAAAACGGTGTTCAGGGGGAATTGGAAAAGAAAACCCGGAAAGCCGCAAAGGTTTATCGTAGCGGTGCGGTTATTGGTCTTGCCGCAGGTATTTTATTGGCTCTGAAATTTAAGAAAAATGCCTTAATTTTGGGGGGAGTGGGTTTAGCCGCCGGTGGGTATGTAGCGAATCAGTTGCATAAGTCATCTCAAGGCAACAACCCGATGCCGAAAAAGGCATAGTTATGTTTAATTGAAAATTTGAAAAGCATGGTTAATTGGGATATTGAAACTCCAAGTCAAAACGACTTCATAGTTGATGAATACAAGGTTTTGGACTATTCTTACGCATCAGGGAAAAAAGAGCTTAAAAGAGCCTGTAAAGACGCCAAAAAATCAGGCGAAATATCCAAGGATGAATTCAAAATATGTAAGGCTATGGCTAAGGCGGAGCGTGATTACTTTGAAGAGATGGCTCCCCCTCAAAGCGCAGCCGCTCCTGAAGATTCGTCCACTCGCTCCTCAAGCGCCCCTGTTGCGCCAACACCTGAAAAAGACGAAAGCGGAATGCCGATGGCTGCGAAGGTTGGAATAGGTGTGGGTGTTTTAGCCGTGTTAGGCATTGGTATTTATTTTATTGCTAAGAAGTGAGCATGAAAAACTTCGACGTAGAAATTCTTCAGGGAGATGCATTTGAACCTCTAAACGCAGAGGGTAATAAAAAAATCGACTCTGAGACCATTGGAAAGTTTATTGAGGTAGGTAAAGACCTGTCTGAGTACATTACGACTGATTCGGGAGTTACGCTTGCCGAGCGTGGTCGCGGTCAGGAACTAAAGTCAGGAGTTGAAACAAAAATACTTGGAATGAAGCCGCTTGTATTCGTGGCTGTCTCGCTTGGAGTGGTTCTCATAACAGGAGTTACCATAGCAGCACTTTCAGGAAAAGCTATAAAAAAATGAAAGCAGGAAGAACTATACCATCTCCCATGACCAAAAGCCCAAAGGCGCTTCTCGCCAAGCTCAAGGCTCATGAGGACGCATGCCTTTCAAAACTTGAAAAGACAAGTTTCCGAATCAACATCTTGGAGCAATACCTAAGAGATGCCGATGGAGTCAATGTATCACTGAAAGATTGGTTGAGAGGAAAGGGACTTGACTATAAGACTATTTTTGCGCCAATTGGATGGTGTGGAGCAAAAGGAGTGGCTGTAAGCCATGACCCGGAAAACAAACACCTGATGTTTTGCCGGCGAATGATGTTTCACCCTAAAGTAGGCTACCCGCTTCCTTCCCGTGAAATGCTTTCCGATAAGCAGCATGGAGAGGTTACTTCGTCTATCTTTGGATATTCATACAACCCTCACCTTGCTCAGTATTTCCCTACAACGCCGGAAAACACGTACTACGATGCCCGTGTAAGCTCGGATATGGATGTTACGGACATTATGGGCGGTCTTCGGCTTGAAGAGATTGGAAACCTGAACGCGGTTAGTCAGACCAACAAAGAAATCACGAGAGATGTTGTGAATTTTCTGATTGAGGAACTTGACAATGTGGAAGAGGAGGTTGAGCTTGTTTACTTGAACAAGCAGGACATTCTTCGTCAGGCAGGGCTTGAAGAGTATTCGAACGTGGAATCCGGCAAAAACCTTTTTTGTCGCTCCGGTTGCGTCATAAAACACCCGCTTAGTCGCAAAAGACAGGACGCTTGCGAAGAGGCGTGTGATGAAAAATATCAACCAAGCCAAAAGCAACAGGAACGCAGGGATGACAGGCAGGTTAGAAAAGATGCTCGCCAAGAAAAAAGAGAAGAAATCGACCGTTGCCGAGATGCATATAAGGCGGGCAGAATCAGTAAAGAGGCTTTCAAGCAATGTAAAAAGGACGCCAAGGTTGAAAAAATGCGAACGATTGAGGAGGCTGGCGCCACAAGCGGGTGGACTAAACTTGGTCGCACATTCAATCGGGTTAACCCTATCACTGCGGGAGCAAGAGGCGCGGCGTTGCAGCTTGTGAAATGGAATTTCCTTGGAGTTGCTCTTCGGCTATATCCTGCTTTCGCAACAGGCTCCGATGCTTCAAAGTTCACCCCCGAAGCAATATCCGGCGCTCGTCGAGCTTGGAGTTCCGTATCGAGAGCTTGGAAGAACTTGGGTGGAAAGCCTGATAAGCTGAAGGATGCAATAATCGTTGGCGGAAAAAAGAAGGTTTTGAAAGAGTCAGACGCCGGGATAGATGGTTACTCCAATGCTGAAGGTGTTTCGCTGGGTGCTATAATAACCGCTGGTGGTTCAGTTGTCGCCGCAATACTCAATCTTATCGCTACGTTTGTTGGCAGAAACCCTTACAAGCAAGGTGCTGCGCCACCCTCATTTAGGGCTGAGGACATTCCAGAGGACGTACCGCCAGCACCGGGAGAACCTTGTCTGAATGATAGAGGGGATTGGATTGATTGTCAAACAGGAGAAGTAATTGACCCGAAAACCGGTCAGAGAAAGATATTGGGCATGCCTGAGTCATACGTTTGGTATGGAGGCGCGGCAATAGCCGTAATTGTTACCGGGTTGTTGATTTACAGAGCAACGAGAAAGAAGAAATGATAATTGACATTCCATCTGCATACAGGGCTTTTCAGCTCCGCATAACGCTCAAGAACAAAATACCTGAGCCAATATACGTGCGGTTGATGGCTGTTGACCCTAACAAGCCTTACACAAAGTATGTGGACAGGGGTGGAGAAATTGCGCCTAATTCTTCTCGGACTTTTTACATGAAGTTCCCGGTAAGCCCGGCGGAAATGAAGGCGATTATTCTGAACCCTAAAGTGGGCAATGCCCCTATCGGGCAAGACCCTACTTTTGAGATAGAAGATTTCGGAGTGGAAAAGCTACCGGAGTATGATGTTTGGTGGAACCAAGACACCAAGAACTTTTATGATTTCGCGGTGGATTTTGCTCAGAATGCCGCCACTTATTCTGCAAGTTCGAATATGAAGCCTCACATCTACCGTTCTGACGATGGCAAGTTTGAGATTAACTATTACGACATCATTCGTGATAAGCGAAGCGGAAAGCCTCTAACAACACCGGCGAGAGTTGGTCATCAAACCGGAATCATTGAGGTTAGCAAGAAAAAGTTCCTGAGCTACACGGTTCCAGCGAGATTGGTCATACTTCTTCATGAGTTCGCTCATAAGCACCTGAACCCGAAAATCAACCGAAAGATAGATTACGAAACGGGCGCGGACATTCAGGCGCTTTACATCTACCTTGGAAAGGGGTGGTCTCCTATGGAGTCTCACAAAGCATTCCTTGAGGTTTTTGAAAATGCGAAAAGCAATGAGAATCACAAGCGATATAAGATAATTCGAGACTTCATTGACAAGTATGATAGAGGTCTTGTGGAGCAAAAAAAGGCAGCATGATTGGCATAAGCAAATATTCTGAAGCCATAAAGGATAACATTGCGAAAATCTACAACCGAAGAGAACAGGAGTTTTCTGAGGATGAAGATATTCACCAACCGTGCGATGTTGACCATAAGGTTTTTGAGATTTCATTTCGAAACGTAACAAACCAAGTTCAGAGCTTCACTTTCTTCGATAGCGGAATAACGAAATATGAAAACGTTATTCAATATGGGGATTTTGGTGTTTCGGAAATATCTGCCGTTGCTGTTGTAGATTCCGTTAATGCAATTTATGACCCGGTAGGCGATGTTATGCTAACACTGCAAGGAGGAACACGGCTTGTAACCTATGATAGCAATAACAATGTTGTAACCAATTTCGACTTAACATCCATTTCAGGACTTGTAGATGGAAACTCAATCGCTTTTGACACAACAAGGCGGCATCTTGCCGTTGCAGAGTCACTTGCGAGCGCTATCTATGTGTATAATCTTGATACGCTTACCCTTGACTTTACCATCTCTCCATTGTCCTCTACTCAGGTAACAGACATACAGTATTCATCCGCGTTTGACCGATACTATTGCGCCACGAAAACAAACATTGACGTGTATGACGCAGGAACCGGCGCGGTCGTGGCATCTATCGTGCCTCCAATTGGCGTTGGGGGCGTGTTTGCGGGATACCGGTGTTTAGAGGTGGGTAACTTTGTTTATTTCAGTGATATTCGACCTTCTTTTCGAATGTTCGCATTTGACCAAACGCTCTTAACAGCTTCAGCCATACCACTTACAGTTCAAAGAAGCACATCCCTTTCGTTTAACCCTTCAACAAATCAGGTTCTTACGTGCGCTTCAGCAGATGATTTTTCAGTGGTAGACGCTTCAACTAATCTTGAAGTTTCTTCATTTGCTATTGGCGGTTTCACAGGGTTTGGAGGTGCAGCTTTCGACCCGACTACATCCAAGTTCATTGTAACGGACGCATCCAAAACGTATCAACTTGATAGTGCTTACAATGTTGAAAACACTATCACTACCGGTAAAAACGGGGTGTCCGTTGGTTTCAGACCGGATGGAACAGGCTTAATCCTGAACACGGACGCAAGCATATCCGCATTGTCTCCCGCAATCCTATCAGGCGCCATACAATTTGATGACATTGATTCGTACAACTTTTTTAACCAAGGGCTTCGAGTGAACCCAAAGAAAGTAAGTTGTATCAATGTAGTGGTAGGCTCTACTGACCAATTTCAGTTTACCATGCCGTTCACGCGAAAAGATGCAAGCGGAAAGGCGGTTACGGATGTTGCGCTACCCAATATAAAGGTGAGTCCTTGGCAGGAAAATAGCTTCAGGGCGCTGACACCAACTCCGGGTGTTATTCTTGATGGATTAACTCAGCTTACTTACTCGGTTCAGCCCAACGAGAGCGTTAGTTTTACGATATACTATCGAGAATGGAAGCGAGTTAACTTCATTGATGCATTCATGGAAGGTGAGCGAATACCGTTATTTGAAAAATTCGAAAACGCAACCGGCGGAAGAGTTGTCCGTAAGCAAAAAAGCCCTATTTTTGATAGCGGAATTGAGGCGTTTGACAGGTTCTTTCAAAGAAGTGTTGTAAATTACGCAAGTCTTCGCGGTGTTTATCCGATTGAAGAGCCGGAAGTGAAGCCTATTTTTGTGGATACCGGAGAGCTTGAGTTTGGCTCACCGAAGTACCACCCGAATAAGAAAATTGATGTCCCGACCTTTGCGGGAGTTGACTTGAATAATAAAAACAAGAGCGGTGAGTAAGCATACTGTTCAAAACCTTGTGATTTTCACATCGCTGATTGCGGTTACAGGCGTTATTGCTTACAAACAATGGAAGCTCGTTAAGAAGGACGTCGAAAATAATTTTTACTAAACACGTTGAACCAAATCTAAAAATTATGTTTTCAAGAAGAAGAAGAAGGGGTTTTAGCAATAGCAATGAGACTCGAATCCCTACAAAGCAGTTTGAGGTAAGGTGTCTTGTCGTTTTCGGTCG
>Ga0180432_10001104_pt1 | contig 43217 bp, 33 predicted proteins | sample SS_ome_10_FD_132414 | JGI IMG/M metagenome (GOLD analysis project Ga0180432, IMG submission 132414) | Hypersaline lake sediment archaeal communities from the Salton Sea, California, USA - SS_1_MS_2 metaG | ecosystem: Environmental > Aquatic > Non-marine Saline and Alkaline > Hypersaline >... | reverse complement strand
GGGGGTTTTAGGGGGGGGGGGGGGAAATGGCGATGTGGGAGGGTGAGAATATCGAGCGGTTGGGTTATGATGGGGCGGCGGTGGCGGCGGAGGCGGGTGTTGCGGCGTTGTGGGGGGAGCAGGGCAGGGGGGCGTTGGAGCGGATGTGGGCGCGGCCTACGTTTGAGGTGAATGGGATTTATGGGGGGTATACGGGCGAGGGGGGCAAGACGATTATTCCGTCGTCGGCGACGGCGAAGTTGAGCATGCGGCTGGTGCCGGGGCAGGCCTGGCGTCAGGTGGTGGAGGCGACGGTGTCTCATCTGGAGCGTTTGTGTCCTGAGTTTGCGCGGCTGGAGGTGCTGGACTCGGGCGGGGCTGATCCGGTGTTGATGGATGTGGATTCGGAGTTGATGCGGGCGGGGTTGCGTGCGTTGGAGGCGGGTTTTGGGGTAGAGCCGGAGTTGATTCGGTGTGGGGGGTCGATCCCGGTGGTGAGTGTGCTGGAGCGGGAGTTGGGGGCGCCGGTGTTGTTGATGGGGCTGGGGTTGGATTCGGACGGGGCGCATTCGCCGAACGAGCGGTTTGCGGTGGAGCACATGGTGAAGGGTGCGAAGGCGTCGGCGGCGTTGTTGATGCAGTTGGGGGAGAGTCAGGCGTGAGCCCACCGGAGATTCCGTCAGCCGCCACGGGAGGCCCATGCCGAGCGCTTGCCAAGAGAGGTGAAGTATGTTTACGGGTACAGGATGAAAATGTTGACAGGCTCCGGTTCATAGGAGGTACGAAGGGATACAGGCAGAGAGAGGCACAGAGGGGAGGTGTCGCCTTGGGCGACGAGGGGTTTTAGGGCGGGCAAGATGTGCGCGACACGCAAGGACGGGACGCTCTGGCCACGACGGATTCCCATGGCACGGGGGGTGGTTAGTACTACAACGCTACAAGGATATTTCGTTTGGACGATAATCGGTTACTTTGCAGTTTGTTATCCTCTTTCTCATGTCGCCCCTTCAGGGCTTTAGGGTCTGTTGTGGTTTTCCAACCCCGGGCGATGCGCTGGGCTATTTCATAGCACCCCTTTGGGGTTTTTGATGTTTGGCTGAGAGCACATTGTGTAGCGTTGTAGTATTAGGCGGTCTGGGCGACGGCTTGGTATTGTTGGAAGAGGGTGTCGAAGACGGCGTTCCAGGAGCGGTTGAGGGCGTATTGTCGGGCGTTCTGGCCCATTTGTTGTCGACGGGCGGGGTTGTGGATGAGGAGGTCGAGTTTTTGGGCGAAGTCGGCGGGTGAGTGGGTGACGAAGCCGGTGTGGTCGTGGTTGACGATTTCCTTGGGGCCCATTTTGTCGGTGACGATGACGGGTATTTTGGAGGCCATGGCTTCGAGGACGACGTTGCCGAAGGTGTCGGCGGTGGAGGGGAAGACGAAGATGTCGGCGGAGGCGTAGGCGGTGCTGAGGTCGTCTCCTTTGAGGAAGCCTCTGAAATCGGCGTGGGGGAGGAGTTGTTTCATTTCGGGCAGGTAGGGGCCGTCGCCGACGATGACGAGTTGGGCGTCTTGTTTATCGCGGAAGATGTCGACGAGGACGGCGAGGTTTTTTTCGAGGGAGACGCGGCCGACGTAGAGGACGACGACGTGGTTGTCATGGTGTTGGCGGCGGCGAGGGTGGAAGGTGTCGGTGTCGATGCCTCGGGAGAAGATGTCGACGGGTGTTTTGAGGCGTTGTGTGAGTTGTTTTTTGACGGATTGGGAGGGAGCCAGGACGAGTGCGGGGTGGTTGTAGAACCATTCGAGATAGTCCCAGGTGAGGTTTTCGGTGCGTTGGGGCGAGCGGGAGGTGGGGAGTTTGAATTTTTGGACGAGTTTTTCGACGCGGGTTCGGACGTAGTCGGGCAAGGCGGTGTGGTAGGAGCCGATGATGGGGCAGTTGGCGTGTCGGGCGGCGAGGAGTCCGGTGAGGCCTATGGAGCCGGGTGTGGCGAGGTGGACGAGGTCGTAGGCGGTTTTCTGGAAGTCGCGGAAGAGGCGGAAGCGGGCGACTTTGAGGTCGAAGATCATGTCGAAGTAGATGTCGACGGGCAGGCGGGGCTTGTAGCGGAGGATGCGTACGGAGCCTCGGGTTTCGATGTGGTCGTCTTTGTCGGTGTAGGCGTAGATATCGAGTCGGCGTTTTTTGGCCTGGCAGTAGTCGGTGAGGTGGCGGAAGGTGTTGGCGACGCCGTTGACTTCGTCGTAGGTATCGGTGAAGAGGGCGATGTTCATGGGGGGGACTCCAGCCTGTATTGTTTAGGGGTTCTGGTTTTGCGGGTGTTCTTGAGGGGGCACTGGGTCGTTGTTGTCTCAGTTTATCCTGGATATGCAGGCTGCTATGTCTGGGGGCGAACAGGCCTGGTTTTTGGGCGGCCCAAAAAAGGCTGGTTAGAAGCAGTCCGTGGATGTTCTTACTTCTGTTACTGCTTGTGGCTGTCCTTGAGCGAAGGGGCAGGGATGGTTATTTTTCCGGTGAGGGGTCGGAGGGGGTGAGTGTTTTTTGGGGGGTGTTCTGGCGTTTTTTTTTGGTTTTGGAGGGTGTTGGTTTGTGGGTAAGGACGACCTTTATGAGTTCCACGATGTTGGTGACTCCGAGTTTTTGCATGAGGTGGCTGCGATGGTCTTCGACGGTGCGGACGGAGCGATGGAGGATACGGCCGATTTGACGATTGCTTTTGCCTTCGACGATGAATTGCAGGACGCGTTTTTCGGCGCGTGTGAGGGGTTCTGCAGCGGGTAGTTCTTGTTTGGCGAGGGCTTTTTCGATGGCGTCAAGAAAGGAGCCGCGTTCGAGGGGTTTTTCGAGCAAATCGACGGCGCCGTCTTTCATGGCCTGGACGGTCATGGAGACGTCGGCGTAGGCGGTGAGGACGATAACGGGCAGTTCGGGGCGTACTTTTCTGACGAGCCGGAGGAGGTCGAGGCCGTTGAGTTCGGCCATTTTGACGTCACAAACGAAGATGTCGCAGGGGTTGTGTTCCAGGGCGTCGAGGGCAGCGAGGGGGCTGGTAAAGGTTTGGCTTTGGTAGGAGGCTCGCTCGAGGGTAATTCCGACGGCTTTGCAGACATCGGGTTCATCATCGACAAGAAAGACCATATCCTTCTTTTGATCAGACATACCAACCCCTTTGATGCGTGCCGAAAGAAGCACATCCCCCCCAGTCGAGGAGGTGTCCCCGTTCAGCGTCCCGACTATGACCTTTTTGGTAACCGCTCACGCATGACTATATGGCTTGCGGGTGGGTTTTGCAAGGGCGATTTGGTTGAATCTGGCACTTTTTCTTTCAGATTACGGTTTGTAGCGGCTGGGTGATCTGTAGTGGTGGCAGGGGCTGCCCGGGGGCGTTGAGGCGGTCTGGTTGCGGCATGTAAAAGGTTTTATTAGAAGGGTTTATGTTTCCTGGTTGTTGGGCGGTGTTGCTGATGGTGGGCGGGTGGTCTTGTTTATGATTTGTTTACATGCCCAGCGGATTGGGTGGCTGGCGACGTGTGTGGGGCGCCAAGGGCAGGGTGAGGCGGAAGGTGACGCCTTTGCCGGGGCGGTTGTCGACGATGACCTTGCCGCCGTGGCCCTCGACAATGTGTTGGACGATGGGCAGGCCCAGTCCGGTGCCCTGGCTTGGTGGTTTGGTGGTGAAGAAGGGTTCGAAGAGTCTGGGCATGTGGAGGGGGTCGATGCCGCCGCAATCGTCGTCCAGCGAGAGGTGGACGTGTGTGTTGTCGGGTTGGCCGGTGATGCGGAGGGTGGTCCATCGGTTTTGGGGGGCGGCCTGGACGGCGTTTTGTATAAGGATGAAGAGGACCTGTTCGATCTGGTGGGGGTCGGCCAGTACAGGTGGTAGTTGTTCAAGGTTGTAGGTGAGCAGGTGCAGTTTGGCGCGTTGGGCGGAATCTTCGAGGGCGTAGATGGCTTGTTGGGCGAGGGCGGCGAGGCTGATGGGGGTTCGGCAGGCGCTGGCGGGTCGTCGCGGCACGGAGCGGAACTGATCGATGACCTTGATGGCGTTGGCGAGTTCCGCCAGGCTGTCGTCGATGTAGGTGGCGGCAGTGGGGCAGGCGTCAGTTTCGGTTATTTGTGTGAGGGATTCCTGGAGCAGGAGTCGGACGACGGTGAGCGGTTGGCTGAGTCGATGGGCCATGGTGGCGCCGACGACGCCGAGTTGGGTGAGTCTTTCGGCCTGGGCCATTTTTTCTCGGAAGACGTCGAGTTGTTCCTGGGCTTCTTTTTGCTCGCTGATATCGGTGAGGACAATGAAGCATCCGGTGTAGTTGTGTTGATTGTCGAAGAAGCCTCTGGCGGAGACGAGGGTGGGTACTTGGGAGCCGTCCTTTTTTTGGATCTTCATTTCGTAGCGTACGGGTTTGCCTTTTCGGCGGCGGACTTGCTGGTGCTGGTAGGCGGCGAGGGAATCGGGGCTGACTAAGAGGCTGGCGGGGTTTCCCAGGAGTTCGTTTGGGGCGCGTCCGGTGATATCGCAGAGTCTCTGGTTGACGTAGGTGAGTATGTTGTCGGCGTTGTGGATGGCGAAGCCTTCGCTCATGGTATCGATGAGTGTGCGGTAGTGGAGTTCTTTTTCTCGGGCGTTTTCTTCGGCCAGCTTAGTTTCTGTGATATCCAGAGCGATTCCGAGGGCACGTTGTATGGGTTTGGAGTCGTGTAATGGCTGTATGCTCATGCGGTAGTGTCTTTTTTTTCCCTGTACGACGGTGACGGTTTCGCGTTCGACGCCTCTGGAGGAGTCGATGACATGTCGGATGGCTTGCATGTGTTGATCGGCCTGAGGTCGCGGGAAGATATCCCACATGGTGCGTCCGATGACGGCTTGAGGAGTGCTGCCGAGTTGTTGGGCGCCGAGGCCGTTGACGAAATGGTAGATGCCCTGTCGGTCGATGGTGAAGATGGCGGCATGGGCGTTTTCGACGAGGGTGCGATATTGTTCTTCACTTTGTCGCAGGGCGAGCTGGACTTGTTGGTGGGCGAGGGCGTTGGCGAAGGTATCGGCGATCATGCGTAGGGAGGTGATGGTATCGCGGGGCCAGGCATGTTCGTTGTGGTGGACGTAGAAGCCGAGGTAGCCGGTGGTGGTGTCTGCGTGGAGGAGGGGGATCAAGGCGGCGGCTTGGATGTCGGCTTTTTGGCAGCGTTGGCGGTCGTGGTGGGCCTGGTCGGGCCAGTCGTTGAGTCGGGCGATGTTGATGATTTGTCGATTCTGGAGCCGGTTTATGGTCCAGTTGCCGTGGAGTGCTTGCCAGGTGTGGGGTGGGGTTTGTTGGCAGGCGTCGGGGTGGCCCCAGAGATGGGTGCAGCGGGCGGGTAGGCCTTGGGGTGCAAACTGGACGACGACGGCGGCGTGGGCGCCGACAAAGTGGGCGACTTCTTTGAGGGCGTTCTTGACGGCGGGTTCGAGCTGGTCGGGTTCGAGGCCTACAAATCGGGTGGAGATGTTGGCGAGGAGTTTGAGCAAATCGCTGCGTTTGTGCAGGGCGTCGGCGGCGAGTTTGAGTTTGGTGATGTCTCGGTTGAGGCCGATGATGCCGACGATGTTTCCGTCGGGGCCGTACCAGGGCATTTTGGAGACGGAGGCCCATCGATGGTCGTTGGGGTCGTCGCTTGCGGATTGCAGGTTGTTGAGGAGGGGCTTTCCAGTGGTTGTGACGCGTTTTTCTTCCTGTCTGAAGGCCTGGAGCTGTTCTGGCGTAAAAACGCCGAAGTCTGCGTCGGTTTTGCCGATGAGTTTTTCCTCACTGTCGACATTAAGGACCTTGGTGCAGAAGGCATTGGCGAAAAGGAAGCGGCCCTGGGTGTCTTTGAGGTAGACGGAGTAAGGCAGGTTGTCGACGATAGTCTGCAGGAGTTGTCGTTCGGCCTGGAGGGTCTGGTGGGTTTGGCGGTGTTGGGTGATTTCGTGTTGTAGTCTTTGGTTGGCGGCGGCGAGGTCGGCGGTGCGTTGGCCGACGAGGTGTTCGAGATGGGAGCGGTACTGGTCGAGTTCATCTTCGTTCTGTTTTCGTTGGGTGATGTCGCGAATGACGGTGACGACACGGACGACGCGTCCTGATTCGATGACGGGTATTTTTCTGCATTCGGTGGTGTGGTGTCGGCCGTTGATTTCGTAGCATTCTTCGGTGGTTAGGACGTTGCCTTGCTTGAATACCTGGCGGTATTCGCGGCGTATTTTGTCGTCGAGGAATTTGAATAGGTCAAAGGGGGTTTTTTCCTGCCAATGAGGGTCGCAGCCGTTCTGTGTGCACCAGTTGACGAGGGCGTGGTTTGCCAGGAGGATGTGGAAGTCGGCGTCGATGACGTGGACCATGTCGTCCATGGCGTCGATGGTGGTGCGGTATTGCTGTTCGGACTGTTTCAGGGCGTTCTGGATGAGTTTTTGTTCGGAGATGTCGCGGGCGATGCCTTGCATGGTGCCGTCGGGTAGCATGCGGGCGTGGACTTCGGCGAGGAAGAGGGAGCCGTCTTTGCGGCGGATGCGTCTTTGGATTTCGACGGTGTGTCCGGTGCGGAGTTTGTCGAAGCGGAAAGGTTCTTTTTGTAGGTCTTGTTCGGGGATAAGGTCGGCGAGGGAGAGGTTGAGCAGTTCTTGTCGGGAGTAGCCGGTGAGTTGGCAGCCGGCGTCGTTGACGTCGAGGAACTTGCCGTGGTTGTCGGTGGTGGTGATCCAGTCGGGGCTTTGTTCCATGAGGAGGCGGTAGTGGTCGGCGGTTTGGGGCGAGTGGTGGGGCGGGCTCTCATGGGCGAGCCGGGCGCGCAGGTGCTGGAGTTCTTTGATGAGCAGTTCTTTGGGTTTGTCGATATCGTTCACCTTAGTCACCGCCTGCGCTTAGCGTTTTTTTTGAGTGAGTCCTGGTGCATGTTTTTTGTCGCGTGGGTGTCGGCGTGGCCGTTCGTGTGGCCTTGGGGTCGGGTGGCCCTTTTTCTGTACATATCGGACGTTGGTGGTCTATCATGGTTTTGTCGGCGTGCTGTTTTCCTGTGGTCGGCGGTCGGTTCTGCGTTGTGGAGGCCCTTGACGCTCGATGTCTTATCTATTATACTAAAAAGTACGCAATCGGTCACTGGCAAATCATTTGGCGGTGTGGGCGAGGGTGCAGGAGCGGAGGACAAAGGAGAAGGGAATGGGCAGGGGAATTGTATGGGTGGTTGTCTTTGGGGTGTCGGTCATGCGGGCGTTTGGGGCGGACGATCTGGCGCCGCCGTCGTGGCGGGGTCAGGTGGGCAGTACGTATCAGCTCTGGACGTTTGACGACGCGGACAATCCGGCGGCGCCAGAGGGGTTGGAGAACGCGACGGGGACGGCGGAGGCGATGATCACGGTGAGTGCGATCGGGGCGGGCTGGCTGTTTAATCTGGGGGGGATGGGCACTCAGACGGGTTGGTGGGACCTGGGTGGCGAGGGTGGCGGGATGGTCTTTGAGATCACTGATAGCGGTGGGCCTTACGTGGACAAGGAAGTCTGGGTTCAGGTGACGTATTATGAGGATTGGAGTCAGGCGCCGGCGGTGGCGGTGTCGGGGGCGAGTTTTTTGAGTGAGCAGACGTTGCTGGTGGAGGACGCGGGTGACGGGGCGTTGTGGCGTTTGCACCAGAGTCGTTGGCGGATGGCGCCGAGCGAGGGGGCGGTGTCGGTGGTGCTGACGGCGGATGCGGCTTGGGGGACGGTGGTGGATGAGGTGGTGGTGGACACACTGTCGGGGGAGGCGGTGTGCTTGGTGGACGAGGGTGATCTGGCGGCGTTGTCGGCGGCGTGGTTGAGCGAGGGGTCTGGGTTGGGGGCGGATCTGAATGGTGACGAGGTGGTGAATTTGAAGGATTACGCGATACTGGCGTCGTTGTGGCTTGAGCCATGTCCGGTGGATTGGCCTTTGCCTTGAGGGTTTGGGGCGGGTTTTGAGGGAGTCCTGGGCGGGGGCGTCAGGTTGGTTAGAGGTCTGGGACGACCTCGCAGACGAAATCTCCGGTGGGTTCGATTTTGAAGACGTAGATGAGTCCGGGTTGGAGTTCTTTGTAGAGGGCGTGTCCTTCGATGGCTTTGATGCCGGCGTGTTCGAGTCGTTTGGGGTCGTTGGCGAGGCTCCAGATTTCCTGCCAGAAGCGTTTTCGGTCTCGTAGCGAGAGTTTGGCGGCGATGTCGGCGTAGCGTTTGGGTTGGGCGCCGGGTTCTTCGATGGGCAAGCCCTGGTGGGGGGTCATCGTTTCGCCATAGATGCGTCGCCAGAGGTAGAGGGAGCGTTCTTTGCCGTCGATGACGAGTTGGTCGGTGAATTTGACGATGAGGGCGTCGAAGTAGATGACGTCGCCGGGGATTTCGTATTCGCGTTCGAGGACGCGTTTGAGGGGGTCGTTTCGGTCGGTTTCGACAAAGAGCAGTCGGGTGTGGAGCTGGCCCTGGCGGGTTTGCTGGCTGATGACCTTGGCGTAGCCGATCTGGTCTTCGTCGGTGAGGTTGTTGATGGCTTCTTTGAGGTGTTTGTTTTCGGTGAGGAGTTGGTAGAAGGATCGTCCGGAGACGAGCAGGCCCGAGGCGAACAGGCCGGCCAGGGTGGCGGCGCAGAGCAGGACGACGGCGGCGAGGCCGGGGATTTTGCCTTGTCGGCGTGATGGGCCCTTTGTGTTGGGAGGTTGGATGGTGGTCGGCACGGGATTTTTCCTTGTGGTTGGCGCTATTGGGGCGTGTGTTTGTCTGGGCTTTTCTTGGAGCGTATGTAGTATAACATCGGCGAGGGGTGTCGGCTGCATCAAAAGGGGCGTGTCGGTGGGGCGGACCGGCCTTATCGGACCCTCCTTGTTTTATCGGACTTTTGTGCGGGGTAACTTCGGTGTTGGGGGGGATTTGTATTGAGGTTTTGCGGCGGCGGGTGGCAGAGGTTTACGCGGTAAATCGATGGTGAACTCCCATCAAGCTGACAAATCGCCATCGGTCTGCCTTGCAGACCGCTGCCACCCGTCGATGAGTGCTTAATCTGGGAGCGTGTTATGTTCTTTCTTATCACGCCCCTTCAGGGCTTTAAGCTGTTTGGTGATTTTTCCACCCAGGGCGATGCCCTGGGCTATTTCATGTCGCCCCGTTGGGGCTTTAGTGGTCGAGCGGCAACGTATTATGTAGTGTTGCAGCGGTAGTGTTATGGGACTTTTGTGCGAGGTAACTTCGGTGTTGGGGGGGATTTGTATTGAGGTTTTGCGGCGGGTGGCAGCGGTTTACACAGTAAGCTGATGATGAACTCCCATCAAGGTGACAAATCGCCATCGGTCTGCTTCGCAGACCGCTGCCACCCGTGGCATTGACTGTTGGTAGGACCACGTTCAGTCGCGATGTTTTTACGGCTGGGGGGCTTGGGGGCAGGTCCGGGTTGGCGCATGGCTGGGGGGTAGCGATGAGTTCTTTGTTTTTCAAGGTTGACGCGGCGGTTTGTGACGGTAAACTTGACGGACAAGTGTAGCGAACGGGGGGTGAGGGCCGATATCAGGTGAAGCTGTACCGGGCTTAGGGATCGGCTGTGTAGAAGTGATTGACTGCGTAAAAGAGAGGTGGATACACCATGCCGCAGACAATAGAGGATTTTGTAGCGAAGCTGAAGAACGACGGGGTGGAGGCGGGTCAGGCGGCCGCTGAGCAACTGCAGGCCGATGCCAAGGCGCAGGCGGCGGCGGTGGTCGAGGAGGCCAAGGCCGAGGCAGCCAAGATTGTGGCAGGCGCCGAGGCGCAGGCGGCGAGCATTTTGACCAAGGGTCGTAATGAGCTGAAGCTGGCGTCGCGTGACGCGGTGCTGCGTTTGCGTGAGACGATCGTGGCGGGGTTGCGGGCGGTGCTTCGAGGGCCGGTGGAGGCGCAGCTTGGTGACGCGGAGTTTTTGGCGCCGCTGTTGCACGATGTGGTACGTCAGTACGCACGGGCGGATTGTGAGCGTGAGACGACGATAACGATCAATTTGCCTCCGGAGCAGTGTGCACAGCTGGCGACGTGGGCGATCGGGGAGTTGGGTCGCACGGCGAAGACGCGTGACGCGAACGTGCAGCTCAAGTCGCCTCAGGGCGAGTATGTGGATGAGACAGCGGGCCCGGAGGGTGACTTTGTGAGCATCGACCTGAAGGGGATGCTGGCGGAGGCGGGCTTTGAGTATCGCGTGACGGGGGCGACGGTGGAAGTGACGGTGGATTCGGTGGTGGATACGCTAAGCGATCTGGTGGGTGTGCGTGTTCGGGAACTGCTGGACGAAGCGATGAAGGAAGCCCAAGCACAGTAGCGTATGCCAGGATCGAACTATTACATATTGAGTCATTTGCCGGGTTTGGGGGGCTTTGGCAGTGAGCCGACGGTTTCAGCGGTGGAGCTGGCTGATCAGGTGGCGTTTGACGCGACGGCAGGCGAGCTGGTGCGAGCGGTCTTGCTGGGGGATGATCTGTTGATGCGTCAGAGTGTTCTGGCGGGTGAGCTCAAGGCGCAGGATGTCTCGCCGGCGGTGCTGACGCTGCGTCAGGTACGGGACGAGGAGCCTTTGCCTGTTGAGCTGAGTGTGGCCAAGCAAGAAGAGGGGGCTGAGCGGCAGGTGGTGGACCGGCTGTGGTCGGCGTACTTTAATTATGGTGGGGCGGTGGCACGGCGGGGCGGCAGCGAGCTGTTGCTGGGGTGGCTGAGTTTTGAATTGGCGTTGCGTAATGAGCTGGCGGAGGCTCGGGCCAAGGCGTTGGAGCTGGAGGGGCAGGACTACGTGGTGCGGGCGGCGCTGGCGGGGAGTGATTATGATTTTGGGCCCTTGCTGACGGAGTGGGCCAGTGCGGCGACGCCCTTGGCGGGGTTGCGGGTGCTGGATCGAGCGCGGTGGGGTTGGCTTGAAGAGCATGGGTCGTGGTTTAGCTTTGGATACGATGAATTGGTGGCATATGCCGCCAAGCTGATGTTGCTGCATCGTTGGGGTCGTGTGGCGCGTGCCGAGCAAGGCATGGCGGCGGGCGGCGTAGCGGGGCAGTCTATCTCGGAAAGGACGACACCGTGAACGGAAGAATCGTTGTGGTCTACGGTAACCTGGTGATCGCCGAGACGCAAGGGCAGGTGACGCAGAACTCGATGTGTCATTGTCTGCGTTCGGACGGGGCGCGTCTGCTGGGCGAGGTGATTCGTATCCGGAATCGGATGGTGGACGTACAGTTGTTCGAGGAGACGCGTGGTCTTCGTGTGGGCGATACGGTGGAGTTCACGACGGAGATGCTTTCGGTGGTGGTGGGTCCGGGGCTTCTGGGTCAGATTTATGATGGTTTGCAGAACCCGCTGCCGCGACTGGCCCAAGAGGTGGGTTTTTTCCTGGAGCCGGGCCACTATATTGATGGTTTGCGGACGGATTTGAAATGGCAGTTCACGCCGACGGCGTCGGTGGGAGACATGATTCAGGCGGGCGAGACGCTGGGGACGGTGCCGGAGGGGATATTTGAGCATCGGATCATGGCGCCGTTTACGTTGCGGGGCAAGTGGACGCTCAAGAAGCTGGCGGCGGCGGGCGAGTACACGGTGGATGAGGAGATCGCGGTGCTGGCGGACGCGTCGGGTCATGAGCGGTCGGTGTGCATGCAGCAGAATTGGCCTACGAAGGTGCCGTTGAACGTCTCGCGTCGGCGGTTGATGCCGAGCGAGCCTCTGGTGTCTCGAATTCGTATTATTGATTCGATGTTTCCGATTTTGCGGGGCGGGACGTATTGTATTCCGGGGCCTTTCGGGGCGGGCAAGACGGTGCTGCAGCAGATCACGTCGCGTCACGCGGAGGTGGACATTGTAATCATCGCGGCGTGCGGCGAACGTGCGGGCGAGGTGGTGGAGACGCTCAAGGAATTTCCGGAGCTGATCGACCCGCGGACGGATCGGCCTTTGATGGAGCGAACGGTCATTATTGCGAACACGTCGGCGATGCCGGTGGCGGCACGTGAGGCGTCGGTGTATACGGCGGCGACGCTGGGCGAGTATTATCGTCAGATGGGGCTTAACGTGTTGCTGCTGGCGGATTCGACGTCGCGTTGGGCTCAGGCGATGCGTGAGTTGTCGGGTCGGCTGGAAGAGATACCGGGGGAAGAGGCGTTTCCGGCGTATCTGGAAAGCCGAATCGCGAGCTTTTACGAGCGGGCGGGCGCGTTGGAATTGCACAACGGGGAGGTGGGTTCGCTGACGATTGGCGGAACGGTCAGTCCGGCGGGCGGTAACTTTGAAGAGCCGGTGACGCAGGCGACGCTGAAGGTGGTGGGTGCGTTTCATGGTCTGAGCCGGGCGCGAAGCGACGCACGGCGTTATCCGTCGATTGATCCGCTGGATTCGTGGAGCAAGTATCAGGGGATCATCGAGCCGGCCAAGGTGACGCAGGTCAAGCAGGTGCTGCGGCGTGGTAACGAGGTGCAGCAGATGATGGCGGTGGTGGGTGAGGAGGGCACCAGCGCGGATGACTTCACGATGGCGTTGAAGGCGGACTTTTTTGACAATTGTTTTCTGCAGCAGAACGCTTTTGACGCGGTGGACGCGGCGACGCCGGCGGAGCGGCAGCGATTCGTGTTTGACAAGGTGCTCGATATTCTGGGCATGGACTTCGATTTCACGGACAAGGGTCAGGCCCGCGAGACGCTGGTGCGGATATCGGATCTGTTCCGCAACTGGAATTTTGCCGCGACGGATTCGGACGAATATAACGAGATTTTGCGTCAGATCGACGCCTTCATCGAGACGAAAGGCCGTCAACATGCGTAAGTATTATGACGAAATCACCCGGATCGCGGGCAACGTGGTCACCGTGCAGGCGACGGGGGTGGGCTACGACGAGCTGGCGGTGATCACCAGTGATCGGGGCAAGAGTCTGGCTCAGGTGATTCGGGTGGAAGGCGACCAGGTGAGTCTGCAGGTATTTGCGGGCACGCAGGGCGTGTCGAACAAGAGCCGGGTGGAGTTTTTACATCGGCCGATGCAGGTGCCCTTTGGCGATCAGTTGCTGGGGCGGGTGTTCAATGGGGCGGGCAGCCCGCGGGACGGTCGGCCTCCGGTGGAGGCGGAGCCGGTGGATATCGGTTCGCCGACGGTGAACCCGACGCAGCGGCGTATGCCGGACCAGATGGTGCACACGGGTATTCCGATGATCGACGTGTTCAACTCGCTGGTGGAATCGCAGAAGCTGCCGATTTTTTCGGTGGCGGGTGAGCCTTACAACGAGTTGCTGGCGCGGGTGGGTCTTCAGGCTGAGGCGGACGTAATTATTCTGGGCGGGATGGGGCTGCGGCACGACGACTATTTGAAATTCCGGGACACGTTCGACGAGGGTGGGGTGCTGGGTCGGACGATCATGTTTATCCATACGGCGGCGGATCCGGCGGTGGAGGCGTTGCTGGTGCCGGACTTGTGTCTGGCGGTGGGTGAGCAGTACGCGTTGCAGAACAAGAAGGTGCTGGTGCTGCTGACGGACATGACGTCGTTTGCGGACGCGTTGAAGGAAATTTCCATTATCATGGAGCAGATTCCGTCGAACCGGGGTTATCCGGGCGATTTGTACACGCAGCTGGCGCGTCGTTATGAGAAGGCGGTGGACTTTGCCAAGGCCGGTTCGATGACGGTGTTGGCGTGTGTGACGATGCCGGGCGACGACGTGACGCACCCGGTGCCGGACAACACGGGTTACATTACCGAGGGCCAGTTCTACCTGCGAAATGGTCGGATCGAGCCGTTCGGTTCGCTCAGTCGGCTCAAGCAGCAGGTCAACGGCGAGACGCGGGACGACCACCGGGCGATTATGGATGCTTGCATTCAGCTTTACGCCTTGTGTCGCGAGAGTCGCGAGAAGCGTGACATGGGCTTTGAGATGTCGGACTGGGACGAGAAGCTGCTCAATTATGGGGAGCTTTTCGAGAAGCAGATCATGGATTTGTCGGTGAATATTCCGCTGTTCGAGGCGTTGGACAGGTGCTGGGAGATTCTGGCGTCGTGTTTCGAGCCGGCGGAGGTGGGTATTCGTCGTTCGATCGTAGATGCGCATTGGCCCAAGTCGAAGGCGACCAAGGCGCAGGAGCAGACTGAAGCGGTCACGGCCTGAGACAGGCGTAAGGCGAACGGATGGCTAAGAAAGTCAAACTAACCAGGCCTGAGCTAAAGCGTTACCGCGATCAACTGACGCGGTTCGAGCGTTATCTGCCCATGCTCAAGCTCAAGCAGCAGCAGTTGCAGATTGCGGTGCGGGATATTGCTCGGCAGCGTAAGGCGGCGCAGCAGGCGTTGGACGTGGCGCGGGGCCAGTTTGAGCCTTACCAGGCGGTGCTGGCGGACGTGGCGGGGGTGAACGTGGAGCAGCTGGCGGAGCCGGACGAGGTGCGGACGGGCCGGGCCAATATTGCCGGGGTGAATATTCCGGTGTTTGAGGACATATCGTTCCCGCAGGCACAGTACAGTTTGTTTGCGACGCCGGCGTGGGTGGACCGGGCGTTGCTGGATTTGCGTCAGGTGAGCCGGCGGGAATCGGAGCTGGAGATTGTCAAGCAGCAGTACAGCACGCTGCAAGACGAGTTGACCAAGATCAGTCAGCGGGTGAATTTGTTTGAGAAGGTGAAGATTCCCGAGGCGCGTGAGGCGATACGGTTGATCCGGATCAAGCTGGGCGACGAGATGGCTGCGGGCGTGTGCCGGGCGAAGATCGCCAAGGCGAAGATAGCTGCCACGAGCGGTTTGCAGGACTGGGAAGAACAGGCATAAGGACGCGGGCGTCTTAGGCCTTTTGAAGGTACAACGCGTATGATCGTTGAAATGAAAAAAGTGTACGTGGCGGTTCGGTGGTCCGACCGCGAGCGTCTGCTCAACACGTTGGGCCAGTTGGAGCTGGTGCACATCTACCCGGTGGATGCGGAGCGAGCTCAGCCGGACGAGCAGACGGTGACGACGATCGATCGGATAGGGCGGGCGTTACAGATTTTGGGGCAGGTCTCGGCGGCGGGGGCCAAGCCGGCGACGACTGTTACCGAGGCGGTGGACGAGGTGCTTCGTCTTCAGCGTGAAGCGGCCGAGCTGAGCAGTCGGCTGAACAGTCTGCATCAGCAGGTTCAACGTCAGGAGATGTGGGGGCAGATGTGTCTGGCGGACGTTGAGCAGCTCAAGCAGAGGGGTGTGCACGTGTCGTTCGCGTCGATGCGGCGCGACGAGGTGGCCTCTATCGAGGCGGACTGCGTCGAGGTGTTGGCTGATCAAGGCGGCGGGCGTGTGCTCGTGGCGCTGGCGCACGGCGACGACGAACTGACCTTGCCGGAGGGGGCCCAGGCGTTGGAGCTGCCCAATCGGGATCGTCCGAGCCTGTTGGCGGAAGCCGGCGAGGTGGATGAGAAGCTTCAGGGGCATCAGCAGCGGCTGGCGGCGTTGGCGCATCTTGTCGAGCCGATGGAGCAGGAGAAGGCGCACCTGGAGGAGCGAGCAGAATATACCAAGGCGTTGCGCAGCGCGGTGGATACCGCCGACGTGTTTGCGATGCAGGGGTGGGCGCCGGCGGAGGATACGGATCGCCTGACGGCGGCGTTGGCCGAGCAGGGCGTCGAGTCGGCTGTTGAGGTGGGCGAAGCGGCGCCGGAGGAAGAGCCGCCGACGATGGTGCGTTATCCGAAGTGGGCGATGCCGATCAAGGGTTTGTTCAATATACTGGGGACGGTGGCGGGTTATCGTGAGTACGATGTCTCGGCGGCGTTTATGATTGCGTTGCCGTTGTTTGCCGCCATGCTGGTGGGCGACGGCGGATACGGGGCGGTGCTGTTGTTTGGGCCTTTGCTGATGTGGCGCAAGGTGGGCCCGGCGTTGGGAGAGGAGTTTACGAAACTGTTGATGATTGTGGGGGCGGTGGCGATTGTGTGGGGGGTGCTGACGGCGAACTTTTTCGGCGTGGTGTTGTACGAGCCGTGGATTCCGGTGAACATGTCGGACGCGTCGCGGAACCTGGTGATGGGCATCACGTTCTACATTGCGGCGATTCATCTGTCGCTGGCGCAGTTGTGGCGGGCGGTGACGGTTTGGCCCAGTTTGCGTGCTCTGTCGGGTGTGGGCTGGGGCGTGTTTATCTGGGGCATGCTGGGGGTGGTGAACTATTTTGTGTTGAATCATCCGCTGGACATGTCGACGCCGTGGCCTTACCTGTTGTTGGTCGGTGCGGTGCTGGCGATTGTGTTTGAGCAGCCGAGCAAGAACCCGCTGAAGATGTTGGCGATGGGGCTGGCGAATTTTCCGCTGTCGATGCTGTCGGCGTTTTCTGACGTGATCAGCTATGTGAGGTTGATGGCGGTGGGGCTGGCCAGCGGAGTGTTGGCGGCGAGTTTCAACGAGTTGGCGTTGTCGACGGGGTCATGGCTGCTGGCGGCGCCGATTTTGGTGGCGGGCCATGGGCTCAATATCGGTTTGGCGTTGATTGCACTATTCGCACATGGTGTGCGGTTGAATATGTTGGAGTTTTCAAACAACCTGGGCATGCAGTGGAGCGGTTACGCCTATGCTCCGTTCGCGGCGTCCCACATTGAGGAGAGCAAATCATGATGGAAAGCGTAATGCCTATGACGACTCTGGCGGAAATTTCAGGGCAAGGCTGGTTGTTTTTGGGGCAATTGGGTGCAGCGTTGGCGTTGGGTCTGGGTGCGTTGGGCAGTGCGGCGGGTATCGGTGTGGCCGGTCAAGCGGCGGCGGGCGCCTGGGCGAAAGAGGCCAAGGCGGGCAAGGGGCTGAGCTTTACGTACATCATTCTGCTGGGTATGCCCATCAGTCAGACGCTCTATGCGATGATCGTGATGAACCGGATGCGTGACGCGCTGATGCAGACGGTGGAGAACGCATCGGTGGCCCAGACGGAGCTGACGGTGACATTTGCCGGTCTGCTGCTGGCGGTGGGCGTGGCCACGGGTATTGCCGAGCTTTTTTCGGCGTGGATGCAGGGGCGTATCGGCGCCGCCGGTATTCGCGCGTTGAGCGAAGGCGAAGGCAAGGGTTTTGCGTTTTTGATTATCGCGATGGGTATCGTCGAGACGGTCGGTATCTTCGCGATGGTGTTCATGCTGGGTATGGTGCCGAGCGTCGCAACCGCGGCGAGCGCCGCGCCGTAAGGCAGCGTTGGCACTGAGCAGCAGCCTTTAGGATTGACAAGCCCCGTCCTGTAATTGGGCGGGGCTTTTTTTGCGCGCCGACGGTTGGCTCTGTGCGGCAGGTACGGGGTGAGGGGCGGTTGTGTCAGAGCGGTGCTGCGGGCTTGTGGCCCGGGGGGCGCCCTCTTGTTTTGGGGGGTGGGTCGTGTTACAAGGGTGACATGAACCTTTTTCGGGAAACAGAAGAGCGGCATTTGGCGGCGGCGGCGCCATTGGCGGTGCGGTTGCGGCCGCGAAGCCTGGAGGAGTTTGTGGGGCAGGAGGAGTTTCTGGGGCGGGGCAAGCTGCTCTGGCGGATGCTGGAGGCAGATCGGCTGACCAGCCTGGTCTTTTTTGGGCCGCCCGGGACGGGCAAGACGACGCTGGCGCATGTGATTGCGCGGAGGACGGAGGCGGCGTTTGCCCCGGCCAACGCGGCGACGATCGGGGTGGCGGAGATTCGGCGGCTGCTGGGGGCGGCGAAGGATCGGCTGGCGGCTGAGGGGCGTCGGACGGTGCTGTTTCTTGATGAGATACACCGCTTCAGCCGCAACCAGCAGGACGTGCTGCTCGATGACGTGGAGAACGGGGTGGTGATTCTGATCGGGGCGACGACGGAGAACCCGTTTTTTTCGGTGAATTCGGCGTTGGTTTCGCGGAGCACGGTGTTCGAGTTCAAGCCTTTGTCGCAGGAAGACATTGAGCGGGTGATTCGCTGGGCCCTGACGGACAGGGAGCGGGGGCTGGGCAAGCTGGCGGTGAAGATGACGGACGAGGCGTTGGGGTACCTGGCGCTGATGAGCGACGGGGACGCCCGGCGGGCGCTGACGGCGTTGGAGATCGGCGTGTTGTCGCAGGCCCAGTCGCAGCGGTCGGGCAAGGCCAGCCCAGGGGAGGACAGCGAAATCGTGTTCGACAAGGCTTTGGCGGTGGAATCGATTCAGCGCAAGGGTCTGGTCTCGGACGCGCAGGGCGATACGCATTATGATCTGGCCAGCGCGTTGCAAAAGAGCATGCGGGGCAGCGACCCGGATGCGACGGCGTATTGGCTGGCGCGGCTGATCGTGGGCGGCGAGGACCCGCGGTTTATCGCGCGGCGGATTGCCGTGACGGCGGCGGAGGACGTGGGCAATGCTGATCCGATGGCGACGGTGCTGGCGGCGGCGGCGGTGCAGATTGCCGAGTTTGTCGGGTTTCCCGAGGCGCAGCTGCCTTTGGCGCAGGCGGCGATTTACATAGCGTGTGCCCCCAAGAGCAACCGCAGCGCCCAGGCCATCTGGTCCGCGAGCAAAGAGGTGCAGCAGGGGCGGAGCAAACCGGTGCCGGGCCACCTGCAGGATGCACACTACGCCGGTGCGAAGAAGTTGGGGCGCGGTCAGGGTTACCAGTATCCTCACAACGAGCCCGATGCTTACGCGGTGCAGGAGTACCTGCCGGGGTCGAGCCCGGGTCAGTATTACCAACCTTCAGATCGGGGCTGCGAAGAGCGGATGGGGGCGTACCTGGCCAAGTTGGAGCAGATCAAGGCGCGGTTGACGGCAGGTGGGGAGGCCGGTGAAGGCACAAACGCAATACCAAGGTAGAAAAAGGCGCCCTAAACTGCTATCCTGCTGGCGTAGTTGTCGGGTGACATCACAGGGGACAAGGAAGAGGACCGTTCGTTGGAAGCACCGTCGGGTTCAACAGATGGCAAGGTAATGTGGCGGGGTCAGTTGCGGCGAAGGCTGGGGGGGTTGGAGGCCCAGGCCCGCCGGCTCAAGAGTGAGGCGGCGTGCGAGCGGCTCTGCCAGCTGGCGGAATTCGAGCAGGCCGGGACGATAATGATGTATATGTCGCTGGCGAGCGAGGTGGATACGCGACCGGCGATCGAGCGGGCGCTGGCGGCGGGCAAAACGGTAGTAGTGGGCAAGGTGGTGGGCCAAGACTGTCAGATCGAGGCGGTCCGGCTCAGTTCGCTCCATGAAGCGATGGCGCGGGATCAGTACGGTGTGCGTTACCCGGAAGACGCGACGTCGGTGGACGTGGGGGCGATTGATCTGGTGGTGGTGCCGGGGTTGGGCTTCGATGGCACGGGCAACCGGCTCGGGCGTGGCGGGGGCTACTACGATCGCTTTCTGAATACGGTCTCGCTACGGGCTTTGCGGTGCGGGTTGGCCTTTGCGGAGCAGGTGCTGGAGCATATTCCCGTGGATGAGCACGATCAGCCGGTGCATCTGCTGGTGACGGATGAGCAGACCCACCGTTTTGTCGACCGCTGAGTGGTAGCACGGGGATGGTTCAGAGGGCGGTCATGGAATCAACCGTTCCAAGGTGATGTTGCGGACCTCGGCGGCGGTGCACCAGGTGGCCAGGCCGATCGGTTTGCAGGCTTCGACCTCAGGGCGAATGCTGATGTGTCGGCCGGCAGTGGCGACGTCGACGATGGGCTCGTCGTCGATCCAGGCCTGGATCTTGTCGGGCAGGACGCGCAGGCGGATGTTGTACCACTGGTGGTTGTTGAAGTCGCGAAAACGGACGGTTTCGTTGTTGTAAGCGTCGGCGTGATTGAGGCAGGAGAGGCCCACGACGGTGCCGCCCCAGCCGCCGACGACCAGGGTGCAGGGGGCGGGCCCGTAAGGGAAGGTGAGCCCGCAGAAGAAGTCGTCCCCTTCGACGCGTCGGGCCTGAAGGCGGATTTCGTAGTTCATGCGTACAAAGGGGCCTTTCCAGGTGACGCCGGACATACTGTCGCCGATGCCGAGGTAGATGGCGTTGTCTTGGACTCGGACGGGTCCGGTCTTAGCGAACTCGGCAGCGGCCCAATGGCCCAGCGACTGGCCGTCAAAGAGCGAGACCTTCTTGCTGGGCGGGAACGTGCCGCCGACGTGGCCGGCCGGCGGGGCAGGTTTGGTGGCAGGGGGGCGGCGCTGCTCGTCGGTTGCGTCAGCCTTGTCCGCCAGGGGCAAGACCCAGATATTGCGGTACTGGACGGGGTTGCCATGGTCCTGGAGGTAGATTGGGCCTTGGCGGGCGGGGCCTTTCCAAGGAGCGGCGGTGGTGCCGTCGACGGTCAGTTCGACGTCGTCGTGGATGTTGACGCCGTTGTGCAGGACGGTGATGCGGGCGTTTTTGACCTTGTCGCCGTCCTTGTTGAAACGCGGTGCGCGGAAGGTGATGTCATACGTCTGCCACTGTAGTGGCGGGGCACACATGTTGACGCGGGGGGCCTTGACGCTGTAGATGCCGCCGCATTCGTTGTTGGCGCCTTTGAGACCGTAACTGTCAAGCACCTGCACCTCGTAGCGGCCTTGGACGTAGACACCGCTGTTGCCGCGTCCCTGGCCCCGGGCGTCGGGTTTGTAGGGAGTGCGAAACTCGATGTGCAGTCTGTGGTCGCCGAATTGGGCCCTGGAGACGATGGAGCCTGGGCCGACCTCCATGTAGCCCGGTTCGAGGGCGTCACCGGGGACGAGTTTCCAGCCGATTTGGCCGGCCTGGTCGGGTCGGGGCAGCAATTGCCAAGGCTTGTCGGACTGGCCGATTTCCGGGGCAAATTTGACGTCGAAGAGCTGGCGAAAGTCTTTGCCTTTGAGACTATAAGGCCCGCAGACCTCCCAGGCGGTGATGAAACCGGGGTGTTGGGCCAATTCTGCCCGGAGTCCGGCGTTGGCGTAGTCGAAGAGGTTATGTTCTGGCTCTACGTTGGCGAGAGGCGTCCCGTTGGTGTCGACGAGGCGGCAGCAGAATGCCCAGCCGCTGCTGCCTTGGGTGACCTTGACGAGCACGTCGTTCCAGCCCTGTCGTAGCGTGACCGAGACCCGGTCCTGGGCGTGCCCAACGGCGCGGGCGGCATTGTTGGCGTGCACCAGTTCGCCGTTGAGGAAGACTTTGAGCCCGTCATCGCTGCCCAGTTCCAGGACGGCCTGTTGTCTGGCGTCGGACCAGAGGCGGTTGCGGAGATAGGCGACGACGTTTCGCCCGCCGATCCATCGGGCCAGATCAATCAGCCAAGGCTGGGCGTCCATGGAATTGAAGGCGTTGAGGCTGGTGCCGTCGAAGAGCAGGACGGCCTCCAGCGGTGGGGCTTGGCCCAGGGTCGGTGAGAGTCGTTCGAGCTTTTTCATGTGGATGCCGCCGCGTGCCGTGCCCTGAAACTGGCCTATGAACTGACCGCCGCGGAGGATGCCTTCGCCGGTGCCTTGCCAGTGAGTGCCCTTGGCGGGTGCATCGGCCTGCGGGGTGTATGGTCTGTAAGTTCCTTTTCCCGTGAAGGTTACATGTTTCTTTTCGCGGTGGGCCTCTATGACGAATGCGGGTTCTAGCCTTTGGTCGAAGGCGTCGTAGAGGCTCAGGCGGTAGTTGCCCTTGCCCAAGGGGATGACTTGGCCGGCGTAGGAACGCGGAGGGGCGTCGACGGGTTGGTATTCCACCTGCCAGTCGCCCATGAATGGGTCGAGCGTATCCGGGGCGATATCGGTGGGTGCAGATTGTTTTAAGTCTTTGTTATTATTGTGTTTAGGTGCTGAAAAAGCCGGCCTGGCGCCCCAGGCAAACGTCACCAGACAGACGGAAATGACGACAAATACGGCTGCTCTTTTGCTGTTGTTCATTGTTCTCTCCGGGCAAGGGGGGACTCTTGGTCACTCTGGGCGGATTACCGACCAGTGGTTTATAGCACAGATTGGCCCGACAGAAAAGGGAGCGCCAAGCCGTCGGGAAAAATCCGCGGCCGGGGCAGAAATGAGGTGGACTCAGGCGACTCGGTGGGGCACAATGGATACTTGTTGTGTACGAGTCGCGGTGGTATCGGGGGCGTTTCCGGGGTGAGGCTGGCTGAGCGATGTTGGAATTGCCGATGGCAGAGCGGTTGGTCTTCCTGCTCGCGGGGCTCTTGACGCTGAGTGCCGCGGTGCTGGCGTATGGCCAGTTGCGTACGGGGCGAGGGTGGTATGGCTCGGCGTCGACGCACCTGGTGGCGCTGGCAGTGGTGGCGGAGGTGGTGCTGCTGGTGCTGCGAGCGCTGGACCAGCAGGGCACGCCGTTGGCGGGTTTGTTCGAGTCGCTGCTGGTACTGACGGCCGCCTTTGGAGGCGCCTACCTGGTGTTGGGGATGTTGTTGAAGCAGGGGTGGTTTCGGGCGGTGATGCTGGCGTTGGTGTTCGGTATGCTTTGCTTGACCGGCTGGGCGGCACAGCCGACGCGGCAGGTGCATGAAGTGGTCACGCGACCTTGGGCAATCGCGCATGGTTTGGCGATGGCGCTGAGCGGTGCGGCGATCCTGGTTGGCTCCGGCGCGGCCATTGTGTACCTTGCGAGCCGGGCCCGACTCAAGAAGAAGGAGTTGGCGCGGGTGGTGGGGGTGATGCCCAACTTGCAGCGGCTCGAACGGACCAACAGTTGGGCCCTTGCGGCCGGTTTTGTGCTCTTGACGCTGGGGCTGGTCAGTGGGGCGGTAATGGCGGCGGTGCGGTCGAGGAGCCTGGGGTTGGGCTTTGCCGATTGGGCAGGCGATGCCAAGACGGTGACGATTCTCGCGGCTTGGGCGTTGGCGGCCTTGTCCTTGGCGGGCCGGAGGTTACGCGTGTGTAGTGGCAGGGTGACGGCCTACATGACGCTGGTGGTGCTGGTGCTGCTGGTGCTGGCCTTGGCCTGCGGGTTGCTCTGGCAGAGCGTGCATGACTTTGGCATGGCGTAACTCTGGGCCGTTGTGGCCGGGGACCCGCCAGAGGGACAGACATAAGAGGTAGTGATTGAGGGGGCTGGAACTAGGGAACGTTTATGCGGTTGCTGGTATTGGGGTTGAATCATAAGACGGCGCCGGTGGCGGTGCGCCAGCGTCTGGCGTTGGACGAGCCGGGGCAGCTGGCCTTGTTGGAGCGGTTGCGTTCGGCATGGCCCGAGGGGGGCTTTGTGTACCTGTCGACCTGCAACCGGGTGGAACTCTACGCAGGCATGAAGGTGGCCAGCGCCTCGGCGACGGCACTGGCTCAACTGCTGTCCAAGACCTGCGAGGTGGAGTATGAGGCTTTCGCCGAGCACCTGTACGTGCACGAGGACGAGGCGGCGGTGCGGCACTTGCTCAAGGTGACCTGCAGTCTGGACAGCATGGTGGTGGGAGAGCCCCAGGTGAGTGCCCAGGTCAAGGAGGCCTACCGGCGTTCCTGTGACGCGGGCAGTACGGACAAGGTGATCCATCGGCTGTTTCACTGTGCCTTTGCCACCAGCAAGGAGGTCTACGCGACGACCTCTATTGCTCAGCGGCGGGTGAGCGTTGCCAGTGTGGCGGTGTCGCTGGCGGGCCAGTTGTTTGCCAATTTGCAGCGGGCGAAGGTGGTGGTCTTGGGCGCGGGCGAGATGGGCACGCTGTTGATAAGGCATTTGGTGGACAGTGGTTGTCGTGATATTACCGTATTAACGCGGACGCGTGAGCGTGGGCTCAAGGTAGCCCGGCGCCACCAGATCGCCTCGGCGCCGTGGGAAGACCTGGGCGAGCGTTTGACGCAAGCAGACGTCGTGGTCGCCTCGACCGGCGCGGACCAGGTGCTTTACGATAAGGCGTCTTTTCGACCCGTGGCGGAGCGTCGTCGGGGCCGATCGCTGCTGATGATCGATATCGCGGTGCCGCGCAATTTTGATCCCGCCATTGGCCAGTACGAACAGGTCTATCTGTATAACGTGGACGATCTGGCCACCGTGGTGGAGGAGAATCTCGAAGCCCGCCAGGAGGACGTCGCCTGGGCGGCGCAGATTATCGAGGATAACGTAACGAGTTTTATGGATTGGTTCGGGGTGCGGGACATCGGGCCCCTGGTGGGCTGCATGCGGACCTATTTCCAGAAAATCAGCCAGGCGGAATTGTCGCAGTTTTTCGCTACGGAGCGAGAGATGTCGCCTCTGGCCAAGCGGCAGACCGAGGCCATGGTGACACGCATGGTGAACAAGTTGCTGCATGAACTCATCAACAGCCTGCACGCAGTGGCGCGACAACAGGGCCCGGAAGAAGCGGCCCGACTCATCGAGCGGATGATAGGCCGAGGCTGAGAGATTGAAAAGGTGCAAGTGCAGGCACGAAGAGGTAGTGTCGAGGTAGCAGGTATAGACAAGGCCGCGTGCCTGTCTGTGGTTTTACAAAGGCAAGACGCCGGGCACACGCTGGCCTCGGCGGAAAGGCAGTGCCGTGGGTTGTGACAAGTTGATAATAGGGACACGCGGCAGTCGGCTGGCGTTGATGCAGAGTGAGCAGGTCGCTGATCATTTGCGGGCGACGCATGAAGGCCTGGAGGTGGAGCTGCGGGTGATTCAGACCCAGGGGGACCGTCTGCTGGATACGGCGTTGTCGCGGCTGGGGGGCAAAGGTGTTTTCACCAAGGAGATCGAGCAGGCGCTCCTGGCCGAGCAGGTGGATCTGGCGGTGCACAGCCTCAAAGACATGCCCACGACGCTGCCGGCGGGGTTGGTGATAGGAGCCGTCACCCAACGGGTCGACGCCGCCGATGTGCTGGTGGGCGCCGCTGACGCGAGCGGTAACGTGCTGGCATGCACCTTGGCGACGCTGCCCAAGGGCGCCGTGGTGATGAGCGGCTCGTTACGACGACGGGCACAGTTGTTGCATCGTCGGCCCGATTTGAACGTGGTCGACGTGCGGGGCAACGTGCAGACGCGACTGGCCAAGCTGGACCGCTCCGACGCGTCGGCGCTGTTACTGGCAGCGGCGGGTCTCGAGCGGCTGGGCCTGGCGCGACGCATCAGCGAGCGATGGGAGCCGACCGATTTCCTGCCCGCCTGCGGCCAGGGCGCCCTGGCGGTGGAGGTACGCGAAGAAGATGAGCGTGTTCAGGCCTTGCTGGCGCCGCTGGACGATTGGGCGAGCCGATTGACCACCGCCGCGGAACGCACCATGCTGGCCCAGCTGGGTGGCGGCTGCCAGACACCTATCGGCGGCTATGCCCAGGTGGCCAGCGGTCGCGTCAGGCTTGTGGGTATGATTGCGGATTTAAGCGGCGTACAACTCTACAAGGCCCAGGCGGAAGGTGCCGTGGAGAGCGTTCAGCATGTGGGCGAGGTCGTTGCCCAAGAGTTGCTTGGCATGGGCGGTAGCGATATTCTGGATGAAATCGCACGGATGGAGCCCGGTGCCGGGTAATGCTGAGAGTGCCCGTCGCTGCGAGCGGTCAGCCGCCAAGCGATGGCCTGGCGGATAGATGATGAGGTGTTACGTTGTGTGTTCTCAAAGAAAGGGGCGTCTGTGACGCAAGGTAAGGTGTATCTGGTGGGTGCGGGGCCGGGCGATCCGGCTCTGCTGACGCTGCGCGGCCGGGACGTGATCGCACGGGCACAGGTGCTTGTCTACGATCACCTCGTCAGCTCCGGTGTGCTTAGCTGGGCCCGCGCCGATGCCGAGATGGTCTACGTCGGCAAGCAGGCGGGCCGGCACAGTCTGCCCCAAGAGCAGATCAATGAGTTGCTCGTCAGAGAGGCGCAAGCCGGCAAGTGCGTCGTCAGGCTAAAGGGGGGCGACCCTTTTGTCTTCGGCCGCGGCGGCGAAGAGGCTGAGGTGTTGGTGGCGGCAAACGTGCTGTTTGAAGTCGTCCCCGGCGTCACGGCCGGGGTGGGGGCGGCGGCCTACGCGGGCATTCCCGTTACCCATCGGGACTGGGCCAGCGATGTCGCCTTTATCACTGGCCACGAAGACGCCTCACGCCCAGGGCCGAGCCAAGTGGACTGGCAGGCACTGGGTCGCTGGCAGGGCACGTTGGTGTTCTACATGGGCGTCAAGAACTTGCCCCACATTGCCAAACGTTTGATGGACCAGGGCATGGCCCCCGATCGACCCGCCGCCATTATCGAGTGGGGCACCACGGCCCGACAGCGAACGGTAACGGGCACACTGCAAACGTTGGCCCCGCTGGCCCAACAGGCGCAGATCAAACCGCCCTCGCTGGTGGTGGTGGGCGAGGTGGTTACGCTGCGTGAGAAGTTGGCGTGGTTTGAGCGCCGGCCCTTGTTGGGCAAACGGGTGGTCGTCACGCGAGCGCGGGCGCAGGCCAGCGGCCTGGCTCAACGGCTAACCGAACTGGGGGCCCAGGTGCTTGAGTGTCCCTCAATTCGTATCGAACCGCCCACGGACGACGCGCCTTTGTGCGCCGCCGTCGATCGTGTCAGGCAATATCACTGGATTATCTTCACCAGTGTCAACGGCGTGGACCGTTTCTTTGGCGCACTCTATCAGGCCGGCCACGATGCTCGCACTCTATCAGCCGCGCAGCTTTGTGCGATCGGGCCTGCCACCGCCGCCCGGCTGCGCCAGCACGGTCTCATCGCTGAGCTGGTGCCCACACGCTACGTGGCAGAGTCGATTCTCGAAGCGTTTGAACACACCGACGATCTCAAAGGCAAAAACATCTTGCTGCCCCGTGCCGAGAAAGCACGCGCCGTGTTGGTCGAGGGACTCCAGCGACTTGGCGCCGTCGTGGATGAAGTGGCAGCCTACCGCACCGTCGTTGAGCCCCACTTGGGCCCAGCCCTCCAGGCCGCCTTGGATGAAGGGCTCGACTGGGTGACCTTTACCAGTTCGTCGACGGTACAAAACTTCCTGTCCCGTGTGGATTTGCAGGCCTTGCGCGAAAGAACACCACGCATTGCCAGCATCGGGCCGGTGACGTCGGCTACAATTAAAGCGGCAGGCCTTGATGTGGATGTCGAGGCCGCCGAGTACACTATAGAGGCCTTAGTGAAGGCGATTGTGGGTTACGAACAATGATTGGTATATCGAAACTTTATTGCGGCACTGTCGAGCCTTCGGATCCGCTCCGCTACGGCCGGCGAGCCAAGGACCTGCCCAGCCACCTGCTTCAGTTCTCGCGGGACAAGAAGCCCATCGTGGTCTGGAACGTCACCCGACGCTGCAACCTGCGTTGCGTGCATTGTTATTCCACCTCGGCCAACCGCGACTACCCCGATGAGCTTTCGACCGAGCAGGGCCACGCCCTCCTGGAAGACCTGGCGGAGTTCGGCGTGCCGGTCGTGCTCTTCAGCGGCGGCGAGCCGCTCATGCGCCACGACCTTATGGAACTCATCGCCCATACACGCCGTCTGGGCATGCGCGCCGTGCTTTCGACCAACGGCACCCTCATCGACGAGGCGCGCGCCCAGCAGTTGGCCCGGGCGGACCTCAGCTATGTCGGCGTCAGTCTCGACGGCCTGGGCGAAACCAACGATAAATTCAGGGGACATGCAGGCGCCTTCGACGAGGCCCTGGCGGGCATTCGTCGCTCCCAGGACGCCGGCTTGAAAGTGGGCCTGCGCTTCACCATCAACAAACGCAACGTGCAGGACGTCGACGGCATCTTCGACCTGATCGAACAGCTCAACATCCCCCGCGTCTGCTTCTATCACCTCGTCTACGCCGGCCGCGGCAGCGCTATGCAGGCCGACGACCTGACCGCCCGACAAACCCGCGACGTGGTCGATCTCATCATCGATCGCACCGCCCGGCTGCACCAGCAGGGCCGCCACGTCGAGGTGCTCACCGTCGACAACCACGCCGACGGGCCCTACCTTTACTTGCGCATGCTTCGCGAGCGTGATAAGCGGGCCGATGACGTCTGGAAACTGCTCGAAATGAACGCCGGCAACAGCAGCGGCGTGGGCATCGCCTGCGTCAGCTGGGACGGCAAGGTCCACGCCGACCAGTTCTGGCGACACTACAGCTTCGGCAACGTACGCCAACGCAAGTTCTCCGAGATTTGGACCGACACCAGCGACCCGTTGATGAAACGTCTCAAGAATCGGCGTGAGTTCCTTGAGGGCCGATGTGCCTCCTGCCGTTTTGCGCCGGTGTGCAACGGCAACTTCCGCGTGCGCGCCGAGGCCGTCAGCGGCAACCTGTGGGCGCCGGACCCGGCCTGCTATTTGACCGATGAGGAAATCGCTCCCGCTCTGGAAGAACTGGACAACATGGAAGACTGAAGCTCACAGACTGAGCCTCAAAATAAGACTCACCGCAGAGGCGTGTCTGCAGTGAATATTCTTTGGTGATTTATGGTTCAAAGTAGTGGTGACAAAGTGGTTCCGCAGTTGATAGCGTGGGAGGTGACGCGCCGGTGCACGCTGCGCTGTCGGCACTGTCGGGCGGCCGCTACCGACCAGGCTTACCAGGGCGAGCTGACAACGCGACAGTGTATGAGGCTGCTGGACAACATCGCCTCGTTCTCTAAACCCATCATCATCCTGACCGGCGGCGAGCCCATGCTTCGCGACGACATCTACGACATCGCCCGGCACGGCCACTCGTTAGGCCTGCGCATGGTCATCGCTGTGTGTGGCATGCTCCTCGACGACACGTCCGTTGCTCGGCTGCTCGACGCAGGCGTGCAATGTGTTTCCATCTCGCTCGACGGGCCCGACGCGGCCTCGCACGATGGCTTCCGTCAGGTCGACGGCGCCTTTGACGGGGCCCTCAACGGCATCGACGCTGCGCGTCGCGGCGGCTTGCCCTTCCAGGTAAACACGACGGTAACACGACACAATGTGGACCAGCTGGCCGACATCATGCACCTGGCCGAACAACTCGGAGCCGTGACCTTCAACCCGTTCCTGCTGGTGCCCACCGGCCGGGGCAAAGAACTCGCCGACCAGGAACTCTCGCCCCAGCAGTACGAAGCCACCCTCCAATGGCTCGCCCGGCAACAGCCTGCCACAGGCATGGCCGTCCGCGTAACCTGTGCCCCGCACTACCAACGCATCATCCGACAACGCCAGGCAAAATCCAACCACGTCGCACCCACGCACAGTGCCGCGTCAACCCATCAGCACGCCCGCCAACACATGGGCCAAGGCTGCATGGGCGGCAAGAGCTTCGCCTTCATCTCGCACGTCGGCCGGGTGCAGATATGCGGCTTCCTGGAGGACGAGGCCGGCGACCTGAATGCCAACGACCTCGACTTTCGCGCCATTTGGCAAGACTCCGAACTCTTTCGCCGAATCAGAGCCGTCGATGACTATCACGGCAAATGCGGCTGGTGCGAGTACCGTCGCGTCTGCGGCGGCTGCCGCGCCCGCGCCTACGCCATGACCGGCGATTACCTCGCCTCCGAACCTTTTTGCGTCTATGAACCACGCCTGAAACAGCCCGACAAAACGTAACTGAACAGCCGCCGACTCGCACGGCGATAACATTGTGTAGATAAACTGAGTATGATATGACCGAATTAGAAAAACAACTGCTCCAAAGAATCCAGCTAGACTTTCCTGTTGTGCCACAGCCTTTTGCACTCTTGGCCCAACAATTACATGCCACCGAAGCCGACGTGCTTGCCGCGCTGGCCGATTTCAAACAGACCGGCATCATTCGTCGCCTCGGCGCCCTCTTCGACGCCCGCCGGCTCGGCTACGTCAGCACCCTGGTCGCTGCCCAGGCAAGCCCCGCTGCGCTGGGACCCTTCCTTGCCGATGTCCAGGCCTTGCCCGGCGTGAGCCACTGCTACGGCCGCGACCACGACCTCAACGCCTGGTTCACCCTCACCATGCCCAACTGGGACGCCGTCGAGCAGACCCTCGCGGGCCTCTGGGACAAGCACGAAATCGAAACCATCTACAGCCTGCCCGCACGGCAACTCTTCAAACTGCGGGTCTATTTTCCCACGAGTCAGTCAGGCCCAACCCCCGCGCCCCCTGCCCAAACAAAGCAACCGAAACAACCCCAGCACGTCGACCTCGACCAGGTCCCGACTGCCAAACTCACCGCAGAGCAGATCGCTCTGGTGCGCTTCCTGCAGGAAGATTGGCCGCTGGTGGCCCAGCCTTTCGCCGCACTGGCCGACCAGGCCGGCCTCGACGAAGAATCCGTCCTCGACCAGACGAAACGCTGGCTCGCCGACGGCACCATACGCCGACTCGCCGCCATGGTCCGCCATCACAAGCTCGGCTACAACGCCAACGCCCTGCTCGTGCTGGCCGTCGAACCCGAACTCATCCAGGCCGCCGGCGCCCACCTGGCCACCTATCAACAGGTCAGCCACTGCTACCAACGCACCCCCGCGCCGGGCTGGCCCTACAATCTCTACGCCATGCTCCACGCCCGCCAACGCAGCCACGTGCTGCCCCTGGTCGAGCAAATGAAACAAAAAATCGAACCCGAAGACGCCCTCGTGCTCTTCACCACCAAAGAATACAAGAAAGAAAGTGTCAAGTATTTCCAGGAGCTACCCCAATGACACCCACGCAAGACGCAACAACGCCCCCTTCACCGCAAACCTGGTTCGACCGCGCCCAACAGGTCATCCCCGGCGGCGTCAATTCCCCCGTCCGGGCGTTCGGCTCCGTCGGTGGCACACCCCTCTGCATGGCCCGAGGCCAGGGTGCCTACCTGTGGGATACCCAGGGCAAACAATACATTGACTACGTCGGCTCGTGGGGCCCCATGATCCTGGGCCACGCCCACGCCGAAGTCGTCGCCGCCATTCAACAAGCTGCCACACGCAGCGCCAGCTTCGGCACCGCCACCCTCGCCGAAGTGGACCTGGCTCAGCACATTAAAAAAACGATGCCAGCCATCCAGATGGTCCGCCTGGTCAACTCCGGCACCGAAGCCACCATGAGCGCCCTACGCCTCGCCCGCGCCTTCACCAGCCGCGACAAAATCATCAAATTCGCCGGCTGCTATCACGGCCACGCCGACAGTTTCCTCGTTCAGGCCGGCTCTGGCGCCGCGACCTTTGGCGTGCCCACCAGCCCCGGCGTGCCCCAATCCGTCGCCGCCGACACCCTCACCGCACCCTACAACGACCTGCCTGCCGTTGAACGCTTACTTCGCGAGCATCCCGACCAAATTGCCGCCATCATTGTTGAACCCATCGTCGGCAACGCCGGCGTCATCCTGCCCGAGTCCGACTTCCTGCCCGGCCTGCGCCGCCTCTGCGACGACCACAACACCCTGCTCATCCTCGACGAAGTCATGACCGGCTTCCGCGTCGCCCCCGGCGGCGCCCAACAACTCTACCACATCCAACCCGACCTGGTCACCCTCGGCAAAATCATTGGCGGAGGCCTGCCCATCGGCGCCTTCGGAGGCCGGCGCGACATCATGAAACTGCTCGCACCCGCCGGCCCCGTCTACCAGGCCGGCACCCTCTCGGGCAACCCCGTCGCCGTCGCCGCCGGCCTGACGACCCTGCGCCTGCTCGACGACAACCTCTACCAACAGCTCGAAACCCGCGCCGCCCAACTCGAAGACGCCTTCCGCGCCAACCTGCAAAAACTGGATCTGTCCTATCATGTTACCCGCGCCGGCTCCATGGCCTGCCTCTTCTTCACCGACCAGCCCGTCCGCAACTTCGACGCCGCCAAGACCTGCGACACCCAGAAGTTTGCTCGTTACTTCCACGCCATGCTCGACCAAGGCGTCTACTTGCCCCCCTCCCAGTTCGAAGCCTTCTTCATCTCCGCCGCCCACTCCGAACAGGACATCGAACGCACCGCCGCCGCCAACTACCAAGCCCTCAAACAAATCGCCTGATTGTCGGGGCCAAGGCGTCCCGCTCTTGCGTGTCGCGGGCATCTTGCCCGCGAATAAAAAAGACCGTCGCCACAGGCGACCTCCATGTCATCACCGCGCAGGCTCCGAATCCAGTATTTCGCAACACCTTACGTTTTTTGTTCTTAGAATTTCTTGTCTCCAAGGTGAACCTCTGGCTCCCTGCCTCTCCCCCCCTTTACCCATACACCGGCAGCAGCGCCTCCCCACACTCCTTCACCCGCGGATTTCTTGCGTCCTTTTCCGACACTATCGGCTGCGCCACAGGCCAATCAATCCCGATCTGCTCATCGCACCACAAAATACCGTGATCGTCCCCCGGCACATACACGTCTGTACACTTATACATCACGTCCGCTACGTCGCTCAGCACGCAAAACCCGTGCGCAAACCCCTCCGGAATGTAAAGCTGCCGATGATTTTCCTCCGAAAGCGTCACCCCCACCCACTGCAGATACGTCGGCGACCCCCGCCGAATATCCACCGCCACGTCGAATATCTCACCCCGCACCACCCCCACCAGCTTACCCTGAGGCCGCTCCAACTGATAATGCAGCCCCCGCAACACCCCCCGCCGCGACCGCGAATGATTGTCCTGCACAAACACCTTCCCCAGCCCCGCCTCGCCGTAACGGTCTGCGTTGTACGTCTCCATAAAAAACCCCCGCTCGTCCCCATACACCGCCGGCTCAAAAACCAACACCCCCGCCAACGCCGTCTTCATCACCTGCATACCCATACCGTCACCTGTTTCTTCCGGTTAGCCTCAATTCGGCGACCCATCGCTTTATCAAACGCATTTGCCGTTTATGCGAGAGGCACTCAAAAGCTCCTTTGCTCCATAGCGGCCTCACCCCCGCCCCTGCGCCTGCTGCAAGTGCCGCATCTCATCCAGAAACACCGACGGGTGATTCGCCCACTTCTCCGCCTCCAGCGGCGAAATCTTTCGCTGCCCCACCAGCATGGCCAAGCACCGCTCCAGCGTCATCATTCGCTCTTCCGGGATATCCTTCGTCCGCGTCTGCAAAAACGTATACACCTGCTCCATCTTCCGCAGCCGAATCAGGTTCGCCAGCGCGTACGTATTCTGAAACACCTCCATCGCCACCTCGCGCCCCTGCCCATCCGCCCGCGGCACCAGCTTCTGACTCAAAATATACGCCAGCCCCAGCGACAGCTGATTCGCCACCTCGTCCTGCCGCTCCGCCGGAAACATATCGAAAAGCCGCGTCATCGTCCCCCGTGCGTCCCGCGTATGCAGCGTCGAAAACACCAGATGCCCCGTCTCCGCCGCCGTAAGCGTCCACGTCGCCGATTCCCGATCCCGCATCTCACCAACGAAAATCACATCCGGATCCTCTCGCAGACAATCCCGCAGCCCCTGCGAGAAACTCGGCACGTCCCGGCCCACCTCTCGCTGCGAAATCAGCGCCGACTGGCTCGTCATTCGATACTCGATCGGATCCTCCAGCGTGATAATATGGCAAGGCCGCTGCTGTGCGATGCGGTTGATAAACGACGCAATCGTCGTGCTCTTGCCCGAACCCGTAATCCCCGTCACCAGCACCAGCCCCCACTGCCGCTTGAGAATATCGTGCCACACCCCGTTCTGAAACCCCACCTCCTCCAGCGGCACCGGCTCCGGATCCAATGCCCGAATCGCCGCCGCCGGCCCGTTGCTGTCAAAAAACACATTGATCCGAAACTGCATCTTCTCGGTAAAGTACGAGCTGTCCACCGCCCGCTCCTTGAGCAGCTGCTCCCACTCCTTGTCCGTCAGCAACGCCCGCGACAACGCCTCCACCGTCTGCTTATCCAACGGCGGCCCCTTCATCGGCTGCAACTGCCCGTCGATGCGATAACAAGGCGGCGAGTCCACCTTCAAATGCAAATCCGACACCCGCAACGACCCATGCTGCCGAAAGTAATCCAACAACTGCCGCATCGACACCTTACGCTTCTCGTTCACCGCGTACACCGGCGCGTCTAGCCCGCTCATACGTGCTCCTTTGTGCTCGATGTTTCCGATACCCTCGCCTCATGCCGCTTCGGATAGCATGCCGGACAAAGCCGCCGACCGTCCGACAGATGGTACGTCTGCTCGTCCGCCTTCTGGCAGACATCGCACAACCCCCGACCGTACGCCGGCCGTGGCGTCCCGTCCGCATCGTACCGCCGCCGACGCTCCTGCCGCTCCTCCTGCACAATCGCCCATCGCCGCCGCCACAAACGCACCAACGCGATCACCAACAGCAACAGCGCCACCGCCCCCACCACGCCTGCCACAAACAGCACCCCCCAGAACAACCCCCGGAACATCCGTTCCAAAACATCCCGTGCTGCCTGTTCTACAATATCCATCGCCGACCCCATACCAGGCCCCTCGCCTTGCCTCCAGTATACCAACCACCGCACCCCCCGTAAACCCACCTGCGCCAAACCTGCCACGGCCGTCGTACCCACCTGCCCGTCGCCCCCGGCGCCTACGTCTACATCTACGGCTGACCCAACCCCCCATAAAGTCCCGCGCCCCGCACCGCGTTTGCACCTGCCTGAACACGCGAGACTGCCCCAAAAACTAACGCATTCCTCTTTTCTTGCCCCTTTCGCCGCCCGCCCGCTGGTGTTAAAATGCCCCAGCATGGGGGGGATGGATAACTGAACCGGTTCCTTGACGCAACGGAGGTCCTGATATGAAACGCATGAAACGACGCACATTCCTGGCCAATTCCGCAGCCGCCGCCGGCGCCCTGCTCGCCACCGGCTGCTCCGGTGCCGCACGCAACAGCGGCCAGGCCAACGACAACAACAAAATGAACCAGACACAGCGTGCACACGCCAAATCCGACGCATCGGCCGTCCGCCGCAACCGCATCGCCGTCGCTACCTACTCCTTCTGGCACTTCGAAGACAAAAAACGCCCCATCGAACAGTGCATCGACTTCGCCGCCGAGATGGGCTTTGACGGCGTCGACATCCTTCACGTCCAGATGGAACGCGAGGATAACGCCTATCTCCAATCCCTTAAACGCCGCGCCTTCGTCAATGGGCTCGACCTCTGCTGCCTCAGCACCCACCAGGGCTTCCTCTCCCCCGACAAAGACAAACGCCAGAAAGAAATCAAAAAAACAATACACCAGATCGAATTAGCCTACAAACTCGGCATCCCCATCATCCGCGTCAACACCGGCCGCTGGGGCACCACCAAGAAATTCGACACCCTCATGGCCAACCGCGGCATCGAACCCCCCCTGCCCGGCTACACCGAAGAAGACGGCTTCCCCTGGGTCATCGAAAGCCTCGAAAAATGCCTGCCCACCGCCGAAAAATGCGGCGTCACCCTCGGCCTCGAAAACCACTGGGGGCTCGCCCGCACACCCGAAGGACTCCTGCGCATCTACAAAGCCGTCAACAGCCCCTGGCTACAGGTCCTCCTCGACACCGGCAACTTCCTCGAAAACCCCTACGACAAACTCGAACAGATCGCCCCCCACGCCGTCCTCGTTCAGGCCAAAACCTACTTCGGCGGCGGCCTCTGGTACACCCTCGACCTCGACTACCAACGCATCGCCGCCATCCTCCGCAAAAACAACTACAAAGGCTACATCTCCCTCGAATTCGAAGGCAAACAAGACTTCCGCACTGCCGTCCCCAAAAGCCTCAGACTTCTACGCAAAGCCTTCGGCTAGACCCCTCTCGCTACCACAACCAAATACCGGCCGGGTCAGGACACTCACCGCTCCTTGCCCGGCCGATCTATTTCACCCTCATCACGCACCACTATATCACCTTCATAAAAGCGACTGCCTCCCCCCGGTACACACGACTCCCCCTTACATAACGCGGTACGCCCAAACACCCCGCTCACTCAGGACGCTCCTGCCGAGACGCCCGCCATGACCAATGGCCGCATTAGATTCGACTTTCCACCTGTACGACAATATACTGATACTGGAAAGAGTCTGCTGATTTGCCTGGTGGACACCGTTCTATGTCGCTACTAGAATCCAAATCCGTAGACCGCAATACCCACCGTGCAAACGGTCCCTCAAGGCCGGGCGAAACCCGCTATCCCCCCAACTCCGCACCACAACTACCCGAACCAGCCTCCATTACACTCTCACCGTCCCGTGTCGGCCGCCTCCTGGCCTTCATCATCGCTGGACTCGTCCTCCTCAGCCTCGCCGGCCAGCTGATCCGCTACCTCGCACACCGACCACACTTCCGCGGCATCGAGATGTTCAACCTCGACGTCGAACGTAACATCCCCACCTATTTCGCCTGCCTCATACTCCTCACCGCCTCCTGCCTGCTCGCCCTCATCACTTGCCACAAACGACGCAGCCGACACCCCTTCCAACTCCACTGGGGCGTGCTCTCGCTCATCTTCTTCATCATGGCCGCCGACGAAGCTATCAGCTTCCACGAAAAACTCATTCCACCCTTACGCGCTTGGCTCAATACCGGCGGGCTCTTCTACTACGCCTGGGTCCTGCCCGCCCTGCTCGTTGTCGCCGCCCTGGGCCTGCTCTACCGCCCCTTCCTCCTCCACCTGTCCCGCCGCCCCCGACGCCTCATCGTGCTCTCCGCCTCCATCTACCTCACCGGCGCACTCGCCCTCGAAATGATCGGCGGCGCCTACGCCCACATCCACGGCCAGAACAACCTTGCCTTCAACCTCCTCGTCACCATCGAAGAAACCCTCGAATTGGCAGGCATCGCCCTCTTCATCTACACCCTCCTCGACTTCATGGCCCAAGTGCACATGCCTATCCGCATCATCGTCCTGCCCGCTCGACCCCATCCAGTGCCTCCTGCTCCAGACACCACGACGCTTACGGATACATAGACTCTTCTAAACGTCGCATCACCCCGACCTCTACCTCGTCTCTGCCCTTGCCCCGCCCCGGGCCTCCAACCCCAAAATCATCCAAATATCCCGCTTAAGCCCCCCTTGTCTCTCTGTCGATGATACATTATGATGGTAACGGTAGAGACGTCGGTGCTGCCGGCAGAAACTCCCGATTAGCTCGAATCTCACACGGAATTTTCCACATACCAGGCTTTGGCAAATGACAGCGGGGGACATGGGTGTGCCTTTCATGAACATAACGTGCTGCAAATCGTACCGACTCGCCGCCGTCTCAGTGCTGATATCGCTGCTCACGGCACTACCTCTGGCCGGCTCCGTCCTCGACTTCGCCGACCAGGTCGTTGCCGAACTGGAGCAAAACGACACCCCCGAAACCGCCCAGAACCTCGCTGACATCTTCAGCCCCGACGTCCTCTCCGTTGGCGTCCAGGCCGCCCTCGACGCCGACACCGACGTCGATGTCTTCAGACTTACCGTCGCCGACGAAGACCGCCTCGAACTCCGCTTCGAAATCCTCGAAACCAGCGACAAAACCATCACCGCACTCGCCGCCGGCCCCGACAACCTCGCCTACTTCGTCGCCCAGAACGGCCTCTGGGTCGCCGACCCCAACCAACCCGACCAGGCCGCCGTCCTGCTCGCCTCCCGCTCCGATCTCGCCCAGGCCCTCGACCTGCCCGCCGACGCCGCCGTCCTGATCGCCGATATCACCCTCATCGGCCAACCCCAACCCGAACAGGACCAAACCCCCCTCAGCGTCGCCCTGGCCCTCGCCGGCGAGGCCGACACCGGTGCCACCAACCTCCTGGCACTCGACGTCGCCACCAACAACCTCTCTCTGCTCATCAGCCGCCAGCAAATCCTCAACGCCACCAACCGCGACGACGCCAGCCTCCAGTCCATCGCCGGCGATATCGACGGTCGGCTTTACCTGGCCGACCAGACCTCCGCTTCCGTCCTGCTCGCCCAGCCCGACGACCAACAGCTCTACGCCCTCGCCACCTATACCACTGCCAACACCCTCCAGGACGCCCTCCAAACCCAACTCCTCACCGACCTCGGCACCGGCGTTACCCCCATGCCCAGCACCGTCCTGGCCCAGGCCGAAGACCCCTTTACTGTCAACGCCCTCGTCATCGGCTACGCCGACTACGCCGTCCCCGACCGCGACGTCTTCTACCTCAGCCAACTCGGACCCGACTTCGACGGCACCGGCGGCATCACCCAAATCAGCATCAGCGACGCCGACCCCGAAGACGTCGAAATCACCGACTTCTTCCTGCCTTCCGAAGAACAAACCGACCTCAACCCCTCCGCCCTCGCCCTCGATACCTCCCCCCAGGGCCTCTTCGCCAACAAACTCTTCATGGGCACCTTTGGCCCCAGCCTTGGAGATGACTTCGACGGCGCCCTCTACACCGTCGAACCCGACGCCACCATCGCCAACTTCGTCACCGCCTACGTCGACACCGCCGGCGAACCCGTCCTCATGGACGACACCCCCGTCACCGGCTTCTTCGACGTCACCGACCTCGCCTTTCCCACCACCCTCGACGGCCCCTACGGCCCATACCTCTACCTCCTCAGCGAAAACATCGACTCCAACGGCTCCGAAGAAGGTGGCTTCAAAAGCGACCTCTGGCGCGTCTCCGCCGACGGCGTCGCTCAGCTCTTCGTCCCCGACATCGCCAACGGCGTCATCGCCCTCGCCTTCGACAACACCCTCGCCTACGGCCAAGCACTATACGTCGCCACCTTCACCGAAGTCGACGACGATGGCAACCCCCGAGGACCACAAATCATTCGCGTCGAACCCGACGGCTCAACCTCCACCTTCACCGACTTCAACGTCTTCGGCAGCCAACTCAACTTCGCCGACATCGCCTTCGTCCCCCTCACCGTCGACTCGCCCCTCGCCGGTCGCATGATCACCGTCGTCAAAGCAGGCCAAAACACCTTCCTCGTCGAAATCGACCCCTCCGGCAGCACCGATATCCAAATCTGGGCCGGCGACCTGCCCATCGGCGACGTCTCCAGCGGCGACATGGTCTTCGACGACGACGCCAACCTCATCCTCGCCCTCCAGGAAACTCAGCAAATCGCCCGACTCGATTACCAGACCGTCTTCGAGTACTCATTCAACGACCTCCAGATAAGACCCGAAACCGAAACCGTCGAACCGGAAGACCCCCAGCAAGACCCCACCGAAATCACCACCTATACCCCCTACATCTCCCTCTCCCTCGCCGGCCAGCCCCGCATCCTCCGCCTTAGCGACTCCGGCGACCCCGACGACATTCGTACCGAAGCCGGCCCCCAACTCCTCGACACCGGCACTGTCCCCGACGACGGCTCCAAACAAATCGCCTACACCTTCGACGACCAGGGCGACCTGCTCCTTTCTATCCAGAATGCAGGCCAAATCAGCCGCTCCGAACGCTCCGAACTAAACGCCTTCGACTCCCTCTCCCCCCTCCTCGACACCGACGACATCGACGACGCCACCGACCTGGTCGACACCCAGATCTCCCACCTCGCCTGGACCCCCAACGGCAACCTCCTCGCCCGCGCCAACAACGGCACCCAACCGCCCCAAGGCGAAGACCCCCCCTCCCAAACCTTCGACGACGTCATCCTCAACCTCGGCAACACCCAGAGCGACCAGTACAGTGCCGAGGTCCTCGCAGACGTCGCCGAACTCACCCAGATGAGCGTCCTTATCGAAGGCCCCTCCGGACCCTTCGCCTTCACCGCCGGCGCCTCCGCCACCCTCGCCCAAACCCTCACCGGCGACGACCTCGCCACCGGAGACTACACCGTCACCGTCAGCCCCCTCCTCGACAGCACCGGCGACTACGAACTCCTCCTCGCACTCGGCGGCGAACTCGACAACTCCATCGTCATCACCCAGGCCACCAGCCCCCTCTCTCTCACCAACGCCGACCAGCAGCGACTACTCCTCGAATACACCGGCCCGGGCCAAGCCACCCTCGAACTCACCCAAAAACCCAGCGGCGCCGTCGTCCAAACCACCAGAATCACCCTCGCCGGCTCGACCGCCCGCTCCTCCCTCCGCTTCGTCAACCTCGACGACCCCGCGCGACCCACCCTCGACGAACTCGTCCTGGCCGGCTCCCTAAAACAACTCCACTGCACCGGATCCATCCAAACCCTCGCCGCACTGGAATTCACCAAAGGACTCATCAACACCGCCAATCTGGGCCACGTCCGCGATATCCAAACCCCCAACTACCGATATAACGCCTTCACCGCGCAAAGCCTGGGCGACCCCAACCTCGCCGGCCGACAATGCCAAGCCACCCAACTCCAGAACGTCCACATCGCCGGCAACATCGATAACATGGCCGTCCTCCAGGGCGACACCACCAACTACTACCGCACCTTCCGCGTCGAAGGCGTCATCCGCAACAGCGTCGTCAACGGACGAAAACTCGCCCTGCTCCAGGTGAAAAATCAGCAAAATGAACCCGCCGCCCTCGACACCTCCACCTTCTCCTTCGCCGGCAAAGGTGGCTTCATCGGACGAACCCTCATCGAGCAAGGCGACGTCCTCAACAGCTTCTTCGCCGCTCCCGCCCGCATCCTCGCCTTCGAAATCGCCAACGGCAACCTCGTCAGCTCCACCGTCCGCGTTACCGACACCCGCGGCACCATCGTCAACCTCCTCGTCGGCCGCACCGACTCCGAAAACACCGACGCCGGCAACATCATCGACGCCACCGTCAGTGCCTCCCGCACCCTACTCGCCCTCCACGCTGACGGCGACATCAGCGGCGCCACACAGATCTCCGCCACCGGCTCCTTCAAATCGCGATTAGCACGCATCACGTGCGGCGGCCAATTCTCCGCCTCTGCCACCGCCTGGAAAATACAGGACATCCACGTCGGCGTCGACCGCCAGGGCCAACGACTGCCCGAAAACGACGACTTCACCGGCTCCGACTTCACCGGCTCCGCCACCGCCTACCTCAAACTCCAACGCCTCTCCGCCACCGGAAAAATCCGCGACGCCGCCATCCGCGCCAACACCCAGCTCGCCAGCCCCCGCTTTGCCGCCATCGGCGTCATCGACAACATCTACGCCGAGGACGGCCTCGAAAACACCAACATCGCCGCCGTCAAACGTATCCAGACCATCATGGTAGGCTACCTCCAGGGACGACGTCCCCACATCATCAACACCGACGCCAACGTCAGCGGCGCCTTCTCCGTCCGACGCCTCGGCCGACTCTACTACACCGGCAACCGCGACGACCTCAACCTCGACGCCGTCCGCTTCGCACCCGTACTCGTCGACGACGTCAAAGACAACTGAGCCGACACCCTTAACCGACGGGCGGCAGCGCCGTGCAGAACAGGCGGTGGCGACGCCCCTTGTGCCTCCACATTGTCATTGTGCCGTGGCCGGCCCGACCCAACAATCTCACCTCATGCCTTACCACTTACCCCTCCGTCTCTCATCTTGCCAATCATGTCAAAGACTTCTTCTCTTGACATCTGTGTAATCAGTGTAATCCGTGGTTTAAGCTCTGTCGTCTCTTCTTAAAGCTTTCGTGCCTTGGTGGTTTAGCTTCTGTTTACCCCTCTTGAGCCTTTAGATAAGGCGTAACATATTCCTTATTCCACCGATAAAACATGATGCTCAAGTGCCCTCCCCAATGTCCCGTGCGCGCCATGGTCTTGTCCCACCGACACTGCTCGAGTTTGCCCCGTGCGCTCTCATGCGGTACCGCCTGCTCTGCCTTGAACCCCACCCTGCCCGCCGAATCCGCCTGAACACGATCCATCGTCCCGAACACCCGGGTGCCCAGTCCCAAAATGAACCAGTCGCGCTCCGAATAAAAATTGACCACCTTGCCTTCCACGTGTCCCAGCGTGTCACTCAGATCATAATCCGGACTGATCGCCGCCTGCACCAGAATAACATTGCGAATCCTCACCTCCTCATCCAGCGCCTCCGCCACCATCACCGCCAGCCCCCCACCCCCGGAATATCCCAGCAAATCCACCGGCTGGGTCGGATGACTCCTGCGATACGCCCCTATCTCCCGCGCAATTCGCTCCGCCTCTTGCCGATTGCCCCGCTCATCCATCAGGTTCAACAATACCCCCAATGGATACTTCCAGTTGTACGTGTATATCGCCGAGTCCACACCTGCGTCCCGAATCGCCCGCACACTCTGCGACACGCTCCAGTCCACCCCCTCGATCCCCGGAAAAACCCAGACCAACCCCCTCTCCAACTCCTCGCCCGTAGGCCCCACCCTCTGACACCCCCCAAATACAGATAACAACCCCATACCTGAAACGACAAGCACACACCGCGTGCTACTGACCGCACATTGCCACGTCATATCAAGCATACTCTTTCGTCAGTCGCCAGCCTTAACCAAAAGCCGCAGTCCTCTGCCACAGAAAACTCTATGCCTTGTGTGGATGCCTGTTCGCTCTTGCTCCCTCTGTCACCGCCAACGCATGCCCTCTTGATACTGAACGATAAGGCCATCACGTACGATTGGTGACTGCGTAACCACGCTGAATACATCCCGTCCCGCAGCGCCACCGCACCGCTGAACTCATAACGTCTTCTCAGTGCGCCACCGGCTCGCCCAACAGACCCTTCAACTCCCCCACTTTCTCCGCCAGCAATCCCTCCTGCCGCGCCTCCACGTTCAACCGCAACAACGGCTCCGTATTGCTCGCCCGGCAGTTGAACCACCAGTCCTGATACTGCACCGTCACCCCGTCCAGCTTGTCGATGTCCGCGTCATGGTACCGCCGCGTCAGCTCCTCCATCATCCCTGCCTTGTCGTCCACCTCAAAATTCATCTCCCCCGAACTCGGATAACGCCGCAAAGGCTTGCTCAGCTCGCTCAAAGGCTCCTCATGCGCCGACAGAATATTCAACAAATGCGACAACGTAATCATCCCGCTGTCCGCGTAAAAATTATCCCCATAATAAAAATGACCGCTCAACTCACCCCCAAAGATCGCCTTCGCGTCCTTCAACGCCTTCTTCATAAACACATGCCCCACCCGCTCACGACGTGGCTGACCGCCATGCTTGACAATCTCCTCCTTCAACGCCCAGCTCGAACGCAAATCATACACCACCGTCGAACCCGGCTGCTTCTCCAGAAACGCCGCCGCATACAACGCCGTCAACAAATCGCACGCCACCGTCTCGCCCTGCTCGTCCACCACGATCAAACGGTCCGCGTCCCCATCAAAACAGATCCCCACGTCCGCCCCCTGATCACGCACCGTCTGCTTCAGCTCCGTCAGATTCGCCTCCACCAGCGGGTTCGGCTCATGCTTGAACGTCCCGTCGCACGTCATGTTCAAACCAGTCAACTCCAGCCGCGACACGTCCCCGAAAATCAACGGCACCCACTTGCCCGCCATACCGTTCGACGCGTCCACCACCACCTTGAGCCGCTTCTGGTGCGTCCGCAAAAAACTCAACACGTGCCGACGATAAGGCTCCGTCAAATCCGCACTCGTCTCCTGCCCGTTGCCCACCGTCCGCGTATGCTTCAACGCCGTCGCTATGTGTTTGATCTCCAATAACCCCGTCTGGCTCCCCACCGGCCGCGCCTCCATCCCCGATATCTTAAACCCGTTATAACCCGCCGGATTATGACTCGCCGTCACCTGCGCCCCACCGCACGTGCCCAGATGATTGATCTCACAATAAACCT
>Ga0180432_10001103_pt1 | contig 43241 bp, 20 predicted proteins | sample SS_ome_10_FD_132414 | JGI IMG/M metagenome (GOLD analysis project Ga0180432, IMG submission 132414) | Hypersaline lake sediment archaeal communities from the Salton Sea, California, USA - SS_1_MS_2 metaG | ecosystem: Environmental > Aquatic > Non-marine Saline and Alkaline > Hypersaline >... | reverse complement strand
GAGCGCCATCAGGCGCCGGCAGTTCGGACACTCGGGTCTCTGCGCATCAGCCATGTCGCGGCACAATACCCGAAGCCGCAGGGCAAAAGCACCGGACTCTCAGAAAACCCGTGAACGGTTACGCGGCATGTTTGCGGTCCACTCGCTGTCGTGACACTATCTCCCACGGATCCTGAGAGAGCTATCGGACCGGAGTCGCCGAAGCGGGCAGTCTAGTGTGCCGTCCCGCAAGTAACGTGCGTAAGTCGGCAGTAGCCGATCGGGCTGAGACTGCCCTGAAGGGCCACGATACGCCTTGCCGGGTCCTTGGACATGTGCAATGTATCTCTGGGACGCGACACTTGAGAGCGGCGGCTCCACTGTGGTTCTTCCCAGAGGGGGACCGAAGGAGGAACAGGTATGAGACGGGGAGCAGGCAGGTTGGGGGCTGTTGTCGTCGCCGTTGTCCTGTGCTGTAGCGCAGCAGATTCGTCCAGCGCCGCGAACGGACGGCGGCGTGGCACAGCCCGTTTTTCGAGAATGTGGTAGACTGCTCAGCCCAGACAGGGGGTGTCCACGGTGTCCACCCCAGTCTCTACGTGTTTTCTCCTGCCTATAAGACAACCTCTTTACGCGTATAGCTATGCTCTTCTCGCGTGCAAACAAGAATAGAAAATGCCGTGGACACTGTGGACAGCCGGCATTTCAGGCGGAGGAGACAGCAGCCCATTGACGAGACTAACGTGCCTCGCTCTCGCGTACCGGTAGGGCGGCGCTGTCCTCGACTCAGGACTGGAGCAATGGGCGGTCCACCCCCGCCTGCTGACTCCGGGGGGCCGCTCTCTAATTACAGGAGTACGTGGCTGGGGCAACACCGCCAGCTAAAGTGCGGCCCAACCTGCGGTCGATCGGGCGGCCGGGGCGAGTTAGTCTACGACGTTTGGGGCAGGATAGTCCCAGCGACACATGGAAGCCCGGCTTGGGAAAAGCGTGGGCGGCGAGAGTGCCTGGGAGAGGAGAAGCGGCACGCAAGTCCCACCGGAAGCCGGCGCCTGCTACGAGCTTGGCCTGCTCTTCGCCTCGGCTCTCCTCGCTCACGAGCGGGGGTGGGCCAATGCTGATCCCGCCGAGTCTGACGAGTTCTCCGTGGCAGTGACCACGGGCATGCGCCGGGGCGAACTCCTGGCCCTGCGCTGGGAAGACGTGGACTTCGAGACCGTGACCAGCTGGCCCCGGAACACTGCGGAGCACAAGACGAAGTCCCGCAGGAACAGGGTCCTGGCTCTCTGCCGCGAGGTGGCGAAGTTGCTCCACGCCCTGCCCCGCAAAGGAGGGCTGGTCTTCGGCACGGAAGACGGGCCGATGCGCGGGGACACCGTGACGAAAGGGCTCAGGAAGGTCGTGGAAGGGGCAGGTATCAAGTATTGCACCCTTCACGATCTTCGGCGGACGTTCGTCTCGCACCTGGCGAACGCCGGCGTCAATGCTGCACTGGTTCAGCAGCTCGCAGGCCACAGCGCCATCGCCACCACGGTGAAGTATTACACCGGGGTCATGCCGGAGGCGCTGAGGGCCGCGCAGGCCCGGCTCCCCTTCCAGAAGGTGATCGGCGGTGTATCAGATATGTATCACGTGCCTGATGAGGCCGCCGGGGTGGGGAAGGACGGGAGGATCATAAAACTTGCCTCTGCAAGGGCTTAGATGGTGGGCGAGGAGGGAGTCGAACCCTCACGGTGGATGGTCCACCACTGGATTTTAAGTCCAGAGCGTCTGCCGTTCCGCCACTCGCCCGGTGCGTGCGGGGGTTCAGGTCAACGGTATTGTACGCGTGGGCGGCGCGGCTGCAAGGCCGCCGGGGGCCGACGGACGTGCGAACGGCGGCATTTTGGAGGCAGCGACGGGATTCGAACCCGTGAATGACGGTTTCTGCAAACCGTTGCCACCAGCCTCTAAGATATTATAGGGAAAGCACTTGCAGCAGTCAAGCTCCTGTCTTGGGCTCCTGCTTGGCCACACTGCGGCGACACTGCTCGGACTTGGCCTCAGTCGTAGAGGCCTGGGATAGTCCCCCTGACGCCGTCAGGACCGGCATCCTGGCCATGGTCAGGGCGGTCCACCGTTAGAGCCGTCCATGCCTGCCGGCATGCTCCGAGGCCGCAGCCAGCCAGTATGTCGGGCACTGGACAAGGTAAGTCGTTTTTGTCAGCGAGCTTACGCCGTCTTATGCCGCGTACGGCGAAGAGATGTGACCAACGGATTGAAAGTCTGTTCCAAGGCTTTTTCAGGCAGTCAGCCATAACCTGACTCCGGGTCGCCTCTCGCAACGCACGTTCTTGCCGTGCAGTATCTCCTGACTGGTCATACCCGCGGGAATGAGCGACAACGCACGGTAGCCAGCGGGACCCAACGGGCATGGCCGGCGTATCAGATACGTATTACGTAAGCGCCACATGCGCGCCGTCCGGGAGGTCAGCGGGGCGGCGGACTCCTGCGGCCTGAGCGGCCGCGCATCGGGGACTTCTCCTTCGGCAGCACTGCCGACGCGCCCGCTGCGCCGGGCATCCCCTCCGGGTTATTGACATCCGGCTTTCCTCATGGTATTTATACGCTTAAACAATCATGAGAGTCACACAGAAACAAGTTGCCGAACTCGCTGGCATCACACAGGCCACCGTCAGCTACGTCCTGAACGGACGCGCCGAGGAACTGAGCATCAGCGACAAGGTGGTCAAGCGTGTGCGCAAAGCGGCCCGCCAGCTGGGCTACACGCCCAGCCACGCCGCGCGTTCCCTGGCCTCGGGCAGGTCCCGGACGCTGGGGCTCCTGCTGGGCGGTCCCGACGGTCGCGTGGCGTCTTTCTGGAGCCATATCGCCGAGGGCGTGGAGGGCGCCGCGATGCAGTCGGGCTACGACGTCCTCATCATCAGCGGTGGTCGGGACAAGGAGTCCGCGGGGCTCCGTTACCTGCGCCAGGGCAGGGCGGATGCCTTGATCGCGCTGGGCCCTGGGAAAGAAAGTCTGAAGCTCTGGCGAGGGTCGGAGGTGCCGCCCGTCGTGCTGGCGCCCCATGGCGTCTCGGGGTTCCCCACGGTGAGGCTTGATGTCTCTACCGGGTACGGTGCCGCCGTCAAGCACCTGGCAGAACTCGGGCATTGCGAGTTGCTGTGGGTCGGGCAGCCCGAGGGCGCATGCTATGACAGAGATGCCGTGGTGATCGATGTCGCCACGGAAGCCGGCGTGCGAGCCCAGCTCCTTCACCTTGACCAGCAGGAGCAGCCGTTCTGGGTGCCGGTGGACCAGTGCATAGAATCCTGGCGCAGCGCCCTGGCGAAGGCCCTGCCCGATCCGCCGCGGGCCAGTGCGATCCTGTGCTGGAACGATCGCATGGCGCTGGGCCTGTATGCCGTTCTGGCTGAGCGCGGTTTGAGGGTGCCGGGCGACGTCTCGGTGATGGGGTTTGACGACGATGAGGCCACTGTGGCCCTGCCCCCGCTGAGCACCGTGAGCCAGGAGTACAGGCGGATAGGCGCCGAGGCGACCCGGCTGGCGGTAAGCATCGTGGAGGGGGAGCTGCCAGCGGACGAGGCGCGACAGACGGTGGTGCGCGTGCCATCTCGGTTCGTCAGACGGCAGAGCACCGGCCCCGCGCCGGGCCGGGGGAAGTGAGAAATAGGAGAGCATTCCATGGAGGAGACCATGAAGAGGTATGCGTTTGCGGCGGCTGCGGCCGTCTTTGTCTGGGCTACGGCCCTCGCACCGGGCGCCCGCGCGGAAGAGACGGCCCTCAAGAGCCTGCGCGCGTTCTACTTCGGCAACAGCCTGACCGGCTGCACCAACCCGCAGTGGCACGCCGATCTGGGCGCGAGCGCCGGCAAGCAGTGGACCTGTGAGGCGATGCTCGGGGCCGGCTGGCCACTTTGGTCGCATCGCCGGGAACTCAACATGGACGGGTTCAACATCTCCACCGGCCCCCGCGGCGACCTGACCATCGACCCGGAGTTCGTTGAGTCGGCCTCGTTCAAGGCGAGGCAGTTCTACCGCGGCTCGCCCTGGGACGCGATAGTGATGCAGCCGTTCTCCAGCTCCCTGGAGCGGACGGTCACGGAGATGTGGGGCACGAAGTTCGACCGGCCTACCGACGTGGGCGACGTTGCTGCCGCCAGCGACCTCATCGCGCTCTACCTGAAGACCAACCCGAAGGGCCGGGCCTGCGTTTACGCCGACTGGCCCCCTATGCCTGCAGGCAAGATACCCCCTGAGGACGAGAGGCCCGAGTGGGCGAGGGTCGAGGGCGTGCGCATCGCCGCGGCGGAGTTCCCCAGGCGCGACGAGTTCGACTACGAGCAGGAGTGGCTCGGCAAGAAGTTCTCCCAAGACAACCCGGACCGGCCCTGGCTGGACGACGGCCGCTGCCGGGACTACCACTATCAGCTCTTCGAGGCCCTCAAGGCAAAGTTCCCGGAGCTCTGGCAGCAGGGGCGGCTCCGCATGATCCCCACCGGGGACGTCTTTATGGCGCTGGACAGGAAGATGCAGGCGGGACAGGTCTCCGGCGTTGCGACCATCAAGGACTATTACACGGACGTTCAGCACATCCGCGCCGGCCTGCCTCGCTATACCGCCGCCGCATCCTTCTTCGCGGTCCTGTTCGAGGAGCACCCGAAGGCCCTCGACTGGCAGATCTACAACGATGAATCCAAGTATGGCGAGGATCCCCACCACGACAAATACCCGTTCGTGGCGATAACGCCGGAGCGCGTCCAGGTCGTCAACGACACCATCTGGGAGGTGGTGGCCGGGCACCCGTACACGCGCATCGGGCGAGCTGACTGAACCGATGGCAGGGCGCGCCCGGCTGGAAAGAATGGGCGCGCTGTGGCAGGGCTGGAGAAGCGAAGGGGAAGAAGCAAATGAAGGATAGGTCGAGAGTTCTGTTGGGAGTTATTCTGGGCCTCTGGGCGTTCGGAGTTCAAGGGGCAGAAGTGGTCAAGCCCGCCCTCGACGTGCCGCTGCGCGACCCCAGCGTTTGCAGGGGGCCGGAGGGGACCTTCTATCTCACGGGAACGGCGCCCAAGAAGTCGGGGGACGGCACGCTGGACTACAACAACGGCACCGCAATCCGGTTGTGGAAGTCCGATGATCTCAAGACCTGGGAGGAGGTCGGCGTGGTCTGGGACCTGGCCAGGGCCGGCTGGAACGAGCGCTGGTCAACGGGACCGCGGGCGCTTCCCGGCCAGCCCGACAGCCTCCGCCACTACCTTGGCATCACGGCCCCGGAAATCCATTATCTGAAGGATACCTTCTGGATCCCCTATTGCGTGAACAGCCAGGGCACGGGCTTGCTCAGAAGCAAAACCGGCAAGGCCGAGGGGCCGTACGAGGATTGGGGCAGGAATGCCGGGCTGACCTACATCACCGCCGGAGGCGCGGACCCGAGCATGTTTCAGGACGACCCGCCTTCGTCCGCCGGGGCGGACTCCGGCGCGGCAAGCGACGGGCCGGTCTACTGGCTCTGGAGCCCGGCCTGGATCGCGGAGATGAAGGACGACCTCACTGGCCTCGCCGAGGCGCCGCGGATGCTAACGTGCGAGCCTCGGGTGAAGCTGGCGGGCGACGTGCTGGTCGGCTCTTCGGGGCCGTTCCTGTTCAAGGCCGACGGCAAGTATCACCTCGCCGCCTCGGACACGCTTCCTCGCCTGGGCATAAACACGGAGGATACGCTGGTGGCGACCTCGGACACGTTGTTCGGCCCGTACTCGAAGCGGGAGATGATGATCCCGCACGGAGGCCAGACCACCGTGTTCCAGGACGGCGGCGGCAACTGGAAAGCGACCTTCTGCGGGCGCGACCGATTTGCAGCCTTCCGCGACAGGCCCGGCATCTTGCCCCTGGAATGGATGGACAGGTGGCACTACGCGATGTGGCGCCCGAACAATCCGCTCTTGCGTGCCGACCCGTTCAATGTCATCACCGAACGCGGCCCGTGGCAGAGGCTGCGGCCGCTGGTCTCCGACAAGCCCAAACTGTCCATCCGCGACATGAACATGATTCAGGCCCCGGACGGATACTTCTACTTCACCGGTTCGGTCAACTCGGGCTATCACGACGATACTTACAAGAAGAGACTCACCATTTTCCGCTCCAGGGACCTGAAGAACTGGGAAGAGATCGTGGCGCGCACCTTCGACGACGAAGACACGTTCTCCGAAGCACGCCGCAAATATGTGGATAACAATTGGGGCGACTACTACATGGACTGCGAAATCCACTACCTGCCAGGGCAGGGAAACTTCTTTGTCTTTTACCACGCATACCATCCGTGCAACCATGCCAAGGCGCAAGAGGAACTCGCCGAGGCCGACCGCGTCGGCACCAGCGGCGTTCTCCGCAGCACCACCGGCAAGGGCGAAGGGCCGTACGAGAAGATCCGCGCCGGAGGTGTCCAGAGCGGGTTCTTCGAAGACGACGACGGCTCGCTGTACGAATACTGGGGCGTCGACGGGTTGAGGCGACTGAAGCCGGACTTCAGCAAAGACAAAGATCTACCGAACCCGACCCGCGCGCGCGGCGGAGCCTGCTTCGAGGACTCCGGCGTCTACATGGTCAAGATGCACGGCAAGTACGTCTTCTTCACCTGCGGTTGCTCCTCGTCGAACATGCACTGGGTGCCACAGAGCGCAGCGAACTACGACTTCAACTACATGACCGCCGACAGCCCCGAGGGGCCGTGGTCGGAATGGATGCCGGGGGTGCGCCACGGCGGCCACGGCGGCGTCTTCAAGGGCCTGGACGGCCATTGGTATGGCGTGGTCTGGGACTACGTCATTCCCGGCTGGCCTGGCTGCGTGCCCGGCCTGGTCCGCCTGACAACCGAGATGAAGGACGGCGAGTTGACCATCGACGTGGACCCTGACTGGACGCCGGACGATTACAAACCTGTGAAGTGACGGGAGGGTGCGATGGGAGTGTGGACGGCCGTGCTGCTGATGGCGGCCTCGGCTCTGGGCGCGGGCGCGTCCGAGCCGCAGGAGCTGATCGAAGAGGCAGGAATAACCGGCGGGCTGGTCGCCCAGGTCGGCGTGCCCGACCTCGCCCTGAAGGGGCTCGGGGAACGCTTCCACGTGCGCCTCTTGCTTGCGGACGCGGCGGCCGTTGAGAAAGCGCAGGCCGCCATCGATAAGGCCGGGCTCCAGGGCCGCTTCACAGTCGCGGCGTGGGGCGGCGGGGAGCTGCCCTTCGGTGAGCGCGTGCTCAACGCGCTCGTTCTGGCCAGGGACGGGCTCGTGCCGGACGAGGAGGCGCGGCGAGTCCTCGCACCTGGGGGACTGTTGATTGCGCCTGGGGCCGCCACGGCGATGCCTGTGCCCGAGACGATTGACGACTGGACGCACTACCTCTACAACGCGTCCGGCAACGCGGTGTCAAAGGACCGTGAGGTGGCCTCTCCCCGGTCGTTCCGCTGGAACGCGCCGCCTCGCCACCTGCGCAGCCACAACTACGGGGCCAGCTTCACGGGGCTGGTCAGCGCGGGCGGCCACGTCTTCCACTTCCTGGACGAGGGGACGTACCTGTTCGACAAGGGCGGCGGGACCGAGCCATGGTCCCTGGTCGCCCGAGACGCCTTCAACGGCGCCTTTCTCTGGAAGCGGGCGCTGACCGGCTACGGGCAGGCCTTCTTCGAGGATGTCGGCGGACAGGCGGTCGCCGACTACATCTGGCGCAGCCCCCTGACCGTCAACCGGCGCATGGTCGCGCAGGGCGGGAAGGTCTTTGCGGCCCTGGACTACCGGGACGGCCCCTTGAGCGTCTTGGACGCGGCCACCGGCGAGACGCTGCACGCGGTTGACCTCGCTGGGATCGTTGACGAAATCGTAGCCGAGGGCGATCTGGTGGTCTGCCGCGTGCGCTCGGAGATTCCGATGCCCATTGAGGAGCGCAGGAATGAGAATCGTTGGGCATTGGGGCAGAAACTCCAGAAGGAGGGCATCCCTGCTGACGAAGTGCGCGCCGAACTGAACGCCCGCGTTCTGGACGGGCTGATGCAGCAGGAAGCGGAGCGCGTGGTGGCCGTGGACGCTCACTCGGGCAACATCCTCTGGCAGCACGACGCTCCCCACGTCGCGACCCAGAGCTTGGCCATGGCCGAGGGCAAGGTCATCTTTCACAACTATGAGGCGCTGGTCGCCCTGGACGCCGGGACCGGCGAAGTCGCGTGGGAGCACGCCTGTCCGGTTGTGAAACGGCGCAGTTTCGGCGTGCGCAGCCTGCTGGGAAACCTGCTGGTCTCCGAGGGCAAGGTGCTGTGGGCCAGCAGCGCTACGGGCGGCGGAGTCTGCTTGAACCTGGCCGACGGCAAGGAACTGTGGAAAGCTCCGAGGATGGGAGAGACGGGCGGCTTCGCGTTTCCCACCGGATTGCGGGCGGTAGCGGGCACGCTGTACCGGGACGCACTCTGGTCGCCGCCGGTGAACCTGGCGGACGGGTCGACGCGTTTGGTTCCCGCCGGGATGGGCGAGATGCTCACCAGGGGCCACCACATCCGCTGTTTCGCCGGCAAGGCCACGGAGCGTTTCCTGATTACGCCCCACCGCGGCACGGAGTTCGTGGACCTGCTGGGGCAGGAGCACATGGTCAACGACTGGGTGCGGGGCGCCTGCTCCTACGGCCTGATGCCGGCCAACGGGCTGCTCTACGTGACGCCCGACCCGTGCACGTGCTACGCCGGGGCGAGGATCACCGGTTTCATGGCGCTTGCGGCGGCGTTGCCCCTGGAGTTGGATCGGGCGTTGCCGCCTGCGGCGCCCGAACGCCTCGTCAAAGGGCCGGCCTATTCTGATAATCCGCAATCGGCGATCCGCAATCCAAAATCGGACGACTGGCCCACGTACCGGCACGACGCGCGGCGGACGGGACGGGCGTCATGCGCCCTTTCCGCCGAACTCAGCCCGGGCTGGAGACAGGGCTTCGCCGGCGGCATCACCCAGCCCACTGTCGCCGGCGGCAGCGCGTACGTGGTGAAGAAGGACACCTATGAGCTCCTCTGCCTGGACGCGGCGACCGGCGCGGTGGAATGGCGGCGCGCCTTTGCGGGCGCGCTGGACGGCCCGCCGACGGTCGTCGCCGGACGGCTCTTCATCGGCTGCGGGGACGGCCACGTATACAGCCTGCGCGCCTCGGACGGCGCCCCGGCGTGGCGGTTCCTGGCGGCACCGCAGGAGCGGCTGACGCTGAGCGCCGACCGGCTGGAGAACGTCTGGCCCGTCTCCTCGAGCGTCCTTTTCCACAACGGCCTCATCTACGCCGTCGCAGGGCGCAACAGCTACCTGGACGGCGGCATCCATCTCTATGCCCTCGACCCGGTCACGGGAGAGGTCAGGCATCACCTGCCGGTCGCCGGCCCGTGGCCGACCGATGAGCAGGTCCGCACCGCCGTTGTGACGGAACAGGACTTGAAGAATGAAGAAGATCCAGGCAAGAAGGACGCCATACTCGCGAAGATTCGGGCGCAGCACGCCACGGGCTACAGCATGGTGGGCGCGCAGGCCGACCTGCTGGTCACGGACGGCGACGGCCTCTACATGATGCAGAACAAGTTCACGCCGGCCCTGGACCAGGTCCCCCTTCAACGCGTCTTCCACACCGGTCTCACCCCGATGGGCGGCATGCACCTGATGGCGAACTTCGGTTTCCTCGATGAGACGATGTTCCATCGCACTTTCTGGATGTTCGATGAGAGCTGGCCCGGTTACGGGGGTGGCTCGGGCTGGGCGGCGCGGGCCGGCACCATGGTAGCGGTCGGCGAACGGCGGGCCTACGCGGCGAAACACTATGAGGGCGGCTGGTATCCAACGCACGCGCCGGGCAGCGGGAACCGGTTGGTGGCGGATTTCTTCGATCACCTGAACACGTCGGGGGCCCTTGCTTCCAAAGAGATATTGCAGGAGTTCCGCCAGTACGGCAATGCGGGGGAAGTCGTCCGCACGGGCGCGCCCCTGTGGGAGAGCCGCCTGCCGATCATTGTCCGGGCGATGCTGGTCGCGCCGGACGGCAACGGAGGCGAACTGGTCTTCGTGGCCGGCATCGTCGAAGGCAGCACGAAAGCCGAATGGGACAAGTCCACGAACTACCGCGGCCCCGGCAAGCTACTTGTTCACAACGGCGCCGACGGCAAGCTCCTCGCCGAGTACGACCTGCCCGCCTGCCCGGTCTTCGACGGCATGTCCGCCGCGTCGGGCAAGCTGGTCATTCCCATGGTCAACGGGGAAGTTATGTGCTGGCGTATTGCGAATGGCGATCAAAGCAGATGATGGGTACTCGACTACGGGGCGAGCAGTGAAGGCAGCCAGACACATCGCAGTCGTCGCAGCGCTGCTGGCGGCATCCGCTTTCGCCGCCCAGGCGGCGGAAGTCGGCGAGCCGGTTTTGGGGAAGCCGTTGCCGCCGGAAGATCGGATCCAGGTGCAGCCAATCCTTGACGTGCCCCTGCGCGACCCCAGCATCTGCAAGGGACCGGACGGGACGTACTACCTGACCGGCACGCTGTCCTTCAAGGATGAAGGGAAGGACTTCGACAACAACGCCGGCATCCGGCTCTGGAGGTCGAACAACCTCGCGAAGTGGGAAGATATGGGCCTGGTTTATAAACCGAACAGGGATAGAACCGGGGGCGATAAGTGGGTCAGGGCGCCGGTTGGCATCATGGACCGGCCGGACACGTTGCGCCATAATGCAGCCATCACGGCGCCCGAAATCCACTATCTCAAGGGCACTTTCTGGCTCTGTTTCTCGCGCAACGGATACGGCACGGGGTTGCTCAAGAGCGAGACCGGCAAACCGGAGGGGCCTTATGGCGCTGCGGGTTCCAGCACCATGATCACCAATTGGGGAAGCGACCCGAGCTTGTTCCGGGACGATGATGGGAATGTCTACTGGTTGTGGGGTGGCGACGGTATTCACATCGCTCGGATGAAGGACGACCTGAGCGCCCTGGCCGAGAACCCTCGCGCGCTGTACTGCAAGTCCCTGACCTGGACCTACAAGGCCAACAGGGAACTCGACGACGATCTCGTCGGCCGGGGCGGTCCGTTTCTTTTCAAGGTGAACGGCAAGTACCACCTGACCGCGTCCGACATCGTGGCTCGCCATTGCATTATGGTCAGCGACGTGTTTGTGGCCACGGCGACCGAGAGCGTCTACGGCCCCTACAGCCGGCGCTCGCAGATGATTCCGCACAGCGGGCAGACCACTGTGTTCCAGGACGCGGGCGGCCGGTGGCAGGCGACCTACTGCGGCCTGGATCGCTTCGGCGTCTTTCGCGACAAGGCGGGCCTCGTGCCGCTGGAGTGGATGGACGGGTACAAGACCTTCTACCTCCAATACACCCTCACTCAAGCAGGAATCGAGGGCGCGCCATTGATGACACGCAACAAGTTCCGCGTGATCACGGAGCGCGGCCCGTGGCGCAAGATCCGTCCCCTGATCGAGCCCACCTTCAACGAGCACGGCGAGTTGAAGTGGATGGTGTGGGATTCGAACATGATTCAGGCGCCGGACGGCTATTTTTACTTCACCGGTTCGCAGGCCGGCTATGAAGCGAACAAGAAGCTGCGCGTGTGGCGCTCGCGGGACCTCCGGAACTGGGAAGACGTCGTCGTCCGCGCCCATCAGGATGAAAAGGCATTTTCCCGGGCCCGCCGGGATTTCGTGGCGCCTAAAGGCAACCTGGGCAACTGCTACATGGACTGCAAAATAACCTGGCTCACGCACCAGAAGACGTTCGCGGTGACCTACACCTGTTACAGCACCAACTTGCCGCAGTTCTCCAAGGACAAGGGCGAGGTAGACTCGTGCAGCGGCTGTCTGCTCAGCGAAAGCGGCACCATTCACGGCCCCTGGGTGTGGCATGACAAAGCGCCTCACTCCGCCCACTATATCGAGCTGGACGACGGACGGACCGTGGTCGGCGGCGGGGTCAACAACATCCACGTGCTCAAGCCGGGTTACTGGGATGAACACGGCCGCGAGGGTTCCGAAGACAGCCGCTTGAACCGCTTTGCCGAGAAGAACATGTGGCTCGTCAATCCCCCGGACACCTTCGGCAGTTTCATCGAGGACAGCGGCACCCAGTTGATCCGCATCGGGGACAAGTGGGTCATGCTACCGGTGGAGCTGTTCCCCATGGGCTTTCCGCTCGAAGCCGCGGCCTACAATTCGGCATTCATGACGGCCGACAGCCTCGACGGTCCGTGGTCCAGGTGGAGACCGGCGGTGCGGCACGGCGGACACGCATTCCTGTTCCAGGGGCTTGACGGGCATTACTACGCCCTGATCTGGCACACGGGGCGGCTCGGCGTCATCTGGCACAACAGCCCGGCCCTGGTGCGCCTGGTGGTCGAGATGAAGGACGGCGAACTGTCCATCGATATCGACGAGGACTGGACCGTGGACGATTACGTGCCGGTAGAGGTGAAGTGAAGGACCTGGCGGGCCGAGGATTGAGAAGTCAAGGACCAAATCGCCGTCGCCACTGGGGGGCGATCCTCGCCGCGCTGCCTGATGGGAGTCTGGTTTGCCTGAGAGGCACATGAAATTGAGGTCCGCCGTGGGGCATACCGCTCCACGGCCTGCGCAGACGGACAGTGGAACAGAAGGGGGATGCTGTGCCCGCTAAACGAAGGCTGGCGTGTCTGGTTGCTCCAATCCTCTTTTGCCTGGCCATCTGCGCGGCTGACGGCGAGGACGCCGTGCGGGGCGGGGAGTTGATCGTCGAGCGACCGACGTTGATCTCACTCGGTTTCGAGTGGCGCGTGGAGGGCGACGCCAACGGCGACGCCCTCGCCCGCGTGCAGTACCGCAAGCGCGGCGAGCAGCGGTGGCGCGACTACCTGCCTCTCTACCGCATCGGCCTGGGCCTGAAAGTCCACCTGACGCTCGGGTGCGGCTGGCCGCAGTACGTCATCCCCGATGCCGTCTGCGGCAGCATCATGGACCTGGAGCCCGGCACCCAGTACGACGTGCGCCTGGAACTCACGGACCCGGATGGGGTCCTCGGAAAGGCCGTCAAGACCGTTACGCTCAGCACCCGGCCCGAGCCGGAGGTGCCCGAGGATGCTCCGGTCCGCCACGTCTACCCGCCGGACTGGGACGGTCCCAGGGAGGAACCGAGTTTTCGGGACATCATGGAGGCCGTCAACGGCTTCAGCCCGAACTGCGACGTCTACCTGACCGTGCGCCCACCCCTGGCGGCGAAGCCGGGCACCGTCATCAAGATGCACGGCGGAGTGCACCGCTACGACCGGCACCTCTACTGGAAGAACGGCCGACCGAATCCGACCTACTGGCAGCACGGCACCATCACGCTCGTGGCGAAAGGAACGCCGGAGAAACCCATCTACATCGTGCCGGCGGGCGACGGCGAGGTTGTGATAGACGGGGACGGGGCAGCGACGCTGTTCAACCTGCGCTCGACCGACTACCTGCACTTTGAGGGCCTGACGATCCGCAACACGGACATCGCCTTCCACTGCGGCTGGCAGGGCCTGCGCGGCGGCGGCATGAAAGGGCTGACGGTTAAGAACTGCTGGATCGAGGGAGTCGTCTACGGCATCCTGGCGCAGGACGGCCGCAGCGAGGACTTCAACATCCTCGACAACGTCATCCTGGGCCGGGGCCCGCAGGACAAGCTGAGGGGCTGGCCGCGGTCGGAAGCCGGCTACGCCGTCAACCTGGCCGGGCAGGGGCACGTGGTGGCTTACAACTACGCGGCCGGGTTCTGGGACGGCATCAACGTCTTCACCGGCTCGCACAGCGACCCGCAATGGGGCCAGCAGAGCCGCGCCATCGACTTCTACAACAATGACATCAGCAACTGCGCCGACCAGTTCATCGAGGCCGACGGCGGCTACGCGAACATCCGCGTGCTGCACAACCGCTGCTTCAACTGCCCGGCCCAGCCGGTGTCCGTGCAGGAGATGCCCGCCGGGCCCGTCTACTGGATCCGCAACATCGTCTGGAACGTCAACGGTGGCAAGATGGCCATGAAGACCAACGGGGCCGCCCAGGTCTACCTGTGGCTGCACAACACCACCTCCGCGCACATGACCATGCCCATACTGCCGGGCTATGCCCCAAAGGTCTCGACCTGGGTCGTGCAGAACAACCTGCACGTGGGTCCGGCCGAGGGCAGCAATCTCTCGCTGCTGCAGGTGTCCGGGGGACGGCCGTCCCCGAACCACGTCCTCGACCACAACGCCTACAACGCCGCCGCGAAGGACCTGCCCTGCGAAGCGGGCAAGGAGGCTTACCCCTCTTTCGACGCCCTGCGCGAGGCGACCGGCTACGAGACGGATACGATCTTCGTGGACGGATACGGTGTCTTCCGCAACGCGCCGGAGCCGCCGCACGCGGGGCGCGACACGCCCCTGATGGACAGTGCCAAGATGGACGTGCAACTCAAGCCGGACGCCCCCGCCGTGGACGCCGGCGCCGTCATTCCGGGCATCAACGATGACTTCGCCGGCGAAGGCCCGGACATCGGGGCGCTGGAAGTCGGCCGGCCCACGCCCGTCTACGGCCCCCGCGGCGGTCCTTACCTGGAACGCCTCAAGGAACTGCGTAAGTCACAGACGAAGGAGTCGATGAGATGAACCTCGGAAACACGCCCCGCCGCATCGCTCGGGCCACGGCACTGCTGGCCTTTGGCCTCGCCTCGGTTGCCGGCTTTGCCCGTGCCGACTCCGTGGCGGACGCTCTATATGCCTTGGGCACTCGGCGCGGCGTGGCCTGCGTGCCGGGCTGCGGCGACGGCGCGGCCGCGCTGAAGCTGGCGCAGGGGACGGAGATGCTGGTCCTGGCGCTGGACACCGACCCGGCGAACGTCGCCGCGGCGAAGCAGAAAGCGGCCGACGTCGGCATGCTCGGGCGGCGTCTCTACGTCGAGCAGGGCAGCGCGGAGAGCATCCCCTTTGCCGACAACTACGTGGACTTGCTTGTGTTGACCGGCGTGGCGGAGAAGGACCTCTCACCGGATCTGCGCGCTGAGATCATGCGCGTCCTGACGCCGATCCGTGGCTGCGCCGTACTGGCGGACACCACGATCGCGAAGCCCGAACTGCCGGGCTCCGACTGGTGGCCCCACAAGCTCCACGGTCCGAACAACAACCAGGCTTCCCGGGACACTGCATTTCAATGGCAGCCCATTCTTCAGTTCCGCGCCATGCCGTTCTACATGGCGCATTCGGGGACCGCCTTGACCGATGCGGGCGTCCACGTGGAGATCAACGACTGGACGCTGAAGAATCCCGAACGCGCAAATCTGTGCGGGCGCCTGTTTGCCCGAAGCGTTTACAACGGCCGGCTGCTCTGGCAGGACGTAATCCCGGAGAACGTAGAGTCCAACATGCCCACTTACGCGATCGCCGACGGCAGGCTTTTCCTCGGCTCGGGCACACGTGCTGAGGTGGCCGTGCGCGACCTTTTCACCGGCAAAGAGCAACCGGCTATCGCGCTGGGCGGCGGAGACCTACGCGTCAAGTGGCTGGCGGTCGAAGACGGCGTCCTGTTTGCCCTGCTCGGGGATCCGACGGTCGTGCGCAGGCCGTTCGCCTTCGCCCTTCAGCCGCCCGTCTTCCAGAGACAGGAAGGAGAGAACACGCTCTTCGGGGACGAACTTATCGCCTGGGACCTGGTTCAGGGGAGGATCCGATGGAAGCACGCTGAGCCGAAGCCCATGGATTTCCGCGCTGTGGCCCTGGACGAGGGCAAGCTATTCTTCTACAGCGAAAACGGGCGGCTGGCATGTCTGAGTGCCACCGACGGCGGGCTGCTCTGGCAGAACGCCGACCGCTCCTGGATAGACTCCGTCAAGCGCCCTTTGCGGATCAAGAATCACAACATCCGCCACATGAGCACGCTGAAGGTGGCCGACGGGCTGGTTCACCTGGCTCTTATGGAGGCTGATAAAGGCTTTCTGCTGCGGGAAGAGGACGGGAAGCTGCTCAGCCCCATCGGCGCGCCCGCGTGGTCGGGGCGATACGCCGGCGAGAAGACGTTCATCCTCGAAGGAACGTGCTATCTGAGCGGCACGGCGTTCGATCCGCAGACCGGCGAAAGGAGCAGCGAGCAGAGCCTTGTTTCCCCGGCCGGCCTCGCCTGGTGCGGTATTGCGACGTACGCGCCCGGCACCGGCGCCATCGGACACAGCACCCTGGGGTACAAGCCGCCCTGCGGGGTCGGCGCCTGGGTCGCGGGGGGCATTCTGCTCTACTCCCCGACGGTGTGCGGATGCGGCAGTATTCTGGGAGCGGCCGGTTTCGCGAGCGGCGACGCCGTCCTGTCCCGGATTGAATCCGCGCCGGAACACACCCTTGTCAAAGGTCCCGCCTTTAACAGTGTTCGAAGCTCGGCCTCCCGTGCTCAGAAAGGGGACTGGACCGCGTACAGGGGCGACAGCCGACATCGGGGATCGAGCGGGGTCCGGCTCGGGACGGCGCTCAAGACCGTCTGGACCGCCGAACCCGAGAAACCATTTCCTTATACCACCAAGTACAACCAGTTTGTAGATGAGTTCGATGAACGGCCAACCACGCCCACCGCGGCGGGGGACCTTGTTTTCAGCGCCGGCAGTGACGGCATCGTCCGTGCAAACCGGCTCGCCGACGGCGGGCCGGTCTGGACGTATTTCACGGACGGGCCGGTGTTCACCTCGCCGGCCTTCGCGGACGGCCGGCTGTTCGTTCCGTGCGCGGACGGTTGGGTCTATGCACTGGACGCACGGAGCGGGACGCTGGCCTGGAAGCGTCGTCTCGCCCCCATGGAACGCCGCATCCACGTTCTCGGTCAACTGATGAGCACCTGGCCCGTGCTGTCGCTTGCCGTGGAAGACGGGGTCGTCTACGCCGCGGCCGGCATGTTGAAGATGGACGCGAGCAAGGCGTTCGCGCTCGACGCTCAGACCGGAGACGTGATCTGGACCTATTTCACCCCGCCCGGCATCGCCGGCACGCACTTGGAATCGAAGGAGCGCTCCTTCGGGTTCAACGGGCACACGGCGGTCGTGGGCGACTGCGTCTGGATCGCGGGTTATCGTTCGATGCCCCTGACGCTGGACCGCAAGACCGGCGTCCTGCCGGAGCTTGACGAACAGTTCGAGGCGATGCGGCGCAGGGGTGCCTTCAAGCATATCTACGAGACCCAGGGCCGCGAAGTCATGGTCATGGACGATCGAACCGTGCTGGCCGGCGGCGGCCACCTGCTGGAGAACCAGCACCTCCGGGAAGGAAAGCGCAACCGCATTGATTACAAACTCTTCACGGTGGACCAGGCGGGTACTGTGGACATGAATGCGCCTCCTCCGCGCATTCTCAAAGTCGCACGCGTTGCGCCGGCATGCGACGATGAACTCGTTGTTTTTTCCGCCCCGCCTCCCACAAGAGTTGCCGGCAACGGGAGCATAGTAGACAACTACAAGATGTCCATGTCCACCGTTGGCCTGAATGTCTGGAAGAAACAGGATTTCGTTCGGGAAGGCCGGCAGATGCAGCAGAACCCGCTCATTGACGAAGCCAAGAGCGCGGGCAGCCGCGTCACTTACACCCCTTGGGCGGAAGTATTTCGCCACTTCGACTATCCGAAAGCGGTCTGGCAGAAAGCCGATCTCGACGTCAGTGCCGTGGTCCTGTCGCGCGACGCCGTCCTGGTCGCTCACGCCATCGGCTTCGAGGAGCCGATGGGCTGGAACACCCCGCCCGAAAAAGCGCGCGCCCCCCGCATCATTTACGAAGGCTGGAGACTGAGCGCGTTTGTGCGTGACGGGGGCGAAGAGATGTGGGGCATTGAGTTGCCTTCGGAGCCCCTTCCCAACGGCCTCGCCATCGCCGCCGACGGATCGATTATAGTGGCCTTGCGCGACGGAACGCTGCTGTGCGTGCGGCCGGCCAATCCCGGAACGGTAGTCAACTGAGCGAACTCAACGGAAGGTAAACACGAGATGCGTCTGACGGAATTTGCGTGCGTGTCCGCTCTGCTTCTTGTGCTGGCAGCCGCTGCGGAGTGCCAGGATGCGGTACGTCCAGGAAAGTTCATCGTTGACCCGCCGACGTTGATCTGCCTGGGCTTTGCGTGGGAGATCGACGGCGACGAGAACCGGAATGCTACGGCCCGGGTGGAGTATCGACTGGCGGGACAGCAGGAATGGCGCGAAGCGCAACCCCTGCTGCGCGTCGGCGGGTACCGTTGCGGGCGCACGTCGGACTGGCTCGACGTCGAGGTGCCACGCATGCTCGCCGGCAGCATCCTCGATTTGGAGGAAGACACGGAATACGAAGTGCGAACCACGGTAGTGGACCCGGACGGAATCGACGGCGAAGCCGTCAGGACGATCAGCGTCCGCACACGGGGCGAGCCGAAGGAAGCTGGAGGCGGGAACGTCTATCACGTCTTCCCGCCCGAGACGGGAGCCAACTGGACGAAGAACGAGTTCACCAACCTCTACAAGGCCTACTACGGCGGTCTCGGGAACCTGGGCGACTTCAACACGGTCTGGGAGCGGATCGTCCAGCCCGGCGACACGATCCTCGTGCACACCGGGCTGTACAAGGCGAATCTCACCCATTACGTCGACAAGACCGGACTGGTCTCCGACGGCACCTACTGGCTCACCGCGAAGGGCACGGCCGAGAAGCCGATTGTCATAAAGGCAGCCGGCGATGGCGAGGTGATCTTCGACGGCAGCGGCGCGGACGTACTGTTAAACGTCATGGCGGCGGATTACCACATCTTCGAGGGCATCACCTTCCGCAACTGCGGCTATGCCATCTTTGCGGGGCAGCAGCGGGTCGGTGGCTGCAAGGGGCTGACCGTCCGAAACTGCCGATTCGAGGACGTCCGCGACGGCATCTTCACGCTGTTCGACGGGTGCGAGGATTTCTACATCGCCGACAACATCCTTCTCGGTCGCAACGCGCGGGACGGGCTGACCGGCTGGGGCACCGCTCAGGATGGTTACCTGAAGAGCAATACGGCCATCACGCTGCAAGGCACGGGGCACGTGGTCTGCCGCAACGCCATCGCTTACTTCTGGCAGGCGTACCACATGGGCACCGCCTTCCAGGGGTTCGACCGGGGCGGGATCGCCTGCGACGTTTACAACAATGACATGCACATGCTGATAGACGACGGCGTGGAAGTGGACGGCTGCGTGCGCAACATGCGTGTCTTGCGCAATCGCGTAGTTGACGCCGGCTCACCCATAAGCGCCCAGCCGGTCTATGGCGGCCCGGCCTACTTCATCCGCAACGTGGCCTATAACGGGCGGACCTCGCTGAAGTTTCACGAAGCCTGGCCCTCTGGCCTGATGGTCTATCACAACACGATGGTGGCCAACAACGTGATACCGCGGGGCACTTATACCAACGCGCATTTCAGCAACAACCTGTTCCTGTCCCCGTCGAACACCAACACCGTCGCTGCTTTCCCGGCCGAGGGCAACGGAGTGACCGCGGACTACAACGGTTACGAGGCAGACACCACGTTCAAGATCACGAGCATAGACGGATTCGCGCCGATCATGGACAAATCTCAAGACCCCTACTGGCCGCTCAAGAAATACCCGCCGGCGGAGGCGAACGTCGTCTACGAATCGCTGTCGGCGTTCCAAGAGGGAACCGGCCAGGAGCGGCACGGCGTCCTGATCAACTATGGGATATTCGAGGCCTTGGAGCCCTCCGAGGCCGCCCGCTGGAATGCGCCCGGCGTCGTGCACCCGCCGTCAGCTCTTGATTTCAGACTCAAGGCGGACGGCGCCGCCGTGGGCGCGGGCGTGCCGCTGGCCAACATCAATGACGGGTTCATCGGGGAAGCCCCGGACCTGGGCGCTTATGAGGTCGGCAAGCCCGTGCCGCACTACGGGCCGAGGCAGCGCACCGGGGGTGGTTTGTAGCGGCGAGAGGTTTGACTGGTGAAGGCAACTGGGACAGCACCGATTTGGGTTGCCCTTCTGGTGTTGGCCGTCGGTCCACTGCCGGGAGGGCGCTGCAGGAGTGCGTCTGAGGGAGAGGGGCAATTGCAGATGGCGAGTGAGAACGCGTCGCCCGAGAGCCGGAGGATGCAGCAATGGCTCCGTCCGTACCTTGATGCCGACTACGTAGCGACGGAAGGTCCGGACCAGGACAAGGAGTTCATTCAAGAGTACACGGCCAGGATCGTTGACGCGCTGCCCGAGAAACTCTCCGTGCGCCCGGAACGCTCCCGACGCATCCTGGTCATCACCCGCGGGACCTACGGTGTCCTGCACGTCCCCGGCGCGGCGGGCCTTCTGATCCTGTTGCGCGAGGCCGCGGGGAGATACAACGGGTTCGAGCTGACCGAACTCCACGACGATGTCTCGATCGACGGGGATCTCCTGGGCCGGTTCGACGCGGTCGTGCTGAATAACGTCGGCCGGGCCGGCAATCCCGACCTTTACAACGAACTGCTGCCCGCCTACGTGAGAGGCGGCGGCGGCTTGTTCGCCAATCACGGCTCGGCGCTGCTCTTCATTAACGAGCCGGGCGCGGAATACAACCGGATGCTGGGCGGCTACGTGGAGAAGACGCAGGTCCACCCGAAGCGACACGGCGGCGCCTTCTCCGTGGAGCTGCCGCAGCCCGAGCATCCGCTCGTGCAGGCATTCACGGGTGAGCCGGTGCCCCGTCAGGTGACCCACAGGTGGCTGGACAGGACCGTGAGGAAGAAGTACGCCGTCGCCATCGAGCCGCCGCGGGCGCTGGCGGACGAGCTCTACGTGCTGAACGCTGCAGCGGATCAGGCCAACCGGCCTCAGGTGCTTCTGAGGATCGACAAAGACAGGGCGGAGCAGGGCTACCCGGAGGGCACGGACGATTTCACGTACGCGCTGACCTGGCTCAAGCGATACGGCGAGGGTCGCGTCTTCTACACGCAGCTCGGGCACAACATGGCGGTCTTCTCCGTACCGTGCGTCGCCCGGTCAATGCTGGACGGGCTCCAGTATGCCGCCGGGGACCTCGTAGTCGACGGGGCCGCCGACCGCAAGACGGTAAGGGAAGGACAGGAGACCAGACGATGAGCGTGAAAACCATGGTTAACAGGTCGATTGTGACCATCTGTGCGGCTCTGCTGATAGGGTCGGGAATCGGGCCGGGGGCATCGGCGCTGGAGCCGACGGACCCGGACCTGATCCCGGAGGCGCGGCGGCTGTTAGAGTATCTCCGCTCGATTGAGGGCGAGGGCATCATCGCCGGCAAGCAGAGCAGCGGCGGCGGCACGGGAGCGTTCGAGGTCGTGCTGCACATGACCGGACGCGAACCGGCCCTCCTCGGGTCCGACATAGCCGGGTTCCACCCGGAAGGCAGCGACATCTATCATCAGGTGATGAAGGGACACGTCGCGAACGTCAAGTTCTGGTGGCAGGAGAAGGGCGGTATCGTCAACCTCCTCTACCACTGGGGCAATCCGATGCACCCCCGCGGCGCGGCCTGGAAGAACCGACCCGAAGGCTCCACCCCGCCGGACATCGGCAAGATGGTGACCCCCGGAACCGAAGAGTACAAGGCGTTTCACGAGAAGCTCAGCTACACCGCCGACTACCTGGAAGAGCTGGCCGAGGCGCGCGTGCCGCTACTGTTCGCGCCGCTGCATGAGATCGACGGCGGCTGGTTCTGGTGGACCGACGTCGAGAAGCCGGAGAACACCGCCGCCCTCTACCGCCAGGTGTCCGACTACCTGGTCAACGAGCGCGGCATCCATAACCTGATCTGGGTCTATCACGCGGCACACTCGTGCAATCGGATGCAGGGCCAGCGGGGCTGGGATACCGAGGGGGTCAGCGAGCAGCAGTTCGAAGAGGAGATCGCCTTCCGCCGTCGCTACTACCCCGGGGACGAATACGTCGACGTGGTCAGCCTATCAACCTACGGCAACCGCCAGTTGGGATGGGGACACGGGTGGGAGGACGCCCGGGCGCGCGCCTACGAGCTTATGAAGGGCGTGGCGCCGGGCAAGCCGCTTGCCATGAACGAAACACCGGAGCCGATTCATCCCTTGATGGCGCAGCAGCAGAATCTCGCCTGGCTGTGGTCCAGAGTCTGGTTCGGTGCCCCCCTCGACTGGATGCGCTACACGTTCAACCACCCTTACATGGTCACGCTCGACGAGCTGCCCCTGCTCCACGACGGCAATGTGATGCCGAACGTGCGCGTCGAGTGGCCGGGCGACGGTCAGGCAATAGGGCAGGGGGAGATCTACCTGTCCGGCATGGCCTCTGACCGCAACGGCAACCTGGAAGGCGTGAGCGTCTACGTGCTGCATGGGCCGTGGTTGGACTGGAGCGAACGGACTTACGACCAGGTCATGGGCGAAGTGAAAGAGCGAGGCGTGCTTCTGGGAAAGGCCCGTATTGGCGCAGGGGGACGTTGGACGTTCACCTGGGCGGATGCGCCCGCCGGGTATCATCAGCTTGTGGCGCTGGCCCGCGATACCGACGGCGCCGTGGCCCATTCCAACGTGGTGCGCATCACGGTGGGACTGAACGACCTGGCCCGGGGCAGGGAGGTGACGGCGTCAACCACCAGTCCCTGGGGCGGGCCGCCCGAAGCGGCTGTGGACGGCAACCCCTACTCGATGTGGTGGGCCGACCACCGCGAGGAGGACCCGCAGTGGCTGATGGTTGACCTGGGCGCCGAGAAGACCGTCGGCGCGGCCTGCGTCACGTGGTGGAAGGCGTATGCGAAGAACTACACGGTTCAGGTCTCCGGCGACGGGGAGAACTGGCGGGAAGTGGCCCGCATCGAGGGGCGGGATAAGCCCATGGGCGACTCGGACGTGGTCCGTTTCGACCCGGCGCAGGCGCGCTACGTGCGCCTGCACTTCACCGAACGGTCGGTCACCTGGCAGGCTTACTGTGTCTACCGTTTCGCCGTCTACGAGGAGGTCCCGGAGTGACGTTCGACCGGTTCGTGTTGTGGCAGGCAGAGGAGAGGCGATGATGGGACGGCGGATAGTGGTTGTCCTTTTGGCGATGCTGGCAGCGGTCCTTGGTGCCAGCCGGACCGCGTCGGCGCTGGAGCCGGCCGATCCCGACCTGATCCCCGAGGCGCGGCGGCTGCTGGACTACATGATGTCGGCGCAGGGGGGCAAGATCATCAGCGGCGTCTCGCGCAAGGGGCCGCTGCCCGCCGTGCTCCACACGACGGGGCGTGATCCGGCCATCTGGGGCACTGACTTCTACGGGTGGAGCCGCAAGTACGATGACCGTTATCATGCCGTGGTCAGTGGAGTCGTCGACGCCTGCCTCTACTGGTGGCAGCAGAAGGGCGGCATCGTCCAGATCCATTTTCATTGGGGCAAACCGACCGACCCGAACGGGTCCGCCTGGAAAGGCAGGCCGGCCGGCGCCGAACCGCTCGACCTGGCCAGGACTCTGACGCCCGGCACCGAGGAGTACAAGGCGTTCCACGACGACCTGAGCGTGACAGCCGATTACCTTCAGCAGCTCGCCGACGCGCGAGTGCCTGTCGTCTGGCGCCCCTTCCACGAGATAGACGGCGGATGGTTCTGGTGGACCGACCCCGAGACGCCGCAGAACACGGCCGCCCTCTGGCGGCAGATGTTCCGCTATCTGGTCAAGGAAAGGGGCCTCCACAACCTGATCTGGGTCTACAACGCCGCGCACCGCTCCAACAGTTGGGAAGGCCAGCTGCGCCGGGAGGCAGGCGGATGGGATGTGCCGTTGCCCTCGCCGCCGACCAGGGAGCAACTGGAGGCGGAAATCGCTTATCGGAAGCGCTTCTACCCGGGCGATGAATACGTGGATATCGCCAGCATCGACTGCTACGGCAACCGCCGGGTCGGTTGGGGCACCCCCTGGGAAGACGCGCGCCGGAAGGCCTACGAGCTGATGCAAGGGGTCGCTCCGGGCAAGCCGCTGGCCATCGGCGAGGAGCCCGGAATCCTCAACCCGGACATCGCGCAGCGGGGCGGGCCGCCCTGGCTCTACACCATGGCGTGGTGGGCCGGAGACTCCGACTGGATGCGCCATGCCTACAACCACGAGCACATGATAACGCTGGACGAGCTGCCGCCCCTGCACGAGGGGAACGTCATGCCGAACGTGCGCATCGTCTGGCCGACGGACGGCGCGGCGCTCGACAGCCGGGAGATAGAGCTGGCCGGATTCGCCTCGGACCGCAACGGCAAACTGGAGGGCGTCACGCTGTACGCGCTGAACGAGCCCTGGCTGAACATCGCCGCACGGGGCGGCAACGACTGCCGCATAATCAACCCGTCCGTCGAGGAGATGTTTGCTGCTGGGGAACTCCTGGGCGAGGCGCGCATGGGAGCGCAGGGCCGCTGGACGTTCACCTGGCAGGACGTCCCCGCCGGGTACGGCCACGTTGCCGCCATCGCCCGGGACGCCGACGGCGCCGTGATGTGCTCGAACGTCGTGCGCGTGACCGCCCGCATTGAGAACCTGGCGCTCGGGAAGCCCGCCAGTGCTTCGTCGCAGAGCCGGTCGGGCGGCCCGCCCCAGGACGCGGTGGACGGCGACCCGTACACCTCCTGGTGGTCCGACAAGGACGCCCCGGACCCACAGTGGCTGATGGTTGACCTGGGGGCCGAGAAGACCGTCGGCGCGGTCTCGGTCACGTGGTGGAAGGCGTACGCGAAAGACTATGCCGTCCAGGTCTCAAGCGATGGCAAGTCGTGGCGCGACGTATCGCGAGTCGAGGGCAGGCGCAAGCCCGCCGGCGACTCGGACCTGATGCGTCTTGCGCCTGTGCGGGCCCGCCACGTGCGGCTGCACTGCACTGAGCCGGCCGTGGATTGGCAGCACTACTGTGTCTACGAGTTCGCTGTGTACGAGGAAGTCCCGGAATGAGCTGAGAAAACGGGCTTACGCATTTGCTTGGAGTTGAAGCGATGTTCTTGCCAGGGGTGTCAGCTATGCGCCTTTTGGAGTTCTCGATGGGATGTCTTGTTCTGGCAGTCGTGGCTTGCGACAGTGCCCAGGGCCGGGAAAGTGAAGGCTGGCGGGTCGTCCCCGACGGGCGCCTCGGCCTGCAGGTCTGGCGGGGGGACCGCTACCTGTTCGGCCTCAACTGCACGCTGGCCGGACCGGCCGGCTCCTATGCGGGCATGGAGGCTATGCCGTCGGTGCAGGGAGGGCGGCGCGTCTACGGGCAGGAGGTCGTCTTCACCCGGTCGCGCTGGGACAAGGAAATCGTGGCCGGCCCGCTGTCCTTCCGGTATGAGGCTTTCCGGGAAGGCCCCGCGGCCCTCGGGCTGCGCGCCGCGTGCAGTTCGGAGAAGGCCGTCAACATCAGGGGCGTCGAGCTGGCCGTGCCCGCCTCGGACTACCTGGCGGGCGCCCGCCTGACTGCCCGGATGCGCGACGGCGCGGATATGGATGTCACCGGGCGGGGCAAGCTGGACGACGGGGTCAAGAGCCTCCTGATAAAGACGCCCACTGGCGAGGACATTCGCTTTGAGTTCACATCGCCGGCGCAGGTCAGCCGTGACGCGGGAGCCTTGCGCCTCTGGCCGCTCAGCGGCGCCGTCCGTGGCGGGGAACCGGTTGAGTCAGAGATGACCGTCACTTTTCCGCACCCAATCGAGTTCAGGCCCGCAAATCAGTTCGTCGACACCTCGGGCTGGTTCCCCTACGAGGGCAGGCAGGACTTCACTCCGGGCAGCGCCATCGGCATGGAGGACTGGCTGGACCAGCCCGCCGGCAGGCACGGCTACGTCCGGATCGACGGCGACCGGTTCGCATTCGAGGACGGCACGCCGGTCAAGTTCTGGGGGACCAACATATCGTGGGCGGACATGGCCGTGCCAGACGAACAGGCCGTGCGTTACGCCGACAAGTTCGCCAAGCACGGCGTGAACATGGTGCGGATGCACAAATTCGTTCACGAACACACCGGCCTCGACGGCTGGCCCTTCGACGCCAGCAGCGTCTGGGACGGCATTATGAGTCCCGAGAATCCAGTGGAGTTCCACCAGGGCGCGGTTCAGCGATTCGACAACATGCACGCGCGCCTCAGGGAGCGCGGCATCTACGTCGGCTGGTCGCCCATCGCCTTCCTCGCTTTCCACGAGGGATACCGGGGCCGCCTCACTGCGTACGACGAGCTGAAGGCCCTGCGGGACGCCCACCCGTTCTGGATCCACGGCGGCAACACGCTGTATCCGTTCTCCACCTTCGCGCCGGACGTGCAGGACCTCTATATCGAGCTGATCGTCAAGCTCCTGAACCACGTGAACGCGAGCACGGGGCTGCGCTATGCCGAGGATCCCGCGCTCGCTTTCGTGGAGTTCCGCAACGAGTCCGACACCTTCTTCTGGGGGGTGGACAACCTGGCGGCGGAATCGCCGACATACCGGCGCATTATCAGCGAGCGGTTCTGCGAGTGGCTGCGGCAGCGGTATCCCTCCGAGGAGGCCCTGCGGGGGGCCTGGACGGAGATCGGACTGCGCGAAGGTGAGAGCCTGGACGATGGCACGGTCTTCCCCTTCCCGGGCTGGGGGCGCGTTGACCAGGTCCCGCGCTCCCGGCGTCTCGTGGACAGCTACCGATTCCTGTTCGAATACCAGGACGACTGCTACCAGCGTTTCGTGAGGGCGGTGCGCGGGACGGGCTACCGGGGCGCCCTGGTCGGCTCGTGCTGGCAGGCGGCCGACTGGCTCGGCAGGCTCTACAACCTTCAGAGCGACCGTCGCGTGGGCTATATCGACCGCCACCGCTACTTCGGCAACGCCGATCGGCCGCTGATGGAACGGCCCGGGCAGAGCACGCTGCAGGCGGGCCGCGAGCAGGTGGCGGACCGGCCGTTCGGGCTCAGCGAATGGGCCGCCGGCCACGTGCATGCGGCGGAGCTTCCCCCGGCGGTCGCCTTCATCGGGCTCGGCCTGCAGGGCTGGGACATCGCCACCCAGTACGGCAGCAACTGGTGGGGCATCAGGACACGCAACGCTCCAAGCATTCACACGACGAGCGACCTCTTCTACAACATCGGGCAGTTCCCCTTCATCGCGCGCATCCTCCAGAGCGGGGCGTTGAAGGAGGGCGCTGTGGTCGCCCGGCGCCGCGTCAGCATGGGCGACCTCTATCCGCTCGGGGAGGCAACGGGTGAGGATTTCGACCTGCTGGGTGGGGCCAGTTGGGATGACCTGGAGAGGGCCATACCGGACGAAGCGCTCGGCGCCGGCCGGGTGGTTATCGACTTCGTCGAGCAACCGGTCCCGGGCAAAATCGAGACGGCGGACCTCTCAAGACACTGGGATAAGGAGGGACGGCTCATCCGCGCCAGCAACGGCCAGATCGTGTGGGATTACTCCGGGCGCGGGTTCTTCACAGTGGACACGCCCGCCGGCCAGGCGGTGATCGGTTTCGGCGGCGGGCGCGCGCACGCGCTGTCCGACGTGACCGTCTCGTACGACAATCCCTTTGCGAACGTGTACGTCGTGCCGGCCGACCGGGGCGAGACCCTGGCGGACGCGCGCAGGCTGCTCATCATGGCGCTGGGCCGCACGGCGGACAGGGGCGACGTGCTGGAAGAAACCGCGCTGAGGCCGTTCCACCGGCCGGAACAGCAATGGCCCGGCGGCGGCCGCGACGGCGTCATCCGGCACATGCTGGGGAACCCGACCCTGATTTTCGAGCCGGTGGCGCTGACCGTGACCCTGAAGCGGGACGAGCCCTGCCGGGTCTACGCCCTGGACCCCGACGGCCGCCTGCCCGAGACGCCGGTCGAAGTGCCGGTCGAACGGACCGCGGGCGGACAGTGGCTGCGGCTCGACGGGTCCAGGTACCGCACCATGTACTATCTGATCGAGTTCGAACCATGAGTGTGCGTCACACTGTAGGACGGAAGTGTGGCTCAGGCAGCCAGGGCGAGCCGGGCCACGCATCCCGCCCAAAGCGGGAGGGAATGGCGTGACGACTGTGAATCACTTGAAGCCGGGGACTTTCCGGGCATGGGTTCTGCTGGTCGGCGCTTCCCTGCTGGCCTCGACGGCGACAGCCGGAGTCCGGGAGGAGCGGTCCGCCGGGCGCAGCCCCGCCGAAAGGGCGCGGATGATCCTGGCAGAGACCGGCGTGAGCGGCGGCCTCGTCGTGCACGTGGGGTGCGGAGACGCCGACGGCGTCGGGTTGACCGCCGCCCTTCGGGCGGACGAGGCCTTCGTTGTGGTTGGCCTCGAGTCTGACGCAGCAAGAGCGGCCGCGCTCCGCACAAGCTTGCGGGAGGGGGGCCTCTATGGTCCGGTAACGGTGATGCAGTGGGATGGCGCGAGTCTGCCGTTTGCGGACAACCTGGTCAGCCTGCTGGTGATTTCCGACCCCGGTGGCGTGTCCCGCGAGGAAATGGAGCGCGTCCTCTGCCCCGGCGGCAGCGTGTTCCACACTCACGACCCGTCCTTCGCGCTTCACAGGTTCCGCAAGCCGTGGCCGGCCGAGATAGACGAGTGGACGCACTACCTGTACAACGGCTCGGGCAACGCCTGTTCTCTGGACACGCTGGTCGGCCCGCCGAAGGCGCTACACTGGTGGGCGGGACCCTACTCAAGCCGCAGTCACAACTGGACCCCCAGTACGGCGTCTATGGTGAGCTCGGCGGGACGGCTGTCCTACATCCGCGACGAGGGGCCCACCGCCGCCATGCCGCAAAAAAGAGCAGACATGAACTGGGCGCACTTCAAGGGCGACGTCACTCCCTTGCCGGAGAACTGCTACATCCAGTCGGCAAAGCTCAACGGAAAGCCGATGGAAAGATGCTTCATCTACCACCGGGAACTGGCCTTGGGAGGAGAGCTTGAGCTGACACTTGGGCACGAACCGAACACGGCGTGGGGCGTGTCCATGTTGCCGGGCTCCGCTGACAAATGAGAGCACTGGATGCGAAGCATTCCGCAAGGACCGAAGATTGATGGCTGAGAACTGAAGGATGAAGACAGTAAACACAGGTCGGCGATCAGAAGTCAGGTGTCTGAGGGCCGCCGACCATAACCCAAAAAGGAGATGAGAAGATGAGCAGAGACACGTTTGCAGGAATCCGTCGGCTGACGGCGGCGGCGGTGGTAGTAGGAACGATGATGCTGGCTGGGCTTGCCCTGGCCGAGGCGGCGGAGAAACAGCCCGGCGACAAACTGGAGCAGGTCTTCCGCAATCCGCCACCGGATGCGCGTATCCGTACCTATGGCTGGCACTGGATCAACGGCTTCATCACCAAGGAGGGAATCACGGCCGATTTGGAGAGCATGGCCAAGGCGGGGTTTGTCGGGGCGATCATCTATCACGGCGGCAATCGGCGGATGGATGCCGGGGAACGAGACGCCAATGAGAAGGAGCTGGAATTCATGCGCCGCAGCGGTGCTACCGCCGCCAGCAATAGCCCGTATATTCTAGAAGTTGGGCCGGTTCCTGGCTATTTGGACGAAGATCATCTGGCCATGCTGCGCCACGCAGCCGACGAGGCGCGGCGGCTCGGTCTGGAACTTGGCATGCACGCCGGTGCCGGCTGGTCGGGCTCCGGCGGCTCGTGGATCAAACCGAAACACGCCTATAAAAATCTGAGATTCGCTGAACATAAGGTCAAAGGCGGCGAGGGCCTTCCAGGTTACTGGAGAAAGAAGGCATACGACCCGGAAAAAGGCGTGGGATTCGTCGGCATCGTCGCCTATCCCACCCCGCCGGCGGAAACGGCCGGGGCGAAGCCACAGCGGGTCGCTGGTGCGGATGGGAAGCTGGCGCGCACAACAGAACTCTGGAAGCTCTGGTATTCTGGCAAATCACAAAAACCGATTGCGCATGGGCCGGACATCTCGAACGACGCCACGGTGGACGCATCCGGGATCATCGATCTCACCCCGCTCATCGCGGCCGACGGTTCGTTGAAGTGGAGCGCGCCCGCCGGGGATTGGACGGTGCTGATCGCCGACTATTCTCCAGGTCGCAATGGGCAAATAATGGCGATGCCGTCGGGAGATGGACTGGATTGTGACCGGCTCGATCCGGCGGCGCTCGAGTGCCATTGGGAGAACGGAATCAAGCCGGTGCTCGATCGGCTGGGCGACCATGTCGGCACGACGTTCAAGTACATCCAGCTCGATAGTCAGGAGACTGGCAACCATACCTGGGGCGCGATCCTGCCGGACCTGTTCCGGCGTCTGCACGGCTATGATCTGTTGCCGTGGCTGCCGGCCCTGACCGGCCGCGTGGTCGGTGACGCCGAGCGCACCGAGCGGTTTCTGCGCGACTACCGCAAGGCGATGGAAGTCGCTTGGAAAGAGGGATTCACCAAGCCGATGTCGGAAAAATGCCGGGCGGTCGGAATGCGCTTCGTCGTGCAACCGTATTGCAGTGGTTCATTTGGCTGTTTTTCGTTCGGCGCGGCGGCGGATATCTTGCAAGCCGAGTTCTGGTACGGCAGCTGCTCGCCATTCCGTGGCTGGGCCCACAGTGGCGGGGACGGTTCTTTGAGGGAATCGGCATCTGTTCAGTATATTGCTTCGATCGCCCACACCACCGGCAAGAACCTGGTGACCTGCGAGTCGTTCACCAGCTATCTGTCGCACTACCTGGCAGACCCGTCTTTGGCCGTACTCAAGTTCGGCGCCAATAAAGCCTGGTGCGAGGGCATTAATGCATTCTGGTATCACGAAATGACTCATAATCCGTATCCGGGATTGAGACCGGGAATGTACTTCGGCATTTGGGGAACAAACTTCAATCCCAACGCCCTGTCGTGGCGGGATCAGATGCCGGCCTGGCACGAATACATGGCTCGCAACCAGGCGTTGCTGCAGGCGGGGCGCTATGTCGCCGATTTCCTCGTCCACGACCCGTCCGAACTGGGCGGCGCCATGCCGAATGTGTTTCCGGCGGGCTACCGCTTCGACATCGGCAACGACGACATCCTGCTCCAGCTCTCGGTGCAGAACGGCAAACTGGTTCTGCCCTCCGGCATGGAGTACGCCTGCCTGATGTTCATGTCCCATCTCGACCACTTCACTTTCCGTCGGTTCACCCCGGAAGTGCTCGCCCATGTCGCCAAGCTGGTCGAAGACGGCGCGACGGTGCTCGGCGAGAAGCCGCTGAGCTCCTGGACGCTCAAGGGCGGCGAAGCGGCGGATCAGGAGTTCGACCGGCTGGTCAAGCAGCTCTGGGCTGGATACGAGGCCAGGCCGAAAGGCTCGCACGCGCACGGCAAGGGCAAGGTCTGGTGGGGCTACAAGCCCGAGGAATGGGCGGCGCAGGTCGGTCTGCCGCCGGATTTGGACCGCGACAACAGCCTTATGATTGACTTCATCCATCGCCGCGACGATGCCGCCGACGCCGATTGGTATCTGGTCCATAGCGGGGAAAGGATCCGGACGGTCGAGGCCGATGTGCGGTTCCGCGTTAGCGGAGAAATCCCCGAATTGTGGGACCCGGTGACCGGCGAGATGCGCGAGGCGGCGGTCTGGCGGGAGAAGGATGACGTGACCGAATTGCCGTTGGCATTCCCAGTAAACGGCACGGTATTCGTGGTATTCCGCAAACCCAGCGCCGGACGGGATCCGCTGGTCGCCTTCACCGCGGTCAAGCCGTTCAGCGGCGCCGTGGACTCCCGCGCCATCGTCACCGGAGACGGCAAGCCCGGCGTGCTCGCATTTGGAAGCGGGCGATTCACCGGCGAGACCAAATCCGGCAAGGCGCTCGCCGCCGACGTAACCGTGCCCGCGCCCCTCACCCTCGCAGGCCCGTGGACGTTGAAGTTCGATCCCGAGCTGGGCGGCCCAACCGAGCCGGTTGTCTTCGACAAACTCGCTTCGTGGCACGAGCACAGCGATCCGAAGATCAAATATTATTCCGGCCCGGCTAGTTATAAAAAGACCATCGACATCCCGGCGACGATGCTGGGCGAGGGCAAGCGCCTCATGCTCGACCTTGGACAGGTCGAAGTTCTGGCCGAAGTGCGGCTCAACGGCGAGCCGGTGGCCGTGGCCTGGTGCCCGCCCATGGCCGTGGATATCACCGCCTTCGCCAAACCCGGCCTCAACGAATTGGAGATCATCGCCGTCAACAAGTGGCGCAACCGCTGGATCGGCGACGAGCAGCTCCCGCCGGACGTGGACACGGTGTTGCCGAATTTCGGCGGCTATAACCGCACTCCAGTCAAGTTCCCCGACTGGGCCAAGAGGGGCGAGAAGAGCCCCACCGGCCGCATCCTCTTTAGCACCTTCATGCCATATACCAAGAACGACCCGCTCGAACCCGCCGGCCTCCTCGGCCCGGTCGCCCTGCGCAGCGGCGTTATCCAAGAAATGAAGTGAGGGCGGAAGACAGAAGAGAGAAGTCAGAAGTCAGAAGACAGGAGTCTGAAGGCGGATGGCTCAAGTCACAAGACGTGAAACCCAGGTCGGCGACCGGAAGCCGGGTGGCTGAAGGCCGCCGACGGGAGAACTCTGGCCGAAATGGAGTTGCCCGCCTGTCCGGTCTTCGACGGCATGGCCGCGGCGGACGGTAGGCTTTCCATCTCGCTCCTGAACGGCATGTCGGTCTGTCTTGGTTCCGCACAGCAGTCGCAACGAGGGGGTGAACTCCGCAGCAAAGGCGGAACAGGAGGAGTCGTCGGGCATGGACTCGCGCGAGAGAATACTGACTGCGCTCAGCCATCGTGAGCCGGACAGGGTTCCGATCCACGACGGACCCTGGCCCGCCACGATTGCCCGCTGGCACAAAGAAGGGCTTCCGGAAAGCGTTTCGCCTGCGGAGTACTTCGGCTATGAAATCGTGTTCACCGGTTGCGACCTGACCCCTCGTTTCCCGGTAGAGGTCCTGGAAGAGACCGAGGAATACATCGTGCAGAGGACAGCTACGGGGGCCGTCAACAAGAACTTCCGTGACCTGAGCAGCACACCCCAGTTGATAGACCGTCCCATCAAGAGCAAACAGGACTGGCCTCCGATCAGAGAGCGGCTTTATGCGGACGAAGCACGCATCAACTGGGACGGCATGCGGCGGCAGATAGAGGAGGCCCATCGAAGGGGGAAGTTCGTCACCTTTGCGGGTTCGTACGGCTACGACACGCTCCAGGGCTATATGCGCAGCGAGCACCTGCTGATGGCAATGGCGACCCATCCCGACTGGGTGCGGGAGATGATCATGGCGCTGGCCGCACTCAACATGGAGATGGCCGGCATGGCCATGCAGAAAGGGATCGAGTTCGACTCCTTCTGGTGCGGCAACGACATGGGCTACAGGAACGGCCTGCTCTTCTCGCCGGACACTTACAGGCGCACGCACAAGGAGGCAGATCAGATGGTAGTGTCGTTCTTTCACAGGCACGATAAGCCCGTTTTCCTTCACTCTGACGGGAACGTCTGCGAGCTGATTCCGGACCTTATCGAGGTGGGTTTCGACTGTCTTCACCCGCTGGAGGTGAAGGCTGGCATGGACCTGCGTGAACTGAAGGAGCGCTACGGAGAGCGCCTTGCCTTCTGGGGCGGCATTGACGCACGTGCCATGGCGGCCAAGGACGCCTCCCTGATCGAGGAAGAGATCGCCTCGAAGTTCGAGGTGGCCAAAGTTGGCGGCGGCTTCATCTATCATTCTGACCACTCTGTGCCGCCAAACGTCAGTTTTGAAAGGTACCGGCATGTGATGGCTCTCGTGCACAAGTACGGGCAGTATTGAGCGGTTGGCGGCGAAGAGGGTGCGCTTGACGCGCAGTTCCAGCCGCCCGGCGCTCGTCGCGGATAGGCACGAGCGCCAAAACGGCCTGATGGGTCTGACGAGCGAGGCGAGCGGGGCGTTGCGCTCTTCCGAAAGGGAACGCCGTGGAGGGCGAGAGGTCCTGCTGACGAAAGCCTGCATGGAAGAGAGAAGAGGTTAGTACCTGGCAGAGCTTCTGTTGGGATGGAGACAACCTGCGATTGGAGGAACAGCTCGTGAGGGAGATCATCGAGTGGGTTGCTGCTGCGGCGCTGCTTCTGTCGGTAGCAGGCATGGCACAGTCATCGGCTGCGCAGAGGTCGGGCCATCCGGCCTGGACGGTGGTCGGCTGCGACCGGATGGGGCTCGCCGTCCTGAAGGGTGAAGCGCCGCTGTTCGACCTGGGCTCCATCTTCCACGGATGGGGGTGGAAGCACACGCGCCTGGAGAACCTGCCCGAGGTGAGGGACGGCAAGGTCCGCGTCTTCCGCCAGGAGATGGCTTTCTACAACAACTGGTGGGACCAGGAACCGCTCGAAGGAAGGATCGCGCTGGATTACGAGCTGAAGCAGACCGGCCCGAAAACGTTCCTGATGACCTTCGCCTGTCGCCCTGACAGGGAGATGCAGTTCGCCATGCCTGGCAGCGTTGAGGACCGCCGGGCGACGGTCGGCCCCGTTCTCGGGCCGAGCCGGTATTTCGAGGGCGGGACCTGCCGGATGGAACTGGCGGACGGCCAGGCCCAGGAAACGCCCCTGCCCCCTCCGAGGGGCGCGACGAGCGCCGTGAAGTCCGTGGTGCTCAGGACCGCGGGCGGGGAGGCCACGCGCTTCACGTTCGACCCGCCCCTCTACTTCCATCGCGACTACTCGGAAGCCCGTTTCTGGCTGGAGTCGGGCCGGATGGTCCCGGCCGGCCAGACTTACACGCAACGCATCACCATGGAGCTGCCGCGCGCGGCGGCGTTCGAGCCGGACAACCGCTGGGTGGACACGTCGCACTGGTTCGAACTCAAGGTTGACAACGATTTCGCTTCCCCGAGTGTCATCGCCATGGCCAGGTGGCAGGACAAGCCGGCGGGCAAGCACGGCTTTCTGCAGACGGTAGGCGACCATTTCGAGTTCGAGGACGGCACGCCGGCGAAGTTCTGGGGCGTCAATCTCATCAACCACTTGGTTGACGAGGATCTCTTCGATCGCTGGGCGGGCGGGCTCTCGAAGTACGGCGTCAACCTGGTCCGCATGGTCGCGTTCGGCCGGCCGAACTACAACACGTGGGCCCACTACATCAAGCTCCAGGACGTCAACGACGGCCTGAAACTCGACCCCGAGAGCATCCGGCTCTTCGACTACGGCTTCGCCAGGATGAAGGAGAACGGCATCTACGTCGGCTTTTCCCCCTTCTACGGGTGGTATCCGACTCCGACGGACAAGGAGCGCCTGATCAACCACGACGAACTGATGGTGATCCTGCGCAAGGCGTTCCCATGCCAGGGCAGCTTCTACGGCGTCACCTGCATCGCCCCCGACGTGCAGGACCTCCAGATCCAGTTCCACGTCAACCTGCTGAACCACGTAAACCCTTACACCGGCAAGCAGTACGCCGATGACCCGGCCCTGGCCTACGTAGAGCTGCAGAACGAGGAGAACGCGTTCCTGCAGCTCTTCCAACTGGAAGGGCTGCTCGCGCAGTGCCCGACCTACCAGAAGCTGTTCCGCGAGCGGTTCGCCGATTGGCTCAAGGCCAGGTACGGCGACCGCCAGGCGCTGGCCCGGGCCTGGGGCAGCGAACTCGCGGCGGATGAGAGCATCGAGAAGGCAAACATCAACCCGTGCCCGAGGTGGTTCCAGCAGGCTACGCCCCGGATTGCCGACCAGGTGGCGTTCATCTACGGCACGCAGAAAGAGTACTACGAGAAGTTCGCCCGGGCGGTCCGCGAGACGGGCTACAGGGGCGCGCTGGTCGGCTCCTGCTGGCAGGCCGCCAACTGGCTCGGGCACCTGTACAACGTGCTCTCCGACCGCGACATCGGGCACATTGACCGCCACAACTACTCTACGGCCGACCTGGCAGACCCGGGCGTCGGACTGCTCAGTTGCGGCCTCCAGGCCGTGCTCGACCGGCCGTACAGCTTCTCCGAGTGGGCGGGCGGCTACCGCGTCGGCATGCGGCTGGACGTCCCGATGGTGGCGGCCTACGGCATGGGGCTCCAGGGCTGGGACATGTCCATGCAGTTCGCCTGGGCCGATGCCGGCGTCCTGCCGTACCAGCACCTCGGCGTGAACGACGAGTGCAACGACTTCGCGGTGCTCTCCCAGTACCCCGCCCTGGCGCGCATGGTGCGGCGCGGCGACGTGACGCAGGGCGAGGTGGTCGGCAACCGGCGGGTGAGCCTGCCGGCGCTGGCGAAAGGCGACGTGGGGTTCGAAGAGCAGTTCAGCCTGCTGGGCGGCGCCAACAACAAGCGGTTCAACGCAGCGGTCCCGCAGGCCGCGCTGGCGGCCGGGCGGGTCGTGATCGAATACGTGGACGGCCCGGTAGACGAACCGGTCGTGGACGGGAGCGCGCCGTACATCAATGCGGATGCCCACACCGTGCGCTCCACGACGGGTCAACTGCTCTGGGACACGTCGGGCCGCGGCTTCTTTACCGTGGACACGCCCGGCACCAAGGGCGTCGTCGGCTACGGCGGCGGCAGGACGTTTGAGTTGGGCCAGCTAGCCATCAGCCCCGAGACCGCGTTCGCGCAAATCTATGTCAGCGCACTCGGCCGGGACGAGACCATCGCGGACGCAAGGAGGCTGCTGATAACGGCGATGGCGCGCATGGTGGACAAGGGGACAGGGTTCGACGATCTCGCCACGAGCCCCATGCAGCGGGCCGAGGCGAAGGTGGGGCCGCTCTTGATCGAACCGGTCAGGGCTCAGGTCACGATCAAACGCCGGGGCAAGTGCAGGGTGCGCGCGCTCGACCACGAGGGGCGCATTCCCCACGATGCCCTGGAACTGCCCGTGGAGCAGGACGGCGACGGCGTTCGCTTCACGATAGACGGCGTCCAGACCAGGACGGTCTACTACCTGGTGGAATTCCTGTGACGGCGAAGAGGGTCTGGTGTTGAAGGAGCGCGTGATGAGGAGCTTTCTTCATTCGGTGGTCGCGGCGACCCTGCTCACGGGAGCAGGATGCGCCGCTCAGGTACAGGGCGCGGCGATGTCTGATGAACTCCCGTGGACAGTGGTGGGCGCCGGCCAAATGGATGTCGTCGTCCTTCGCGGCGACGCTCCGCTCTTCATCCTGCACAACAACCTTGTCGGTCCCGGCTGGAAAGGCGGGCGGCTGAGCAACCTGGCCGACACCGTGGAGGGGGGAACCCGTGCCTTCACCGAGAAGAAAGTCGGGTTCTACAACAACTGGTGGGACAAGGAGCCGATGCCGGGCGTGTTTGACCTGCGCTACGAGCTGTCGCAGACGGCTGCCAGCAGCTTCCGCATGCGCTATGTGTGTATCCCGGACTCCGACACGACTTTCGGCTTCCCGAAGAACGTCAGCGAGAAGAGCGTGACCATCGGGCCGCTGCTCAGGCCGGAACCATACTTCCAGGACGGAACCTGCACCATCACCTTCGCCGACGGTCGGACGGAAGAGCGCCCGCTGCCGGTGCCGATGAGCCATTACGAGAACGTCGCCTCCGTGGCACTCAGGACCGCCTCGGACGAAGCAACTCGCATGGTTTTCGACCCGCCCCTATTCGTCCATTGCGACCACAGTGAGCTACGCGTGTTCTCCGGGGGCAAGACGGACGTCAGGGCGGGGGAGACGTTCACGCAGGAGATCGTGCTCGAACTGCCGCACGCCGCCGCCTTCGAACCGGCCAACCGCTACGTGGACATGGCGGGCTGGTTCCTGCTCGACCTGGACCAGGCCGGCGATTTCTCCGCGCCCAGCGTCCTCGGCATGGAGAGCTGGCTGGACGGATCGGCGGGCAAGCACGGCTTCGTCCAGGTCAAAGGGAAGGACTTCGTTTTCGAGGACGGCACGCCGGCCAGGTTCTGGGGCGTCAACCAGTGTAACCGGGGCGTCTGCCCGGAGCCGGAGCAGGCGGTGCAGTGGGCGGACAAGTGGGCCAAGCACGGCGTCAACCTGGTGCGCATGCACAAGTTCATCGGCCACGGCTGGCGCGACTCCGGAATCCACGACAACGACGACACCCAGAAGTTCAACGAGGAGATGGCCCGCCGCTGGGACAACTACAACGCCCGGCTGGCCGAGCGCGGCATCTACACGGGCTGGTCCCAGTTCTACGGCCTGAAACTGACGCCCGCCGACAAGGACCGCGTCCGCGCGTACGATGAGATCATGAAGACGACGCAGGGACCGCCCTGGTACCAGGCCACCACGATCGGCCTGGTCAACTTCGCGCCGGACCTGCAAGACCTGCACATCGCCATCCTGAAGAATCTGCTCAACCGGGTGAACACCGTTACGGGCAGGCGTTACGCCGACAGTCCATCGCTGGCCTACATAGAGATCCAGAACGAGGACGACATCTTCTTCGGTTACGTCCCCCTCGTGAATCAGTGCCCGACCTACAAGAAGTACGTGGACGGCGAGTTCTGCAAATGGTTGAGGAAGAAGTATGAGTCCCAGGACGAACTGGGAGAGGCGTGGGGCGGCAGGCTCGAGAAGAACGAGAGCCTTGCCGATGGCACGGTGGCCGCCTTCGTGGACCGCTGGCGTTACGGCGGAGACGAGTCGCCCAGGATACGGGACGCCTATGCCTTCCTGTATGAGTTTCAGGACGCATACTACAAGCGCGTCGTCAAGGCCATCCGGGAAACCGGATACAGGGGAGCCATCTGCGGTTCGTGCTGGCAGACGCAGACCTTCCTCGGCCACCTCTACAACGAGCGGTCGGACCGGGAGGTCGGCTTCATAGACCGCCACAACTACGGCGGGGGCGACATGCTGGTCCGTCCCGGCGGCGGCCTGCTCAGCGCGGGGATGCAGCAGGTCTCCGACCGCCCCTACAACTTCTCGGAATGGGCCGGCGGGGGCGTCTTCAACGGCATGGAGATGGTTCCGGTCATCGGTTTCATCGGCATGGGCGTGCAGGGCTGGGACGCCTCCTGCCATTTTGCCAGCAATGGGCCGGGCATCGCGAACCGCCCCGGTGGCGACGTCTGCGACCGCTTCATGTCCCTGGCGCAGTATCCCGCCATTGCCCGCGCGCTTTACCGTGGCGATTTCATCGAAACCGAGCCGGTGGCGGTCCGCAGGGTCAGCATGCCGGCCATGGCCGCCGGCGACGTCGGTTTCACGGAGGACTTCAGTCTCCTGGGAGGGGCCAACATCAAGGAGTTCTCCTCGGTGGTCTGCCAGGAAGCCCTCGGAGTCGGACCGGTGGTCCTCGAGTTTGTAGACGGCCCCGTCGAGAAACCGGTCCAGGACCGCTCGGCGAAATTCATTGACGATGAGCATAGGAGACTCACCTCCGCCTCCGGCCAGGTCACGTGGGACTACTCCGGACGGGGGTGGTTCACAATTGACACGCCGGGCACCCAGGGGCTGGTCGGCTTCGGCGGCGGAAGACGGCACAGGCTGACCGACGTCACCGTCGAAACTGTGAATCCCATCGCCCTTGTCTACGTCAGCGCCCGCGGCCCCGGCGAGACAATTGCCAACGCCAGATCCCTGGTCATCACTACGATCGGGCGGATGTATCACGAAGGGAGCGTTGTTGACGACCTCTCGATGGAGACCATCCGGCAACCCGAGAATGCCGACGCACCCCCGCAGCTCATCGAACCGGTCAGCGCCACCATCGAGCTGAAACGCAGGGGCAGTTGCCGCGTCTTCGCCCTCGACCACGGCGGCCGCAAGAACGATCCGCCTGTCGAGGTGCCGGTCGAGAAGACGGCCGATGGCTGTCGGTTCACGCTCGACGGCGCGAAATACAGGACACTGTACTATGTCGTGGAGTTCCAGCAATGATGATGAGGCGTTTGTCATGCCTGGTTCTGCTCGCGGGCGCGTGGGCCGCCGGGGGGCTTGCGGCTGAGCCCCAGAAGCCCGCCGCGGAGCCGCCTCCGCCGCAGATCGTGCGACTCTACGCTGTCGCGCCGGATGTCCTGGCCGTTGAGCTGAACGAGCTCCAGAGCATCCCCGGGCACATCGAGCCCTACGAGCCCCAGCCCGGCGATGAGGTACGCGAGCAACAGTTGTACCGGAACGGCGTGCTTGTGGGGCATGCTTCGCCGCCCGGCCAAGACATGTGGCGCTACGGGGACGTGATCGGCCGGCGCCTCGACGCTGCCTGGGCCGACGCAGCGGATTCGTATCTCGTAAGCTCTCCCGACGACGGCACGTGGACCGCGGAGCCCCCTGACGCCGTCTATCGCAAGAGCCACCCACGGGAGATCGCCTACGCCATCCAGGGAGACAAGAGAGCGATGAGCCCGCCGGTCGAGCACACGCTCTATCTGAAGCTGTCGCGGCTGATGCGGGAGGGCTACAGCTACCGCGTTCACTTTGTGAGCGGCCCGTGGCCGGACGCCGTCCACTGCCACCGACCGGATCGGGTGCGAAGCGAGGCGGTACACGCGAGCCACCTTGGCTTCCGTCCCGACGACCCGGTCAAGATAGCATTCCTCTCGTGCTGGATGGGATCCGGCGGCGCGCTTTCCTACCCGGACGAGACGACGTTCAGGGTCCTCGAAGATCCGAACGGACGTGAGGCGTTCGTCGGGCAGGTCCGTCTGGAAAGGGCCGCGGACGATACGTCGCTCGACTCGTTTCGTCGCAACTACAACGGCACGAACGTGTACATTCTCGACTTCTCGCCGCTTGCCCAGCCGGGGACTTACCGCGTTTGCGTGGAAGGCGTCGGGTACTCTTCTCCCTTCCAAGTGGGAGCAGACGTCTGGTCCCGGGCCTTCCGCACGGCCGCCCGGGGCATCTATCATTTCCGCGTCGGCGTGGAGTTCGGGCCGCCGTACAGCCCCTGGCGCAACCGGCGCTACTTCCACCCGGACGATGGCGACGTCGTGCGCGAAGGGCCGGTGCCCTTCGACGTGCACATCATGCGCGGACTTCCCCGCTACGAGGAGGATAAGCTCGGGCCCGTCCTTCCGGGCGTCTGGGGCGGTCATCGCGATGCGGGCGGCTACCAGCACCAGCCCCGCAACATGCGGGCGGCCTGGTACCTGCTCGACCTTCTGGAGCTTTTCCCTGACCACTTCGCCGGGATCCGCCACGACATCCCCGAGTCGGACAACAGCCTGCCGGACGCCCTGGATGAGGCCCTGTTCGGCCTGGACCTGTATCGCCGGCTCCAAACGCCGGAAGGCGGCGTCCGCGGGGGCGTCTTCACGGTTGGCAACATCGTAGGCGGCTGGAGCTACCAGGGGCCGCGCATTGCTTACAAGCCCGGCTGCATCGCCAGCTACAACTACGCTGTCGGGGCCGGCAGGGCGGCGCGCTGCCTGCTGCGGTGGGACGCCGACCTAGCCACTGTCTACCGCGAGAGCGCCTTCCGCGCCATGGAATGGGCGGAGGCGCACTGGCAGGAGTGGCCTTATCCGCGCAACGTCTGGACGATGCGCCGGCGCGCGGCGGCAGCGGCCGGGATGTTCCGGTTGACCGGCGAACCCCGCTGGAACGATGCCTTCCACGACAGCTTCGAATCTGCCAAACTCGACGAGGACCCGCGCTGGGAGGAACGGGAGGCAGCCTGGATCTACGCCCGGACCGACACTCCTGGCGTCGACGCGGAACTCAGAGCACGCTGCCGGGATCTGGTTCTTGAGAATGCCGACTTCGCTCTGGCCCAGGTGGACGCCACGGCCTTCGGTTGGGCCAAGAAGGCGCCGGACTTCCCCGTGATCGGATGCCTGTCGTACCCGCAGTACGGGCCGGCGCTCGTCCGGGCGCACGTCCTGAGCGGCGAGGCGAAGTACCTGGCCGGGGCCGTGAGAACATGCCAGTTCGGCCTGGGCGCCAACCCGATGAACCTATGCTACACGACGCGCTTCGGCTATCGCAGCCCGGTGCACAGGTTCAACCTGGACGTGCTCGCCCTGATTGCCGAACCGCCGGACGGCTGGTGCCTGCCCGGCCCGATGGACATGAAATACCTGGGCTCCGATGACTACTTCCGCCACGAGGACCAGTGGGTGTATCGGCTCGTGGAGCAGTATGCCTATCCGGACCTGGCCGGGTGGCCGGCCATGGAATCCTACTTCGATGTGTTCTGGCTCTACCCGATGCACGAGGGCACGGTGCAGGGCGGAGTATCCTGCAACGCTTACACCTGGGGCTACCTGTCGGCCCGCAAGACGGAGGCCCCCGGGCAACGGATTCGGTGAAAGACGATAAGGGCAAGGCCGATTGCCATGTAAGAGAGAGGAGACGCGGGTGATCTACCCCAGGAAGGACGTGTTGAAACGACATCCGGACAATCCCATCGTGAAGCCCGAGGACATGCCCGCCGCGTGCATGGCCGTCTATAACGCCGGCGTTACGAAGACGCCCGAGGGCGAGTACGTCATGGCGAGCCGCTTCGAGTCCACCGACAAGGTCCAGTACATCTGGATCCTGCGCAGCGGGGACGGTGTGCGGTTCACGCCGGACCCGGAGCCGTTGCAGTTCGTCGGCGCGGCGGAGGAGATGGCCGAGTTCGAGCAATGCACGGGCGCGGCGGGCGCGGGGCTCAATGCCTGGTGGGACCCGCGCATCAACCCGCTGGAGGGCACTTACTACCTCACGTTCGCCGCCAATTCCGATTACGGCGTGCGGATCGGCATCGCGCGGACGGACGACTTCAAGACGGCGCGGCCCGTCAGTTACCCGTTCCCCATTCACAATTATGACGCTGTGCTCTTCCCGGAGAAGATCGCAGGCGAGTACTGGATGCTGCACCGGCCCGTCGGGCAGTGGGGCCCGACCTGCATCTGGATCGCCTCCTCGTCGGACCTGCGCTACTGGGGGAACTGCCGCCCCGTCACCGGCCCGCGGCACTTCTGGGAGAACGCCAAGGTCGGCGCCGGGTCGCCGCCCGTACGTACTGAGAGGGGCTGGCTGATTATCTACCACGGCGTCTTTCCCCATACGAACGGCAAGAACTACTCGGTCGGCGCCATGCTGCTCGACCTGGAGGAACCGTGGAAGGTGGTGGCGCGCACAGACACGGCCCTACTCTTCGTGCAGGAGGCTTACGAGATGATCGGACAGGTGCCAAACGTGATCTTCCCCGGCGCGCTCATCGTCGAGCCAGACCGGAGGGTCAAGGTCTACTACGGGGCGGCCGACTACGTGGAGTGCCTGGCGACCGCGAATCTGGACAGTGTGATCGCCGCGTGCTTCGAGCGGTAGCGACCGGGCTGTCTGGGGGTTGGCGTGCGAGACTGTGTGCTGTCTGGCGGATGAAATGGCTAGCAGCCCGTTGAAGAAGGAGGATTCCCCGGAGAGTGCCTGCGCGAGGGGCCGTGTCGGTGTAGCACAGGCGCCCTCGCCTGTGGCGTTCTCAGCCGGGGGCGGCTGAGCTACATTTTTC